>Ga0307517_10007762_pt1 | contig 15556 bp, 7 predicted proteins | sample 23_EM_MG_FD_194515 | JGI IMG/M metagenome (GOLD analysis project Ga0307517, IMG submission 194515) | Populus trichocarpa ectomycorrhiza microbial communities from riparian zone in the Pacific Northwest, United States - 23_EM | ecosystem: Host-associated > Plants > Roots > Unclassified | place...
AAAACAATAAAAATATATATATATATATATATATATATATATATATATATATATATATATATATATATGTAAAAAGAATTCTTAGTTAAAAGACCAGCTTAGGTGTTCTCCCTTTCTCACAGGGTTCGATTATTTTTTTATGTAAAAAATAACTTTCATGTTTTGAAATGAAATTAAAAAAAACATAAAATACGATCATGATAAAAATATAATCATGCTAATTATGATTGAATCAATCTAGGATATTCCATAAAAAAAACAATCTATATAGATTTATATATATATATATATATATATATATATATATATATATATAAACTTAGTCATTAGACTTGAACTATCCAATCTAAAAAAATCATGAAGTAATTTTTAATCAATCATATATTAAATGATGAAATTAAAAAAAAAATCTTAATTATATAATTTTTTTTAAATAGCAATTAAAAAAATATGTATTAAAATTAAAATACAAAATAAATTTTATATTTAATTAAATGGTAAAATTAAAAAAAGAATTGATAAAAGGATAGTGTTTTTTCTTAAAAAAGAATGAGGCTCAAAATTAATATAAAAAATAAAAACAATGTTGTAATTAAATGGTGAAATTAAAAAGAATAATAGTTTTACAAAAGAGCCAAGAAAAAAATTAAAAATTAAAACAATGAGAACCAAATTGAAAAATATAATACCATCAATTTAAATTGAATGATGAAATTGAAAATCAATAAAACTTTTACAAAAGAATTAAGGAAAAAAATTAGAAATCCAAAGAATGAAGATTAGATTGAAGAATATGATATATGGTAAATTGGGATTTAATAATGAAATTGAAAATAAATAAAATTTCTATAAAAGGACAAAGAAAAAAAATGAGAAATTAAAAGAATAGAAACTGAAGTTGAAATACCAACAACTAAAAGGGTCAAGCTGTAATTTTCAGGAGTGACAAAAGAAAAGGAAAAAAAAACCTACTTATAACAAACTAACTATCACCGGAGACACACACTATATCAACCAGAAAAAGACATGGTGGTGCTTTCAAAGACATGACAAAAATGTATTTTAGGATCCTTGGAAGCACCCCACGCGCCGTCTGAAAAGTGCAAGGACTACCCACACACTCTCGGGTGTGCCACATGCGCATGTTTTTTTTTTATTTAACTAAATACAAAACTTCCCCTAAGTTGACTTTCTAATCACAAAAAAACCATTGTGAAAAACCAAAAATGTCCATTGACCTCATATTTAAGATTTTTTTTTATTTAAGGGTATTTTTATTGTATTTTTATTGTTTATTATTTTATATCTAGTCAAATATCAAATTACCTCTTAACTTAACTTGTAATAACAAAAAAGTCATAGTGAAAATAAAAAAAATATCCATTGATGCTAGGTTAATTTTTTTTTGCTTTCAAGCTATCTGATCGTTTTACTATACAATTAAAATAAAAATATATATATTTATTTTCGATCAATTTAAAAATAACAAATGAACCATATAAATTTATCCTAGTTTATCCTTTTAATATTTGCCTCCGTATATTAAAAAGAAAGACTTTAAAATAAAAGGATCTATAAAAACTGTAATATAACCTGATGATGATACACTTTAGTGGAGCCTTGAATAACATATATATATCAGTAATTTTTTATGATTTCATTTTAATTTTATTTATACATTGTATTGTATTTGACTTTATTTTTTGTTTTCTTATAATTTAATTAAACATTTATCTAAAACTTTTATCGAATACACATTCAATGCATGTGTCAAGAATAATTGAGACCTCACTTTAAGATGCTGTTTAGTAATGTGGCTACGGGTGAACCATGCTGTTTGGTAATGTAGCTGTGGATGAGGTTCACCCGTAGCCACATATACCAGTGTTTGGTAATAAAAAAAGTAATTTTTCTTGGTAGGACCCATCAAAAAATTCAGTTTTTGTTTTTATTTTAATTGTGTTTTATTCAAAAAATTAGAAGGATATCGCTTGATGACGTAACAAAAAATTCAGTTTTTGTTGTTGCGTGTTTAAGAAACCATAAAAAATATAGTAATTGTTGGATATATTTCGTATGTGATGACATTGCATATAGTTTAATGGAATAATAAAAAAATTTTGATATCAATATTATTTATTTCATGATGTAATAATAGTAGTTAAATCTACAATATTTAAATTAAAAATATTTTTTAATTATTTTATAACCTCAATTTGAAAAACATTTTTTTAACTAAACACATTAAACTACTTTTTGTTCAATCTCAATTTCAACCACAGTTTTAACCAAACATATATTTTTCCAAACCAAACTCAACTAAAAGCACTTTTTATAAAATAATTTTTTTAAAACCACAACCACAACAGCAATCTCAATACCAAACACACTTTAAGTATATCACGACATTGATAAAGCCGCCGCTGCCCCACCCCAAAAAAAAAAAAACATATTTCAACGGCCTAGATTTAACGTAGACAATATATAAGAGAAGACATATCATATTTCATGCTCCCACTCGGAACATTAGGCATTTTTATTACAAGATTTTATCATTAGACGAACAACTCAATCGATGAAAAAATTAAAATCCAAACACGCAATTATGATAATTAAAAGACTTTAATACTTAATTAAAAATAAGTCTTCATATAATTTTTCATATAAGCATACTTAAAAAAAATTATTTTATTTTATATCATGTTCTTTTTTTTTTGGACAGAATTTTTATATCCTGTTGTTATTGCAAAGTTTCATATTTTGTTTTTTCAAAAAATAGAAGAGAAATAGAGCTTTATTCTTTTTTAAAATAGACATAAAATAATTTTTTTCAATTAAAAATATATAAAACTAACTTGTCATTCATATTTAAAAATAAATTTAGTTTGATTATATGATGAAGAAAATATAAGCAGATGTAAAAAAATAAAATAAAAAGATAAATCATAATCTAAAATATATTTTTTAATTGCTTATATTTAGTAATATATACCTATAACTTAAACTCTTGAATAGAACATTGGATCTTGTATACTGATAAATAAATAAAAATATTTTCTCCTAACAAAATTATTATTATAATATCCATGATTATTTTTTCTTACAAGGAACTCCTTAGTTCAAATAAAATTTATGGTTAATCAATCCATCTGCCTTTATAAATTAGGCGTGTTCTTTCATATGTTATTTTAAAACTTTTTTACTCTCATGTGCCCTTTATATTTATATTCTCTCTCACAAATCTTATTTTTTTTTTAACTTTTGAGACAAAAATATCCCTCAAACTACTAAAATAAGATTTTATTTTTAATACATAAAATATTAGAACAATTAATTGTGAAAAAAATGAAAAACCAAGAAAGTATAAAATTTCAGGAAAATTAGAAAAAAAAGGCATGAAAATTGGAACATCCCAAAAAAACCCTATAAAAAAAAAGGAAACTAATGAAAACTTTAAAAAATCCATGTTTTACAAAAATTATTGTAGGCATATACATATAGGCTTTATTTTTTAATACACAAATTTATTCAGGGTTCAAACAACTTTTAATATCGCGGGCTTATAAAACAAATACACTTGATAGTGTTATAATTGTGAACCAGCGCTAGATAAGTAATAGAAACTTAAGGTATGATGGAACAAATATTTCATGACGGAGAAAAAAATTGTGTTGGTGATCAAAAACTTAGAGACTGAACAAAATGATTTGTAGCAATCTAAAGTGTTTTGTGAGGAAAGATACAGTGTTTTCGCCACATGATTTAACTTTTCTGTTAATAAAAAGCAAAAAATATTACAAAACTAAATTCTCTACCAACTTAATATTAAAAAAAAACCAACAAAGATAATTTTGGAAGGAAAAAAACCCATGAGGAAAAATATTGTAGCAATTGACAATGTTTTGTGAGGAAAACTACAGTATTTTCCCCAATAAAATAAAATAAAAAACCATTTAGAGAAATATTGTAGCAATCCATAGTATTTTGTGAGAAAAACTACAATGCTTTTCTCATATGATTTAGCTTTATTGTAATTATAATTCTTAACCAACTCAATATTTAAAAAAAAATAATCAACAAAGATAATTTTGGAAAAAATCATATGGGAAAGCATTTTTTTTGTTACAGTTTTTTTTTGTTACAGATATGGGAAAGCATTGCAACAATTCACAGTGTTTTAAAGAAAAAAATTACAAAGCTAAATTCTTAATTAGCTCAATATTAAAAAAAAATCGACATAGACAATTTTAGAAAAAAAAATAAGAAAAAAAACACCAAAAAAAGGAAAAAACAAATGATGTTGGAAACACTGTAGCAATTCGCAGTGTTTTATGATAAAAACTACAGTGCTTCTCCACATGATTTAGCCTTATTTGTAATGACTTGTAATTGTAATTCTCAAACAACTCAATATTAAAAAAATAAAATTGACAAAGATAATTTGAAAAAAATTATAAGAAAAAAAAAATCATGTGGAGAGACACTGTAGCAATCCACAATGTTTTGTGAGGAAAGCTACAGTGCTTTCCCCACATGATTAAACTTTATTACAAAGTTAAATTCTAACCAACTCAATATGAAAAAAAAATTGACAAAGATAATTTTGGAAAAAATATTACAAAAAAGAACACAAAAGAAATTGGAAAAAAACCATGTGAGGAAAAGCTGTATAAATCCATAGTGTTTTGTGAGGAAAAACTTGTATTTACTTGTAATTGCAATTCTTAACCAGCTTAATATTTAAAAAATAAAATTGACAAAGACAATTTTAAGGAAAAACATAACAAAACAGAAAAAAACCACGTGGGAAAAAACATTGTAGCAATCCACAGTAATTTGCGAAGAAAGTTACAATGCTTTCCTCACATGTTGTAATTGTAATTTTTAACCAGCTCAATATTAAAAAATAAAATAAAAAAAGATAATTTCGGAGAAAATCATAAAAAAACCATGCGGAGAAACACTGTAGTAATCAACAATGTTTTAAAGAAAAAAATTTACAAAACTAAATTCTTAATCAGCTCAATATTAAAAAAAATCGATAAATATAATTTTGAAAAATAAAAAAATAAAATAGAAAAACTATGTGGGAAAACACCGCAGCAATTCACAGTATTTTAAAATAAAAAAATTACAAAGCGAAATTTTTAATCAGCTCAATATTTAAAAAGTAAAATCAACAAAAATAATTTTGAAAAAAAAATAAATGAAAAAAAAACAGAGAAAAGTTGAAAAAAAAAGAGGAATGCATTGTGGATTACAACAGTAATCCACAGTGATTTTGGTGTTGGGGAACAGTGATTTCCCCATACCATTTAGATGTATGTATAATTAATAGAGTTTTTACAGATCCGTTGATTTTGAATAGTTCAGTTTTATTACATGCAGGGATCACATAGGCACAAGTAAAACATTTATGCTACATTTTGACTGGGGAAGTCTTTTGTAATTTTAATAGAGCTTGTCAAAAAGGTATAAACCGTTTTCTCTAAAGGAGTCAATGATAATATAAGACTATTGAAATATTCCATTTATGCGGGTGAGAAGTTGGTAGCTGATCTTATTAGTAGTGCTGATTACTAACTTGTCAGCTGATTTTAAGGCTATGTATGGTCATCAAGAACAAATTCGTGAGTGCGGTAAGGCCTAAAGTGAACAATATCTGGCAAGTTGGGCCGGACTATTACATTTGATATCAGAGCCGGTCTCACTAGCTGTCTGGTTGTGTCGATGGGGTCGTCGTGCTTTTTAAGGGGGTGAATTGTAATATTCCACATCGACGAGTGAAGAGTTAATAGCTAGTCTTATTAGTAGTGCTAGTTGCTAACTTGTCAGACATGTTTTGGGGTCATGTGTGGTCATTAATAACAAATCTGTGAGGATGGTAAAACCCAAAACGAATAATATCTAATAAGTTGAGCTGCACTGTTACAACTATAATGAAGAATCCCTTATAAAAATATTTTTTTGTCAAACAATAGAGTTTATGCAGAATATATATATATATATGAGATCATAAAATAAGAACAAATTGTTTCTATATCATGCCCAACTTCTCAATTATATAATAAAACAACATCCTGAAACAGCCATATTAGCCAGCAGATTGAATAAATAAAAAATTGTATAATCTTGTCATCAAGGTAGTCTTTATGAAATGACCATTAACTTTAATATATTTAATGCAATTATGTTGAATAAGATTTTTTACAATTTAATTTGATGGCTGTCTTATTATCATGGTGGAGATTTATAAGTTTATATAAAAAATATTTTTAAAAGCAACGGGACAATATCAAAATTATTTTACAAAGTATTTTTTTATTTTAAAATATATTAAAATAATATTTTTTATTTAATTTTTAAATTTCATTTCTTACATCAATATTTCAAACGATAAAAAAACACAAAATGGTTTTATGCATGCCGCAAACGAAAGGGAGTTGCTTTGATAGTACGGCACCATCTCCATCCGGTCACCGTCCTAGTGGAAGACCGTGAAAAGACCTAAAGGGCTGTTTCTGCCAACGCACGGGATTTCTATAAGACTCTTCTCCTCTCCCTCTGCTTTGTTTTTTGGCCTGGATAACAACTTGCTTTGATCTCGACATTTCTACTTCTGCCATCTGGCAATAACAACCAAATCAAGGTAAGCTAGCTAAATTAATCTGCTCTTCTTTGTGTTTGCAAATAAACTTTTGCATGAAAACAGTAGAAAGCAAATATGGGTTTGCCTCCTTAGTTCTTTTGCTGAATGGAGAAATAAAGAAAAGTTAACTTACCAAGTCAAAAGCTTTTATTATGAAGAACTGCTTAAACAACAAAGCTTGAATCTTTATCTTCTTTTTTTAATGTCGTGACTTTTATGCATTCAAAGGAACAAGAAAGGTTCTTGTTATATATCAACGCTTAAATTGTGCAAAATCCTTGTATAAGTTTAATTAATGACTTCTGAGCTTTTTTGTTGTAATCCCATTATGGAGCCATCTGCTTCAGCTCAATGAAAATCGCTATTTCTTTTTCTTTATGTAATTTTTTTTTTGTGGAAGTGGGTTTTATTTGGTGATGAAGAATCTCTTAGAATTTGTTGCCTGCATTAATGAGAAGTTTTATCGCGAGTTATTGAGATATTGTGTTCATTTGGATGCTTATTTGGTTTCTGGGTTCAATTCTCGGTTTGCTAACTACTTTATATGGTCCAATTCAATTCTGGGTTCAATGCGATTATTGTTGCCATCATCATTAGACTGACAAATGCCTTTATACCTTTTCCCTTTCGAAGTGTCTGGTTAAGCAAGAATAGGCTTATGGGAAAGGAATTTTATAATGACATGATTTATGGCTTATTTTTGCAGGGCTGGGACTCGATTTTGGTGGAGGCATTCATTCGTCTAAACAATCTGGTGATGACTTGTTTTTTTTCATTTTGCAAAGGGAAGGGAGTTTCAAGAGCTACTAGACAAACTCTAGAAGCTGATGATGGTATGCAACTCAAGGGTTAAAAAATTATTAGCTGACACTCTATTATTTAGTTTGAGAATTTTCTGAATCAATTTCTCTCAGATCTACTTATCGAGTAAAAGTTTCTGATATGAAATAGCAGCTGTCACATAAGCTGCCCACAGCATGATTCTCTGACTTGCTTTCCCTTCGTTTTTTTCCCTATCCTTTTCTTCTATGGAAAAATGGGCACATTCCCTCTCACACGCATACACTTCATGCTCATTGTAAAACTTTTTCTCCCATTTGTTTTACATGTGTGCAAAAGCTTATAATGGATTTATATGGTACAGAGGTTTTGGGGTCACAGAACATTTGCTGTTACACTCATAGGGAATTGCAAATGGCAACTGGCAACTTTAATTCAGCCAATAAAGTTGGAGAGGGAGGTTTCGGTTCTGTCTACAAGGTGATTTTACATGCTTATGTCTTTATGAAAAATCTTGAAGGGATTTTGAGGGTTTTAATTTGTTACTATTAAACTTATCCTTGATCTGAATTCCAGTAATTTAATGGACAGGGAATACTTAAAGATGGCACTGTGGCTGCCATAAAGGTACTGTCAGCTGAATCAAGGCAAGGTTTACGGGAGTTCTTAACAGAAATAAAAGTGATAGCAGATATAGAGCACAATAACCTGGTTAAATTGTATGGTTATTGTGCAGATGGAAACCATAGAATTTTGGTCTATGGCTACCTTGAGAATAACAGCCTTGCACAAACACTTCTCGGTAAGCACGCCATTCATCCATGGTTTTTGTTTTCAAACAGCTCAGGTTATATTTTTCCTTTATCCTTAAGGTGGAGGCCATAGCAGTATCAAATTCAGTTGGTCTACAAGGCGCAAAATATGCGTTGGAGTTGCACGAGGGCTTGCATTCCTTCATGAGGAAGTCCAGCCACATATTGTTCATAGGGATATTAAAGCAAGTAACATTCTCCTTGATAGTGAACTCGAGCCCAAAATATCAGACTTTGGTCTTGCAAAACTTTTCCCATCCCACCTGACTCATATAAGCACACGAGTTGCTGGAACTACGTAAGTTCATAAACCTGTTATATTTGCTTCTTACAGGTATTGTTGTTCAATGCATTGTAAAATGAAATGCAACTCCTGTTGCTTTTTATGATCTCTAGCAGTTTGTTTTACTAGCGTCTAGCCTAATTGCTGCATAGTGTTCTGGATAGGTTGATTTGATTGAATGATGTTCCTATCTAGTACCTTAAACATGTCATACTGTTGCATCTTATCTCATAATATTTCCCTTGTTATATCTCTGTGGGGTGGGTGGGATCATTTAACATTGGTTCATACCTTCTTTCAAAATCTGGGTTCACAGACTGTTACCATACTTGATTTTTTATGATTTCTAATTTGTTGGAATAATCTCTATGCAGGAATTAAATTGTGACTTAAAAGCTACTGTATTGTGACTTAAAAGCTACTGTAGAGCCAGCCAAAATATGTATTATGCTTATTAGAAAGTGAAAATACAAGTCTTCGATGATATGCCATAATGTTTGATAGGCATAGATAAACTGTGATTTTCTTTTTGCGTATTTAACCAAATTGCCATGTTGAAACATTAAACAATTTTCTGTTCTTGTTGCACATGTGCAGAGGATATCTGGCTCCAGAATATGCAATTCGAGGTCAGCTGACAAGGAAAGCTGATATTTACAGTTTCGGTGTTCTATTGTTGGAAATTGTTAGTGGGAGGTCCAACACAAATAGGCGGTTACCCACAGAAGAGCAATGCCTGCTTAAAAGGGTATGGGGCCTTCTGAAACTCACTGCAAATTTGTCTTAATGCTATTAAAGAAAATTCAGATTTTGTTTTTAATAGAGTATGAAAGATGATTCTCTTTCACTAAAAGCAGGGATTCTTTCCTTGAATTTTGTTCCAATTTGAGTTCGAAAAACATGAAGACTCGTAAACCAGGTTCTTGATTCCTGATTCTAAAATTTATTTTTGTGATGCTTTATTTTCCTGAAGTGATATTTCTTTGTAGACTGCATTTGCATCTCTGATATTCTGGGTATAAAATTCAAATCAACCAGGCCATGTTTCCAAACTAGCTGGGAGTGGCTACATTGATTTCCATTTTCTGTTGAGTTCATGTTATGATCTAAATCTCATTTTCAAATGGTATTGGGTCTTAGAGTGCTCTTATTTTGTGCACATGGCCATGTTTTTTGTTCCATAGCGTTTCGTCTAGGCTTGCTTTAGTTTTGATATGGAGTAAATTGGTGGTGTTTGGTAATTTCCTTGTAAGATTGAATCCCTAAGCTTAGAAGACGACTGTAGCTTTCAGTTTTAATAAGGTAGCCTATTCTTTTTTCAATGGGACAAGTGTTACTTGTGTTGAGCTTGGGATGGCTGTTCTGATGTCCTTTCTTCTGCATTTTTCTTTAGAATAACACTGCAACTGATCTTTGCAGAATAACTTTTTAAGTATCAGCCATCAAAACACTCTAGAATAATTGTTCATTTTTGTTCCATGTTGGGTGGATCCATTACCCATTTCAAAGTAGAAACATCACTCCCATCTTCAATCTACAATTCTGCTTCTTGACCTTTGAGCTTTGTGGTATTTTAGGGAGTCAGTATACAATCACTAGTTCTTATGAAGCATTGGTCTTTCACTTACTGTCATGCTCTAGTTTCATAATCCTTTGTTCCCGATTCCTTATGAAGGTTCAGCGATCCTTTCAGTTAATCAACAGCTTATGAGCTTAAACTGTACAATAATCTTGTTTCATTTTCTCCAATCAAGTCTTAACGGATTTCAAAGTAGTTGTCCTCTGAATTTGTTCACATAGAGATCTTGTCACGTAAAGATGCAATCTGCAGGTATGGGTATTTTATGAGAAAGGGGAGCTGGTTAACTTGGTGGACACATCGTTGGGAAGGGATTATGATGCTGAAGAGGCTTGCAAGTACCTGAAGATAGGTCTTCTTTGCACCCAGGAAGTGTCAAAGTTGCGTCCCTTGATGTCTACTGTTGTCTCGATGTTAATGGGTGAGATGGATGTGAAAGACAAGATATCAAGGCCTGGCTTGCTGTCTGAATTCAGGAGTCTCAAAGGTGACAAAAAGCAGAAAGACAGAGACCAGAATGACAAGTGGGAAACGAAGAAATCATCTCCAAATTCAAGCAAGCTCGAAGATTCGTCTTCATCATCAGGAATGGCCACTTCATATGCTTCCATGACCTTCAACTCAATATATGACCGGAGCAATTAACAGCAGTGTCCAAGTTTTGTTTTAGGGAGCAAATGTAAGTGCATACTTTACTTTCAAAAGCAATTTTTCTGACAAGTATTAGACTATTTTACGGTAGCTTCCCTGCGAGTGACAACCTCCTTGTAAATTCTTTTATAGAAAAATACTCTTTTTTTTTTTAATTCTGTTGAATATAACTTTTGCAAATCTGAAAAAAAAAATAATTTTTTTCAATCAATGTAGTGGGGTCCTTCTATCATTCACTCTGCAGCGTAGATGTGTTTGATATCGTGTAGTTTTAAAAAAATTAAGAAATAATATTTTTAATTATAGTTTTTTTTTAAAAAAAAAATCTTATAAAACTAGGTTATTTTAGTTTATATAAAATTAAGGTTTAAAATGTAATTATGTATAATACCTAGTAGAAAACACAAAAGTTATTTAACTACTTATTAATTTTTTTTTATGGTTGGATAAAGAGTAGAAATTATATTAATACCAATAAAGACTTTGAAAAAAGCTTGCAACAGTTACAAATTAAAATTGCCATCCTATTGATAGTGGCCGGCCTCAACTCCATACTGTTACTTGATAGCATCTATCGATATCCATTATTGGAGGACTTGAATTTGTTGTGATGATATGTAAATAAAACCAATAAAACTAAAAGTGATTATTCTTTTATTTATTGTATTGTGAATTGAAATATTGTAATGATTATTTTATTATTTTAAGATAAAATTATTAAATCAATTAAGGGGATATTATAGCCTTTTCATAATGTTTATTGATCATTATCATCAGAATGATTAGAGACAAATTAATTTTTAATATTTTTAAAGAAAATAAAATAATTAAATTACCTTTAAAAAATTAAATTATAATCTAGGATTTTTTTAAAATTTTTACTTTTTAAAGTAGGGTAAAAAGACTAAATTATCCTTATAAGCAAATTTTTTTGAGTTGACATCCAATGATATTATCATATTTTTATCCTGGTATTTTAGTTATAATCAATAATTTGATATATTAATAATTATAAAATATTATTTATAAATCAAAAGTGGATAGCGCATGCAGTGTCTCCCAATACCTAAACACTGGCTTCCACGATGACAAATTGAAGTGGTACACCAAGCTTTTTTAGGTGGCCTCGCGTGTTGATGGAAGACCAATGGTGTGGCTCCGACAAACGTTTTTTCTTCTCCTTCCCATTTTCTCTCTCGTTGCCTTGCGTTTTGCATTTGGCTTTTCAAAAATTAAATGTTTACTGTCTATTTATATTTGTATCAATTTTTATCCTTATTATTTTAAATATTTTGATTTTAATGCTTTTTGAAGTTGATTTTTTTTTCAATTTCATCTCTTAATATTTGATTTCATTTAATTTTTGTATCCAATTTCGTTCTCATTCTTTTGATTGCTATTTTTTAATTATTAAATGATTTATTTTATTTTTTAATTTCATTCCTCATTATTTACTTCATTTCATTTTTATACTAAATTTGGTCCTCATTTTTTTCATTGCAATTTTTTTTAGTTTTTTTTATTCTTTTCTTTTCTTGATTTTTTTTCAATATCATCCAGCAGTATTTGGATGATTGAGAATTTTGCTTCGTGATTTTCTCATGTTTTTCTTTTATGGGTAATTTCAGTTTCATTACTCGGGTCAGGATTTTTGAAGATTAGCCCGATTTAATTTCAGTTTTTTAGGTCTTTTTTTTTCAATTTCATTCTTCGACACTAGATTACTAGGCTTTGAGTTTCATGATTTTCTTTGTTTTTCTTTCTATGGAGTTACTTCAATCTTATGTCCTGAGTTGCAGGTTAGTCGAGTTAACTCGGGTCGACTCAAGTTTTTTTTTTAATTTATTTTTGTTTTAGTTTCTCCTTTCATCATTTAGTTTGCTTCAAATTTGACATCAATTTTCTTATTCAATTGTTTTTGTATGAGATTATTTCGGTCTTATGATTGGGCTGTGATTTTGGCATGCTGATTTGAACTGATTTTTTTATTCTTTTTTAAAATTAATTTTTTTTCTAGTTTGTCCTTCAATGTTTGATTTGCTAGTAGTTGAGCTTAAAATTATTTTTATTTTTATTTTTATTTTTATGAGGTTATCTTATTCTCATTTAATTTTTATTTTATTACCAAATAATATTATTGAGACCTTCTAAAAATATTTAGATGATAGTTTTTCATAAAATTGACAAGTATTTAGTTTTTTTTATTAGTCATCATCAGGTTTTTTATGTTGTTGTTAGTGCTGGAACTTGACTGAGGCTTTAATATCACTTTATTAGGGAAAAAAAGAGTATGTACTAACAAAAGTATGGTGGAAACATATTATATAAGAGGGAAAGTACATAACTTATTCATATCAAATTACTCTTTTAAGAGAGAAAGTTCAATTGATTTAAATTAAGATTATAATTCTTTCAATACATGTACTTATACTATTATAGGCATAATTATAGAATATTAAAAGATAATGACATCTTTAATAATTATACATGCATCTATAATAATTAAATAACCTCTTTGAATATAAACTTCAAAATTAATTCCAATATTTTGAAAATCTCAAAATTAAGCCCAACACTCTTGAAGTTTGGAATGTGTCAATCTTATCATGGTTGGGCACCTTTCTCATCTCTTGACAAAAATATTAATTATTTTTATATATTTTTTTGGCAAGTCAAATTGGTGGCCACTATTTTCTGGATCTTCTATTTTCATCTTTAAAAGATTTTTCTTGGATCTTTATCATAGTCACTCTATAGTGAAAATATATTTTTTAATAATTAAACTATTTATTTAATATTTTTTTAAGCATTGGTTTAATAGTTAATAATTAAAAATAAAAAGTCCATATATATATAAAAGAAACGTTTAAAAATTCCATATAATTTCTTATAAACATAGGTAAAAGTTAAAACAACATTTTTAATATCATACAATTTTAAGAATGTTGTACATCTAAAAAAAACATACATATAGAAAGAAAGTATCATTATTTTTTACAACACACATAAATAGTCATTTCAATAAAAAAAATATCTTATCATTTTTATTTAAAAGTAAAGTTAGTTGATTATATGATATAAATAAAAATAATTAAATATAAACATAATAATATGATAAATATGATATGAATTGTTTTTATTTTTTTATTTTAATTACTTATAATTGAAAACTATTATAAAACTTCAAAGAAAATAAAACTTGATAAAACACTAGACCTTGTATTTTAATATATATATATATCTTCTTCTACCAAATTTTATATTAAAATTACAACATTTGTTAATTCCCTTTATTCAAAGAGTCATTTTTTCAAATAAAATTCACATTTAATATAAGTGCATAAGGTTTATGATTTGATTAAAAGTTTTATATAAGGCTTCATTAACTTTTAACCAGAATATTCACATTCAATTTTTTAAAATTATTTTATTTTAATGAATTTAATTTTTATTGTATGTGAGGAAAATATTAGAAATATAGGCATGGATAAAAATCTTTTATTAACTTTTTATTATTCGAGTCCTTTTTCAATACTAGTAGAGCTTGTCAAAAAACATAAAATCTAAAGAATCCAAAGATAATGTAAGACAATAACCAAGGGTCCCTTATAATAAAATAGCTAGGGTATAATTTAATAATTTACTGAATTTTTACATAATTTTATTATTTTTTGATTTACTAAAATCTTATATAATTTTACTATTTTTTAATTATACATATGTGAATAGAAATTAAGAATAGAGGCATGAATAGAAAAGTGATGAAATATTTTATGTAAAGGATTCTTTTTAAAATTAGGAACGATTATAAAAATAAAATATGATAATATTTGTCATAACCTAATTTTTTACCCTTAATATTTTTCAAAAATAAAAAATGCATATGTTTTTGATGCATTTCAACCATTCACACATCCATTTTGAAAATTTTAACTATTTTTCTTGTTGATATCTTCTCGAGAAAATAAAAAAATATTTTTGACGCATTTGCACTCATTTCAAAATTTTCAAAGTTTTTTTTTTAAATTAAAATTCAAAAGTATGCTTTCGATGTATTTTGGCCATTAATGTGTCTGTTTTGTAACTCTTGATTATTTTTTTTATTGCACTAACGTTGATGTTGTTTTTCTTAATAAAAAAACAAATAAAATGAGAAAATAAAATAAAAGTCAAAATAGAGGATAAAATGGACAAAGTGCTAAAGTGAAAAACAAGAAAAATGAGGGACCAAAATAAAATTGAGTTAGTTAGGGACCAAGTAACTAAAAAAAAAGATGATAAAATTTATAGATTATAAATAGATGAGTGAATTGTAGAGAAAAAGAAACCCACCACACAAAAAAACCCCTAACCTCATCTCTTTCACCAAAAACCTTAGCCACCAAGAGATAAAGAGAAAAAGAGAATAAGAAAGAAAAGAAAGGAGAGAACCTAGTCTCTCACACCAAAAACCAACCTACCAAAAAACCTAGCTTAATATCTTCCTCTTCCCCTTTGATCACAAAACCTTAACTATTATTGAAGAGAAAAATAAAAAATAAAAATAAAGATGGAGCAAGAGAGATAGATAGAGAGAGTGTGTTGAAAATTTAGAGAAAAAAAGAAACATAAAGAAAGCATAAAAGAACAAAAGGAAAAGAGAAATTATCCCTTTCATCTCTTTTCTCTACCAACTTTAGCCACTACACCTCTCACTTACCATTATAAGCTCCTCTATGACATTCCTAGTAGCATAACAACCTGTGATGGCTATAAATAAAAAAAGAAACTAGAAGAGAAAAAAGAAAAATGAAACAACAATA
>Ga0307517_10007764_pt1 | contig 15554 bp, 8 predicted proteins | sample 23_EM_MG_FD_194515 | JGI IMG/M metagenome (GOLD analysis project Ga0307517, IMG submission 194515) | Populus trichocarpa ectomycorrhiza microbial communities from riparian zone in the Pacific Northwest, United States - 23_EM | ecosystem: Host-associated > Plants > Roots > Unclassified | place...
TTTTCTTCTTTTTTCATGATTTTTTTCACTATATTTGTTTTTTATTTTATTTTTAATTGTTTTTGTTCTTAATAATTGTATAAATGTTGTTGTGAGATTTTTTTTTCATATGAGATCAATTTTTAGTAGATTTATTTATAGGATTTTTAAATTTTTAGCAATTGCAACTTCATTTTTTTCATATGAATTTTTTTAGTTGAATTTATTTTTTTGTTTTATTTTTTTGTTGCAAATTTATTTGAGTTGATTTTCTTATTCTTTTTTCCAAGCATTTTGAGTATATATTATACAGTGTTAATTTATGTTAATTTAATTATTTTATAATTTTATAAAATGAATTTTTTTTAAATGTTTTTAAATAATTACCGACGGAAATTCCGTCGGTAAATCCGTTGGTAATAAAAAATATTATTACCGGGGGATATATCGACGAAATGAAGCGGATAAATTTATTTTTTTATTACCAACGGACAAAAAATTACCGATGAAAGATTCACCGACGGATCATTTCCGTTGGTGATTCCGTCGGTAAATTAATTACCAATGAAATATATGTCTTACTCCGACGAAAAAATTCCGTCGATAAAACTGTTAAATCTTGTAGTGTTTTCATGTTAGTGGCAGGTTAACATTATTTCGTAAAAGCAATCAATCAGTCTCTGTAGAAAAATCTCCCTATACTTGTCGAGAATCTAAAGATGCTTTTACGAAATGGCCTCCAAAAATCAAAACTGGGAAAATTGTCTGGAAGGAAATTTATTATTGAAGAATAATTATTTCAAGAGTTTATGAATTAAATTGATAAGGTCAAGTCTAAAAAAAAATTCACAAATAAACCCGAAAACATCTTATATGAAGCCTGAAATTACTCTTTTTCATTTTCATTATTTTTCTAGATAATTTTGAATTTTAAGTATTTAATTTTTACATAGTTTAGAATTTTTAATTTAATTAATATTTTACTATTTAAAAATCCTAATGCTTGATATATTTTATTAATTAAGTAAGTTTTAAATATGAATCATTTTCTAAAGACGACTTGAGGACTAATATATATATATCATTTTCTAGAGAGAGAGAGAGAAGTCTAGTTTGGTTTATGAAGAAAAAAGATTATTATTTAAATTGAATAAAAAATACAAGAAAATTTTCCCTAGATTTCTTTACCGTTTGATGATTTGCAATTTAGAGTTCGTCTTTGTGTATAATTTATACGTGGTGGATGCATGTCTTCCAACTCTAATTGTTTTTTACTAAACCTATGAAAGTCACCACTATAAATTTAGTTAAGAAGGAGCTTCAAAGACTCTTAAGAAAATGAAATAAAACCTGTGACAGCTAAATACGGAATACATGGCAGTCACAAATTGCAAATTCTTCATCTGGGACAATTTATATACAAGCACACGCACACAAACCATGCACTAAATGCTTCCGAAGCTTGATCAAATAGTTCAGAGGAAGAAATAACGTTAGAAGAGGAAAAATTCGCGACCCAAACACAAGTATCAAGCACGAACGTACTACTATATATTCTTGGTTGCTGATGCATTTCTACCGCAAGTCCAAAACCAGCTGGTGAAAAGTCTCGTATATATTTGTCGTAAATTTTCAAGTTTTTAACAAATTTCTTAATATTACTACAACTTTGTTACTCTTTCTTTCGTACAAATTCCACAAGGAGGTCTAATGAGTCAGCCAAACTACAGTACCAAACCAGTTCTATCCCATCCTAGCTAGCTAGCTATTTATGCACCTGTTGTGGAAAATACACCAACCAACACTTAATAACTGCTTCGATGTTTGGCTGATAGTGATCCACCCACCTATTAATTTACATCTGTCTGTATCCGATCGTATCAAAAGCCACTTATATAATATATATATGTAGAGTATTTCGGAATTTCATTCATAAAGATCATCAACTTCTTCTTCTACCTCCTTTCAGGATGATGTTTTCACTGATATTGCCTTCCTCCAGCAAAAGAATGAGTTTGTCGGGGACGCCTAATTATAGCTCGAATGATGGCGGAAGAAGGGCCGATTTTAGCACAATTGCTAGTGGCTTTCCAGTAAAGGTACACGTCCAAACCCTTCTCAGGAAAACACCTAGCAGTCTACAATCACCCGCAAAAAGCCTGAAGCATGAGATGGATATAACTTCCGCACCAGAGAGAAAGCTGGTGAAACAATTGCGTGCTTCAAACACGCATTCTTTTGTTGCGGACAGTACTCCTGCAGTCAATGGGAAATATCAGAAACTCACTGACGATTGGGAATCAAAGAAGCTTGATTTGATAACCGGTGGAAGGTTGCTTCAAGATGGCCTTGTTTACAGGCAAAACATTTCGGTTAGATCTTTTGAAATAGGCGGTGACAGAAAAATGTCCTTTGGTGCCTTGCTGAATCACTTACAGGTTTTGTTTCTATTTCATTTCCGAACACCTAGCACTAGCATTCCTTCCATTTCCCTAGCATGTGTGAGGTTTTATCTTAGGTTGATTGTTACAAACCCAAGTAGTTTGCCAGTGCCTTCAGAAGCATTTTATTGTTCTTCTGATTGCTCTTAGGGTAAATTGTCTTGATTTGCATGTTTTTTTGGCAACGGGAGAAGGTCTGTATTCGCCTCCCTGTTTTTTTTCTTTGTTTCTTAAATTTGGCCTTTGCGATCGAGTTGGGATTTTGTTGTACTGTTCTGGCGTGAGACTCTGTCTTTTATATATATATATATATATATATATATATATATATATATATATATATATTTGCTGGCTTATCAAGAAAAAGCACCCGCATATATATATGTCATCCTTGATAATTAATTTATAAACCTTAATTTGACTACTCATATTAATTGTCTCCCCGCATATATATATATTTGTGCAGGATACTGCACTTAACCAAAGTAGAATTACAGGGCTAACAGCGGATGGTTTTGGTTCAACACGAGAGATGAGTAGAAATAACCTTATATGGGTAGTTTCAACTCTGCATATAGTAGTGGATCGCCATCCTACCTGGTAAGGCAACACACACACACACACACACACACACACACACATCTGTTTTCTTATCTTCAAGAGTTTTGGGATTCTGTTTGGATTTAAATGCATGATGCTTTAACATTAATTAACAATCGTACAAAGCTTGAGGTTTCAAAGTAATGATATATTGTGATGCTCTTCTGTCAATAACAATCGAAGGACTGATGTTGTTGAAGTAGACACTTGGATGTATGCGTCGGGAAAGAATGGTCTGGGTCGTGACTGGATAAATTTGGTAAATTTAGCAAGCTAACTCAAATTGAGTTTTTTTTTTAATCTTTTTTTTTCCAGTTCATCCTATATTTGATTTGCTTGTAATTGAACTTCAATTTTTTTTTTTTTACTTTCCTCTTGATGATGTTATCCTATTTTAATTCGATTTTTTTGCTTTGTTATTGAATAAGATTGCTTCGATATTTTAAAAATATTTAGAAAGTATCTTTTTATAATATTGACAAATATCCATTTTTTTTATTAGTCATTGTCATTTTTTTTGTTGGATTTTTTTTATAATCATGTTATTAAATTAACCAAATTTATTAAGTCCATTGGAATCAATGATCCAGGTCTCCCATTTTTCTTGCTCCTTTAAAAACACTATAATCATTTAGGCATCTTTTTTTTTATATTTACAAAAATTTGACCCGGCTCATAGCAAAGTGATGACCACCTATCTAGTTATTAAAAGAAGCTAAAACCCCTTGAAAAAACATTGCAGCTCCACACTAAAAAAACATTGTTCACTTGAATAGAATAATGATGATTTTGCTACTCCACCCAAAAAAACTTAACTTCAGCTATCAAGGGCATGAAAATATTTTCACAAAACCCATTAGTCATTACCAAATTGACCAGGAAAAAATAAGTATTTTTTTTTCATTTTAATTGCACAGTAAAACGATTAAAATACATTTGGAAGCAAAAATAATAATAATTAAAACTAGCCTCAATGGGCATTTTTGTTATTTTCATAATGTTTTTTTTCATCATTATAATGTTAGCTGAGAGGCAATTTGGTATTTGATTAAATATAAGAAAATAATAAACAATTAAAAAGCATAGTGAAACGACTAAAATACCCTTAAAGGAAAAGATTTTAGAACTAGAGTCAAGAGGATTATTCGTCTTTTCACAATATTTTTTTTCATTATTATTAATTTAGTTAAGGGGAAATTTGGTATTTAACTAAAAACATTACAGGTGCATGAGAGGTGTGCACGCACTTCGGGTAGTGTGTGGGGCACTTTCTGGCATCCAAAATGCCCTTCTATCGTGTCATTGGAAGTGCCACCATGTTCTTTTTCCTATGGAGCAGCGCGTGTTAGCATTGGTTGTTCGGTTTGTTGCCAGTTGACCTTTCTTTCCCCCTTTCTTTTTTCTCTCCTCCTCAGAAAATTACTGCTTGATCCTCTTTGTTGTTTGTATTTCAACTTCAGTGCTTCTTCTTTTAATTTCTAATTTTTGTTCTTGATCTTTTTATAGAAGTTTTATTTGTTTTCAATTTCCTTATTCAATTCCAATTTACAAATATTATATTTTTGAATTTGATCATTATTGTTTTGATTTCTAATTTTTTTTTCTTGACTATTTTATAAAAGTTTTATTTGTTTTTAATTTCATTATTCAATCCAAATTGATGGTATTATATTTTCCAATTTGGTCAACATTGTTTTGATTTATAATTTTTTTCTTGGCCCTTTTAGAAAAGTTATTATTTTTTTCAATTTCACCATTCACCCTTCAATCATAAGTTTTTTTTATGTTAATTTTGTTCCTCATTTTTTTTATCTTTTTGCTAAATTGATTGTTCTTTTAATTTCACCCTTCAATCAAATATAAAATCTATTTGGTATTTGAATTTTGATCCTTATTGTTTTAATTACTATTTTTTAAATCATTTTATATAATTAAAATTATTTTTTCTATTTCATCCTTCAATATTTGATTGATTGAGAATTTGATTTATGGTTTTTCTAAATAGGGTCTCTGGGTCTAATGAAGTGGGTCATGGATTTGAAAAGTTAACACGATTTTTTAAAAAGATCTTTATAATTCTCTTTATTTTTTTATTAGGTTATTCTAATTTCATGATTTAGGCCACGCGTTTAGCAATATATCCTTGGTTAGCTTGACCCTGATTACCATGGTTACAGATCTATCATACTAACTCGGGTTAACTAGGACCAATTATTTTTATGTTCTTTTTTTACCTTGTTTCATTCTCCCATATTTAATGGGATGTGATTTGAGATACATCATTTGTTCTATTTTGAAAAATAATCCTAGGTTTGACAAGATATTCCTGGTTGGCTCAACCCTAATTACCGGGGTTATAGGTTTGTCATACTAACTCGGGTTAACCAAAACTGATTTTTTATGTCTTTTTTTACTCTGTTTATTTTTTCATATTTAATGGGATGTGTATTGAGATACATCATTTATTCCCTTTTGAATTTTTTTTCTCTCATGATATCCTAATCACTTTTATTGATTTACTGTCAATTCTTATTTTTTTTCATCTAATTAAATTAAAATTAACTTATTCAATTTAGTGGCAGGTTATATGACCCAAATCCCATATTTTTTTCACTACTAGAAAATTGATAAATACAAACGGAAATACCGAGGGAATATTTCCGTCGGTAAATTTTCGAGGGATTTTACCGACGGAAATATTCTCTCAGTATATACCGAGGGAATTACCGTGGGAAAAAAAATTAAAACAAAGCAAAAAAAAATGATGACGTGTCATTTTTCAATCCGTCGGTAAAAATGTGAACACTGTTCATCATGTCAATTACAAAGGGAATCACCGACGGAATTGTCCGTCGGTATTTTCCAGAGAGCTCCAGAACTGTTCACTTTCCAATTGCACTGTTAATTGTTGTTCTTTACGGAGAAAATCACCGACGGATTGAAAAGTCGTCGGTGTTATTTGGCGGTTTTTTTGAAAAAATTCAATTAATTTAAAATTTTCATTTAAATATTACAGACGGATTGAAAAATCATCTGTAATTTTTTGGCGGTTTCTGTAAACTTTTTACGAAATTGAAAATTTAAATTAAATATTACCGATGAAATTACCGACGGAATAATTAAAAAATATTAATATTCAATTATCCGTCGGTAAATCCATCAGTAACGCTCCCCAATAAAAAGCTTGAATCCCCTTATTTCACAAGAGACATACCCATTTCTTCTTCTTCTTCTTCTTCTTCTTCTACTTCTTCTTCTTCACTATATGTAAAAAACATCATTTCTTATCTATTTCTTTCTCTTCTTTTCTCTCCTCATCTCCTTCTCTTTTCCTCCATGCTTGGGTATGTCTTCTTATTCTTTCTTCTTTTATCCTCTTAGTGTTTTTTTTAATTAATATGCTTAACGAAATTTTTTCTCTCTCCTTAGCTTCACTTGCAACTACATTAAGGTAAGATTTTTCTTTTTTCTTCTTTTTTCATGATTTTTTTCACTATATTTGTTTTTTATTTTATTTTTAATTGTTTTTGTTCTTAATAATTGTATAAATGTTGTTGTGAGATTTTTTTTTCATATGAGATCAATTTTTAGTAGATTTATTTATAGGATTTTTAAATTTTTAGCAATTGCAACTTCATTTTTTTCATATGAATTTTTTTAGTTGAATTTATTTTTTTGTTTTATTTTTTTGTTGCAAATTTATTTGAGTTGATTTTCTTATTCTTTTTTCCAAGCATTTTGAGTATATATTATACAGTGTTAATTTATGTTAATTTAATTATTTTATAATTTTATAAAATGAATTTTTTTTAAATGTTTTTAAATAATTACCGACGGAAATTCCGTCGGTAAATCCGTTGGTAATAAAAAATATTATTACCGGGGGATATATCGACGAAATGAAGCGGATAAATTTATTTTTTTATTACCAACGGACAAAAAATTACCGATGAAAGATTCACCGACGGATCATTTCCGTTGGTGATTCCGTCGGTAAATTAATTACCAATGAAATATATGTCTTACTCCGACGAAAAAATTCCGTCGATAAAACTGTTAAATCTTGTAGTGTTTTCATGTTAGTGGCAGGTTAACATTATTTCGTAAAAGCAATCAATCAGTCTCTGTAGAAAAATCTCCCTATACTTGTCGAGAATCTAAAGATGCTTTTACGAAATGGCCTCCAAAAATCAAAACTGGGAAAATTGTCTGGAAGGAAATTTATTATTGAAGAATAATTATTTCAAGAGTTTATGAATTAAATTGATAAGGTCAAGTCTAAAAAAAAATTCACAAATAAACCCGAAAACATCTTATATGAAGCCTGAAATTACTCTTTTTCATTTTCATTATTTTTCTAGATAATTTTGAATTTTAAGTATTTAATTTTTACATAGTTTAGAATTTTTAATTTAATTAATATTTTACTATTTAAAAATCCTAATGCTTGATATATTTTATTAATTAAGTAAGTTTTAAATATGAATCATTTTCTAAAGACGACTTGAGGACTAATATATATATATCATTTTCTAGAGAGAGAGAGAGAAGTCTAGTTTGGTTTATGAAGAAAAAAGATTATTATTTAAATTGAATAAAAAATACAAGAAAATTTTCCCTAGATTTCTTTACCGTTTGATGATTTGCAATTTAGAGTTCGTCTTTGTGTATAATTTATACGTGGTGGATGCATGTCTTCCAACTCTAATTGTTTTTTACTAAACCTATGAAAGTCACCACTATAAATTTAGTTAAGAAGGAGCTTCAAAGACTCTTAAGAAAATGAAATAAAACCTGTGACAGCTAAATACGGAATACATGGCAGTCACAAATTGCAAATTCTTCATCTGGGACAATTTATATACAAGCACACGCACACAAACCATGCACTAAATGCTTCCGAAGCTTGATCAAATAGTTCAGAGGAAGAAATAACGTTAGAAGAGGAAAAATTCGCGACCCAAACACAAGTATCAAGCACGAACGTACTACTATATATTCTTGGTTGCTGATGCATTTCTACCGCAAGTCCAAAACCAGCTGGTGAAAAGTCTCGTATATATTTGTCGTAAATTTTCAAGTTTTTAACAAATTTCTTAATATTACTACAACTTTGTTACTCTTTCTTTCGTACAAATTCCACAAGGAGGTCTAATGAGTCAGCCAAACTACAGTACCAAACCAGTTCTATCCCATCCTAGCTAGCTAGCTATTTATGCACCTGTTGTGGAAAATACACCAACCAACACTTAATAACTGCTTCGATGTTTGGCTGATAGTGATCCACCCACCTATTAATTTACATCTGTCTGTATCCGATCGTATCAAAAGCCACTTATATAATATATATATGTAGAGTATTTCGGAATTTCATTCATAAAGATCATCAACTTCTTCTTCTACCTCCTTTCAGGATGATGTTTTCACTGATATTGCCTTCCTCCAGCAAAAGAATGAGTTTGTCGGGGACGCCTAATTATAGCTCGAATGATGGCGGAAGAAGGGCCGATTTTAGCACAATTGCTAGTGGCTTTCCAGTAAAGGTACACGTCCAAACCCTTCTCAGGAAAACACCTAGCAGTCTACAATCACCCGCAAAAAGCCTGAAGCATGAGATGGATATAACTTCCGCACCAGAGAGAAAGCTGGTGAAACAATTGCGTGCTTCAAACACGCATTCTTTTGTTGCGGACAGTACTCCTGCAGTCAATGGGAAATATCAGAAACTCACTGACGATTGGGAATCAAAGAAGCTTGATTTGATAACCGGTGGAAGGTTGCTTCAAGATGGCCTTGTTTACAGGCAAAACATTTCGGTTAGATCTTTTGAAATAGGCGGTGACAGAAAAATGTCCTTTGGTGCCTTGCTGAATCACTTACAGGTTTTGTTTCTATTTCATTTTCGAACACCTAGCACTAGCATTCCTTCCATTTCCCTAGGTTTTATCTTAGGTTGATTGTTACAAAGGATATTTGTGCAGGATACTGCACTTAACCAAAGTAGAATTACAGGGCTAATAGCGGATGGTTTTGGTTCAACACGAGAGATGAGTAGAAATAACCTTATATGGGTAGTTTCAACTCTGCATATAGTAGTGGATCGCTATCCTACCTGGTAAGGCAACACACACACACACACACACACACACACCTGTTTTCTTATCTTCAAGAGTTTTGGGATTGTGTTTGGATTTAAATGCATGATGCTTTAACATTAACAATCGTACAAAGCTTGAGGTTTCAAAGTAATGATATATTGTGATGCTCTTCTGTCAATAACAATCGAAGGACTGATGTTGTTGAAGTAGACACTTGGATGTATGCGTCGGGAAAGAATGGTCTGGGTCGTGACTGGATATTTCGTGACAGCAAGACTGGTGAAACTCTGGCTACCGCAACCAGGTTCTTTTTATATCATTGTCCTGTAAATTAATTACCAGCAACTAGTCATTTCGTTTTTTCTCCAACAAGTCTGGTGTCTTGTCTGAGATTACATTTTTAAGAGGTTTATTGTACATGAATGCAGCGTATGCGTGATGATGAATAAGAAAACGAGGAGATTGTCCAAGTTTGCCAAGGAAATGAGGGATGAAATTGAGCCTTATTTAATGGATTGTGAGTGTCCCATCATCAATAAGGATAGCAGAAAAATACTGAAACTTGATGTTAGCACAGCAGATCAAATATGCACAGGTTTATCAGTAAGTCTCTTTAATGAATTACGAGTTTCCACTCAGAATTAATTTGCTGTTCTTGATCATCAAACAATTTTCCTGAACACAGCCTGGATGGAACGACATGGATATCAATCAGCATGTGAGCAATGTAAAGTATATTGACTGGATTCTTGAGGTGGGCAACATTTTTTGTGTAATCGATTGCTCAAAATGTGCTACAGAAACTCGAGTCATGAAAAATATTTTACAAAATTATGTAAACCAGTCTTAAAACGCATCATCATTAATTCTATGAAACTCGAATTATCAGCCATTTGGAATCATGTTAAAATCAATCACGTAGAGTACCAATCTAAAATGCCATCATCAAATCAATGATCAATCTGGCAAATGTGTTGTAGAAAATCTCTTATTTGGAGTGCTGCTTAATTAATGCATGAAAATTACTCATGCACATCTAAATGAGAAATATGGCTTGTCATTTCCCAGAGCGTTCCCCGTTCATTTATGGAGCGTTACTACCTCAACGCAATGACTCTGGAATACAAGAAGGAGTGTGACATGGACAGTGTGTTGCAGTCTCTCTCCAAAATGGTTGGTGGAGGCAACAGTGATTCCTTCAGCGCGAATAAGGTGATAGAGTATGATCACATGCTTCGTCTCGAGAATGGATGCGAGATCTTGAGAGGAAGGACCGTGTGGAAGCTTAAAGACACAACAAACAGCTGAAAATACTGCACAGTACGTGCGAATTAATATATATATGCGCAAGCTCCAGTTCAATTGATGCTACTGTAGCTCTCCTATGTTACAATACACACACACACACAATGAGAGTACTCCTATTATTATTATTATTATTATTTATTTTGATTCTCTTATAATCTTAATAATTTTATTTTTATTAATGGATTCAAGACTGTTAAAGAATTTTCTTCTTTCTTTCATGGGGATGTACACATTTCATAAAATAGTTGGTGTCTCTTTGATTGACAGATTGGTCAGAACTTGCTGCTGATGATTTGTTCGATTGCTGGAAAATAATTGAAATCTTCCTTTCCTTTCTTTTCCTTTTTCCTTTTTCCCTTTTCTCTTTTAATATTTAGCTTTATTTAACTTCGAAAGCTAAATATTGGTTTTCTACGTCACTTGTCACTAGGCATGACAATAATTATATAAAAATGTGGGTTGACTTTTGAAAAACAGTAGAGTACAACATGTTTTTTTATTTTAATATTGAGATATTAATATATTTAATATTAATATATTTAATCACCTCTAGTTTAATAGTTAAATTTCATGATCTGATAGTCAAATGTCTCTTTCTTTATCTTTTTTTTTTTTATCTCTTTGATTAGTTTTTTTTTAATTTTAATTTGAATTAAAATTGAAAAGTTATTAAAAAATGAAAAATTATATTAAAAGAAGTCTTGGGCTTGGATAGTATCGAGTTAATATAGAATTAGAGACTAGTTTGAATGAAGAGGGCGTTCACCCACACTTTTCATGATCATGTTTCCATCAACGTTCTAGAGATCACAAAGAGACTAGCTCAGCGATGAGCATGCAGTTTAATGACACCAACCAAAATGAGGCTCAAATTACTATGCTTGGAAGGAGGACAGTCATACAATATTGTGTTAGGATCAAACAAGCCCTTCGCTTGCATTAGGACCACTGCAGCAAATGAGAAAAAAACAGAAAACCCAACATGTACAGGAGGAGCTCGAAACATCTGTGTTCAATGGTTGAGGTCATTGGTGGAAGATTTGTGCAGGATGGCATTATTTATAGAGAAAATATTGCTTATTAATTTAATTGGTTGCCTTTACAGGTGATGGATGTTCTTGCATTTTATTTATGTAGAATATTGGCGGATGGTTTTGGTTCAACAGAAGAGATGAGTAGAACACACACCTTCTATTCCATTTTAGTTCATATGTATTATTTTGTTGTTCACCTAGAGACCTGAACTTTATTTTTATCATTAATTCATTCTCACCTCAAATAAAAAATTTAAAAATGAAAGAGTTATTGGATTGTGGTTTCTTAATCATTCTACTTAGTACTCTAATAGAAAGAAAGATGTCATGTAGGTGTACGAACTCACGACGCTGCAACTGCAATAAAAATACTTTTATTAAAGAAATAAAGTGTAAAAGGACTTAATTGATGTGAAAAATAATAGGAGGTTCCAATAAAAAATATTGAAAAAGTATAAGGACCAAAGATATATAAACCTTTTTATTTTGTAATGTTTAGTTTGAAATAATAAATAAAATTTAAAGTATATGGATCATGGACCGGAAATAGTAATATGGTAGTTTTTTATGACAAGGAGGCCAAATAATCAAGATTGTTCATTTATAAAATTTAAACCTAAACGCTCTCTTTCTTTTTAACGTTCTAACTGAACACACCTTGAAGAGGGAATTATCGACTGTAAAAGCACGCTTCAGAGCATGTGTGCCGCATAAGCTAAGTCTCATTTCAATTCTAGACATTATGTTTTCAAATTTGTAGTTGAATTTACATTTCAATAAATTAAAGTTTTCTAAATTAATTGATAGTTATAAAGTTAGTGAAATTGTAAGTGAAAGTACTCATAACATTCTATCTCTAACAATAATTTTCTTAGTTGTGGAGAGTTTATTTATGTTTTTTGTGTAGGGTTTTTCAAATGACATATTTATTCGTCTAAAATTCTTAAAGTTTATATAAGCTTTTAGGGTCAAGTAAGTTGTGGAGAGTTTTATTTATGTTTTTTGTATAGGGTTTTTCAAATGACATACTTACTCGTCAAAAATTATTAAAGATTATACAAGCTTTTAGTGTCAAGTTAATACATTACAAAGTTCTAGGTTGTTGTATAAGGATATCTACAAAAGTGTACTAACCATTCTAAGTTGTATGTGAATATCTCTATAATATTTGAATATTAGAGCCCGATACTAATTAAGAGGCCTATCAGACTTCCTTACCATACAGGAAGACATTTCATGTTTAGTTTAAGACTTTTTTTTTCATGTTTTGTATTTTTTTGTTTTACTAGGGTTAGTGACACAATCAAATAGTTGATGTCTTCTCCCAAGTGTAAGAGTGTCGAAGTAATAAATAACCCGGCAAGACCGGGGTCGAACCACAGTGAGGTTAACTGTATAAACTACAAATAAAGAAATAGATAATAAAAGAAAAGGAGTTGAAGAGAGCTTTGAGATGTGATATTGATATAAGGATTAAACAAGGATAAAATAATTGTCAAGGTTAGAGGATCCACTAATGATATTTCAAATAAGTACAGTGTAAACTCTTTTTATTACTCAACTAGAAACCACACACAAAGGAGGTTCCAATCGGATTATAAATTGTTAACATGATTATATTAATTATCTTATTCGAATAATGCTAATACTTGTAAATGTTGTCAGGTATTCATGATGTTAATTTATGTTAACTACAAATCAAGTTCCTTTCATAACACTTGTGTCAGTTATACCATACAGTTGGTTATGAAAGGATCAAGTATTTGTTGTACCAAGGGTTATACAACATAAATCTAGATTAACCATTTAACAAGCAAAGTATTAAGAGTGAATAAGATAACAAATACAAAACATGTTAGTATCAAACATTAAAGTTCATGTTGAGTTTACACTATACTTATTCTTACACCATTAGTGTAACCTTTTCACCTTGACATAATAAACTTAACTAAACATAATGAAAGAGAGAAACATAAATAAACAAGAGGATAACATGATTATATAAGTATAGTAAAGGAAATGAAAGGCATAAACAAGAGATTAATGAAAGAAAAACTTAAGCATTAAAAAAATATAAAGAAAAAGAGCAAGAACATGATCTTGATATGAAAACCAAGATGCCTAAATGCATGGCAAATGCCTTCTTTTATAGGCCAAAATTCGGAACTATTGATTTGATGACTAATTGTTAAGTGGGTGGCCACTCTTGACTTGGTAACAATCCTTATCTTCTTGTCTGTAGAAATTGTCATTGGTAACATCCGAATTTGAGCAGATAGTTCCATCAAAGTTCTGGGAAATTGTCTCATCTTTCTAACAAAATAAGAATCGGTGCATTTGGACCTCTAGAACTCAAGATATGGGCTGAACACTGAACAATGTCTGGGCTGCAGGACAGATTCCGACTTCTCCATTGTTGCTACCATTTAAACTCGAAAATGGCACTTTTAAATCTTAGACTCTTCATGAAAGTTTTAGGCTTATGTCTTAGCTTTCCATACATATACACCAGACCTAAATTCAAGTTCTACAGCTCCAGTTATGATCTAATAACTGAATGATGTTCCAGTTTGGACTGAACCAACATCTCTTTTCTAAGCTTGCCCCTCTCTTTGTCTTCTCAATTTCAGTAGTTAAACTCATCAATCAATCTTTTGATTTATGTGATAGCCTGCATTTAAGATGAACATTTACCATAAATTAAAGGTATCTTATAGTATTAGACTTGTTATTATAAAACATGTTTTAGTTAAGGAGTTATTGATACTTCATTTTGTGCTCAATATATCAACATATAGTTATGGGGCTTTACTTGGAAGAAAACAAAATTTTGTTCTAATGTTTAAGGTTAACTTCCTTGGGTTGGGATTATTATCTTTTTTTTTTTTTTTAATATATATACATATAACTTAAAACACAATGCATCTTTAACCCATGTAACGAGCTTTAAGCTAATGACTCCCAAACCAGTTGGTCTTAGGGCATTAGGTGTTGAGACACCCCTTCGAGTTTAGTAACTCGGGTTGCAGATACTGATACGTAGATAGTGCAATGTTTGATCCCCTTAAGCTTTTCTCCTTAACCCATGTAACAAGCACTAGGCCAATAACTCCCAAGTCAGTTGAGTTTAGGGTGTTAGGTGTTAAAACACCCCTTCGGGCTGAATTGCTTATGTTAAGGAGGCTACGAAACCAAACTTATCTATGTTTTTATTATCATCAATATTATCAATTTTTTTTTTGCAAATTATATACTGTCCATTTCCCTTAGTTGTTACCTTTAACAAAAGAACATAAATAAAGTAATAATTCAATGTGCAACCCACAATCATATGTTAAAGTGTGTGTGTGAAAATGAAGGTTTAAGAATACTTGTTAAATGAGTATAAGAGCAAAATCAAGTGATAAACAATGCGAGAGTTTGTAAACCTGAATATTTCAAGAGAAGTATGTGATAGACCTTGTTATGAATATTGCAAATAACCATTGGAAAATGTTTACTAAGATGTGTTTCAAGAGTCAATAAAATTCTCCCTTACTCTGCCATCCTAGTAATAATAGTTTTGTCAAATGGTTTTATTAAAAGCAAAAGCAGTTAGTTTGTTAGTTAGCTTTTTTTTTTTGTGTCAACTACTACCCACCCCCCAACCAAAACGAGACATTGTCCTCAATATCATAAGGTAGAAAGATAGAGTATAGAAGACATCACTTGAAACAGCGAACACTGACAAACCTGAAACACACTTAAAAAAATATAAAAAATAACAAAACAAAATAATATGCTATTAATAAAACCAAAAGACATAAGGTTTCACAAACGGAGGCTTAAATCCAATCTAAGCTTTTTACGACTTTCCTTAGTTGACCAATTTATGCGACTCATGGAGGGATCAATTACAGGGATGAAAGATTGTAGTTGGTCAATCAATTGTTCACCAGTAGCAGTAGAGATTATGATTTGTCGTGCCTGTTGCGATGTCGCGGTCGCACAAATTAATTACCCTAGCTTCAAACACAACACACAAAATAGTATAGAGCAAGCAAGGGGTCGATCCCACGGGGAAGATTCAAGTCAGATTTTTATGCTAGATGATA
>Ga0307517_10007765_pt1 | contig 15554 bp, 19 predicted proteins | sample 23_EM_MG_FD_194515 | JGI IMG/M metagenome (GOLD analysis project Ga0307517, IMG submission 194515) | Populus trichocarpa ectomycorrhiza microbial communities from riparian zone in the Pacific Northwest, United States - 23_EM | ecosystem: Host-associated > Plants > Roots > Unclassified | place...
CGGGCGTGAGAAGCGCTGACAAATCTGCGACGTACAAAATCGACGCGTCGAGTGGCAGACCACTATAAAGCTACATCCCTTGTCGGTGATCGTCAGTGATAATACGTGGTCTGCTTGAGGAGACTAGGTAAGGGCATACCTGTTTGGTTTGGTGAGAATGCGGAAGGATCAGGCGGGAACCCACGGCCACCGCGATTTCCAAATGATCGCGTCGGACAACCATAACTTGCAGTGACCAACGCATATCCACCGTCCTCAAAGACCACGTCGACAAATCTCCCATGACTGACGCGACCGCAACTCCAATTTTCACCACGACTTCGGCGTTCTCCATCGCAGGCGTTTTCGGTGCTCTAGCTTTCGCATATATCGGCCTTGCGAAATTGCTCCCCAAAACCGCCTCCAGGACAGAGAGGATCACGTTCGTATGGCTGGTGAGTGACTGAAACTTGGAAGGAGCTAACGTCTGTGCGGTGTGCCGGAGGATAGAACCGCTGACGAGGACTTTCTTTAGGCATTCGACGCGATGATTCACTTCACGTATGAGGCGTCGTGGTTATACCTCTCCACGTTTGGCAGGACAGTGAATGGGAGCGTGGGTCCTCTAGCGGAGATGTGTGCGTTTTCCCACTCTCCACCTGCATGGAAATGAACAGGAAACTCACCACCAATCGTTCAACAACAGGGAGAGAATATGCCAGGGCCGATTCCCGTTGGGGCACGGCTGACCCAACCGTCGTCTCTCTCGAAATCCTCACAGTCCTCGGCGCTGGACCGATATGCTGTTACATTATCAGCCAACTCATCAGGAACGATCCTGCAAGGCACTACTGGATCATCGTCCTATCCACCGCTGAACTTTACGGAGGGTACGTTCTCTCTGAATCCTTATGCCTCGATACATACGTAATGGACGCTTGGACAGGTGGATGACTTTCTGTCCTGAATGGATTACCGGAAGCCCTAACCTTGATACCTCTAACGTCTTGGATTTCTGGGTATACCTTGTCGTGCGTCTCCCGCCTGTTGCTCCCCTCTTGTTCCATCCGCTGAAATGCTTTCGCCTTCCAGTTCATGAACACTATTTGGGTCCTCGTTCCACTCTGGCTCATGTGGGATTCATACCACGCAATTGCCGGGTCATTACGTTCGACTCTCAAAATCAAATCGGCTTGAAAATGTACCATCGACCTTGATCTATGTATGCTTGTCTCCATCGTTCAAACACCCTGCAGTGGTGACAATAAAAATCCTGATATACCTCAGCAAACGCATCCCGGCGGTGAACTAAGCATGTCATCGGTCGGGAAATCCCTTGGACCGTAAGCCACGGGTCTTGTATTTCCTTTGGGTCGCCTTCGTCCTGCAAAAAGTGCACGGTTCACATCTACAGACACAGCAGATCCGACTACAGGTGTAGGATACCTCAAGGACGTAACACAAGCTTTGGTTTCTCAGCCCTCTTTCCTTTCGCTTTACTCCCCTGCTTCTCAAAAATCCACTTCCATCCCCGATCCCAATCCTCCTTGATCTGATTCCTCATCTCGACCGATCTTGGGGTATCGCCTAAGCTCTCCACAACATCCTTAACCTCTTGAACCGCGTCTTGGAGGTCGCTCACAGACTTTTTCTCGTGGAATGTAGAGGGCGGAGAGAGTTGCTTCTGAAGCGCGATTGTTCTCTTGCGGAGATCGCTGGGAGACTTATTAGACCCTTGACATAATGTGGAATTGGCTTTGTCATACATGTATCGGTTGAGAGCCTCCATCGACTCCTCGAGACCCTTGTGGTCTTCAGTCATCATCCGTTTCTTGGCAACCTTCTGCTCGGACTCAACGAACGCTTTAATCGTCTCCAAGCATACGAGGATGTATGCCAGTGGGACTCGGAAGAGGATATAATATCGTGAGCCCTTGGCCCATTTCATCTCCATTGACCTCTTGCGTAGAAGGTTCCAATATTGGGCTTGAGTTGCGTCGATCTCCGTACGAACGACCCTCTTCTGCTTCAAGTAGCGACGATAGGCACGCTGTATCTTCCTGGCCGCAGGACCTTGTTTCCGTTCCAAATGACGACGGTAGGCATCCTGTATCACTCTGTCAGCGTCGGCTCGGGTCTCATCGATCTTTTTGTTATTCACGCCAGATATCACCACATTCGCTTCCTTCCCATCGGGAATGCTGTCCTCTGGTATGTCGGTGTGTCCATGCTGCCCTTGTCCGTCGTGATCGCTATCATGCTGTGCTCCCGTTACTGCCCCAATATGTGGCTGCTGGCGGTGGGCGAGGGCAGTGCCAGCCCCCAAAGCACCGGGAACCGGAAGGAGTAACTTAGGTACCCCATCCAACCGATCATAAGACACTGTGCGGACGTGCTTAGTGGTGTGCAGCAAGAGGATGATCTCGTCGAGGGAAGAGTCCTCCAGCCACTCAGTGAATGTATGCACAAGATCATCCCAGTCCTTGGCATCGGCGTAACTGCTGAATCTCAGTAACGATACTTTCGTCGGTAAACAATGCCTACCGCTGATAGATGCACTGTGTAGACTGCCCGTCTCCTTTACGCAACGATTGGATACCGGTCAAGATTATCTTTTTGAGGTCGTCATCGTTTGTGTTGTATCCCACTGTGAAATGTTAAGCTTCTGCTCCAATAGAGTAAGATGACGCAACTGACTGAGGCAGAGGCAGAAACAGCTGAGATGCGAACTGTTAGTACCATGTCTCGATGCTCGGCTTGGGTCAACTTACATTCGAGCGATGCAAAGAGTCCCCGTGAAGTTGGTAATTTGACTGCCATCCGTGACGAATTGTTCCCTTGTGTCAGAGGGGGATGTAAGAGGCCGTTGAACTTGCGCATCAATTTGCTGCATGAGGTCGATCATGGTTTCCGCGAACGTGAAAAAAGTTGACGTATCCTTTCTCAAGTCCGTGCCCGGGAGGATGAGATTGATGAACCAGCTTCGAGGCAAGGTAACATTGTGCAATACACCCTCCGAGTTGACTCCGCGGGCCATGATGAACAATCCGGAGAGCCTCTCTGCAAGATCGCACAACACGATCGGGTCAACGCGCAGCCGGCTACGAAGAACTTCGCTGAGAGGACAAATCAGAGGGGGTGCGCGCAGATCCACGCATCCTGTAGTACACACCGTAGATACGATGAACCGAAGGTCAATGAACAATGGTCTTTGGCGGTCAAAAACGCGACGAGATCCTGTACGATGGAATGGTCCTCTTGACGATGCGGGGATTGTGGCCACAATTTCGACCTGTACATCGGCATATGAATGGCATAATTCTCGGCATTTCCTCTACCGATGTCGAAGGCTAGCGTGCATGCAACCACGAACCAGTGTCTGGAGCGATCAGCGGATCCTGGGGTGTTCCGTCCGAGGTCGTGACAGACGTCTTCAACCCATTCTCGTGCAATCACGCGACCATCAGCTCCCTCGGGTATACTAGTAATGTCGAGATTCGCGAGCGATCCAAGCCTCTGGAAAGGTGGATGGAGCGCTGAGTACAATATCCCAAGCCAGTAACTTCACGTTGAATGAGTATCCGCACACATTTCTCACAGAATAAACAGGACATACTTTTTCACATCCAAATTGCCATAACGAGCCGAACCTAGGATTTGGAACTGTAGGAGCACCAGGCGGAGTCGAGCGTGATACCAATTGACTGTAAGCTGTTCTGGCTGGATGTGTTGGAAAGTGCATGGCCCCTCCTCGTCTGGGGGGTTGCATTGCTTTTCAACGAGCAAGGATAAACAGGGGGAGAATCCATGAACGTCGCGGCAGGCGCCGTTCTGAGCTTCCGTACGGTCTTGGATCCGACGGGAGATGAATTGGGTAATATCCTGACGGAGCTCCTCATAGCTGCATTCATATCCGTCCGTGCCCTTTGCGCTCGGCCCATATAGGTCGGTGAGTTGATCGTGTAAAGCGGTGTGTCTTGGCACAAGGTAGCGGTTCCCTCTCAGTGCTTGAAACCCAAACAGCCTCTGGTGGTTCGAGCCTTGAGCCAACGACTCGTCACTCCAGGACTTGTTTAGCAGGCGAATATAATCAAGATACGTGGAAAGTGACTCCTGAACCTCGGAAAGTGGGAGATATTGCAGCTTAGGGCGAGATGAGAAGACGTTGTCCAGGCATAACAAAGCAGCGGGAAGGTTCTCCATATCGATGAAAGTCTTGGCGAGCGTGCGGAGACTTGTGCGGTCGACACGTCCGATTGCTTGGAACATCGCAAGCTGGAGGTGGTATAGTATTCGACCCGCCGGCCGATCGAACGAATGGGGGGGCTCACCTCGTGGACGTCTCGTCCTTTCATGGCGCTTTCGTCCAACCGATCCGCCAGTACCAGCAACTTTGAAGCGATGGGGCTAGACTCCGGAGGTACCCCAAGGGTCAAACTTTGTTGGAGCCCAGTTAAGATGCACTTGGCCGTTAGTTGCAACTGGTCAAGATTGAGAGTAGCAGGTGTGTCCAGCGCCTCAGCCGTCTTCAGCATATCGCGGTTCTTTGCGTGAATTTGTGCGGCATCAGAAATTCTGCCCAGTTGTGTTAACAGTTCAGCACGCGCATCGTCCATGTAGTAATCCTCCAAGAACTCTAGCGCGTCTTCTACGGAGGGAAACAGTTGTAGAGCCGCCCTGTCCGAGGATGAGAAACCTTTGCTTCCAATTAACCGGCCTCTTAAGTACTCACTTGATGTTGAAACGCTACGTAAAGAGAGTGAGAGATATCTGCGAACAAGGCGATGTTGAAACATACCTTGAAATAGTACGCCCGAGAAACCATCGTCAAACGACGGAGGAGGTCACTGTCGAGAGCGTTCCTATGTTTTGTGATCACCCCGACCATCTCGTCAATGTATCCTCCTTTTCGATAGGCGTGGGCAGCTGCAGGGTACTGCTCAGCCATCCGATAACTATCTCCTGCACTTTTCAGATCGTGAGTCTCTGAGTGACACTCCCCAGCAATCCTGTAGTAGGTCTGACGTTCGTTGACCTGCTTGGACGGGAAATCCTCTGCACACTTGCTGAAAGCGTTGGCTGCGATAATAAAGGCCTGGATCCTTGCTGCGCCAGCGGTAGTGGATATCGACAAAGCCTTTTCTCGCAGGAGGTATGCATCAGATATCGCGGCTTCTCGGTTCCGCCCAGCTTTCAGAAACGCGGCTGAAGCCTCTGCATAGCGTCTATTGGGGAACATCCTGTGGAAAGGGTCATCAGTATATCACAACGCTGAATCTTGGTCCTGACGTTTTCCCGGTCTTTAACCATCCGTCGGTAGTGGATGCAGCCCCCGAACGTGATATCTCGGCAGTGGAGGACCGGATATCGATCTGGTCGCTGCTGCTCCAGTATGCCTGCACGAGGAGTGAGGATTTCCTTCGGGATCACAAGATTGTCAGGCACCTTCATTGGCTCAACCGGCTTGGAATTGTCCACGATCCAAAGTTTGTTCCGAGCCCGAGTAACTAGGATCAGCAAGACGATCGCGTCGCCGTGACACTGTTGTGGGTGTTTACTAAGTATCCCGAAACAATGGGATTACAGCCCCCCTCCAAAACGCTAGAGTTTAGTCCCAGCCTCTCAATTCAGAGGCACCCTCCCCTCCCTGCGCTTCCTTAGAGACGACACCCTCCCTACATCCCCCCTTCCTCTGAATTTGAGGCTGGATTCCAGCCTATGGCGAGAGCACGGAAGGATCAAGGTGGGAACCCATGGTAATTTCCGAATCCAAATGATCGCATCGGACCACCAAAACTTGAACCGACCAGCACGAGTTACATCCGTCGTCCTCAATGGCCACGTCGACAAGCCTTTCGTGTCCGATACGACCGCAGCCCCAGTATCGCCGCGACTTCAGCACTCTCCATCGCAGGCGTATTCGGTGCTCCCTCCGTGTGCCGACCTCGCGAAGCTGCCCCTCAACCAGGACAGACAAGATTACGTTCCGAAACTTGGAAAAAGCCAACGTCTACGTGGTGTTACGGATGATATGACCGTTGATGAGGTCTTTTCTTAGGCGTTCGACGCGATGACTCACTTCATGCCGTATGAGGCGTCGTGGTTGTACCTCTCCTCGTTCGGCAGGACGGTGGATGGGAGCGGGGGTCCCCTAGCGGAGATGCGTGTTCTCTCACCTTTTACTTGCGTAGAAATGGACAGGAGACTCACCACCAGCCGTTCACCAACAGGGAGAGAATAGACAGACCAGTTTCCGTTGGGGCCGATCCAACTGCTGTCTCCTTCGAGATCCCCAGTCCTCGGCGCCGGACCGTTTTGTTACATCATCAACCAATTCATCAGGAATGATCCTGCGAGGCACTACTGGATCGTCGTTCTATCCACCGATGAACTTTACGGAGGGTAAGTGTCCCCCCCAAATCCTTATACCCCAAAACACACCTAACGGACGCTTGGATAGACGGATGACTTTCTGTCCTGAATAGCTTACCAGAAGCCCCAACCTTGGTGCCTGTGACGTCTTGAATTTCTGGGTATACCTCGTCGTACGTCCTACGCCAATCGTCCCCTTCTGTTCCATCCTTTGACATGCTTTTGTTCTCCAGTTCATGAACACTATTTGGGTCTTCTTTCCACTCTGGTTCATGTGGGACACATACTACGCAATTGCCGGGTCATTAAGTTCAGCTCTCAAAGCCAAATCGGCTTGAAAATGTACCATCGACCTTGATCTATGTGCTTGTCTCCACCGTTCAAACACCCTGCAGGGGTGACAATAAAGGTCCTGGTGCACTTCGGCGAACGCATCCCGACAGTGAACTAAGCATGACATCGTCGGGAAACCCCTTGGGCCGTAAGCCACGGGTCTTGTACTTCTTTTGGATCGCCTTCGTCCTGCAGACAAAAAATGCACCCGCAGCTAATATACTGATACGTTGGCGGCTTGGTTCACATCTACGGGGCACAACAGGTCCGACTACATGTACAGGAGATCTTCGGGGTCAATCACCAGCTTTGGTTTCTCCGCCTTCTTCCCCTTCGCTCTACTTCCCTGTTTCTCAAAAATCCACTTCCATCCCCGATCCCAACGCTTCTTGATCTGGTTCCTCGTTCCGATCGATCCTGGGATATTGTCTAGGCTTTCCACGACAGCCTTAGCCTCTTGAACCGCATCTTGGAGGTCGCCCACAATCTTTTTCTCGTGGAAGTCTGAGGACGGGGAGAGTTTCTTCTGAAGCGCGATCGTTTTCTTCAGGAGTTTGCTTGAGGATTCATTAGACTCTCGATATAATATGTAATCAACGCTGTCATACCTGTAGTGGTCGAGAGCCTCCATCAGATCTTCAAGTTCCCTGTTGCCTTCCGTCATCACCCGTTTCTTGGCCTCCTTCTTCTCGGACTCGGCGAACGCCTTAATCACATCCAAGCATACAAGAATGTATGCCAGTGGGACTCGGAAGAGGAGATGATATCGTGAATCCTTGGTCCATTCCATCTCCTTTGACCTCTTGCGCAAAAGATGCCAGTAGCGAGCTTGAGTCGCGTCGATCCCCATACGAATAATGGTCTTCCGTTTCCAGTAACGACGATAGACGACCTGTATCTTCCTGGCTGCACCAGCTCGTTTCCGCTCCAAATGGCGACGGTAAGCATCCTGTATCACTCTGGTGGCGTTGACTCGGCTCTCATCGATTTCTTCCTCCTGATCTCCCCCAGACACAACCACTTCTGCTTCCTTCCCGTTGGTAATCCTCTCCTCTGGCACGTCAATGTGCTTCTGCCCCCCTTGTCCGCCATGATCGTCATCAGGCTGTACTCCAGCTGTTGGATCAACATACGGCCACTGCCAGTGGGCGAGGGCAGCACCAGTCTTAAAAGCACCCGACACCGTCGAGAGGAGCAACTTTGGCACCTCGTCCAGCCTATCGTGGGATACTGGACGGACGTACTTCGATCGCCACCCTTGTGGACTAGGAAGAGCGGCGTACAGTAAGAGGATCATCTCATCGAGGGATGAGTTCCTCAGCGATTCAGTAAACGCATACGTGAGATCATCCCAGTTCTTGGCGTCAACGTAACTGTTGCGCCTCAGTAACAATACTTTTACTGAGAAACGATACCTACCGCTGATAGATCCACGGTATAAATTTCCCATCTCCTTTGTGCAGCGACTGGATACCGGTCAGAATCTTTTCCTTAAAGTCGTTATCGTTTGTATTATATCCCACTGTGAAAGGTCAAACTTGGGCTCCAATGCAAGTGGGGTGAAATGACTGACTGAGGCAGAGGCAGAGGCAACTGATGTTCGGGCTGTCAGTGCTGTGATTTTGGGCTCAGACTCAGGTTGACTTACATTCGAGCGATGTAGAGCGGCCCCGTGAAGTTGGTCATTCGGCTACCATCCGCGACGAATTGTTCCCCGGTGTCACGAGGAGACGTACGGTACCGTTGGACTTGCACATCGATTCGCTGCATAAGCTCGATTACGGTTTCCGCAAACATTAAGAAGGTTGACGTATTCTTTCTCAAGTCTGTACCCGAGGAGATGAGATTGATGAACCAGCTTCGGGGCAAGGTGACATTGTGCAGTACACCTCCTCGGGAGTTGGTTCTGTAGGCCATTATGAACAGCCCGGAGAGTCTTTCGGCGAGATCGCACAAGGCATTCACATCGACACGCATTCCGCTACGGAGAACTTCACTGGAAGGAAACATCAGAAAGGGTACATGTAGACCCACGTATCCCGCCGAACGAACCGTAGGCACAGTGAACCATAGGCCAACGAATGATACGCCTTGGCGGTTACAAACGCGACGAAGTCCTGCACGATGAAATTCCCCTCCCCACGAGACAGGGGCTGTGGCCATAGCGTGGACCTATACATCGGTGTGTGAGGGACAAAATTCCGGGCATGTTTACCGTCGAGATCGAAGGCCAATGTGCATGCAATCATAAACCATTGTCCAAAGCGGTCCACCGGGCCCGGGACGTAATACCTGAGGCCAGAGCAGACATATCGAATCCATTCTCGTACAATCCTGAAACCATCGGCGCCCTCGGGTATGCTGGCAATGTCAAGATTCGCGAGCGATCCTAGCCCCTGAAATGGTGGATGAAGTGCCGAGTACAATATCCCAAGCCAGTAGCTTCACGTTGAATGAGTACCCACACGCATTTCTCTCAGCGAACCAGGACGTACTTTGAAATATGCCAATCGCGGGAGCGGGCCAAATCCAAGATTTGGAACTGTAGAAGGATCAGGCGGAGTCGAGAATGATACCAATCGGCTGTAAGTTGTTTTAACTGGATGTGGTGGAAAGTACACGACCCCTTTCCACCCGGAGGGTTGCATTTCTTTTGAACGAGCAAGCGTAAGCAAGGTGAGAACCCATGAACGTCGCAGCAGGCGTTGTTCTGGATCTCCGTGCGATCACGGATCCGACTTGAAACGAGTTTGATGATACCTCGACGGAGTTCATCGTAGCCGCATCTATACCCATCCATGCTCTTTTTACCTGGGCCAGATCGACCGGTGAGTTTCTCATGTAAAAGAGTGTGCTTTGGGACCAGGTAACGGTTCTCTCCCAGCGCTTGAAACCCGAATAGCCTCTGGTGATTCGAGTCTTCGGCCAACGATTCGTCACGCCAGAACTGGTTCAACAGGCGAATGTAATCAAGGTAAAGGGAGAGCGAAGAGTGAACCTCAGCAAGCGGGAGATTTTGCAGCTTAAGGGGGGACGAGAAGAAATGGTCCAGGCATAATAGAGCAGCAGGGTTGTTTCCCGCCCCAATGAAAATCCTCGCGAGCCTGCGGAGATCTGCACGGTCGGTACGTTGAATTGCTTCAAACATTGCCAGCTGGAGGTGCTTTGGTGTTAGGCCCGCGAGTTGATTGTATGGGAAGAACTCACCTCGTCGACTTCTTGTTTTGGCACAGCGCGTTTGTCCAATCGGTCCGAGAGTGCGAGTAGTTTCGAAACGATGGAGCTAGGTGTTGGAAGTGCCCCGAGGGTCAAATCTCGCCGGAGTCCGGTTAAGAGGTACTTGACCGCTGGTGCCACGTGGTCTGCGTTGTGAGCAGCAGATGCAGTTAGCATCTCAACCGCCTTCAACAGATCACCATTCTTGGCATGAACCCCTGCGGCTTCGAGTATCCTGCCCAATCTTTTCAACAGTTTGACACGGGCCTCGTCCATGTCGTAATCCTCTAAGAACTCTAGCGCGTCCTCCTCGGAAGGGAAAAATTTTAGAGCCGCCCTGTTCAAGTTTCAGAAAACTTCACCCCGAGTTAACTGGACTTAAGTTCTCACTTGACGTTTAGACGCTGAGTCAAAGATTATCAGACATATTTAGAAATAAACCGTCTGCGAAGATATACCTTGAAATAGTACATTCGAGCGACCCTTGTCAAACGTTCAAGAAGGCCACTCTCGAGGGCGCCTCCGTGTTGAATGATCACCTCCCCCATTTCGTCAAAGTATTCTCCTTCTCGATAGGCCCGAGCAGCTGCATCATGCCGTTCGGCTATCTGATAGCTATCTCCTGCATTCTTCAGATAAGTGGCATCGCGGGCGTCCGAGTAACAATCTCCGGCTATTTCATAGTAGTCCATACGCTCATCGACCAGATCGGAGGGCTGGTTTTGTGCACAGGTAACGAAAGCATCGGCTGCAGTGACGAAGGCCCGGCTCCTGGCCGCGCTGGCGATAGTGGACGTTAAGCGGGCCTTTTCTCGTAGGTGATATGCGTCACATATCGCAACTTTTCGGTTCTGCCCAGCCCTCAGATATGCGACTGAAGCTTGCTCATAGCGGTGGTTGTCGAACATCCTGTGGAAAGGGTTATCAATATATCGCAATACCAAATCACATAGCTAACCTTTTCCCAGTTATCGACCATCCTTCGGAGGAGGATGAAGATGCTAAACATGGTATCTCAGCGGTAGATGGCCAGATCTCGATTCGGTCCTTGTTCTTCCAGTATAGCTGCACGGGGGTGAGAATTCTTTTCGGGATGATAGGATCCTCGGGCACCTTCATTGGTTCGGCTGACTCGGAACTATCCATGATCCGAAAGGTGTTCCGGGCCCGAGTAATTGCAACATACAAGAATTTCAACTGCCGACAAGATGGTATGAGTAGATGGAAAGAAATACTCAGATCACAGGTAATGTACCTCTGCACAGATACTTGCGTGACGTGTTTCATCAAATGTTGGAGCATCTAAGGGGCCATCCCCATCAGAAATCCCATTAAGCACCAAACGCCATTGGTTCAGGGTTGCCGTGGAATCCTCAAAGAAGTTGTATAATAGGACCTGGACTTTGTCACTAATAAAGTAGATTTTAAGAGAGGTTAAGCTGACCGTGTCGAATTCTAGACCTTTGCTCTCGTACAGGGTCCTGTGGGCACGGGTCAGGTAGATTGCTAAGACAGAAATGGAAGACTTGACATGATAAGACTGCCTCTAAGCCTTTGCGTTAACCTGTCCTTCACGATGTCATTGCGCACGAGTATACCTGAGTGGAAAGGATTGGCACAGAATGAAATACCACGAGTGAAATGCCGTACATTGCTCCGATCCAAATTTGACGATCCCCCCTTGACTGTTCTTGGGGAACGCCTTCTCTAAATCAGCCTGTTCGCAACACTCAGTTCCTGGTTACTTGGGCACGACAGCAAACGCACATCTCCCCGACTGGCGAAGAAAATCGGTCGGAATCCGTCAATGATCGCCCATTCAGGTTGCAAAGTGTCGATAGAATATGGCCAGTAGCACGTTATGAGCTCAATGATAGAACGTGCACAGTCCACGATACCACCGTGAGAACGGTAGTTCAAGGCAAGTTCAAAGGCTCTCGGCTCGACGGGAACGCGGCCCAACTCGTGTGAAAGTTGTTTCTAGATAGACTGTTAGTACCCACGTAACCCATTACTACTAAAGGTTCCACCTCAATGCGATACTGATACGCTTTCAGGTCAGCAAACCGAAACGAGCTGCCTATCGAGATCGTCTAGAAAATCGTTAGCCGGTCTCTGCGTGCATATGATCGCCACCCTTACCTGTGCGGTGTCACCAGCCCAGAATAACCCGTGGTGATTGGCGCAGATTGACCGGAGAACTAGATCTATTAGGCTGGTGAAAGTTCGAAAATGGAAATTTGATGCATACCGAGTGTGTCAATCAGGAGATTGTCCTGGACCTCGTCTACGTACCTAGAGTAGGGTTGAGTATACGGGGAAAGGAAGTTTTCATGGAATCATACAAGAAGTCCACCTTCCTACCGGTCAGGCCAAATTTACGAAGTTCTTTCAGTATGTAATGAGTTCTGGAAGCAGAATCAGCGAAACCAAGGTCAACGAAGGGGGGAAGAGACATCACCGGTCTGCTGCATCGTAGTCTTTTCGCTGTCGTTTCAGCTTTGTGTACGCAATAAACAGGTCATAAATGTCGTCCCGCTTATGGGAAAAGGTCCCTTGGCTTCGAACGCTGAGCAATTTGTACGATTCCCGATCGAGGCATCGATGTTCTGTCCCGACTGTATCCTCAGATCCCTTGATCACTCCCATGAATTCCCCGAACACCAAGGCCGGATCTGGGTCACCAATTGTTACAACATGTCATGGATAAGCCATCGCCTCTCACCTAGGCCACGGGTCAAGGCCTGTGGGAGGTGATCCCAGTAAGATGCCAAAAATTCGCCGTAGGAGACAAAGTTTCTGCGAGACTGCTGCATGTAATCGGATGAGGATATATTCCCGGATCCGGATCCCGCATGAAGTCTAGACTTCCGTGTCAGAGCTGAGCTTGTGGGAGATGTCCCCTCATCTCCATGGACATGTGCCCTGGGGATAACAAAGTTGTCATGACGGTTGCCTTGTCCTGCATCGTTCTCGAGCATCGTGCAAAGCTAATCACAGAATGATGAGACCAGACGTTTTAAAGATAAGGATATCCATACCCGGTCATAGGTGATGAACATTGGGAAATGTTCGTCCAGAAGTCCGCCAAAATGCTCCGGCAAATCTGACCTCCATCGCTTATTGTCGTCCTGATTTATCAGCCTGTCATCACGTTTAGCATCCTTTCCTATCATGCATAATTCCTCTGGGAGATGTGCAGCAGCTTCAAGGGAGGACATCAACTCCGCAAAATACTCCCCAACCTTCGTGGCTAGGACTCGAGATTGCGTAATGAAAACTTGACGAGGTTTTGGCCCCATGTCAGGAAATTGCTCCCAGGTGCGTTGTATGGACAGCATTTTGAATAACATCGTTATAGTCTTCCCAGTACCACTTCTGCCGATCACGTAGCAAGAGGAAGGGTGTTCGATGATTTCTTGCTCCTGCGTGCTGTGCATTGTAAATAAGTGCAAAGTTAACATTCTACAGCTAGCGGACATACGAAACTGAGAAAACATGCGCAACGTCTCTGTCGGCCAGGATACCTAAGACGAGTAAGCGGTGATTATCACATCGGAGGTGTTCCAATATGGCGTACTGTTCAGAAGTGCCTTCGGGAAGTCAGCATGTGATCGGGCTGAGGGTAGAAACCAATCACCTGAGATAACATAACAAACTTATCCAGGCTAGTTACGCAGTGTAAGCTGTGAGAAGAATTGTGATATCAAACAAGAACCCACACAAGCATGGAATGGACCTATTGCACGTGGGCTTAGTCAGTGGATTTGAAACGCTTTAACCATCCCACTCACAGTCTTCATATCTTCTTCACAGGCTTTGACGAGTGGTGCGACTTGTATATCTTGAACCTGGTATGGCAATGGAGGAAATAGGGCAGGTGATATGACGTTGTCGCCAGGGGTGAGAGGTTCGTTCCGGAATGTGCATCGTTCGATATAGTCTGGACCCCGTCGTTGAAGCTGCTGGCTGAGGGTATCCCAAAACTGCCTGCGGTGAAGCTGTGCATGGGTGAAGATACCAAACATCCGGATGACTACCAAAGTAGGAATTCAAACTCGCTGAGGCGAAAGAAACGATAGAAAGATAATACCTTGGCACTCGTGCTGAGAATCGGCTGTATAGGAGTTCCGTAGATCGGGTATACAATCTATCTGATACTAAAAGGAGCAGTGAGTGAGGGGTTTTGGATTGGGAGTAACTTTCGCGTACCACGAGCTGCTTGTCGCCCGCCATTCTTGCCTTGTATATTGGCAGTTTTGTTTTGGGACCCGTGAGTGACTTCTGATTGCAACGAGAAAAGTATCCCTGAGAGAGTTGCCTGGGAGGAATTAGCACAGACTTTTATGATGAAGGGTTAAGTCCCACTTGATCTTCTCCATTACGATCCGAAACATCGCACCATCGGCGTGCTTGACATCCCGTAGATCCTTCTGGGCCCGAGTGGATAACATGATTGACCACTCTCCGAATTCCTCAATATTGTCAAAGTAGAGTGCGGCCCCCATTGGTTGAATCATAGGAAGCGCTGGGTTCTGAGGTTCTGCCTTGCTGTACGAGGATTTGAAAACCTTTGATACCAGCGGTTCCCTAAGAATGAGAAGGTAGTACTGGGGCCGGTCAGTTCTATGCCTAGGCTGTCGGGTATGTGCCCACACACCTCTAATATGCTCTGGAGCTGCGACAAAACTCCAACATACGCGTCACGTACTTGCGCATCCGTAGTCGGAACAGTAATCCCCATAGAGTCGAAGGGGAGTGGATCGATGCGGCGGTTGTTTCCGACTGCTTTCCCCCTCTTCCGGCTAACAGTGGATACGTTCTCCCCGGTCAATCCACTGTTGGCATTCTCCTCAAGTGCCTTTAGGACGTTGAATGAATGTTCCACCTTCCTCCGGAATATACGGAGGTTAGGCGATGTATCGACAGCGGATGGATATTCCATGGATAGCAATGAGGATGATAATCTCTGGAGGAGACGCATACTCGTGGTGTCTATCACGTTTGGCGTTGTAGATTTGGGAAATCCTGTAAGTATCCACTCCGAGAGTTTCCCGTAAGCCTCTTCCCCAAGCACTAGAAGGTAAAATGATTAGTGCTAGTAACAAGCGGGGGGTTGGTGCGGACACGCGCAACATACTCGAAACGATGTACTCCAAGAGGTAAGGACGGCTGTCGAGTGCTGCAACCATCTCCACGATCTTGAAGTCACTACCGCGATAGCAAACTGCTTCGATTGCACGGAGAGTGGTGTTAAGTCCATCTGGGGTGTCCAGTACTCCTGGGTCGAGCATATCGATATAAAACGCGTCTCGGGACGAATGACGATCCGGTGGCATCGCGTTGGTATGAAACCAAGAGTGGCCGCCACACTTTTCCGACTTGGAACATACTTTTAAAAAGGCGCTAACCGAGGCGCTGACTGGTCGCAGAATAGGAATTGACTGCCTGTGAGTTCAACATGGGTAGGATGAAGTCCGCGATGAAGCGCGTGTGAGAAAGCACGCGATCGATCCTCGCAACGGGCCAGAAAGTTGAGACCGCGTGGTCAAAAGTCCAATTAACTTTCCAGTGGACTTCACGGCTGCCTGCCGCTTTCCCACGGACCGTCACCCGGTTTGACCCACTTTGGCCCTCGGTCCTCAGCTCCGCAC
>Ga0307517_10007766_pt1 | contig 15553 bp, 19 predicted proteins | sample 23_EM_MG_FD_194515 | JGI IMG/M metagenome (GOLD analysis project Ga0307517, IMG submission 194515) | Populus trichocarpa ectomycorrhiza microbial communities from riparian zone in the Pacific Northwest, United States - 23_EM | ecosystem: Host-associated > Plants > Roots > Unclassified | place...
CATACATCTGTCGTAGATGTCGTAGTATCAATGACATGCTCACGCCGGCGCCGCTATAGTCAATATGCCATCGTTGTCATTGAGATATCCTTGCTTTCTTGCGACGTCTGTACAGTCGCTATATCTGCAAAAAAAATTCCATGATCAAAGAGACAATCGATACACATACATGAACTTGAAAATATTAGACTTCAATCTGTCGTTGGCGAACTGACACTCCACTCATCAAAAGTTATGTCAAAGTCGACCTGAGAATTCCCAAAGCATTAGAGAATGAGGTCAATAAAGAAGAGCTATTCGTCCTTACCGAGGAAATGTCTCGTTCAATCTCTACAGCGAGAACCTCCGCAAATGCATCCAAGTCTTGTCTTGCTCGAGGTCCGCAATAAAGGCAAGACGAAGCCCTCTTTATGGCACTCTTCATCGGATCCCATTTTCTAATCGTTTCTCCCCAAGGTCTCGCTTTCACTTCCTTCGCTATTTCCTCGATCCAAAGGGTCCACCATTTTCTCGCTTCAGAAATAGGTGTCTGCCCCGTGATAGCCCCAGTCAAATTCAAAATGTTACTCCAACGGATGATCCCCGAATCAGTAGGCTTGTTACATGTAACCCAAGCCCAAGATTCTTCCCTCTCCATCAAAGCAGGCTGAAGTAACACTCTGGACGATGCTACCTCACCGCATATCCGATGATACTCTTGCAATTTATAAAAAGTGGCTCCGGAGATGTACTGCAACTCGTTGACAAAGGGCACGTTGAGCGGATGACGGAGGGTGAATCTGGCCGCCTTGCGGGCAACTTCATCCCATGCGTAGCGGTAGGCGATCGCGAATACGCGTAGGGGTTGGGATTCGATGAATCGGGGTGAAATGAGCTCTTTTTTGAGGTGGTTTTGGATACCTTCCATCTCGAATTTGGATGCTGCCTCTGCGACGGATTGGAGTTGATCTAATGAGGATAGGTACGGATGGGTGTGAATGCTGAGCGGAAAACAGAGGCCAAGAAGGAGAGCAAGCGTTTCCTTGTCCTCTGTCATTTGGATAACTGGTGTCTTGCGGTGTACCAGCGTGAGTGGGTCGAATGAGACATATTCGTCGGCATAAGGAGATGCAGCTGGGTTTGTTGAAGGAGTCGCGGGTTGTGGTAGGGTGAATATTTCTAAGAAAAATGGGGAAGAAAGAGAAAGCAGGAGTTTGAATGTCTTGAAGTCGACTGGCACTATGTCTGAGGATCGTAGGATGATGTCTGCCTCTGGGTTGTCGAATGGCGCAGGTGCAGGCGTTCCTCTCGGCATGGGAGACAGCAACATTCCGGCCCGGAATTAGTTAGATAATTACAGATTAATATTCAAGCCTAAATATTCACGTCGTCTTGCCCGTTCCACACCCATGTTCAATCTCCTCTTCTCCCTTTTTCAATCTGTTCACAGTCGCTTCCGATATCTTCCTTCTTCTATCTTCCAGAGACTCATTACTGAGTTCAGCATTACCACCACTGCGGTCAATAGAACCGCCAAGGACATACGTCTTTGCTTCAGCCTCCATTTCTGAAGATGATCCCAGTGGTTGATACATTTCACCGGAGTTGAGCCGATGTGCACCCTGCGTAACCGATCGTTCGTATTCTGCGACTTCGCGGTTGAGTTGGGAGTTCAGCTCTTTGAACTATCAAAATTTCAGGCGAGTTCACTTTGGACTAGATTCAAAAAAAAGCAACTCACATTTTCATCGTGGTCACCGAATACATTATGTGCCAACTCATGACACAAAACCCGTCTCACTTCGTTATACGCCCTGAACCCATCATATCCGTTCGTCCTCACTCTCAACAAGATTTCCATCCCGGAATTCTTATTCAACCCGAGCAGGTTTGGATTTTCGTGCGGTGCAAGCTCAGTCAGCAAACCGACACTAAATTGGTGCATTTGCATTATTCGGTTTATTGCTGGATCGGATGCGAGCTTCTGGAGCACAGAGAGTGCACCCGTAGAATTTGGGAGATGAGTTAGTGCCTGGATGTCGTGGAAGCGGTACCGTATTGAAGGAGAGGACGGGGAGGTTAACCCAGAGCCTGTGGATCGGACCTGAATACACAATGAGTGGCAGGATGAAAATCTTAAGGTACCCACCTTGACAGATGGTTTTGAAGCTCTTTCTCTCATAATTCGCTCCTTTCGAAGATGCTCATTTTCTTCCTTCTTCAATCCTTCCAATTCCGTCAACGTACTGCCCAGAAGCTGAATCTTTGTTCCATCTCTCATTCCCACTTTCTCCAGCGTTATACTCCGCGCATTTTCTTCTGACTTCCAAAATAGCTTCTTGCCTCTATAAAGCAGCTTCTGGAGCGTATGTGGGACATCAGTCAGGTCCTCCAGCTGAGTATGGAGTGTGTATACTGGAGATGACAGGGGTAAGTTTATGGTATGCGACGCTCCTCGGAACGAGACGGCGAGCGCTATCGGTACTGGATGTTGATCGGACATAGATGAACTTGGATCCAAAGGAAATGGACAACCTGGCCTGGTGGTCGTCCCAGGGAAATATAAAGACCGGAAACAGACATATTACGCGTCTCCGCATCCCATATCAGTCAGCTTGTTATGTTATGTGGGTGAGTCAGCATCAGCATTCTCTACATCCTTCTGGCTGATGTTAGCAATGTCTGGATTTTCTGGAGGATAAGTTATACTGGGACATCATGTTTGTAAGTACGGATCCTGTAGCTCTATTTTTCCTACAAGCCCTTCTCAAGATCATATATAAGCACGACCAAGGATCCTCCTACAACCCCTGGCATGAGTTTCGTTGAAAGTGAGAAGCCCGACTTCTCCCTGCGTTTGCTTGGCTTTACGATTTGCCTCAGCTTTTACGGCGTCCAGGGATATCCGATCGCCGTAACTCTTGTTTGGACCCTCTACGCTCTGCATCCCTGCCTACCAAACCAGTTTCCGACACAGCCACCGCTTGGACAACATCTACCAAGAGTCTAGAGGATACCGCCCAATAATAGAAGGATGCCAGCGGTTAAAGTGAGCCAGATGGCAGGTCCGATGTTGGCGTGACCTACGGCGTTGATTCTGGCTTTTGCGATGAAGAAGAGCGCGACATCGAAGGCGAAAGCGCCGAGGGTAAACAAAAAGGCTACCCATGAAGAAATGGAGCATAAAATGCCAAAAATGAATGGCACTGGTATTGCAACACTGATGACGGCTAATGAGGCTGATACTGAAGCGGTGATCAATGCGACGACATGAAGAACGAGGGGTAATGTGAGCAATTGTACGATCGATGATGGAATTTTGACTGGGAGTGCGTTTCCAACCAAGCCATTGATATCTAAGAAAAATGGATGAGATCACTCGTGAGGTGAGAGCTCAAATACAAACCAAGGCGATACCCCAGGGACGGCTTTGAACATGTCGTATTTGTGGACTGTCGCACGCAGTAACCGAGGGTTCCGAACGTGATACTCCCCTCGACACCCTGATCTTTGACTGCAGCTTTTAGGAAATAGACTGTTCTGATGTAAGGCACCCCGAACACGACAAATGCAAGAAAGACTATGGCAATGACGGTCAGGATAAAGCGCGGGAGGCAGGTCATCGAACGGGAAACGGGGAGAACGCCGAGATGGGGACGAGGGCTGATCTACCTTTTTAAAAGGAAAAACAACCCCCATCGCCCCCCATCGGTTACTGTTACCCAGCAACTGCGCCGGAGACGCTACGAGCATCGCTTCCAGAGGTTCACTTTCATCTGTGCAATTTGGCAATCTCGAGTGCTTGCCGTTCAAGATTCGTCGCACCTCATATTTTGCAACAACGGACACCAATTTTTTGGCCCTGCAACGGCTGTATTGTTTCACTTCAAATGTCATAGTATGATACAGCGGTGACGAGTCTGAATCGATAATTCATCTGAAATGGGGGCTGTATTTTTGAAGTCCCTGTCGTTTTGTTGACTTCACAGAAACAAATGTCATAAAGTATCACCGGTGACAAGTCAATAATTCATCTGATATGGAGGCAGTTATCTTTTTAAGTCCCTGTCGTTTAGTTGACTTCACAGAAATACCTCCATAGGTAGTCAAGACAATGTCGATGGTTTCAAGGGGGAGAACAAATCTGGACTGAAAATCTTTAAATTGGTCTGAGATCACCTTGCTTCCCATTCCACTTGCGCGAGGTCGACCTTGTATTTGAATTGCAGTTCTTGATTTTAAAAACAATCGTTGGAATTTTTCGGTCAGAAATGCAGATAATTTACAACCAATAGCCAAAAAAGGGGAGAAAAGCCCTAGAGTCGGGATTTGACATTCACCTTGGCCGCATTCTGCTGGAGAATTTCTGCTGCTTGGCGAACCATGTTGTCCACAATGGTCTTTGCAGGGAGAACGTCATTGACGAGCGCAGCCACGCTGCCTAACAGCCATGCCAGGCTCTCGATATATTTTTCAGGGTGTTTCTCCAGGTCGCGTTCAACTGGGACGATTCCCTTGGAGGTAAACTCTTTGATCTCAGCTTGTTTATTGTTCTCCCTGCAGGTTTTTCGTTTAGGAACACAAAAACAAAGATAATGTGTCGTCACTTACCAATCGGCAACATAGGGTGTCTTCCTCACCCTTAGAGGTCGGCCAGTATAAATCAGGGTCCTCGCGACATCATCAAACCCAGCAGTCACGACCATCTCCTTATGTTTAGGCGGGGCCCCCGCCTCAACGCTTGCCACAAACCTAGTGCCGACCCATACACCATGCGCACCCCATGCCAAATTAGCTGCAAGACCCCGTCCATCATACACCGCCCCAGCACCAATAACATAAACGGGTTCACCCGTCAACGGACTTCTGAATCCCTTCACAGCATCAACACAGGCAGGGATAAGAATAGTCGAGGCGGTATCTCCCGTATGTCCACCTCCTTCACCGCCTTGAGCGCAGATGAGGTCTACGCCGACATCAAGAGCTTTCTTGACGTGCTTGGGATGCCCGACCATGTTCATGACGAGAATTCCAGCTTTGTGGAGTTTGTCCACTGCCCATTGTGGCGGAATACCGACGGCGGAGACGAAAAGTTTGGCCTTTTCGTCAATGATAACGTCGAGGAGCTCAGGGAGCTGTCCGTTGGTGTAGTCGGTCTATATATAAGTGATAAATAACAGGCTCCGTAGAACAAAAGCATGAAGACATACATTTGTCTTGCGGGCACTACCTCCGATTTGCGGGATAAGCAGGTCAACGCCAAAAGGAGCCTTCTTGTCGTGAAGGTACTCTTTCAATTCGTGGATCTAAGGAATATTGTCAGGACATCATCTTTTGGCGCTATCCGCTAGGATAAATACACACCTGTTCCCGAAGAACCTTGGGAGTGTATCCAACACCGCCAATGACACCCAATCCACCAGCATTGGTCACCGCAGCCGCGAGCTTCGGTCCAGCAGCAACATTCATCCTAAGAATGGTCTATAAATCGCCCAGGGACCCTTTAGAGTACTTGAACGGCTCACCCAGCAAGCAGTATAGGGTGCTCAATCCCAAACAACTGAGTAATCGGGGTCGTGATAGTCGCCATTTCTTGCTCCGAATCAAGTATATGCCAGTGGGGGGTATCGGACTAGAGTACACTATCCAAGAAACCAAGAAATATAAACCGAGTAGGGGGGTGATGAGAATGGTGTGGTAAGGACCTTTTATGTGTTTCTGAGGAAATCATGATTATTCGGTAATTAAAGTTCTCCGGTCCCGGGCAAGCAATCAAATGAAGACTGCCAGCATCTGAATCGAGATTCGAAATTCGGGATCCGAAACTACATACAGAAAACCAATTCAAATATGTTGCTCAGGATAAAGAAAAGAAAGTCATGTAGTCATCGCATGTAAGGAATAGTTGGATAGAGAGAATAAAATGCGAATAAGAAATTATATAATACCAAAGTCCAGCAAGGGCGGGTCTTCTCACTCCGGGAGGCTAACGATCGGCTGAGGTAGCTGTCCTAGAAGGTCGGAGAATGGGAACTAGGGCGAGGAGGAGGAGAAAAGTGCAACCTGTTGCCCCGAGGAATTTCATGGCGGAGGTTTTCTATCTTGGTCTTCTTCACTGGCGCTTCGCCCAGCGGTTTGCATTAACCTTCTCAGTCTCGTCAACTCGTCCGCCAGGTGTCTAAAAGAAAAGGAAATTTCAGCATCGGTATGCGAAAAACACCGGGGTAATATCTCACCTAGCAATTTTATGAGCTTCGTCACTCTTCTTCTCCTGCTTTTCTACTCCTTGCTTGATCCTCTCAATCTCCTCTATCCAGTACTTCTTCACCTCCTCATCCTGTTTCTTATCGTCATTCCATAACCTTTTCACGTCCTTCTCGCCCTCCTGCGCCTTCTTCAACTCACTCAAAAGGTCTTTATACATCTTCCCCAACCTCTCACCCTCAGACTTGACCTTATCTTCCCGCTTCTTCATCTCGTCCTTGAGTCTGTCTATGTCATGCTTCCACGATTCGGTGAGATGTTTAACAGAGTCGCGAAGTGTGATGTATTCTCGCTCTGACCGTTGAGAAAGTGCCGTAGACTCGGTGAGGGCAGACTCCATTTCGCGCAGAGCCTTTTTGGATGTGGATGTCTCGGTCTTTAGTTGACCCTTCAAAGTGGTAAGTTCTGCTTCTGCTTTACGCGCCCGTTCTAAAACCTGTAAAAGAGAGAGTTGAGACCCTGTGTAGTGGAAGGAACATAATTATTACCTCTTGCAACAATCTTTCTTTTCGCGCAACGACGTTATTTAATCCTTCATTTTCCAATCTTAGCCTTTCTCTAGCCTCCTTCAAGTCCTCTGTCTGCCGGGTCAAACTCGCTACCGTCCTCTGCGACATTCTAAGCTGGGCCTTCGTGTTCTCAAGTGCGTTTCGAGCGTTCACGACGCCAGTCTGCAAATCGGCCAGGACTTTAGTTGTGCCCCCAGGAGTAAGACTAAACCTTTTGTTAGGCGATGGCAAAGCTGGAATTGAAACTGAGCTTGGGGATAGGTCAGGAGAGTCTGATTTGAGACGGGGCCGAGGTGACGGGCTGGTAATATTTCCTTCTTCTGTGAGAGCTCTTGCGTTACCTGTGTTGAAAGGGAAGTGTGTTAATTTTGGAAACAGCAACGGCGCAGGAGACGATCATTATTCTTACCTACTGATGAGATGGGTATTCCTAGAGAACGCATGGCAGTTATAGAAACAGAGAAATGCCGAGGGGAATAAGCATAGAGGGAAACCGAAGACGAGAAGAATAAGGGAACATACTAGAGAGTGATTTAGTTGGGCTTGACTGTCGCTTATAGTTATAGCCCGCTCCATTTGAGATGGAAAAATTCATGGGAATGCCTTCTCTAATGCCAGCGCCACCTGAGATCAGACTTTCCTCTCCGATGATGGACTCTCGTTTCGGAAGGGGTAAGTTGGAATCAGGGCCGGCTATGCTCTGTAAAACATCATGACTTGACCTGCGCCTAATTTTGATGGTCGTAGGTGAAGCTGAGGAGCCAGTTGGGGCAATGAAGGAAGACGGAGGCGGTGGAGAAGAAGTTGATGACATTCCTTGGAATACCGAAGCTGGAGAAGCCAGGTTGGTAGATGAACTCGTATAAATGTCGTCGTTGAGTTCTGAGCCGTAAGGACGTGGACCGCTGCGAACGATGCTCTCTAGATTATTCAATTGGGCTTGCTTTTGTCGTATATTGTGTTTCAAGCTGGACATGTGCTGGCGAACGGCCACTGAAATAGTTCCTCTTTAGTCATGTCAACAAGTGGGATATGATATGTACCTGGGTCGTCAAGGGAGTAGGACGGACTGTGACTACGCAGCGACGTGCGCGACGACGGACGCGAGAGTCTGCTTGTAAAAGGAGAGAGACTGCCGTCAACCAAGTGAGGCAAAACCTTGTCGCGAGGATTCCCCAGACTTATAGACATTCAACTGAAATCGAGTCCAACATTGGCACAGTGGAGGACGGAAAAAGCCACCGTCACGTGTTGATTAATTGGTGGTGACTCCCTCCTTCCGCCCACCGTTGGTAGCGTCGGGTGCAGTGGCAGGTCCAGTGCTCTCTCTGTGGTTACCATGATCCAGTGCTCTATCTGCCTGTCGGGCTTCAGGGAACCTGTCTGCATCCCATGCGGTGCGTCTCCGATGTCCATTGACGCTCTTGATGAATCATGATGACCATTGTTCACAGGTCATGTCTACTGCAAGAGATGCCTTTCAGACCACGTCAATGCGCCAGCGAATAAAAGATTGACCGCCAAATGTCCTGGCTGTCGTGCGTCGTTTGAACTCGGTGCGTTCTTTCTCCCCGCATGTGTGGCACGATCAACTAGCTCACCCCTTTATCTTCTAGTGGCTCCCGATGTACGCCTTTTTCTATGCCCACAACATCGTTGGCTTTTTGACTTATTTTGCCTTTCTACGCTTAGTTAACGTATCTACCCGAGAAGTACCACAAATTCGTCACCAACAATGTCCGCCGAATCTACGTCGATTTTTCATCTGCCGACAAGGAACTTCGAGAATCCCTCAAAGCCGCAGAGGGTCGTCTTGCCCGAAAGTCAGAGATGGAACAGGCGCTCTTGAAACGCTGTGAAGAACTCACGGAAGCCCTTAGTGCCCATCGCCAGGGCGAGAGAGACGCGAATCAACGGATTCTCGAGCTGGAAGACGACGTCATGACTCTGGAGAAACTTGCCAAGGAGAACATTGATAAGGTTAAGGACCTCCAGAAAACGCATGGGCTCGTCTTGGACAAAGCCGAGAGTGTCGAGAGGAATAACCAGGTGCTGCAGAAGGAGAATATCAGACTTTCTCTCAGTTATCATGACATGGGGATGAAATTGAATGAGAAAGAATCAGTGTAATACTCCCTATGATCCCTATTTTGTGTGCTAATCGTCTTAATTTAGATCTACTCGAGCCCACACTTCAGACCCGAAGCAGAAACAACGGAAGTATGTTATCAAAGGACGCACCCCATCCAACGCCGAGTGCACCATTCGAGTGTCCACCCCGGAGGACACTCCTGTTGCGATTTCAATGTCCACATCCGACACTTCCGTCGCATCGGTCTCAACTTCAGGCTCCACTGCAAGGCGTCCTATCAAACCCCTTCCGAAACGTCGCTCTGGCAAGAACCGTCGCATTGGCGACTCTTCTTTCGTGGCGATTGATATATCTGACTTTGTGTGAAGTGTGTTTTCCTCCTGTTGCGTTTGCGGACACCCATCCTTGTTTTAGTCTTTCATTTTGCATAATTTGGTGAAGCTACCATCGTTTTGCCATTCCCTAGGTCTTATTGAATGTATTATTGGATAATCTTTCAGTGCTATGTATTGAGGTAGTTCAAACTGAAAATGCGCGGTTTAACAAACCTAAATTATATCAAATATCTTGAATAAAAAATGTGCAATAGAAATCCATCTCCTTTGTAGAGATATCAGCAACTAGATAAGCATATGTACCATCACGAGAATTATTTACTTCCACCAAAGGCAAGACTTAATTGAAAACAAGATCTGGGGACACTTGACGGGGCTAACGATACCTTCCCCTCAATTCCGTGGCAATTTTCGCGTCATGTTCGGCGTGCAAGAGTGGCTATAGCAACCTGCATTCATCGCCACCGACAGCGCAAGTGCAAGAAAGGATGATCATGATCGATGATCGATGATCGGGTGTTCGATGTTTTGGAGATTTCAAGGCCACCCACCCGCAATTCACGGTCAAAGGCAATGACAAGTGTTTCAAACACCACCCACTGGATGTCCCACTGCCTCGAAAACCCTCCGTGTACCCGCCATAGCCCACACTGGCCGGAACAACCAAACTTTCGATTTTCGACGCATCCCCTATAACATAAGAATCATTTTGGGAATCCGGAACAACATTCGGATTCCTTGGTCCTCTACATGTTTTTGCTTCATTGCCTGCGTGAGGGCGGTTCTTCAGTGTTCCCAGTGACAGTGCCTTAGTATTTCAACACTGGTTGGGAAAGTCCAAAAAGCGGGAGGTTCGGAAAACGTCAGTCTTGTTGAGTTGGAGCTCTGGGAAGTGAGTACTGAGTCCGTGCGTCGTCGTGAGACATACTTTACTCCCCTCCCTTACAGGTAGACATCGATCTCACACCATACAAAGATGACTTTCAGGGCCTGAAGCTCCTTAGGGTTGAGGAGAATTGTCGTAGAAGGTTGGCGGTTATTGGTCGGATCACGACTTGCCTCGCGAGAAGCACCTACACGTACTTGTGAAGTCCCCATCGACTGGTGAGTGCAAGTATGACTCCGTTGGCTGAGCTTCATTAATATTTATTATTCTTTGCTTTCCATGGGTCCTTGATGTATAGACCACGACTCCGAGCAACTTCGTAAACGGCGTCGCATCGAAGAGCCTGACCTCGTTGGTAAATGGATGTCGAATCGAGCAAGACAATCTATTCCCCCAATTCATGATCAGAACCTCCTGGAATTTATTCAACAATCACTTTCCGACGAAGAAAAGATTCCAATTGGACAAGAGTTATATGATCGACTTGTTTCAGATCCTTGCAATGCCAACGATGGTCAGGCCTTGTTCAGAATTGGTGGACCTCTCTCTCAGGGCAGGATTGAACCCATAATTCACGCTTCGTTCAACCCCGGTGCCACTGGGAAGGTGTGTTCGTACATCCTCACATGGGACACAAATATCCGCACTATCATTGAAGTTCTGGAAAGGTCTGGGACGAGTAACCGCGACAGCAGTCGGAGACTCGGAGCACAGGGATTCGAAATCTCCGTCCGGATTACTCTTTTATTTTGAAGAAGAGGTGCCCTTTTCGTGGGGAGGAGAAAGCGCCTGACAGCCTGGATGATCCAAGGGCGGAGCTTGCTTCCAAACTGGAATAGGCTTATGATCCTGCTCCATACGTCCTCGGTAGGACCCCTGGCTTTTTGCCCCTTCATTCCTGATATCATCTTTTGACAGGTTACTATAGCAGAGGGACGGTGATGACCCTAGTCGCTCTTGTTCAGCCAGATCCGCCTCACAAACACCCAGTGGTTCATGATCTTGTCTCCATCGACCTGAAATTTACCAAGGACCAAATTATGAATGTTTGCCATCTGATTAACCTCGCTAGTCTTCTGAGCCCATTGGCTGAGATGATAAAGTCTCCGGATGAGTTTCTTACCGAGCGGAGGTAAGAGATACAACTAAACAAATTTCCTATCTGTCTCACACATTCTAGGGATAACTGCACTCTAGAGATTTCCGGTACAAATGTGGTCAAGAGGTACACATGTGCAGATGGGGAGGCCAGGGTTGTCGAACTTCAGGCAACTTACAATTTACTGAAGGAAAGACTTGTCCCAAATGTCGATCAAACTTCTCTAGGAGGCTGCTCACTTAGCCCCACGTGGAATTGCTCGGCAACCTACATTTGAAATGGAATTGCGGCAATGCCTGGCATGTGTGCTTGATGCTCTGATTGTGAGTTGCTAATTCATTATCTGTTCTTATCCAGCTGAGAAAGAAAAGGCGATTCACGACATACCTTTTTTTCACCGTGATCTCAGATGGAACAATGTTATCCGTCGCATCGATGATCCCTCCAAATGGCTCCTCATTGACTGGGAAGATGCAGCCACACACCCTACTAAGGCTCAGGAAGACTTCAGCCGTTCGGGCCACTCACCAGCCGTCTTTGAAGACGGTCACGGCGCTGAGGTCGATATCTGGGGGATTGGAAATTTGCTTGTAACCTTGCACCGCTGTTGTCCCCTCAAGTCTCAGGTCACTGGGAACCGAAATATGTCGGAACTCTACAATTCTGACTGCTCGGGATGTTCAACGACTCCTTCGCACAACTCAAGACCCTGAGCTCGTTTCCGCATAGTGATGATGACGAATACGCATGCAAGAATGATTCAACGCCCGTTCAGCTGCCAGTTTATACAGGGTCCCCTCCCCAACTTCACTACCATGGTACCATATAGCAGAATTCCTTCAATGTTGAAACAGCAAATTTCTTGATGAGCCTTGTAACCTCTCGAAACCGGAATCCCCCACCTGAGAGGAGAAACGATCGAAGGGGGTATCAGTTCTTTGACTGCGTGCACTCGCGTGTAGGTCATGCAAGCGTGGCACGCTAGTAGGTTGCATGCAAGCAAGATTTAGTGTGGGTATACACTACTTTTCTCTTGGTATTCGTGTGCTGACACTTTCCATAGCTTTCGCCTTGGCTTTGGGTCAGGGTACAGTTTAAGTATTCGGTTTGTAAAAGAGCGGCGCGCCTACGTCTCCGAGTCCTCATCATTGGCTCCGCTCTCATCTTCATCTCGCTTGACGAGTCGCTCCGGAAAGGTTACGGTCTTGATTCAGGAACCGACCTGTTCGCAACTGGCTGCGGCACCTCAAGGCGGCTCAAACCCTCTGACATGAGCAGGAAGGGTGTCGTTGAAATGGCTAGCCAAGCCCACTAATCTATTACCTAACTGACCGACCATGAAGCATGATTCAAGTTGGACGGTTATAATGTTATTACCAGTGGTATAGCATACCGTAGAATAGGTTATAATATATTTGGTTTTCAATACGGCTGGTCCCTGGTGTGGTTTCCAGAGTTGATCTTCATTCCAGCGGCCCGAATAATTCTTCATTCATTACCATGATCGGAACGGCCGAACTACTCACAGTCAATGGATTTACATTCTGCGAAGAGCACGGGAACGAACGCTGCCACCACTGCACCTACGACTTCAAGGACATGAACAACTACGTCATCCAAGATGAACTCGACAAAGAGATCGCCGAGCTGTTAAGCTATGTAAGTATTCGTCCTCTCGAACGAGAATTACTTCTCTGATGATTCAAACACTCCAGGATCGCACTTTCGAGTTCAACATATACCAAGTTGACCCATATATTAAGCGAGCCGGAATCAATAAAATCAAGCAAGAGCCTTCCTACAAATGCAGCAAACATGATGCGGAAGACTGCTCGACCTGCTTTGATTGGGTGGAACTCATTACTAGGGAGATACAACAGGAGATAAAAGATGAAAAATGGTTGAAGAAGCGCCAGAAAGATGCGACTGAGGTTGGTCCTGCGAAAGGTGCGAATATATCGTGCCATTACCATATGGGCCGCTTCCGCTAACTTACAGCCTAGTTTATTTACCGTTAGTTGCCAAAAGAACGATGTATTAGTCTCAATGCAATCCATGGCCCGTCCTGATTTGACTGGCTATATCTCAATCATGAATTTTCTCTTGTCTATTGACTTTTTTTTCATGCATGGAAGCACCCTTGGACAGATTGCAGCCACGGTTGGTGACGAAGATCGATATCCTTCACATGCCATGTAATACGATTGGCATCTAAATCAGAGGTCACAGCTACGAGATGAATTCGTAGGTTATGGGGGCTGTATGAGGGGAGTTCCTTTAAATTTAAAATTTGTTGTACATATTACGCTAACTATTACAGTACAGAACACTATCGAAAAGCTATTCTTAAAGACCCTTGGCTTTTATGCCCACCTAAGTAGAACATCGAACGCACGACTCGGACCTCATTTTTCTTGGGAAAATGTCCTCACCTGTCCTTAGATGGGCGTTCCAACAGCCAACGGAAACCTGTGTCATTATGAAATTCGATTTCGGCTACTGGAAATTGGCCAATCTGACTGACCTTCCTCGTATCCTCTGAGCTGTTCAGCAGACAGAGAATATGCGAAGAGGGCGACACGCCCATTACCCTGGTGAACGGAAAGGGTTCACACATTGACCTTAGCGGAGTCCAACTACATACCTTTGCAATTGCTTCTTCCAAACACAACTCCTGGACCAAGGTCTCCTCATTGGCGATGCCCGAAGCATCTGGTTTCTGGACCAAGACAAGGATTGGGATCAAGATTTCTTTGTCGGTGAGAATGCTATCCAGCTCTGCTCTCGATGACTTGGAGAATGATTCGGAATCTGTGGCACCGACAAAGAACACAATGCCATCATATCTGGGCAAGTAAACGCGCATAGAGCGTCGGCCTGCTCATAAGGTGTTGTTCAAAGAAGAATGGACAGCATATGTAAAGGAACATACCTCCCCTGTTACCACTCGGGACAGTAGCAGTGAAAGTCACCTTGCCGATTGTGATTCTTTCAAGGACTATAAATATCGGAAGACCAGGGTCAGAGTAAATTTGAAATGCAGGAATAGGACGACGAACAAGGGAGGACAGAGACTGTAGGCGGTGTATATTGGCCACTCTTGAGTGTGTGGACCAGCGACTGCAGAATGACATTTATCAGAAACGGCGATTCCTCAGTGTACCACAGCTCACAGCCATCCCGGGAACTTGATCATCAAGTCCCCACAGTGTTATTTCTGCTGGCTTGCTCATGATGCCTATGGAAATCGTAACTGTCAGAGAAAGAGGTCTGGAACAATGAAGACTCGCCTATTCGTAACAAGAAACTATTAAACATGTTGTAATACCAATTTCTGTTCAATTGCCAGGACATGAACTTGAGATTTATCTGATGATGAGACGGCGTGGTCTCATGCACATGATCGTAAGAGGCAACAGGTTAGTTTGTGACACCGAAGAAAGAACTCACGACGATCTCAACGACGGAGGGGCACGCAAAAACAAAGCACCCTCAAAAAGAAATTCGGAGGAAAGGTGATTTCGAGGAATTGATCCGTTTTTTCTATACTTAGGTCACCCAGATACAAGAGCCGGAGTCCAGTAGTAGGCAGCCATTCTCGAAAATGTGGTTCGTTCATCTTTTACAAATGCTATATCGACGAAGGATGGTCTAAAGATTGTGGGGTGGCTATAAAGGCACGTCGTTTCTCATTTATAACACATATTCAAGCGCCACCGTTGACACAATGAGAAGGGCATGCACTGGCACGTTTGCGTTCGAAGAGTAACCAACAAGTGGGCAAATTTGTAACGAATCCCAGATGATCTTAGGCAGGACATTCTCTGCAATGGAGCCCAACTTCGGGCGCAAGCAAGGTAAGTCCAAAATACCCGTGGTAAGTATGCTAGGCTTTTTAGTAACTCACGACGATATAGGTCAACGTGTATACACGTTCAGAGTTTTTTGCAGATGCAAGTCGACTGGCAAATGATTGGTGTGAACGGTAGTAGACTTGTCCCTTCGCGCATCGCTTACAGAAACCAACAAGTGGTAAGTTTCATTGCGCACCTCTCAGCCCGCTCACGAGTTCCGATTCGTTTCCGAATACAGATTTACTCCCGCCGACAACACCTACGTACTTGATGTAGATGTCTAGGGAGACTCGGATGTGCACCAGAAGCCAGAGCAAGAACCACTCTTTGTTTTAATTCATGTTGCCCAAGTTGTTGCCATCAAGTTGCCATACACACCACCTGCGATGGGGGTGTCTGGCGTCATTCACTAATTATGTATGTCATTCTAACCCGTACTCCAGTCTCCAGCACGGGTTGAATGCTGAAAGATGACAGTTACGGCTTATTTATTAAATTAAAATTGATTTATTCGTAAAATGATGGCCGCTATGCT
>Ga0307517_10007767_pt1 | contig 15553 bp, 14 predicted proteins | sample 23_EM_MG_FD_194515 | JGI IMG/M metagenome (GOLD analysis project Ga0307517, IMG submission 194515) | Populus trichocarpa ectomycorrhiza microbial communities from riparian zone in the Pacific Northwest, United States - 23_EM | ecosystem: Host-associated > Plants > Roots > Unclassified | place...
AGAGGCGCGCTCCGCCGTCGGCAACGACGACGAGGCCTGCCGCGAGGGCGTCCTCGTCTACGAGGTCCACACCGACATCGGATCCGGCCACGGCCCCGTCACCGTCCGGGACGCCCATCCCGGCACCGGCGCCTGCGAGTACAGCAGCGGCGCCTTCAACTCCCTCAACGACGCCCCCTTCAGCGCCGGCGAGCGCTTCCGCGCCCCGGACGCCGGCCTGACGGTGGACATACTGGGCCGGGACCTTGAATCGGGGGGCTGGACGGTGCGAATTGCGCGGCGCTGAAGGGGACTTGGCGGTGATGATGAGTCCATGGACAGTGCCGAAGACGATGTGAACCAGGCGATCGCGGCCGAGCTGCAGCTCATGGATCCGCGCGTACGCGCCTCGCGGGAGCGCGCCGGGCAGCTCCTCGACCCGGAGTTCGTGGAGTTCGGCAGGTCCGGGCGCCGGTGGACGTACGAGACCATGCTCGCCGAACTGCCCGGCCACCCGGGCAGTTCGCCGGACGCGCCCCGCTTCGAGCCCTCGGACACCGCGGGCGTGCTGCTCGCCCCGGGTCTGGTGCATCTGACGTACGAGACCGTGCTTGGCGAGCGCAGGACCAGGCGCAGTTCGATCTGGCGCAAGGCGGACGGCGCCGCCGGCTGGCGGATGTACTACCACCAGGCCACGCCGGTGCCGGCCGGCGTGGACTAGCTAGACGCGCAGAAGCGCGTCGCGGTGCTGCCAGGCGAGCCGGAGGAGGGCGGCGCCGGCCGGCTGCATGGGCTCGTTGGTGGTGAGGCGGTCGATGTGGTCGGCGCGGAAGGGGATGCCGACGGTGCGGCCGGTGCCGTCTTCCGTTTGGACGCGGTGGCCTTCGTCGTTGGTGGAGACGATGTGCCGGAAGGTGTCGTCGAAGAGTTCGGAGTCGAAGACGGCGACGGTCAGCATGTCGGTGACGAAGGTGAGCGGGTCCATGCCGAGGCCGAGCCAGTACAGGTTGAGCGTGCCGTCCTGACGGGCCTGGTCGAGGGACTTCATCAGCGGCCAGGCGCCGTAGTCGATGGGGGCGGTGGCGCTGCCGTAGTCCTCGCTGTCGCCGAGCAGTTCCTCGCTGAGTTCACGTGCGATGGAGCGCCACAGGTCGAAGTCGTTGGCCTCGTTCCAGGACGCGTCGTGCGAGGACTGGAACATGCCTACGGGCATGACCTGGTAGAGCCCTCCGCCGCTGGCGACCTTGCTGGGGTCCCGCCAGTGCAGGACGAACTCCGCGGTCCCGTTCGTGCGGTCGTGGCGGATGGTGAGGGTGCTCGTGGCCACCATGACCGGCCGCCGGGCGAGGTCGGTCGGATCGCCGATGGCCGACCGGAACGGGGTCAGGGCCGGGCGGGGAACCGCTTCGCCGGGCGCGGCGAGGGTCGCCGACGCGAACTCGTGGGCGGCGGCTTCGCAGATGTTGATGACGTCGAAGTACTGCCCCCGGCCGAAGGTCAGGGCCGGGCCGTCCCGGTCGGTTCGCACGTCCAACAGGCGGTAGCAGCCACGGTTCTCGAACAGGCGGGGGCGGGCCAGGTCGCCGACGGCGTCGGCGTAGTAGGTGTACGGGGTGCCGTCGTCCCGGAGCGGCCGGATCGCGTCCAGCTCGGGCCCACTGCCGTCGATCGGTACGGGCGGAGCCTCCGCCCGCCAGTTCAGCCGCACTCGCTCCAGCGGGACCGGCGACCCGGGAATCCAGTGGCGGCGGGCGAGGAGGCGCGTGCCGGGGATGACCCGCCCGGCGGCGAGCGCCTGGACGGCCAGCTCGGAGAGGCCGTAGCGGTGCCGGTTCAGATGGCCGCGGACGAGCCGCCAGTGTTCCCGGGTGTCGTGGGGCGAGGCCGGCAACACTGGCTCCTTCGGTCCGCAAAAGGACGAATGACGCTCTTCCGAGAGGAAGAACGCCCGGGTCACAGGTGGTGCGCCGCGAGGGACTTGAACCCCCGACCATCTGATTTAGAGTCAGCGGGATAATGATCCGGATGATGTCGAACGAGTCCAACATCGTTTCATTCCAGCAGGTCAGCGGCAGCATAGCGGTGTCACGCCAGTCCAGCCCCGTTCGGGATCGTCCGTCGGCGCCGTTGGCCCGGCGCTAGCAGTGCACCCGGATGGCCGGCCTGAGGGAAGCGCGGCTCAGGCACACGAGGAAACCGCACTGCTGAACCTGGCATTCGAGACGCTGAACGATCCCCGGAAGCGCGCAGAGTACGACGTGCAACGTCTGGCCGCGGCGAGGGCAAAATCGTCCGGTGTCCGCGCTTCGGCGACGACTTCGCCGAAGCGCGAGTCTCCGCCGCCTCCGGCACCACCGAAGCCGTCCACGCTCCCAACGCCGCCTTCACATGGTCGTGCGATCAGCGCGGGCGGAGACTCACGTGGCCGGACTGCATGACGGTCTGCGACAGGCAGCACCCGGGCACGAGGCCGGTAGCCCTGGATCGAGACGATGCGTTCTCCTGGAGGTGTCGCTGACCGGGCGCTCGCGATGTCGGCTCCGGCGCCTCGGCATCGCACAGACGTTCTTCGCCGCCTGCACGGGCCTGATCGCTCTCGACGAGCGCGCTGACGCCTCTCACACCACAATGATCATGAGGGCATCAGGCTTCCCACCGGGAGAAGAGCATGGCCAAGCGAGCCAGGACCAACCACGCCAGGATTCGTATGGTGGCCGGCTTCGCCGCTGCCGTGGCCGTCGTCCTCGCGGGCTGTTCATCGTCTGGGTCTCCCGCCGACCTCTCCAGGTCCGGGACGGACCAGGCCACCGCAGGGGATCCCGGTTCCTCTCCGCCCGCTGAGGGCTCCGGACGCCGACGGCAGGAACCACGCCATGATCCCGGTGACGTTCAGGGAGGGGGTTTGAGCAATGCCGCAAACGTCTCTCCTCATGGCAGTGGCGCATGGCCGCTGGTGCTCGTCTATGTGGATGTCAAGGAGGGGTCCTTCACCGGCACAGTGCGACAGGTCACTTTGTGCACGCCGGGTGTACCGGCGCTGAGGGCCACCCCCGCCATCTCAGAGGAGTTCCACGCGAGCCCCCAATCGTCTCTGGAGCTGCACTTCCTGTTTCCGGAGAACGCTTCCATTCGTTCCAAAGAGCTGACGTTCTGCGCTCGTCTGTACGACACCGCCGGCCACTACGTGACGTTCGGCGGCAAGATCGACGGCCCCAGTTCGCCCGCGCCAGGCGAGGGCGACACGAGCGGCCAGGGCGGCGACACAGGCGGCGAGGGCGACACCGGTGACCAAGGTGATCAAGGCGGCCAGGGCGGTCAGACCGATCAAGGTGGTCAGGGTGGCCAGACAGATCAGGACGGTGGCAGTACTTCCAGCTCGGGGACCGGGAGCACCCCCTGAGTGCGGAAGACGGCGCCGAGTCTCGGTCCTTGAGCTCGTGGATCAAGACGCTCGCCTCATTCATCGCCCCCACCACCTTCATCACAGCCCTGCTCCTCTTCTTCGGGTTCGCCTATACCGACTCCCTGTACGAATACTTCGGCATCGACGCCGCCACCCTGGCGTTCTCCACCCAGGGCTATCTCCTGCGCAGCTCCGCGGCGCTCTTCCTGCCTGCGGCCGTGGTGCTGTCGGTGGCTCTCGTCGCTGTGCTCTGTCACTCCGCGGTCGAATTCCTCGTAGCCCGTCAGTCTGACCTGCTTCCCCGCGCCCGCCGCGCCTGCCACGCATTGATGGCGCTCGCCCCAGTGGTGTTTCTTCTGGGCCTCCTGGCCGGCCTCAACGTGGTCTGGCGACCTTCACCCATGGCCGCGCCGCTGCTGATGGGAGGCGCGCTGGCGCTGTTCGTGTCAGCGCACCTGCTGGCCGTGCGTTGCACGGGTGCCCCCTACCCGCTGGCACGCGAGAAGGCAGTGCTCACGACCACCGCAGCCCTGATCGCGCTGTGCTCCTTCTGGGCGACCAATGCCTTTGCTCAGCAGAAAGGAACGAGCGATGCCAAGCAACTCGCGGCGCACCTCTGGGTGCGCCCGGCGGTGGTTCTGGACACCACCGAACGCCTCAACCTGTCGTGGAGCGGTCTGGAGGAAACCTCTCTTCCCGAAACCACCTCAGGCCAGCACTTCCGCTACCGCTACCGGAGAATGCGGCTGCTGGCCCAGTCAGGAGACCGGATGTTCCTCATCCCGAACGACTGGACCTGGCGCGCGGGCGAGGTCCTCGTCATCCCCTCCAGTCCTGGCGTACGGGTCGCGTTCCATGCAGGCTGAACTCAGGGACTTCTTCGCCGACTTGATCCGTTGAACCCACGCTGCTGATGACTCCTTCTGTTCCATTTGTGATGTTTTGAGAACGGTGCGAGCTTTGAGGTATGGAAAACACGCAGCTGATTCCCCTCCCGGGCAGCAAGCGCAGTGCTCCTGCCGATGCGCGTGCTGTCGGGACGGTGGACGATTCAGAACGCATCGAAGTCACGCTGGTACTGCGCCGACGCGCGGAGATTCCCGACGACCTGGTCGAAGGTCCCAGCACGATCACGCAGCGAGAACTGGCCGAGCGCTACGGCGCCGATCCTGCAGACATCGAGCTGGTGCGGCGCACCGCCGAGGAACACGGGCTCACGGTGACGGAGGCCGATCAGGGGTCGCGTCGGGTCAAGATCGCGGGCACGGTAGGACAGCTGCGAGCAGTGGTCAACGCTGACTCGCTGGACCGGGTGAGCAGCCCGGACCCGGCCACCGGAAACATGATCCAGCACCGGCAACGGACGGGTGACCTCCGTATCCTGCCGGCCTGGGACGGGCTGGTGGTCGGAGCTCTTGGGCTGGACGATCGGCCTCAGGCGCGTCCGCACGTTCAACGCATGAAGGCCCACGCCGCCCACACGTCGTACTCGCCGGTGGACCTCGGCAAGATCTACCGCTTCCCCCAAGGTACGGACGGCACCGGGCACACGCTGGCGGTCATCGAACTGGGCGGCGGCTTCACGCAACAGGACCTGGACACCTACTTCTCCGGGCTGGGGATCACGCCCACCCCCACCGTGGTGGCTGTTGGGGTGGACGGTGGGAGCAATGCCCCAGAAGGTGATCCCGATGGTCCGGATAGGGAGGTACTGCTCGACATCGAGGTGATCGGCGCGCTCGCTCCTGGCGCTCGCCAGGTCGTCTACTTCGCTCCCAACACCGCCCAGGGATTCGCCGACGCAGTCACCACTGCGGTACACGCCACCCCGACACCCACCGCGGTCAGCGTCAGTTGGGGCCTCGTCGAGGAAGGGTGGGCTCAGCAGGGCCGAGCCATCTTTGAAGAGGCATTGGCCGACGCCGCCGCCATGGGCGTCACCGTTTGCGTCGCTGCGGGTGACAACGGCAGCAGCGATGGCGAGAACGACGGGCAGTCGCACACGGACTTCCCGGCCTCCAGCCCGCGCGCCCTCGCCTGCGGTGGCACCCGGTTGGACGCCGACGTCGCCACCCACGTGGTGAGGAGCGAGAAGGTCTGGAACAACGGCAATGGGTCTGCCTCTGGCGGCGGTGTGAGTCGGCTCTTCGCCATGCCGTCCTGGCAGGCCAACGCTGGCGTGCCCAACGGTGGCAATCACCCGCGCGGACGCGGAGTGCCGGACGTGGCAGGCGTCGCCGATCCGGTCACTGGCTACAACGTGCTCATCGACGGCGAGGAGCAAATCCTCGGCGGCACGAGTGCCGTGGCACCGCTGTGGGCCGCACTGACCTGCCGACTCTCCGAAGAGCTGGGCCGCCCGCTCGGCATGCTCCAGCCTGTCCTGTATGAGGGCGTGGCACCAGGGCAGACCACCGCCGGCTTCCGTGACATCACCCAAGGCAACATCGGCGCCTTCGCCGCCGGGCCGGGGTGGGATGCCTGCACCGGCCTCGGTGTCCCTGACGGCACCGCGCTCCTCGAACGTCTCAGGGCCACTGCCGTCCCCGCGTAGCGTCCCCAGGGCTCAAGATGCCGCCCACCAGGCAGACTCCTGGCGGGCGGCAACCCACACGCTTGGTACCTGCTCTTCCCCGAGCAGCCGCTGCGACCGTATCCGCACCCGGGTTACCTGCCGCCGGTCCACCTCCGCTTTGGCACTCATCCACGCAAATCAGGGCTGACACCTATACCTCGGTGCTGCCGGAGATCGCGATCCAGGCCGCCGAAGCCGCCGCCCAGCTCGTGCAGCAGCCGCCCCCAAGGGCCGATGACGGTGCCGTTGGCCACTCGCTGGCATCGAGCCCGGAAAATGACGAAGGACGCTCTTCCGAGGGAAGAACGCCCAGGTCACAGGTGGTGCGCCGCGAGGGACTTGAACCCCCAACCCGCTGATTAAGAGTCAGCTGCTCTGCCAGTTGAGCTAGCGGCGCTCGCTGACATGACAGAGATTAGCATCCGACCGCGGAGGGAGAAAAATCAGTTTCCGCGGCCGCCCGGACGGCCCGGACGCAGGCCCACAGCAGCACGTCGGAGCCCGGCAGCCAGGGCTGCCGGGAGTCGGGGGCGACCAGCCAGCGGGACTGGCCGGCGGCGCCCTGGAGTGGCGGTATGGTCACCGCGTCGCCGGCGCCGTGGCACATCAGGGGCGGTACGGGGCGGTGCCCCCACTCCTCCCAGGCCAGCAGGGTGGGGAGGCGTTGTGCGACGCCCGGCGCCACCAGCAGGAGTACGCGCCCGCGGTGTACGGCGGCCGGTCCGGAGCCGGTGCCCGCCGCCCACAGTTGTTCCAGGACGACGCGGCCGAAGACCACGGAGAGGTTCACCACGTCGAAGGCGGTCCCGCAGGGCAGGACACTCGGCGCGGTCGGCCGGACGGACCACAGGGCCTGGACGCTGCGCGGGAAGGCGCTGGCGGAGGCGAGCCAGGCGGCTCCGTCGGGGGTTACGTACTCGGTGTGACGCGGATACGGGCCGGAATCGGGTCTCATGACGTCTACGACTACCTGGCGTGAGCACGTCGTCACCGTGAATCGGGCAAATCCGGGGCACGGCGGTCCAGAGGCGGCTATCTTGACCCGAACGCATATGCCAGCGGAGCGTTTACGGCTCGTCTACGTGTCTTCTCGCGGCTTCCCGCCGTCCCGGAGGAGATCCTCGCCGAACTCGACCATCCGCTTCGCGTAGTCCTCCGTCCAGCCCGCGCGCTCGGCGATCGCCGCCGCCGTGAGCCGGTCGAACCGCTTCGGGTCGGCGAGCTGGGCCGCCGCTATGGCCTGGTACTCCGTCGCGCGGTCCGCGGCCGCTCTGAAGGCGACCGCCAACTCCGTGGAGCGCTCCAGGAGCTGCCCGGGGTCGTCGTACTGCTCCAGGCTGAAGAAGTGCTCGTCGTCCTCGACCGCCGCAGCCGGCTCGAAGAGCAGTTGCGCGGGTTTCAGCCGTCGTTTCTCGACGGTCATGTAGGTACCTCCAGTTCGTAAGCGCCTTCTATTGTCCCGGGTCGGGCGGTCCGGGGGTAGGCCCTAAGGGGCCCACCGGACCCGGTGCTCCGCCAGTCGCCCGAGCACGGCGTGGTTGGCCTCCCAGCCGTCCGGGAACTTCACCGTCACGCCGAGCTGGACCGGCTCGGTGGAGGGATGCTCGTCCAGCAGCTCGGCCACCCCGGCCCGGCACACCACGATGCACGCGTGCCGGTGCCGTGAGGCGAGCACGCACAGCCGTCCGGTCTCCAGGTGGAAGGCGGTGGCGTCGGGCCGTCCGGACAGCGGGTGCAGCACCACGGTGACGTCGAACTCCCGGCCCTGGAGCCGGTTCGCGGTGTCGACGGCGACGCCGGTGACGCCGAGGGCGGCCAGGGCGGCGCGGACGGCGGCGGCCTGGTCTCGGTGGGCGGTGCCGACCGCGATGCGGTCGGGGGTGAGGGGGGAGGTGCCGCGTTCGGAGACGGCGACGCCGCCGCGGTCGAGGAGGCGGCGGACGACCAGGGCGATGGCCCGTACCGCCTCCGGGTCCGTACGCGGGGTGTGCCGGGCCGGCAGCTCCAGGAGGCCCCAGCCGGAGGCGGCGGCCTCGTCGAGGACCCGGTCGGGGCCGGTGCCGTCGCAGGGGACGCCGAAGGTGAGGCGGCGGTCGCCGTGGTCGGTGCCGCTGCGGAAGGGGGTGTACGGATAGAAGGCGTCGGAGATCAGCGGGGCCGCCGAGGCGGGGAGCCGCCAGGAGACGGGGAGCCGGTGCTGCGGGAGGCCGGGGTTGTGGGCGAGCAGGGTGACGACGGCGCTCGCGGACGGGTCGTAGGACAGCCCGGCCCACTGGTCGGCGCCGACCACGCTGAAGGGGTCGAGCTGCCCGGGGTCGCCGACGAACAGCGCCCGCTCGAACAGCCCCGCGACCTGCAGCAACGAGTCGGATCGCATCTGGTAGGCCTCGTCGACGATGGCGTGCCGCCAGCGCTCGACATCCTTGACGTAGGCCCATTTCGCGGCGGTGGCGATCACCACCTTCTGGCCCGCCAGGTCGGCGGCCTTCGTCGACTTCAGGATCGACGGGTGCCCGTCCAGCAGCGGGTCGGGCGGCGAGTCGCTGCCGTGCAGGCGCCCGATCGGGAGCCCGGGGTCGGCCGTGGCGAGCCGGTCGGCGAGGTCGTCGACCTGGGCGTTGGTCTGGGCGACGACCATCAGCGACTCGCCCGCCGCGACCAGCTCCTGGGCGGCGCGCACGACAAGCGTGGACTTGCCGGCGCCGGGCGGGGAGTCGACGACGACGCCGCGGGCGGTGCCGTGGAGGGTGTCGTGCAGGATCCGTGCGGTGGCGGTCGAGGCTGCCTCGCTCGCGGCGGTACCGGGGGCGGTGGTCACAGAACGTCCTCCGGGGTCACGGGGTCGGGGCCGTCCGCGCCCGCGGTGGCGGGCGGGCCGCCGTGGGTCCACGGGGTGTCCTCCGGGTCCGGCAGCTCGGCGCCGCCGCGCGGGGCGTGCTCGAAGAGTGTCCAGCAGACCCGGTCGCCCTTCTCCGGCACCGACCCCGGCTCGGGCTCCCTGCCCCGCCCCATGCCGTTGACCAGCCGCACGACGGCCGCGCCGGGCCCGGCCCATCCGGCGAAAACGCCGCCCTGGGTCTTTCCGCCGGGCAGCGCGCGGAACAGCTTGCCGTCGGGGTCGAGGTGCGGCCGGTCGCCGGTGAGCACGGTGACCAGCGGGCGCGGCTTGGGGATCTTCCCCTCGCTGTACGCCATCTCCACCTCGGCGACCTCGCCCGCGAAGGCCTCTCCGGCCAGACGCCGGCCCGCCATCACCAGCGGATCGTCCAGCGCCTCGCCCGCCTCCAGCCGGACCTGGGCCGTCTCGCGCCCGGCGAGTTTCGCCGCCGCCGCGATCGCGTCGTCCCGGCGTGGCTGCGGCGGCTCCCCGGCCCGTACGCGGTCCCGGTGGCCGGTGTAGGACCAGCGGTCCCGTTTCCAGCGCTCCTCGACATGCCCGCCCGACGGCAGCGCGTCCAGCAGGTCGAGCCCGTGCCACACGGCGTCCCAGGTGGGCCGCAGCTGGCTCGCCACCAGCTCCCTTATGGCCTGCTCCGCCGCCGAGTCCCGGGCGGCGTCGTAGCGCTTCATGGCCGGGGCGAGCCTGGTGTTGTCGAACGCAGGGTCGGTGGCGGGCCCGGCCGGCGGGCAGAGCAGCAGCCCGTCCGCCCCGCGCGCGGACTCCGCCCGGCGGGCGGCCGACGGGCCGGTCATGCCGTCCGGCGGGTCGATCCAGGCCAGCAGTGCGCCCAGGTGCTGGTCCTCCAGGTTGCTCTGGCCGGTCGCCCAGTGCCTGGTCAGCAGGTCGGTCATCGCGAGCAGCAGTGACGAGCCGGGGGTGCGGGCCCGCTCCCCGTAGTGCGTCAGCCACCGCCCGAGCAGCGGCACGCGGGCCGGTACCGGGAAGGGCGTGTCCGGGTCCTCCTCCGCCGTGCGGCGAAAGCGCGTGGAGCGGCCCAGCAGCCGTACGTACGCCACGGCCGCCGAGTTGGGCACGATCAGCTGCGGGGCGTCGGCGCAGACCTCGGCCTCCTCGCGGGCCCGGGTGGCGGGCTCGATCTCGACCTCGTCGGCGTAGGACTCCAGGTACGGCAGCACCGCCCCCGCCAGCTCGGCGAGGAAAGCGAACCGCAGGTCCCGGTCGCGCGGCTGCGGCACGACCAGCAGCCGCGGCTCCTCCCGTACGGTGCCGACCAGCGCCCCCAGCGGTGCGCCGACCTCGCCCGCGGTGGTCAGCGGGACCAGCACCATCGGCTGCCGCGCGAGGTGCCGGTGCCGGACCGTGGCCATCGGGGCGGCCCGGCCGGCCGCGACGGCCTCGGCCCGGGCCAGCGTCGAGATCAGCGACATTGCAGTGCCTCCGCCCGCAGTTCGGCGGCCCGGCGCAGGGCGTCCACCGCCGGATCGGCCGGGTCACCCGCCTCGCCCAGCGCCGCCGCCAGTACCTGCTCGACCGTGGTCAGCGAGCCCAGCTCGCCGCGCACCCCACGGCCGAGCGTCTCCACGGCCCCGCAGCCGCGCGCCCGGTCCCGGCAGTGGAAGGCCAGCTCGCACGTGGCCAGGCACTCGGGCGCGTACGCCGCCGGGACGGACTCCACGGCCTCGTGGAGCCGGCCCTCGTCCGCCTGCCGGGGATCGAAGGTCGTGCCGTCCGGCAGGGCCGCGGCGATCTCCTCGATCCGGGTCAGCCGGGCAAGCTGGCGCCGGGTGACCGAGAGCTGCTTGCGCACGTCGACCAGCTGGGCCGTCGGCAGGTTCGAGAAGTCCTTCGGGCACACGAGCAGGACCTCGTGCGACGGCTGCCCGACGCCGAGCCGCTCCAGCGCCAGCACGTACACCGCCGCCTGGCGGGCGGCCGCCCCGACCTTCACGGAATCGGCCGAACCGTCCAGTATCGGGAAGGACTTGACCTCCACCACCATCCACGACCCGTCCGGCCGCACCGCCACCGCGTCCGGCTCCAGATACGCCGGTGATCCCGCCACGTCCAGCTTCAGCAGCGGGTGGTCCAGCAGCGCCCAGCGCCCCGCCGCCGTGGCCTCCTCCAGCGCGATGCGCGTGCGCGCCACGCGGCCCTCCGGGCCGGGCGCGGACAGGTCGGGCACCGCGGCCTCGCTCTGCTCGGCGTGCAGCAGCCGCAGCAACTCCGCGTATCCCTCGGCCTTCACCCGCGCCTCGAACGCGTGGCCCCGCGCGAACGCGAACTGCGACTGCCCGAACGGCGCCGGACTGCCCAGCGCCTGCGCCACCGCTCCCTTGTCCACCCCGGCCGCGTCCATCAATGCCCGCCGCCGGCACCCCGGATTCGCCGCCAGCGCCGCAAGCGCCCGCGCGTCCATCGCGCGCGGCGCCACATCCGGCCCGCGCAGCACGGCCAGACGCTCCCGAAGATCCCGCGTATCGTTCACCCGCGAAAGTGTCGCATCCCCCACTGACAGCCCCCTGTTACAGGGGAGGTTCGAGTGTCAGCGTTTGTGCCACGGAGGCGGGGCGAGGCCCGCCCCGCGTTCCGTGGGGGCCACGTCGCGCGACGTGGCGACGACGACCGAACCGGACCCGGACCCCGACCCCGAAGCGGCACCCCGGCGCAGCCGGACCGCGTCGCGCACGTCGTCGGCCAGCCGGAGCGCGGGCCGTGCGAGGGCGTAGCCGATGGCCATGACCGCGGCCCCCGCCACCGCGTCGAGGAGGTAGTGGTTGGCGGTGCCCATCACGACCAGCGCGGTCCCCAGCGGGTAGAGCACCCCGATCGCCCGCACGAGCGGGTTGCGCCCGTACCGCCAGAGCATGATGCCGCACCACAGCGCCCAGCCCACGTGGAGGCTCGGCATGGCGGCGTACTGGTTGGTGAGCCCGCCCAGCCCGCGCGGGGCGCTGGCGTCGGCGCCCCACCAGCCGTAGGAGCCGTACTGGGCCATCGTGTCGATGAAGCCGTGCCCGGAGGAGAGCAGCCGGGGCGGGGCGGTGGGCATGAGGGTGAAGCCGATGAGCCCGATGAGGGTGGAGATCATGAGCCAGGTCCGCGCGAAGCGGTACGCCGTCGGGCGGCGCCGCCACAGCCAGATGAGCACGATCGGGGTGACGAGATAGTGCAGGGAGGCGTACCAGAAGTCCGCGGGGACGCCGAGGGCGTGGTACCTGGTGAAGAGCGTGTTCAGCCACCGCTCGGGATCGATGTCCAGCGCCTGTTCGACATGCAGGACTTCGATGCCGTGCCCCAGGGCGGTGTCGACATCGCCGCGCACGAAGAGGCGGCCCGCCGTGTAGAGACCGTAGACCACCGCGATCAGCGGCAGCTCGGTCCACCAGCGGAGCCGGCCGCGGTATGCGGAGGCGCGAGGCGCGGTGGCGGTGATCGTCATGCGACCGTTCTCCCCGTTCTTCCCGATCGGAAGGTGCTCGACGGTGTCATAGGCTCTACCGTACGCCGTACGCTAGAGAACCAGTGAAGCGCCCCGGTTATTCCGGGTAAGCCACTGTTCGTCCCTCGTTTCCGCGGGGTCGACCAGCCGTTGTCTGGAAAAGGGACGCCCGGCCGACTCCCCGGGTTGCTCCCGGAAGCGGGAGAATCGAAGAAGCCCCACCTACCGCTGAGTCCCCGCCCCTGTCCCCCGTATCGACCGGACATCTCCCCCATGACTGTCACCGAATCGGCCCGCTCCCCACGGCGTCGCACCCCCCGCAACACGCTCAACCCCGACCGCATCCTCGACGCCGCCCTGGCTTTGCTCGACCGCGACGGCCCCGAGGCCTTCACGATGCGCGCCCTCGCCACCGAACTCGGCGTCGGCACGATGGCGGTCTACTCGCACTTCCGCAACAAGGACGAGATCAACGACGCGGTGAACGACCGCCTGCTCAGCGAGATCGAACTGCCGGCCCCCGCCGGCTGTGCCCCCTGCGACCAGATTATCGAGCTGTGTCGCAGCGTCTACCGACTTTTCAGCGAGCACCCCGCCGCCCTCCCGCTGCTCACCAGCCGCCCCATGCGCGGTGACGAGGCCGTCGCGGTCATCGACCGCCAGCTCGGACTGCTGCTCGCGGCCGGACTCTCCCCGGCCGACGCGGCCCGTGCCCAGGTCGTGATCATGCAGTACACGGTCGGCTCCGCGCTGTGGGCGGTGCGCCGCCGCCAGGCGGAACTGGGTGGCTGCGACGAACAAGCCGGCGTACGCCGCCAGATCCAGGACCGGCTCGCCGAGGCCCCCGCCGACCGCTATCCCTCGCTGACCGGCCTCGTCCCCGAGCTGACCGCCGCCCAGGACGGCGGCATCGAGCTGTACGAGCAAGGGCTCAAGGGCCTGCTGAGAGGTCTGCTGGGCGGGTAGACGATGATGGAGCCATGCGCTCCCGCCCACGTATCCTGCTCGTCCGCCACGGCCAGACGCAGTGGTCCGTGTCCGCCCGCCACACCGGCCGTACGGACATTCCGCTCACCGACGCCGGACGGGACACCGTCCGCGTCCTCGGCGAGCGGTTGTCCCGCGAGCCCTGGGACGGGGTGCTGGCGCACGCCGAGGTCCGCACCAGCCCGCTGGTCCGCGCGAGCGAGACCTGCGCGCTGGCCGGTTTCGGCGACCGCGCCAAGGAGTGGGACACCCTCATGGAGTGGGACTACGGCGTCTACGAGGGCCTCACGCCCGAGGAGATCCGTTCCACCCGCCCCGACTGGAACATCTGGCACGACGGCGTCCCGGGCGGCGAGACCCCCGCTGACCTGGCCTCCCGCGCCGACGAGGCCGTCGACTGGGTCCGCTCCGCCGACCGCGACGTCCTGATCTTCGCCCACGGGCACTTCCTGCGCATGCTCGCCGCCCGCTGGCTCGCCCTCCCGCCCGCCTCCGGCGGCCTGTTCCGTCTGGAACCGGCCTCCCTGTCGGTGTTGGGCTGGGCCTACGGTGCCCCGGCCGTCGAGCGCTGGAACGACACGGGGCACCTGGACTGACCGCCTGACCGCCTAATGGGTTCTGCCGGGCCTGTTTTTCGGGCAGGCTCGGTGGCACCAGCTGCCGGTGGGTGAGCACTTTCATCGCCTGGTCTTGGAGACCTACGGTCAGACCGTGCCCCCGCCGGCCGGCGGGGAGAACTGACCGCTGATGGGATGTCGTCGCCCACCCCGACCGGGGTGTGAGCACTTGACCATTAGGCCGCCGGTGTTCTTCCCGCGAGGCTGCGTCAGCCCTCATACCGACGGTTGGAAGGGGAGGCGGGGCACATGTTGTTCATCGGGGACGACTGGGCCGAGGACCACCACGACATCGAGATCCAGGACGAGGCGGGCACGGTCCTGGCCCGCCGCCGGCTGCCGGAGGGGGTGGCAGGAATCGGCCGCCTGCACGCGCTGGCCGCCGAGCACCGGGCCCCGGACGGCAAGCCGGATCTGGTCGTGGTCGGCATCGAGACCGATCGCGGGCCGTGGGTGGCCGCGCTGGTCGCGGCCGGCTACCAGGTGTTCGCGGTCAACCCGGTGCAGGTCGCCCGCTACCGCGAGCGGCACTCCACCTCGGGGGCGAAGTCGGACGCGGCGGACGCCCACACTCTGGCCGAGCTGGTCCGCTGCGACCGCCACCACCACCGCCAGGTGGCCGGGGACACCCCTGCGGTCCAGGCCCTGCAGGTCGTCACCCGCGCCCACCAGCGGCTGATCTGGGCCCGCCAGCGCCACGTGCTGCAACTGCGCTCAACCCTGCGCGAGTACTTCCCCGCCGCGCTGGAGGCCTTCCCCGATCTGGACGCCCCCGAGGCGTTGGAACTGCTGGCCCGCGCACCGGAACCAGCCCTGGCCGCCCGGCTGTCCCGGGCAGCCATCGCCGCGGCACTGCGGCGGGCCCGGCGCCGCAACGTCTCGGAGCGGGCGCAGGCTCTCCAGCAGCACCTGGGTGCACCGCAGCTGCCCCAGCCCCCGGCGGTCAGCGCGGCCTACTCCGTCACCACCGGCGCCACGGTGGCCGTCATCGCCGCCTTCAACGCCCAGATCAGCGTGCTGGAAGGCGAGGTGGCCGCGCATTTCGCCCGGCACCCGGACGCTGAGCTCTACCTCTCCCAGCCGGGCCTGGGCGTGGTACTGGCGGCCCGGGTGCTGGCCGAATTCGGCGACGACCCCCACCGCTACACCGACGCCCGCTGCCGCAAGAACTACGCCGGAACCAGCCCGGTCACCCGAGCCTCGGGGAAGAAGAAGGTGGTCCTGGCCCGGCACACCGGCAACCACCGCCTCACCGACGCCCTGCACCAACAGGCCTTCTGCGCGTTACAGGCCTCACCCGGCGCCCGCACCCACTACGACCAGCTCCGCCGACGCGGCCTAGGCCACCACGCCGCCCTGCGCGCGGTCTCCAACCGCTTCACCGGCATCCTCCACGGCTGCCTGAAGAACCACGTCCGCTACGACGAGGCCACCGCCTGGGGCCACCGCCTGCAACTCGCCGCATAGCCCCGCCCCACTCAAAGATCACCAAACGACTCCTTGACATCAACAACCAAGGGATGTCTGACCGGAAAGGAGTTGGGCCCACCGGCCCTCACCTCTGCGGACGACCCGACATTCATCAACGCAAACCGGACCGCCCAGAAATGCTTCGAGTACACCTGGGACGAGTTCGTCGGCCTCCCCTCCC
>Ga0307517_10007768_pt1 | contig 15552 bp, 6 predicted proteins | sample 23_EM_MG_FD_194515 | JGI IMG/M metagenome (GOLD analysis project Ga0307517, IMG submission 194515) | Populus trichocarpa ectomycorrhiza microbial communities from riparian zone in the Pacific Northwest, United States - 23_EM | ecosystem: Host-associated > Plants > Roots > Unclassified | place...
ATTGAATAAAAAAGTATGTTTATTTTATTAAATTACACCTTAAACTCCTCTCAAACTCCTCAAAACCTAAAAAGTCTTGGTGTAAAATTGAACTTCTAAAAGACTCGCCTTTAGTTAACAGTTAGAAATTGAACTCGATCACTTCAAATTAATAGATACTTCAAATATAAAATTGTAACCAACCTATTCACAAAGTAAAATATCTTTGCCCTACAAATTTCAAATTTTAATTTATGGTGTGTATATGCTAAAGAAAAATATATATTTAATTTTATACTTTCTATTTTTATGAAGTCCACTTGTAGTTTGTACCACATTCTTTTACTTTAAACTTGAGTTCATCATCATTTATGACCTCCAATACTTTAACCATTATATGCAATGGAATGCCAAGATAATCTTCCATAGTATCTGATGTAGCTAGGCTTGCGATAACAGATGATTTTGGGTAGTCAAGTGTGAGTCTGCCACAACTAGATGAGGATCTGTCTAGATAGATTATGAGGATGATTTAGCAGATGCATTTATGAACCAGTGAGATAGGTTTAATCTCGAGAAGATGTTTGGTCACTCCAGATTAAAATAATGGCTCAAAAAGACCAGAACTTTTAATCCGACCGTTGGATCGCGCTCAAAGTTTTACAGGAATTTTCAGATGCTGTTTTCCATAGAGTATTTACTCTAAACTTAACATATACATCAATTTAATTAAATTTCATGAGATGAAAATTATGAATTCCACCTAGCACAAAAAAAAAACTATGCAATTTCAACTACAAAATCACTACGACAATGGTATATCTTACACTCATGTACTATATCAAACCTTAATAGTTTCACTTCTTTTGAATTATTCCTTTTCAATTACAAGCTTCGTCGTTATGATTAAAATTATCTAACACAGTTTCCATTATTATGCCCGCCTAAATATCAAATAATTATCTGTTGCCAACATGACTGACTTATTTTTACACCATTAGTCTTCGCTAGTATGACTAACTTAATTTTAAATGTTTATTCTCTGCTAGTATGGTTGACTTAAACATATATATATATATAATTAGTCTTCATCCATACAGTTGATTTTAACACATAAATAATCAGTCGTTGTCTAAGCTGTTGACTTTAACATATAATGATTATCAAACAACCAACTTTAATATATAATGATTAGTTTTCTTCTAAATGGCCAACCTTAACATATAATGATTAGTTCACGTCCAAACAGTTGACTTTCTTTTAACACAATTTTATTTTTTTAATTTTATCTCAAAACTCATTTCACTTGTGTAAAGAAATTTTAATAAGAATATATCTTTAAATAAAAAAATTAAGGTGACGAACACCTACCTAACTCTCCAGTAGTACGAGCTCCCTCGACTGTAGTCCAATCTTGAATGTTCCTTCTGATTTGTAAAGAAACATCCTCAATTAGTACCCAATTCATTCCAACCCATTATTCATGCTTATTCAAACACATCATTATTCATTTCATATTACTAATTTGTATTTCAAATATAATTTCACAATTTCTTCCATATTTCCAATTTGCATTTGGCATATAATCTCCTTTTTTTTCTAACATTTTGCATCCAACATATATATTTTCTATTTTCTTATTTTTTCAAATCATCAATCAAGACACGATATATATAACTATTTAAATTATAATTCCCAATCAATTTCTAACATCACCACATCATTTAAAACCCTAAACATTCATGTAATCTACTAATTCTTATACTTATATCTTTCCACATTTCTAAACATAACCCAATATCTTTGTGTTTTTATCTCACATGAATCATAACCATGATTAAATACAATTTCATCATCATGTCAGTTAAGTTTAAGTACAATAACATCATTTAAAACAAAACATTTACACAACTTAGTCAACTTTCTAACGAATTCATCATTCCATTTTATATGACCATAATAAATACATTTTTAGCAATCCATATTACATTATTCTTTATCAAGCTTAAACATTCTTAGCTTCATTAATACATGAAAATATCACACAATTTAGTCAAAAATTTAAATTCTCCTCGTATACCTAATCATGGCCAGCCACTTACGGTTTTTATTTTCTTAAATTGGTTTTAAATTTCTCACATTAGACCTTTATCCATGTGTTCACAACCATAATTTGCTATAAATTTACACAATTTGGCATTTTCATTAAAGTTTATATAAACCTTAAAAATTCAAAAATCAGGGATTTTCAATCTTGTATTATAATTCAAGAAAATAAGTGCAATTATTGTAAAATGAGCATCTTACCATTACCAAATAACCCAACTAAATGAGTATTTTGCAATAATTCTCAGGGATCCCTCTTCCTCTTCCAATTTGTACATTTCCTCTCTCCAATTCCCTTAGTTCCCAATTGCTTTTTTTTTTTTTCTAATTTGATTTAATTACTTTAGTAAGAATCACTTACTTATCACTTTCCATGCCATAATATTTGAGAGAAAAGCAGGAAAAAAAAAGAGTTTTCAAGTTTTCTTACATTACAAATGGTGTGGGCTTCATCATAAAAGAGGGAGGGAGACTTTGCTTTATTTATGAAAATGCCAATCTTAAATTGTCCCACATATTATTCTTGTCTAATATTCAGTCATCTATACTTTTTGCATGCCAAATAAATTTTTATTTCATAAAAGTTTTTACGCTAATTAATTAGGAATTTTCATCTCTAATTATAAAGATTTTTCTCTTAATTTATTGTTTTTTGGTTTGGAATTATACTACTTAACATGAGGTTTGCACATCTAGCTTTAAGATTCCTAACTAGTAAAATCCTAATTAAATTGGAAGTTTTAATCTAAATATTAAAAAGAATCCAAATACAACAACTTAAACAAAAACAATACCACATAATAAATGTTGACCCTTATTTAAAGGTTTTCTCGATCTCTAATCAGATAAAAAATTATACTTTTTAATTAGATCAGACCTTACTCTTCTCAACCTCCTTGAAACCTAGAATAATTACCAAAATAATATAATAAATATAATTATGCAAGGAATAATGAAGAAAGTACCCCAGGTTACAAAGATCCAATTTTTAATATTTGTCAAAATTATAACCATTAATTCGTATCTCAGGCTTAACGAATCTGACTAAAAATAAAGAAATGAATACAAGAAGATCCAAATCTGTAATGTTGATAATTAGCAGGACTACATGATAGAGATGAGACTTGTAGGTGTATAGCCTAAGTACATAATTCTATCATGGAATGCACGTTACATCTAACTATCAATGACGAGCTTTATATAAAGCGCACAACACCTTCCCCTCCATGGGTTTTGCTCAAAGATGATGCCCCGTATTATTAATTATACACCAAAAAAGAAAAACATGGGATTGGGCCACCGAGGAGGTCGTTCTGGGCTTTTACTTTGGCATTAAGGCCGATCTGAATAATTTCGGCTAAGTTCATAGCTCTTAATTATTGGTTTTTTGGGCTTTTTAGACACCATACTGAAATGAGACAAAAATTAGAAATCTCTGGTCCATTGGGCTGGATGAAATTTTTTTAACAAAAAAAAAAAACAATTAGCAATTTCCAAGGTATTTATTTCGTAGCGGTAAAAAAATAAAATTATTGCGGGTAAAAAGACTTACGCGGGGGATTGAAAGGATTAATAGGGTGCCCATCCGTGTCGTCCCGTGCGCTAAATTGTTACGTAACATACCTGACTTTATTTAATCATAATTACGATGGATTCGTTATAACCGTTCAAACAAACCCCAGTCAACAGGCCACGACATGATCGAACGGCCAACAATTAAAGTCTCTCTGATAACGAAACTAGGGTTCTTTCTCCTAATAACCTCACTATATAAACCGCACCAGTCACTGCTTTACCGGTGCGGTGCAGTTTGTTCTGCCCTCCCACCTAAAAAAATCCCAAAAAAATTCTCCTTTTCTCCGTCGTATCCCGCTCGGTTCCCATCCGATGAATCTATCCCTCTCTACCTATCCCTCTCCTCCCCAAATTTACTTGTTTTAGGTCTTAAATTTCCAGTTTAGAATCCTGTGTATTTTTTCGATCTCTAGATTTTAATTTAATAATAGCAAGAGGAGAGGGAAATAAAAAGTTCACAAAAAAAGAAAAAAATTGAAAATATTTGAAGGATCTAGAAGGCCTGTGTGCTATTTTTATTATTATTTGAGATGGCGCAGATTCAGGTGCATCAAGCAGCGGCTCCAGTACCTGGACCCAACGGAGTGGCTGCGGGACCTGGAGCGATCCAGTTTGTGCCGACTTCGCTTTATGTTGGAGATCTTGACTTCAACGTGACTGATTCGCAGCTTTACGATCTGTTTAATCAGGTCGGTCAGGTGGTTTCGGTTAGGGTCTGTAGGGATTTGAGCACCAGGCGATCACTTGGTTATGGTTATGTTAACTACAGCAACCCTCAGGATGGTTAGCATTTTCCCTGAACTAATATTTTTTTAATTGCATTTCTTATTGTAAATTTGAGTTTACATTACTGAAAAATGTGAACGCGTAAGATATTTAAGCTGCTGATGTGGTTTAATTAATCATCTAGATGAAGATTGTCGAATCTAACAGAATAATTAATTTTTATTGAAAAATTCAAATTTGTATTAAATAAAAACTGGATATGGTAGTGTTTTTTGTTGTTGTAACGTCAACCATGTATCCAGTGTAACCTAGGGATTGCCGAGTTCGTGTAATGCCCTAGACTCTATAACTCCTGCTGTCATGCTTAAAAAATATCGGTCATCATTTAGAAATATTCTTTAAGAAAGAGTGGGAATTTTTCTGTGCGGTATTTGCTAATGATACAGTACCATAGATGAAGTTACGTTGAGGGACCATGCTGAGAAGATAAGTCTTAGGAAGATATGTTCTAAAGCCCATTAACTTTAGGTTAAGCAGGAACCAGTCCGAGTTTTTAAACTTATATGGATTGGGTTGAGTGAGACTACATAGCCTGGAGGACTTTTGGTACCAGGAGTGATCAATTTAATTTCACTCACTAAACCATTGCATAAATTTTCTTTCTCCTTTGGATCTATTATGATTTGCGGAGAGTGTGGATCAACCACCTTTTGCTATGCTACTAATACCTGTACTTGCTCTGCCATTGTGTGACCTTCATTTTTTTTTATGCTCACAATTGAGCTAGCTGGAGAGATCAAGTAAGATTTTAATTTCAGAGTCACAACTGGTTGGATCAAATGGGTGAGATTTTATAGGATTGTGATCAGAATTTTGAACCATAAAGGAATAGCATGTACATAAACTATAATCCATGTATTGGAGTTAGGTTGTGGCTTTAGTAATACACATTAAACCTACTTGCTCCCTCAATCTTGCCCATTCCCAGGGATGCAAAGGTTTCACATCTGAGAATGTGAATCAAGAGTGTAAAGATAGAAAGGGAAGACACGCCCATAATATACAGAAGGTGGAGGTGGTAGCAATTGATTTGAATTTTGTGTAGGATGATTTGGTCATGTAATATACGCCCCTAGCTTTTGAAGTGATTTAGCATTCAAGTGGCTTTTCCATGTATGTGGTAATTCGAAAATCATATTATAGAAGTTTGTTGGGCTATTACTCTTTATTAAAGAAACATATGCAAGGTATCACTAGTCAGTGCCTATGTTGACAGCTCACTTCCACACTTGCTTTAATGGCACTAACACTTTACTTGAAGCTCATGGTTGTCTTACTTTTGTTCTTCACTGCACATGCTTATTATCTATTTACTCATCTGCAGCTGCAAGGGCATTGGATGTCTTAAACTTCACTCCACTCAATAACAAGCCTCTCAGGATCATGTATTCCCATCGGGACCCAAGTATTCGTAAGAGTGGCATGGCGAATATATTTATCAAGGTTTTCACTTTCACTGTTCTATTTGACTTCTCTTTCTTTTATCTCTTTTAAGGTAGCTGATGGTTATTTTGGTTGCCTGGAATTCAAATCTTTTCTTTATGCTACTAAGATATTAATTCTCCAATTGGAAAGGCTTTATATTGATCCTTTTTATACTTCTGTGGTAATATATTCTGAAAACAAAACTGCCTTGGAGCTCCATGGGCTTCTGTTCTTGCCTATTCTTTTGTGATGCCTTAGACTAACCCTGACCTTATATTCTGCGTTGCATTTTGGGGACTTCAGAATCTGGACAAGACTATTGATCACAAAGCTTTACATGACACGTTTTCTTCATTCGGTAATATTCTTTCTTGCAAAGTCGCTACTGATGCTTCTGGCCAGTCCAAGGGCTATGGTTTTGTACAATTTGACAGTGAAGAGGCTGCTCAAAATGCAATAGATAAATTAAATGGCATGCTGATTAATGATAAACAAGTGTATGTTGGAAACTTTCTGCGCAAACAGGAAAGAGATAGTGCTCTAAGTAACATCAAATTCAACAACATTTATGTGAAAAATCTTGCTGAATCCACAACAGACGAAGACTTGAAGAGTATTTTTGAAGAACATGGAGCAATTACTAGTGCTGTAGTGATGAGGGATGCAGATGGAAAATCAAAATGTTTTGGATTTGTCAACTTTGAAAATGTAGATGATGCTGCCAAAGCTGTAGAGGCTCTTAACGGCAAGAAATTTGATGATAAGGAGTGGTATGTTGGAAAAGCCCAAAAAAAATCTGAAAGAGAGCTTGAACTGAAAGGGCGATTTGAGCAGAGCCTGGAGTCTGTTGAAAAATACCTAGCCGTGAATTTGTATATCAAGAATCTGGACGATAGCGTTAATGATGAAAAACTCAAGGAATTGTTCTCTGACTTTGGCACTATTACTTCGTGCAAGGTATGTAAATACTACACATAGATGAAGGAAATCAGCCCTGCACAATTTCTTCTTCCCATGGATGTTGACATTCAAGCATTTTTCACTTTTCAAATTTTACAGGTTATGCACGACCCTAGTGGTATTAGCAGAGGTTCTGGATTTGTTGCGTTCTCAACTCCTGAAGAAGCATCTAGAGCTGTAAGTTATGAGCTTCATGGCTGCCACACTGTAATCTAAGTTCATATTCATCCTTACTGTTTTTCTACAGCTTGCAGAGATGAATGGAAAAATGGTTGTTAGCAAACCCCTGTATGTTGCCCCTGCTCAACGGAAGGAAGAGAGAAGAGCAAGGCTACAGGTACTATTTTGGGTGCAAATGAATAAATGTTCTTGATGAAAATATTCTGTTATTCCATACTGTCTCCTTGAAGTTACTTATTGTATTTTTTGGATGTTCTGGCTGTTTGGAAGGCATTTTCATTTTTACTTGATACTTTACTTATTATGTACTGTATTTTTATTGTGCTTTTGTACTTTTGACAACTTTTCTTTTTCATTCTAAACTTTTCTTCTTCCTGAGATATTTATTTATCTAGTCGCATTGAATCCATAGTATTTCTAAGGTAAGTGTATGAACTTTCGAAGGCATTTTTACTTGATACCTACTATGTACTGTATTTTTTATTGTGCATTTGTACTTTTAACAACTTTACCTTTTCATTCTAAACTTTTCTTCCTGAAAGATATTTATATATCTAGTCTCTTCAAACAGTTCCATGGTATTTCTAAGGGAGGTGTATTAACTTTCAAGTGGATTGTTTCTCTAGCATATTGTCATTTCTTCTGGCAAGACCATGGAGATGCCACCTCCCGAAAAGCAATGCTATTTATGGTTATGGGATCATGATCCCTACCATTTTTTGATGCAAGCATGTTTCGTTCTTTTAGCTATTGGGTGATATCTATGTAACATGTATGAAATCACATTCAATTGGTGGTAGGAAAAAGGGAGGTAACTATCGTGGTTTATTTTCTATTGGAACATGTGATCACTTCCTTTCTGTTAAATGCTATTGCTGCATGTTCAATGTTACTGTGGTTGTTTGTGACTTTGTTGCTAACTTGTCTTGTTTCTTGCAGGCACAATTTTCTCAAATGAGGCCAGTTGCCATGGCACCTTCAGTTGCTCCTCGTATGCAAATGTATCCTCCTGGGGCTCCCGGTCTTGGGCAGCAATTTCTATATGGGCAAGGACCTCCAGCAATGATTCCTCAGGTATTCATTTGTTTCTAGTCAATGTCTATGGCTATGGAATGATTGTTCATTCTTCTTCTTCATGCTTACCAGATCATGAAGAAGAAGAAGAATGAACTATCGTTCTATAACCATAGAGACATGGGCTAGAAGAACCAAATGAATAGCGCAAATGATCTGGCAATGATAGTTCATTCTAGTCAATGTCTCTATGGCCATAGAAAGATACCTCATTCTTCATGATTGCCAGATCATTTGCTATTCATTTGGTTCTTCTAGTCAATGTCTCTATGGCTATAGAATGATAGTTCATTTTTATGTTTGAATTGTTCGTTTTATATTCAAAATGTTTTTTAGCAATTTCTTATAACCCTTTCAGTTTTGATCTTTTGGAACTATATGAATATATTTGAAATCCCTGCCTGCCGCATTATGGGATTTACACCATTCCTCCAGTATATGCATTTGTGGTGGCTTTCCAGGCCAGCATGTCCATATATTTCAAAATGAGGTGTTCTTTTAAATTGTAGTTGTTGGAAGGAGGTCTTGTCAGGCATGTAATGCATCAACAATTAACACAAGGCAAAACCCCAAAATGTATCTGTGTTTTTGTCAAAAAAAATTCCTGCCTCTAATATTTTAATTCTGTCAATCAACCCTTTTGTTCTCATACCACATTTAATTAACCCTTGTAGCTAACTTTTGTCATTTCTCCTCCATCAACTATGATCATGTGACAATAAGTGGGGTCAGAGTGCTGTTGTAGCTAGAAATTCTCAAATCTTAAGCTAATTATGAACTATCAGAAATAGAATGCGGGTAAAAAACGAAAAGGAAAGGTTTAACACACCCAGAAATTGCAACAAGAACAACATAAAAAATTTCTGGAACCTGCAATTGAGATCAACTCAAACCCAGAAATTGGGCTCTTGAAACTGAAGCTTTAGTGGAATCAAATGAAGAATTACAAGCATGAATTTAAGGAGAGGGTCTTTTGAATTAGAAAGAGTTATAGTTATCATTCAACTGCCTCCTCCTAATTAGCATTATTTCAAGTCCCCTTATTCAAGATCCTAAGCAAATTGAGTCCAAATAAAAACATAAAGAGGGAGGTGTGATGCAAGAGAGGGTTGTGATGAAGAGGACCGGCACATAGTTTTTTGTGGAAGGAGATTCCAGTTTTAATGGATCTTTTATTATCATTATTTTTACTTTTATTATCATCATTATTATTTACTGCTAGGAAAGAGATTAAATTAATCTAAAAAAAGAATGACACAATTTACAGCGGAGGATAACCTTTTTACATTCTATAACTACCTCAATAAAAGATATATATATATAAACAAAAAATAATATATAAATTATATTCCTTGCTGCTTCTGGGATTGTAATTTGAAAGGGTTTTTTTTTTCAAAGTAGCCTAATTTATGGTGATTTATTTTTATATCAGCACTCCAGCCCCACTTCTGTTGAGAGGTGACCGAAGAAGCTAAAGGGTCGCTTGAATGTGTTCTTGAGGACACAAGGGTTAACTTATCAAATTAATTAGAAATGAATAATTAATATGAACACAAAATTAAATTTAGGGGTTTTGCCATGACATAATCAGAAAGAAAATGTCATGTGTTGAGGTGTGCATATGCACTCACAAAATGCAGACATTTATGGTAGATGTTTCGAGTTTTTAGTACTGATTTATTCAACATTGTGCGATGTCCTTTATTCATTTTTTTAAATCAAATGGATATTTGTACATTTCATGAGGTTCTAATAACTCCTGTACCGGCCTGTGACTGTTGTGGTCAATAGTTTTAGCATAAACTGGGATGAACTTTGTAAAGAATCCTGCAAGATAGTTGGCTTGGAAGTCATATTATTGAGACTTGAAGCAGTTCCAAATGTTTATGATATGAATTCGTTGCAGCTTGAGTATCTGAGATGTGATGTGCTTTTATTGCTAGGACGGGGCATTTATATGAACCTAGATGCAGAATATTATTGCATGTTTACTTTTCATTTGAAACCCATAATGCACAATAATGAGCAACAATGGTTGATTGTTAGGCTGGATTTGGCTATCAACAGCAACTTGTACCTGGAATGAGGCCTGGTGGTGCTCCAATGCCAAATTTTTTCGTGCCTCTTGTTCAGCAGGGTCAGCAAGGCCAGCGCCCTGGAGGGCGACGTGGAGGTGGCCCTGTTCAACAGACCCAGCAGCCAGTCCCTCTCATGCAGCAACAGGTGAGTAGAAGATATTTTTAACTTATCATGTTCATTTTGATCCCATGTTCTTTGTATTAAATGTGTTATCCTATTTGTTTGTTCCAGATGCTTCCCAGGGGACGTGTCTATCGTTACCCACCTGGTCGTAACATGCCAGATGTTCCGATGCCAGGTGTTGCTGGTGGCATGCTTTCAGTTCCTTATGACATGGGTGTCATGCCAATACGAGATGCTGCTGGCGGACAGCCCATGCCCATTACTGCTTTGGCTACTGCCCTTGCAAATGCAACACCTGAACAGCAAAGGACGGTGGGGTCCACATCACTTTGTTTGTCTTCACTTGTTCCAGTGATTCCCTGGGCATAGAGTTTTATCTTATTTTCTTGATTCTATTGGTTGGCAGATGCTGGGTGAGGGTCTATACCCCCTAGTGGATCAGCTGGAGCATGATTCAGCAGCCAAGGTTACAGGCATGCTTCTAGAGATGGATCAAACTGAGGTTTTGCACCTGCTCGAGTCACCAGAAGCTTTGAAGGCAAAAGTGGCAGAGGCTATGGAGGTTCTTAGGACTGTAGCTGCTCAGCAGCAGATCAACAATCCAGCGGACCATCTTGCCTCACTGTCTCTGAATGAAAATCTTGTTTCTTAGGTGTGTTTGGTGGATTAGGAAAAGAGTGCATCGGATTGGTTTTGCAAAATCTAGACCTGGTTTTATTGGCAGATAAGTTGCTACATTCCATCCATTGTGTGGTTTTAGGTTTAAGTAGGGGGATTGAAATTTGGAATTCCTGGTATGCAATCATTTGTGTTGTTCAAGATCCCCGGGTATTTGGTAGAACTTGATAGATTTTCCTTGTGTCTTGTCGGGGGTGTTTTTTCCGACTCATTTGCAGATTCTACCGTTAACTCCTCTCTTTAGTTTGATTAATGCTGGCTGTGGGTTATTTGTTAATTGTGACGTTTTATTTTTATATGTTTCACTTGTCGAGTCCAGGCCTGGGAAGCATCTTACTTTGAATTATGGTATCATTATTACCACTGCGGTTCTTAAATGGGTGTGCAGGTAGACGAGCATTGCACCGTTTTCTTGAAACAAGTGAGCTCTATGCGTGGAGAGGAACCAAGAATCCCGAGGATGATAGGAACCCGGAACCCAGATGAAGAATATTTTTTGTTCTGTGTAGTTCTTGTATAATTGGCTGCTACGTGGTTGTGTATCTTGCAGTCCGCTTCTGCTGATTAACATTGTTTTCTCGGATGGGTAGGCCTCTGTGCTATGGAAAGAGGTTCCCACTGGTGAAGTTGGTTAACTCACTGTGAGTTGGGGTCTGGTTGAAACATGGTCGCTGCATCCTGGGGTGCTTGTATTTACCATCTCTAGCTCAGTGAAGTCGTCTGCCCTTCTTTATGCATGAGCCCGTGACAAACAACCACTAGAAAAACAAATTGGTGGTGGTTAATAAACATGCGCCACGCTTTGGTCCTTTTAATTCAAACAATTAGTCATTAACAAACATCAGCAATGACGATAAATTTGATCAAAAGCACACTGCCCGTGCCGATTAACATCCTTTCTCAAACATCTTAGGACAAAGTTGCGTGGATGTCATGGAAAACCATTATAGCTTCAAATTTTGGTAAAAGAGGATTTCAAAACCGAAGGTTGTGGTTTTCAAGGAACAATGCCAGAACATCCTCGAACAAATCCTTGTGGTGGCTACTCTTTATGTTGGACAGGCTACTTAGATTTTTCCGTTGATCCTTGTGAGTGGCGACATCAATTTTTATAGAATTTTAGAATGGTTTACTTGTTTATAAATCGTTCTCCTTTCAAAATAATGTTTGACATGCCATGAAATTAGATGAAAAGGTGTTAAAGTAGGGCATTTTTCTACAAATCCTCAGAATATTAGATTTTCTAAACAGTTCCATCTTCTTGAAATGGTTTTCGTTGATACAAAACGTATCTTAAATTTTTGAGGCAGGGAGATTTTGAATATTTGTTAGAAGCGATTCTGAACTATGTTTAGATTTCACAAGTAGGATCATATCATGTCTTAGAATCGTGGAGAATCAGTTCAACTTGCCTTGTGTTTTTGATCAATTCTCTAAAATATTCCAATTTATTTTAAATCATTTTTCAACCTATTATTCTAGTATATGTTTTTTTCACAAAATAGCAGTCAAAATTCATTGTTTAAAACACTTTTTTAAAATACACTCAATCAATCACAATTTCAAACGTGAAAACAAACGTTGCTTAATTATAAACTAATGCTAGCGGCAGTCATGTAACTTGACGTGGGCGTTGTGGCTCCTACTGGACTTTGGGCTCATGAGAGAAGGACTTGGACAACGACAAATTGGAACCTAGAGGTTGGTGCACCAAACATTCTTACCAATAGGTTTCAAATAAGAAGTTCTAGGGATCATGAAGAGGTAAATTGCCATTTTTAAAATATCTCAAAAGAGTATAGTTTTATGCTTATGTGTGAGAGAGGAATGTATAGGAAAGAAAATAAGGAACATCAGCAATTTTATTTTTAAAAAAATAATAGATTATATTATTGTAAATAATGGCAATTTTGCCATGACAACACCGGCGACACTGCATCTCCCTTTCCCCCTTGTGAAATAACATATTATTATTGAAAATTTATAATGCTTAGCCCACCATCATCTCCAGCACAACAACCATTTTAATCGGTGTATTTTTTTAAGAACGGATTATTTATGTAATACACGCAACAATTGGAAGAAAGATTTCATTGAAGTAAACAACTAGATTGATTGCAACCCACGTCTAGCAATTCTAATGACGCGGTACATGGCTAAGGAAAAGGCCAAGCAAATGACAAGTTCCTTAACAGTAAGAATTATTAACATAGCAGTAACGAACAGACAAACCGGACTCTAATGGCTAAAAACACCGATAACTTTAGCGATCAGTTTACATCTGGATCGAAACAAACATTCATTAGATCACACATTCTCAAGAACACATCAAGTTTTAAGAGCTAGTCATTGTATCTGAAACTTGCTCTTGAGAATGACAATGGACCATCTTTACAATTTCATCCTTCGTGAACTTACCAAGAAGAAGAAAATGAACATCCATGTGTTTTTCATGACCATGCATTACTGGATTCTTAATTGCTAAACTGCTAAGGACTTATCTTGAACGTGACTAAGTTCTCCTAGTATCCTCCTTAACCATATCGCTTAAACAAGCACACGAAACCGCAATGATGGACGAAGTAACTATGAGTTGTTTCTTCAACTACCATGACACTGTTTTTAAGCTCAACATAGACAAGTATCATAATCTATCAAATACATAAAATACATAAGAATCCTCGCTGTTTATAGATATTAATATTTATTTTTGTACCCCACCCTCATCCTTCATAAGCTTAAATATAGGTAATAATAGAATTGTGTATTGGATTACATCTATCTAGCTCCACTATATACATCATTAATTGCATGTAAACAACTCTAGATTTTTTAAGGAAAAGGATGAAACGATGTACAAAAAAGTAGGCATGAAAATACTCATATTCCAGTCCTTCAAAAAAGTTACTCCCACCATGGAGAATATTCTCAAATTAACTGCACTTTCTAAATTTGAACTCCAAATATAAAAAAATAGAGTCTTAACAAGTCATAACCACATAAATATCTATCTAAATCTCCCTTTGAATCTTACTTATATACTTCTTATAAAATAAATCATAACATGAGATAAGATCAATAATGATACAAGGTTTTAAGAATGAATATCGTCCTTACCAAGTAAGAGATTCCCAACTTTACAATAAGGTTTTACACACTTGTCTCTCCAAAAATTGCATGTCAGTAAAAGTGAACTTAGAAAACTACGACAAACCTAAGAGAACATATATTAAATGTATGAAGTAGCTTGGAGCTTGTAACACAAGATAACGATGTTATGTGCAAAGTTCTTTTGATAACATTTCACGGATCTACTCAGGTATGACACCATAGCCTGAAACCTAGATTTATCATTGACTTTTATGATCTTAGAATCAAGCTCATCTCCAACTTTAATGCTAACATACTAGTTAAAAAGAGCTCAACTAAGCTCTTTATCTTCACATAATTAGAAAATGAGAACACTAGATCATATCTTTGAAGGTTTATTAAGGAAATGCTAAATGTGAAATGTCTGCTCGAACTTATTTTTACTGAGGCTCTAGTTAGTAAGGTCTATAATTATTACTTATGATAACAACTGTATATTTTTCTTAACCAAACTCTTCTCAAAGTAAACATACAAAGAGAAATCATATTCGAGTAAAATAATCAAGTGTGACTAGGGAATGACACTCTCAATTTCATCAACAAAAAACAAAATCTTCCAAGTGTCATTAATCTCCTAGCATCCCTAGAACATCTAAAAGGAACCCAAAGAGGTACAACTCTCTTAATTTTATGTTTCAAAATAATTTAGTTTAATATTTTTAAAATAGTAATAATATATATATATAAATCAAGTTATATTTGTGTGATGCAATTACAAAAATAAAAATTATTTTTTAGAAACCAGAACTAACCTATAAGATAAGATAAATAAAAAGGATAATATAAATAAAATATTTTCATATGCATTTATCTTTGATTTTACTAAGAATATCAGCTTTTCATTTTAGTATTTAATTATTATTAATAACTTATATTTAATTTATTGATTTATATATTTTTTAATTTATTTTATTAATTGTGGACATCATCTTCCTATTTTTCAGTTAAAAAAAGTATGATACTAGAAAATGTATCTTCTTTTTTTTATATATATATATATTAGAAATCCTGTTTGTAACGTAAAACTGGTGATATGTGCTCATAAATAAATTGTAAACTCGCATTGTTGTTATGCTGGGGAATGTTTGGGAACGCGGTTGCGGCTGCGTTTCTAAAAATTTTGAAAATTGTTTGTTTTACTAAAATTTAATATGGTTTTTATGTTTTGGATTGTTTTGATGTGCTGATGTTAAAAATATTTTTTAAAAAATAAAAAAATATCATTGAAATATATTTTGACACGAAAAGTTATTTGAAAAGCACTCACAACCACACACTGTCAAACACGCTCTAACATGTGCTCAACACATTCAACAAGTACAGCACATACCAAATTACTCAATGGCCACGTTAGTTCTTTTCTCTTCTTCTCTGACCAATCAAAGCCCGTTAATTTGTCGTCAACTTTACCCCATCAAACTAATAAAACATACCAAC
>Ga0307517_10007769_pt1 | contig 15551 bp, 19 predicted proteins | sample 23_EM_MG_FD_194515 | JGI IMG/M metagenome (GOLD analysis project Ga0307517, IMG submission 194515) | Populus trichocarpa ectomycorrhiza microbial communities from riparian zone in the Pacific Northwest, United States - 23_EM | ecosystem: Host-associated > Plants > Roots > Unclassified | place...
ATAGATCAGCACCGCCCCTCGCGGCGCCTTCGGACTGGGACCTCCGTATCCCCACTAAGGTGGCCACCTTGTCGTTGGCCTCTGCTCCTCGAAGGCTTTTACACACCCTCCCACCCTTCCGCGATAGCAATGTTGCCGAAACCTGAACAAAGACGAACAGCGGTATTCCCCCAGACGCACGCGGTGCAGCCGAAAAGTGCGAGATCCCAGAAAAGTGGAAGTGAGTACTTGGGTTCCGGGATCGCCCTTCTGATCCAAATCTGACCCGTGTTGCACAGTTTTTAGGTTTCCCCTCGAGCTGTTCCTCGAGGTTTTTTCCTACTTTGCCGATCATCGACACTTCATTCGTGAAAACTACTACGGCCGAGAGCTGTATGCGTACGTAGAGCGGAAACACGCCCAACGGTCGATCGTCATCCGAAGGCTGACCATGACATGTTGGCCGCTACGCAACCTACTCCTTCCACTCCTTTGGGCCGATACCGAGGGATGTATCTCACATATTCCTTACGACTACAAAACTGGAAGGGGAGGTTTGGGTGCGAGTTTGTACGCCGAGTGCACCTATCTGTCCTTGAATCCGGCAATCGCTGCCTACGTCCAGTGCGTGCAACCTCTTCTCCTGTAGTTGGCTGTACCTCACAAGCGATAACTTTGTAGGACCTTTTCCGTTAGACTGTGTTTCTCGCTAGCCCCTGAAGATTTGATGACGATATTTGTCGACTGCCTTGTTCAGCTGCCCAACCTGAAGGCGTTGGAAATCTTGAGTGTTAGCTCCCGAGCCCCCATTTCGAAAGCACTCAAACGTAAATATGCTGTATTCCCGAGCATCCGGGAATTGCGTATTACAAATGCGTGCCACCATTTTATCAGGAATTGTCCAAACTTGGAGAATCTGACTTTCACGAGTGGTTTCGACACGCATGCGCCAGTTACTGTTAATTCACATGGCAAAGGACTGAAGCGTGTTGCGGGGGTAGATGTTTACTGTGGGCGAGGTGTGTACGGTGAGCTTGTGGATAAACTATCCAGTCCGGACAACAACTCAGAGGAGGGGTATCACAGCGGTTGGTTGGGGCTGCCCGGACCTTCGGGAGGTTGGCATTGTTGGTAACACCCAAGTGAGTATTTCACTCGGAGGATGCCTGGGATGTATGTGTTTACCATACAATCGCAGTCCAAAAGCGAACACGTTAAACACCTACGTCAGCTGAAGCATCTCGCAGTCGTCGATGTCGATCTCGCAGAAGGGAACTCATCCCCTGAAGCGGTCCGGGAGGAGGCACGGGAGATTTGGAAGAGAGAGCTCACTAGCCTCCTTAAGGATAGCCCCTCGACGGATCGCAAGTTCTTGAGATGGAAGGTCGTCCAAAGCCGCCCGCGCATCATTGGAATCGGTCGGGTTTACGACATTGTGGAGAACGAAGAATTGGAGGTGCTTCCAGAAACATCCCCGTAGGAATTCGAAGTCCCATGTCGTGTTCAACACTTTATATATCCACATTCTGTGAATTGTATGATTGACGATTCGGAGCGCCTCGTTCTCTGGCATGCAAGCCCGAACTAGGATCCGGTCGTCTGCTCGTCACATGATTGCTTACTGTAGTACACGTGTCCACTAGTATTCATATCTAGTGGGCACGCAGAAGAGAGAAGGAGTAATGTTTCCCCGCGTCTAAATGCCGAATTTTTATGTCTACTGTCCCCCCCCGACACACTCTCCTCTCTCGACGACACGCCGCCGGGATCACTCGCACAACCCGGTCACGCGTAGCCTGCTAGCAGCTACACGGGTACACGAAGGGAGGGCGTGCTGAGTGTCCGCAGGCCGAAGTGGCTGGAATCACGTGGACGGGACACCTTTCCCGCGAGGTGTAGAGATCAAACACGCTAGAAGTTTGTGGCACCCAGGGAGGTGGTCGTTCGCACGGAATCCGCAAGCCACGAATGGAGCTGGATACATTAACTTCAACCGTCTGCGTGACGTTTTCGATCGCCAGAAACTGAGGGACAGATAATTGATGATAATTGTGATCGCCGGCGTCACCACGGTGGGCGGGGGCGATGAAATGAAAGCCTTCGGTGGAATGGGAGGTTTGTTTTTACCCCAGATTCACCTCCTGTCTGTGAAACACCTCAGTACTCAGTACGCACCCAGTCCGAATCCGTTTTGGCGTGAAAACAATCGCTTCATCTACACCTGGGGAGGCACGCCTCTTGTGAGGTGATGGACACAGAGAAGTGCAAAGGTCAGTCATCACGGGAATGCAACAAGGGAAATAGTCCACGAGGGGAAAAGTTCATCCAGTTACTTCCGGTTTCAATACACCCCATAAGACGGCAGTAAGGTTTCACCGAAGGGGCTTAGAGACGTCCAAAGGATTGGGTCGAACGTCCTCCGATCGACGCAGATCAGAGGACGTGGTCATACTCATGGTAGGGTTTTGACGCGTGTGGCGTGCACGTGGAGCTTGGAATGCAAGATCTACTGTTCTTGGCATGTCAAGGAGCTGTAGTTTAACCGGCGAGGCCTGAGAATAACCTGCAAAAGCGCGTAAATGCGCCGACACGGAGGGGGACGAAAGAGGCGGTAACTTACATCCAAATACTCTGTGCCACACCGAGTCGGCCCAACAAACACCTCCATCGTGTCTCTTCTTGTCTCAATTTCAATAGCTGGTTCCTGGACGTCTTCAGAGCATCCTGATCGCCGAGGCGATACTTGGAGGGGGGATTCGTTATCAGAAGATAGAGCTTGAAGCTTGGCACACCGTAGTGGTGGGAGGATGGAGTCTGTGGGAAAAATATAGAATTCTTTCCCGGTGTCTTGGGGAATATCCCGGTCGAACCCTTGCTTGGAGATTTTGTGGGTGACCTTAGCGATGACGAGGAAGGCGTCGTAGTGGATGGGATGGTAAATGGTTTGATCGAAGGAAGTCGTTTCGCAGGCGACTTCTTGGGAGATCCGAGAGATAGTTTGGATGATGGGGATTGAGGCACAGAGAGAATTCTGGTGGAAGAGGCTGATTTAGGGGAGGAGGAAGCAAATATCTTCGTCAACGAGGACGCGGTCTTGGGCTGAGCGGGTAACTGAGGTCTGCCTTCGGTAAGTTTGGGCATGGGTCTACGCCCTCATGCAACTGAACGAGAAGCGTGCGAGTGAATGAGAAGGACGTCCGAAAATGGGCCACAAACCTTGAACCATTTCTCAAGCTTTGACTTGAACTGAGTTTTCCTCGACTCGCTGTCAGCAGTCCACCGAGCCACCGCAGCTACCCCACCCCCCATATCCTTGTCAATATCGATTTCAACCTCGATTCCAATACCATAGGCAGGGACGCGGGTTCCACCAGACCTGGTGAAATGAGTGGTCGAAGTGACGACGAATCCCATCCCACCACGGGACCAGTCCCTCGGGGGTGTGGGAGCCTCAGGCGTATCCAAGAAAGGATTGTCCTCGTCCTCATCATCAATTTCGTTCACAGAGGGTATCTTCTTCCCATCCCACTTCCATAGCCAGCAAATCCGCCTCAAATCGTCGATTTCGAAAGTGGTACTCAGACCGGAGTAGTTTGTGAGGGATATATGCGCCAAAGCATCCATAACGACGCCGGTATCGGGTGAAAGGGACGGTGTGCACGAGGCCAAAGCATGTGATAGAGCTTGTTGTAGGGTAGTCTGTATGTTGAGCAGTCGCGATAGGTTCGCAGGCAATATCGTAGCTTGTTGTTCTTTGGCAGGTTTGCGTTTGACGGTAGGCGGCGGTGTTGGAGGCCTGCAATAAACGAACGGTTGTTAGACTTTTTACCCCATATTTACCTCCCATCCGTGAAATATATCGGGACGCACCTAGTCCAAACCCGTTTCGGGGGGAGCACAATTGTTTCATCTGCACCTGGGGAGGCATGCCTCTTCTTACGGGGTGATACACCGAGGGAGGTGTAAAGATCAGGCACGCCGAAAGTTTGTGGCACCCAGGGAGAGAAGGCAGTGGAAGCTCGCACAGAACCCGCGAGTCACAAATGGTGGATGCGTCAAGTTCAACCGTGCACGGTGACGTTTGCGATCGCCGATAGTCAATAGACACCCGCCTTGACAGTATTCGGTCCCCACGATACCAAGGCTGTGGGTCGACATGGGCCACTGTAGGCTGGCAGCGGCAATCGCCGCTTTACCGTAGTGTCTCGTAGAATCAAGGTTGCACCCACCCGGCGCTGTCGTTTTCGGTTTAAAACCAATCTAAAGGACCATCACACTTCAAGCGAACTTCATAAGGTGGCGTATGTATAGCTCGGAATCATTTAAGACACTGTACCTCAGAATCCATGAAAGCCTGGCAGGATAAGAGGGTCCACGCTGTCGAAGTTCGGTGAATGCGGACGGACTGGATCCTGACTGAATGTCCAGATCCTCGGTACGCGATGTCATGATGAAGTCCATGCATTGGTTGCACGTAATCTAGCAGCTGATACCAGATATCCAGCCACACCTACACCCGAGATGGGTGATCTGTGACCACCGAGAGAGGAAAATCTTGGGCGTCAGCACGGCGATGCGTGTTCACAGAATCACGGCACGTCCTGAAGTTCGGTACTCTGTTGACAATCGGTAATGTGGGTGGCCGAAAGTGGGGTGAAAACATGGTGAACGCCGGTGTAGGCAGCGGTCATGGGCCCGGATAGTGGCCCGAACGGGCAGCTTGTGATGCTAGCGCCCTCCTCCCCCACCGATGCATCCGAACGTCCTGAATGGCTCAAACGCAAGGATATCTGGATTAACGACTTAAAGGAAGGGCTTACTAACTATGCCGTTGTTTCCAGGGCGCCACCAGGCGTTCATCACACCAGCTTATGTTAGCCGCCTCGGAGAGTGTTGTGAACGCCCAATCCCACGACGACTAGGGACCTTATGAGGTCACCGCCACCCTTCAAGCTTCACCGGTCACCAATGCATTCAAAGGGCTCGCTCATGGATGCAACCACCAAGAGAGTAAATTTCGAGCGTCAGCACGGCGACGTGCGATCCCACAGGCCACGGCCTGGACCAGAGTCCGCTCACACGAACTTCGCGGCCACTCTCGTCAGCTGAGATCTGCGCTCCGAATAATCAGATCCAACCAGAGCGGAGAGTGCGATACCGTTGTCGGTGGGGATCATCAGGTCCCCCAACTTGTTGGCAGAGCAGGTAAGTCTTTCGGGCATTTTAAAGTGCCAAAGATTCGTTCCTGTTTTACTGATTTGAATCATGAAGAGGCGAGTGTCGCGTTCGGTTTTCGACAATGTGAACCCCCTTGTGCTGGCACGATGCAAGAAGCTGGTTCAACAGACATGTGTCAGGCTTCGTTCGCATGGGCATTGGTATCGTGTCGAGAAAGGTACCATGTCGGAATTCAGACAGCTATCAAAACACGAGCTAGGACTAATTCACTTTCCTCTTCAAATAGCTGCGTAGCCACCTCGAGAAGCTTCCTAGGTTCCGTCCGGTGGCTCGGGACACTATTTCCACAATGTTGTGAGCGACCCATCCTTTTAATGACTGGGAACCCTAATATATGCATCGCCTGTCGACAACGTGCCCATGGTGTGGCGAGCGCGAGGTATTATGCAAAAATGTCACGAGGAATGCCACACCCTGCTCCCCACCTACTAGTTCTGCCATCGTCTTCCGCCTATAAAGAGCTCGGAAACCGCTCCTCTATGGATCTTCAACTCAATAATCGTGCGACAGAGGAACCTGGTGTCCCTTTCTGTTCCTTCATTCGACTACCGGAGACCAGACTTTACTATCGGACCTCTGCTACTCAACTCCACCCAAATCCCGAACGCTCTACACCACCTTGGCTTTCGAACCCAGAGTATCCGCCACGACCAACCCCACCACAAGCGACACGATGGCAACGGGCCAATCCACGATTCAACTTGAACAGCTGATGTACGCTCTTCTCTGCATTGTGTTTCTGGTGGTCTCTCTGATGGGAGAACTTCTGCAGTGACCAAAACCTTGAAGAATTCAAAGGTAATTGTTGTCCTGACGTTGGACTTCAACGGTCCCTCCGCCTCCGTGGTCCAGCCTTTTCTGACCTGGGTCCCGCAGATGCGTTCGCAAATCGTGTCGCCGTGCAATTTCAGAATCAGGAGCAACTTCTGGAGGAGGCGAGACGTGATTTGGATATGTACAAGAAGGCGTTTTTCGACGCAGAACGTGCCAAGCGTGACCTCGAGGAAAGGTTCGAAGAGGAAAAGCAAGCTCTGAACGATGAAATTCGCCAACTCAGGGAGTGCAGCGTGCATGGCCTTGGGGAAAGGTTTGGACAGGGGGCGCAAGCTCTGAACGATGGGATTCCCCAACTCAAGGTGAGACTCTTCCCCCCCTCATGCCCAAACGCGAGGGTGTTTCAAGTTCCCCCGCTACAGACGGGTTTCTTGTGTGATGATACGGTCATACTGATGGTTGTGTCTTTTTGCCTTACATTCAGGCAATCGCAATCGTGACTCGCGAAGAGCGGGCGGTATATCAACAAAATCCCCCACCGGCACCTGCAGACAACCAGCAGCACGTCATAGTGCGCGAGGATACTGCAACCGCGTAGCTCATTTCTCCTGCAGCTCCCGTCACCTACTGGGTGGAGGGGGCAAACTAGGGTTGAGTTTCCTGAACTGATCGGTGTTGGAGAGATTCGAGAACTACCAGAGCGATGTTTACTTGTATTTTAATTCGATTCCTACGCGGGATATGACCTGTATGTACCACACATATTTATAGATGGGGCCAAGAGATCGCACAGTAGCGAAAAAACGAGACCGGGGCGTGAGATCTATAGGACTTGGGTGCGGGGGTGGCTTCCCCTCCACCTCGACGTGAGGCTGGGTCCCGCGGAGCGGTAACCCATCACTCGACATGTTGATGAGTCCAACGAGTTTGAGCGGGGGATCCTGGGGGCGCCGTATACGTGGTGATCTTGAGGCTCGTTATGTGTTGTGCAAAGTTGCAAGTTACGATTGATCGGCTTGTTCTCGATCGATTGCCCCTTTGGTTTGATGCTGGCGCTCCCCTCACACCCCGGAAGCAGGGGAATCGTATCTGCGAGCGGCCTCCTGCTAAAGTTAACGGTATCCCGGCTCCTCGAACCACCTCTCCTCCATACGACTCTCTTCTCTGCTCCATCTGGAACAATCTGCAGCCAAATTTCTAAATACGCATCTGATGATTGCCTACTGTAGCACACGTATCCACTAGTATTGATATCTGGTAGACACGTAGAGGAGAGGAGTAATGTTTCCCTGTATCTGAACGCCGAATTTTTTAGTCCACTGTCCCTATCGACCCCCCCCCTTCGACACACTCCCCTCTCTCGACAACACATCGCTGGAATCACTTACAAAATAGCCTGCTAACAATCACACGGCATTCTACAGAGGGATTTATCGTACACGAGGAGGACATGCTGCTGAGCGTCAGCACAGCGAAGTGGTTGGAACCACATGGACGGAACACATTAGGAAATAGTCCGATCACTTTCAAAGTGCTGGAAGTGACGGGAAGTGTACAGAAGTGCACTTCCGGGAGCCAAGTGTCCACTTCGTAGAAGTCCAAAGGACATGAGCGCCTTTGGCGGGGAAAAACATCGGGAAAATAGAGGCGCGAAGAAGTGATCGCGACTTTTGCTGATGTCACCTTTCTTGCGAGGCGCAAAGATCAGGCACGCTGTGAGGTTTGCGGCACCCAGGGAGGTGGTCATTCGCACAGAACCCGCAAGCCACGAATAGAGGTGGATGCACTAGATTCGGCCGTCTACGTGATGTCTTCGATCGCCAGATACTGAGTATCAGATAATTAGTGGTGATCGGCATCACCACGGTGGACGGCTCGGATGAAATGAAGGTTTTCGGTGAAGTGTTTGTTCGTATTTTGCCCCAGATTCACCTCCTGTCTGTGAAACACTTCAGTACTTCAGCACTCAGTACGCACCTAGTCCGAATCCGTCCTGGCGCGAGAACAATCGCTTCATCCATACCTGGGGATGCACGCCTCTTCCCGTGAGGTGATGGACACAGAGAAGTGTCAAATTCAGCCAGTACGGATGCAACAAGGGAAAAAGCCCACGAGGGGAAAAGTTCATCCAGCTGCTTCCGGTTTCAATACACCCCATAGGACGGCGGTAAGGCTTCATCGATCATCGAAGAGGCTAAGAGACTCCCAATAGATTGGGTTGAACGTCCTCCAATCTACGCAGATCAGAGGACGCGGTCGTGCTCATTAGTAGGGTTTTGACGTTTGCGGCGTGTACGTGGAGCTTGGAATGTAAGATTTACTGTGCTTGACATGTCAGGGGTCCGATAAATTGGATATTGAGCCGTACGCGACAAGAACGTCGCCAATCCGTGGCTTCGAGAATAGTGAGAATAGGGGGGATCATCCAAGTCAGCATATATGCTGAACGGCATGTAATCTGTGCCGAGATTGGTGGGACTCCGGCGGAAAGCGACCCGAGTATGAACATAATATGTGTGTTAACTGACGAGATGAGTGATCCGCGGCCACTGAGAGAGTAAATTTTGGGCGTCAGCACGGCGATGCGTGTTCACAGAATCACGGCACGTCCAATACAGAGAAACCTCACGTCCTGAAGCTGAAGGCCTGAAGTCCCGGTACTCTGCCGACCACCGGAGAGAAAACATGGTAAACACCAATGGAGTCGGCGACCATGGGGGCCCGAATAGAGGCCCGAACAGGCAGTCACCAGTCATCGGCCGCTGGTCGCGGTCAACGCGTGTTCGGAGGTGGCTCACGGGGAGGGGGACCACCAAGATCGCAGTCCGAGCCTAGTTCGTTCGATCGTCTGAACGACTTAATCCAGATTGTGACGTTAGCGCCCTCCCTTCAGGCTATGCCGTTGCTTTGCTTCCCGGGGCTTTACCGGACGCTTATCACGCCAATGTTAGCCGCCTTGTAAGTGTTGTGAGCGCCCGATCCCTTCAGCGACTGGGGACCCTATTAGATCACGGCACAGCCACAGCCACTCTTCACTGATGCATTCAGAGGGCTCATTCATGGATGCAACCACCAAGGGGGTGAATTTCGAGTGCCAGCACGGCGACATACCACGATCTCACAGGGTCACGGCACCTAGACCAGAGTCCGCTCACACGAGTGCGACCACTGCTCTCGTCAACTACGATCTGCACTACAAATGATCAGATCGATCAGATCCAACCAGTGCGAAGAGTGCGACATTGTCGTCGGTGGGGGATCATCGGGTCTCCAAACTTGTCGGCAGAACAGGTGAGGTTTTCTGACACTTCACAGCACTTAAAGCACCTTAAAGTGCCAAGGATCCATTCCTGTTTTACTGATCTGAATCACAAGGAAGTGAGCATCGTGTTCGGTTTTCGACAATATGAACCCTCCTGTGCTGGCACAATGCAAGAAGCTGGTTTAACAGGCATGCACAAGGCTTCGTTCGCATGGGCATTGGCATTGTATCAGGAAAGGTACCATGTCGAAATTCAGACAGCTATCAAAACATGAGCGAGGGCCAATTCACTTTCCTTTTCAAATAGCTGCCGAGTCATCTCAGGGAGGTTCCCAGCGTTGGGTTCCGTCCGATGGTTCCCTATCTCCACCGTCATTGACAACGTGCCCGAGGTGTGGCGGGCGTGAGGCGTTGTGCAAAAATGTCGGGGGGAATGCCGCACCCTGCTCCTCACCTACCAGCTCTGCCACCGTCTTCCGCCTATATAAAGAGCTCGGAAACCGCTCCTCTATGAATCTTCAACTCAACAATCGTGCGGCAGAGGAACCTGGTGCTCCTTTCTGTTTCTTCATTCAACCACCGGAGACCAAGCTTTGCTATCGGACCTCTGCTACTCAAATCCATCCAAATCCCGAACACTCTACACCGCCATGGCTTTCGAGACCAGGGTATCCGTCACGACCAACCCCACCACAAGCGACACGATGGCAACGGGCCAATCCACGATTCAACTTGAACAGCTGATGTGCGCTCTTCTCTGCATTGTGTTTCTGGTGGTCTCTCTGATGGGAGAACTTCTGCAGTGACCAAAACCTTGAAGAATTCAAAGGTAATTGTTGTCCTGACGTTGGACTCCAACGGTCCCTCCGCCTCCGTGGTCCAGCCTTTTCTGACCTGGGTCCCGCAGATGCGTTCGCAAATCGTGTCGCCGTGCAATTTCAGAATCAGGAGCAACTTCTGGAGGAGGCGAGACGTGATTTGGATATGTACAAGAAGGCGTTTTTCGACACAGAACGTGCCAAGCGTGACCTCGAGGAAATGTTCGAACAGGAAAAGCAAGTTCTGAACAATGAAATTCGCCAACTCAAGGTGAGACTCCTCCCCCCCCTCCCTCGTGTCAAACGCGAGGGTGTTTCAAGTTCCCCCGCTACAGACGGGTTCTTTGTACGGCCGTGCTGATGACTACCCCTTCCTGCTTTACGTTCAGGCAATCGTGACTCGCGAACAACGGGTGGTACATCAGCAGGATCCCCCACCAGTACCCGCAGACACCCAGCAGCACGCCATAGTACACGAGGGTACTGTAACCGCGTAGATCATTTCCTCCGGCACTCCTCTCACCTACCGAGCGGAGGGGGGCGACTAGGGTTAAGTTTACCAAACCGGTCAGGGTTGGAGAGATTTTAGAATCACCAGGGCGATTTTGACTTGTATTTCAATTTGATGTTTACGCGAGTACGACTTGTATGTAGCACACATATTTATAGACTGGGTCCAGAGATCGCAGAGTAGCAAAAAAAACGAGACCGAGGCGTGAGATCTGTGGGACTTGGGTGCGGGTGTTGCGTGTTTGGGGGGTGCGATCCAAGTAGACGGCTTCTCCTCCGGCCGATCGAGGATCGGACCTCCGCGAGCGGTGGATCAGGCTCCGCCGATCCGGGCTTGCGCCGAGACTGGAGCATTTTACACGACGTGCCTTCATTTCTTTGGCGACGAGCGGAAGAGGTGTGACAGTTAGAGTGGGGACGGAGGACGGAGGTGGGAGGATGATGCGCAGATCTCGTGATCGTCCGTGGGGACGAACGGTCAAAGAAAATACGATCAGTGAACCCTTTAGCTTGTTCCAAGTTCCTCGCACCACGCGCGATTACGATGCCCCCCAAACAAAGGCCGGCAGCGGTGGCCTCCACCCGCGCAGCGACCCAACGGACTCCACAAGCCCAGACCGGCGAGAGTGAGCGGATTTCTGTCCCCCGCAGTTTCAATCCGTATCTGACCCGGATCGAACAGTTTTCAAGCTCCCGGCCGAAACCCTCTTCGAAATCTTCTCCTACTTTGATGACCACCGGCGTTTTATCCACGAAATGCCCCGTAGCAGACTATTTGTACCAACCATGGAGAGGGGGCACGTGGAACGGTCAACGGTTATCCGGAAGTTGACGATGACATGTTGGGCATTGCGCAACGCCCTCCTTCCCGTTCTTTGGGAGAATGTGGAAGGATGCTTTGTGACCTCCGACACCCGCGGTGGTTACACATACGGCCTGTACGCTCAGTGCGTCTATCTTTTGTCGCACCCGACCATTGCCGTCTACGTCCGGTGCGTGAGGTCGTACTTTCCCCCGAATATGGCTTACGAGGTCTAACAATATAGGGTTCTTTCCGTGGATCTGTGTTTCAAAGACGCTCCAAAAGACTTGATGAGGAAGTTCGTCGACACCCTGGTTCGGTTGCCAAACCTAAGGACACTGGAACTATTGAGTGTCAGTCACAGGAGTCCCGTAACGAAGGGACTCAAACGCAAATGTGCCAAATTCCCAAATATCCGCGAGATGATCGTCGACGATGTGTATCCTGATTTCATTAAGAGCTGCCCGAACCTCAGGAGCTTGACTTTCAGGCACGGTTTTAGTTCTTTCGCCTGTGTAGCCATCCCGTTGTACGGCGCAGAGCTGAAGCGCGTTGCGGGGGTAGATTTTATTAGGTATGGCGCTGTGCAGTGTAAGTTCATGAACACATCGTCTAATCCGAAACATCCACTGAATGGGATCGTTTCACAGATGTGGTACAGAGTTGCCCGAAGCTCGAGGAGATAGGGCTTTTTGGCGGTCTTTCAAATGTGTGTCCCCCCGTCAACAATTGGAATCTTCTGGATTTAACGTTCCACAATAGTTTAGAAACGAAGAAGTGCTCAAACACCTACGGCAAGCGAAGCACCTTGCTGTCGTGGAAGTAGATCTCATCGAAGACCACTGCGGGCCTTTCAAGGACCCACCGGATGTGCTGGAGGAAAAGCGGAATGCGTGGAAGAGAGGATTCATTGATGTCCTCAAAGACAGTCCTTCCAAGGACCGCAAGTTCTTCAGATGGTGGATCGCCCACACACGGTGGATTCCGCGCCCCAACCTCCCTCCAAGTTCGAGTTATGATGTCGTGGAAAAAGGAGAACTGGAAGTGTCTCCGGACACGTCCCTGTAGGAATTCAGAGTATATATTGTGTGTTTACCTCCGGAGTCTTCCCGAGTAATACGAAGAACGATGTTAGGTGATTCTCACGTGGTGTCTGCAGCCTGAACGTGCACGACCGTCAGCCCCCATCTAAACGCGGGTGAAAGAAGCCTTGTGCATCCGGGCGACACGTATACCAACACGTCGGTAATACTCTCTGAACTATGCGGCAGTGAGGGTGAGATGTGTTCTCTGGGGGACAAGAACAGCGACTGGAATCTGTTCGGGGATCTGGTCTGAAGGTGGGAGCGGCGGACGATCGAGCGGCATTGATCATGTCAACATCCACCACGACCTTCACCCAGAATGAACGCGTGCTTTGCTATCACGGACCCATGATATACGAGGCCAAGATCCTCAAAATCGACAATTGGGACGAAACCACGACAAGGACTGGGAATGTTGGACCTCACTTCTTCGTACACTACAAGGGATGGAAGCAAACGCGAGTCTCGGTCACGCCTCCGTTTGATGATGCGCAATTTCTGATATCTCTGGCCTATTGTAGGTGGGACGAATGGGTCCCCGCTGCTCGGCTGCTGAAGTACAACGAGACGAATTTGGAACTGGCCAAAACTCTCAAGAATGCTTCGACCGCGTCGACCTCAAAGAGCGCTAACAAGAGTGTGTATCCCAGCCTACGGTCTCAAATCACTCGTCTCATCTTTTTTGTTAGAGACTGGTACTGGAGGAGTTACCGGTACCGGGGGAACCGCTTCTTCTCGACGGAAAGATGGTCGTGGCACAAAGAGAGGGCGAGACGAGGATGATACGAACCGAAGACCTGATATGAAGCTCAACGTGCCTGAGATCCTGAAGGTACTCTTGGTGGATGACTGGGAGGCGGTCACAAAAAACAACCAGGTGCGTTACACTGTTGACTGTTGGGGTAGCAAATGTTTGACTCCGGTCTCTTAGCTGGTTACACTTCCACGGAGCCCTACTGTTGCTGAAATTCTTCACGATTTCCAAGAATTCGTCCTTTCACAACAGAACCCAGAGTACGTGGACAATATGAAGACCTCTCTTAGCGGTTCTGATCTTTTGTAGGTTGCGGGACCCTGCAGTGCTTCTCCCAACTGTCATTAGTGGCCTTCAAGTTTACTTCGACAGGTCATTAGGCGCCAACCTCTTGTACCGTTTCGAAAGACCACAGTACGCGGAGATTAGGAAACAGTTTGTCACTGGGCCGAATGTCAAAGTAGGGACGGAGAAGGAGATGAGCGCGGTGTACGGAGCCGAACACCTACTTCGGATGATCGGTGAGACCCGCGCTAACAATCTACATTTGATTTAAACGTTTGTCTGCCCTCACAGTGAGTCTACCGCAGCTGGTCTCCACCTCCAGCATGGATCCGGAGTCAGTCGGGATTGTCAAAGATTATTCACACGAGTTGATGTCATACATGGTGAAGGAGCGAGAGCGCCTGTTCCAACGGAATTACGACAATGCAAGTCCGCAATATCAGAACGTGTCGAGATCATAGGTTTCGTCCTCAATTCTTCCCTTGCGCTTTCGTTTTCGTTTTGATTGGTCATCGTGTACACGTACCTGTTGGGTTTCTGTTCATACTGCCAGATAACTTTTTGTCTCCGGAACACTGGATCAACTGCGAAATTTGTCAGCAAACGCAATGCCCGCCGCATCTTTTTCCCTCCCTTGAACGCAAACCATCTCCAATGGGGCTCCTATCTTTTGGTACTCCCCTCGCCTGGACAGACGCAAAGGACCTCGCCGACCACGTCCGGTCCCATGGGATCTCCCAGTTCCTATATACGTGGGATCGGGTCAAGGACCGGTGCGGAGATGAGCTGTTCTGGGGCGACGAGGTACTCACACATGGAATCGACCGGCATAGTTATGTGCTTATCGTGTCTTGAGGTCGAGTACATGGTTGCGTCTTTCGATAATGACGCCAGGAATGTCAAACTATCGCTCCGACAATCGGAGATCTTAGCAGAGCTGCAAGCTATCGTCGACGGCATTTCGTCCAACTGCCCAGATCAGTGAGTGCTGCCCCAAGCTGCGGTTGCGGTGCAGAACGGAAAACTAAATTTCACTGTTTCACTGGTACACAGCGTCATTGTACCGTTGTTCCACCCGGAGTATGGTCGATTCATGCTGGAGTCAACTCCTGGTGCTCCCTACTCGAACAAAGTCACGGACCTCCTGACGGTGGAAGGCAACATGCGCTACAGGTTCGATGAAAATCCATTTCCAGAGGCAATTCCTCCTGACTCTCGTCCCCAAGACGTTCACTCGCTCAGAAACATTTGAAGAAGAACGAGATCCCGTTGACCCTCACCTCCTATCCCCGCCTCGGGGTTCCGGGGCAGTTCACCGACCCATACTCAGGTCCGGACGGCGCTGTTTCGAGTCACAGTTTATTCCTACCAGAGGAGATTACCAATCCTCACGCGCGCTTTCCGTAAGCACCGGTCCAGCTTCTCACAATCGACATCCCGTGAGAAGAGCATGACTGAGATTCATATCAATTCAGAACCTTGACGGCAAACATCAGAACCAGGCGCGGTTCCAAGGTCGCTATAAATCTTCCCATCTTTGCTGACAGGAACACCCCACGCCCGTTCATCGATCCTACGATCCCGTGGGAAAGGAACGTATATCCTGAGGATCCTGGTAAGTTTAGCCCTCCCGCACGATGTTTAGAATGACGACGAATTGATGGATGATGTCTTTCAGAGGCTAAGAATGGAGCTGCGTTGCAAGATCACATCTACATGGATGCTATGGGCTTTGGAATGGGGTGTTGCTGTCTTCAGTTGACATTCCAGGCGTGTAGTGTGACCGAGGCGAGGCGAATCTACGATTCGTTTGTCCCTCTTGCACCAATATTTGTTTGTCTTCCCTTCGTGCGGGTTATGCCTATGCTTAACCTTGACGATCTCTCCTAGTTGGCTTTGACCGCTGCGAGTCCATTGTGGAGAGGTTACATTGCTGATGTCGACGCCAGGTGGAACGTCGTCTCCGCAAGTGTCGACGATCGCACGGAAGAGGAACGTGGCCTAAAGGTCTGCGCCAAGTCCGAACGATGAGCTATCGTTCTAA
>Ga0307517_10007770_pt1 | contig 15551 bp, 16 predicted proteins | sample 23_EM_MG_FD_194515 | JGI IMG/M metagenome (GOLD analysis project Ga0307517, IMG submission 194515) | Populus trichocarpa ectomycorrhiza microbial communities from riparian zone in the Pacific Northwest, United States - 23_EM | ecosystem: Host-associated > Plants > Roots > Unclassified | place...
CCGGTTGAGCGCCACCGCGGGCGGCGCGGGTTCGCCGCCGTCCCAGCCGCGATAGCGCGAGGTAGCGTCGGACGCGGCGAGAGTGGGGCACAGCGCGATCCGCTTCGCCGCCATCGCCGCGAAGATTTCGGGCGTGCCGCCATAGCCATGCTCGATCGTATCGACCCCGGCTGCGATCGCGCGGCGCATACCCTCGGCAGTCGCGGCGTGCACCGCGACCGGGCGGCCGGCGTCGTGCGCGGCGGCGACCGCAGCCTTCATTTCCTCAAGGCTCAACGTCGCGTGGCTGTCTTCGCCGGGGCGCCAGCGATAGTCGGCGTAGAGCTTGATCCAGTCCGCGCCCGCCGCGATCTGGCGGCGCACCGCGGCGACGATCGAGTCCACGCCCGACACTTCCTCGGCGCCTTGCGGGATCTCGACGCCGGGTTCGAACCCCTTTGGGCCGTACGCGCCGAGCGCGACGATCGCGCGTGTCGCGACCTGCAGCCGCGGTCCGGGCACGATGCCCTTCGCGATCGCGTCGCGCAGCCCGACATCGGCATAGCCCGCCCCTTCGGTGCCCAAATCGCGCTCGCTGGTGAACCCCGCCATCAGCGTCGCTCTGGCGCTGGCGACCGCCCGGGCGGTGCGCAACGCGAGCGCTTCGTGGAGCACCTGATCGTCCCACGACGTCTCGTTATACGGGTGCAGGAACAGGTGCCCATGCCCCTCGATCATCCCGGGCATCAACGTATCGTTGGGCAAGTCGACCACCTGCACGCCTACGGGCACGGACAGGTTCGGCCCGACCGCGGCGATCTTGTCGCCCTCGACCAGCACTTGCCAGCCGGCATGGACCTGGCCGTCGACGCCGTCGAACACCGCGGCGGGCTTGAGCAGGATCGCCGTCGGCACTTCGGCGGCGGGGAGCGCGGTCGCGGGACCGATCAGGATCGCCAGTATCACGGCCAGCCAGCGCATGGTCATCTCCCCGTTCGCGTATTACGCTTCGGCCATGAATAGAGCCGTCCGTCTCCCGCTCCTAGCCCTCACGCTCGTCGCCACCGCGCCGTCGTCGCCCGATCCAGACATGACGCGCGGGCGCGCCGAGGCCGCCAACGTCACGATCACGCGCGACGATTGGGGGATCGCGCACATCACCGGCAAGACCGACGCCGACGCGGTGTTCGGGATGATCTACGCCCAGGCTGAAGACGATTTTTCGCGGATCGAGGCCAATTATCTGACGTCGCTCGGGCGGACCGCGGAGGCCCCGGGGGCGGGGGAGGACGCGGTGTGGGCCGATCTTCGTCAGCGGTTGTTCGTCGATCCGGTCGAATTGCAGAAGCAATATACGGCGAGCCCAGCGTGGCTCAAAAAGCTGATGGACGCCTGGGCGGACGGACTCAATTTCTACTTGGCGACACATCCCGCAACTAAGCCCAAGGTCTTGACCCGGTTCGAACCGTGGATGGCGCTGAGCTTCACCGAGGGCAGTATCGGCGGCGATATCGAGCGGATTTCGCTGTCGGAGCTCAAGACCTTCTACGGCAAGCCGACGCCGAAGACGGCGGAGGAACTCGGCCGCGTCCCGCGCGAACCGTCCGGATCGAACGGCATCGCCATCGCGCCAAAGCTGACCAGGGACGGCCATGCGCTCTTGCTGATCAATCCGCACACCAGTTTCTATTTCCGCGCCGAACAGCAAGTGACGAGCGGCGAGGGGCTCAACGCCTATGGCGCCACGACCTGGGGGCAGTTCTTCGTCTATCAGGGGTTCAACGCGAAGGCGGGGTGGATGCACACCTCGTCGGGCGTGGATAACGTCGATGAATTTGCCGAGACCGTTGCGAAAGACGATCGGCTCATCGCCAGCCTCGGCCAGCCGCTGACGGACGGTAAGGTAACGTTACGGTTTCGCACACCCGATGGAGGCTGGGGCAAGCGCACGTTCATTACCTATCGTACGCCTCACGGCCCGATCGTCGCTGGGCGCGGCGGAAAGTGGATCGCTGTCGCGCTGATGTGGAAGCCGGTGCCCGCGCTCGAACAGAGCTTCCTGCGGACAAAGGCAACCGACCTCAAAAGCTATCTCGCGGTGGCCGAGCGAAAGGCCAATTCGTCGAACGACACTCTGTTCGCCGACAGCAAGGGCGAGATCGCGTTCCTGATGCCGCAATTCATGCCGGTGCGCGACGGGCGGTTCGACTATACGCGGCCGGTCGATGGGTCGGATCCGGCGACGGACTGGAAGGGGTTGCACAGTCTCTCCAGCCTGCCGAGCGTGCTCAACCCCAACACCGGCTGGGCGCGCAACACGAATGACTGGCCTTGGCAGTCGGCAGGGGCGGACAGCCCGAAGGCGACTGCTTATCCCAAATACATGGACCAGGCAGGTCCCAACTTTCGCGGGACTCACGCCGACGCATTGCTGACCGGCAGTAAGGGTTGGACGCTCGAAGGGCTGCGCGCTGCCGCTTACGATCCGCATCTTCCGGCGTTCGCCATTCTCATCCCGCGCCTGTCCGCGGCATTCGGCGCGCTGCCCGCAGACGATCCGGCGCGCGCGCGCCTGACCGCACCCGTTGCGGCATTGCGAGGCTGGAATTGTCGCTGGAGCGCCACGTCGACGGAAACGTCGCTCGCGGCCTTCTGGGGCGATGCGCTGCTGCGGATGCCGGGGGCGAGTTATGAAGAGGCGGGCCTACCGATTTGGCAGCATTTGCAAAAGGCCACACCGCGCGAATTGATCACTGCTCTCGACATGGCGGTCGCCCGCCTCACGCGCGATTTCGGCGACTGGCGCGTGCCGTGGGGCGAGATCAATCGATTCCAGCGGCTGGACGATTCGATCGCCAGCCCGCGCTTCGACGATACGGCCCCCAGCGTCGCCGTGCCGTTCACCTCCGCGATCTGGGGTAGCTTGGCGTCGTTCGGCGCCAAGGCCTATCCCGGCACTCGCCGCTGGTATGGTAGTGGCGGCAACAGCTTCGTCGCGCTGGTCGAATTCGGCCCGCGCGTCCGCGCGATCGCGGTCACCGCGGGCGGCGAGAGCGGCGACCCGCGCTCACCGCATTTCGCCGACCAGGCGCAGCGTTACGCGACCGGCAATCTGCGCCCGGTCTATTTCTACCCCGACCAGCTCGCCGGCCATATCAAGCGGCGGTATCGGCCGGGGGAATAGGCGTCACTCGTAGCGCAGCGCCTTGACCGGGTTTTGTTGCGCGACGCGCCAGGCTTGGCTGGCGATGGAGCCGATCGCGACCAGCAACGCCAGCCGGCCCGCGAGCACGAACGGCATCGGCCCAAGCGCGATCCGCGTGTTGAGCCAGTTGCGCATGAACCACCACGCGACCGGCCAGGCGATCAAAATTGGCGATCAACACGGGCTTGGAGAATTGCCACACCAATAGCTGCAGGATGTTCCGCGTCCGCGCGCCCTCGATCCGCGCCTTCAGCACCGCGCGATCGACCCTGGCATAGCGGACCACCAGCCGGTTGAACCCATTGGTCTGATAATAATAGAGGATCGGCTGGAGCGGATCGTGCACCGTGCGATAGCGGACATTCCTGCTGGCCGGCGGCTTCGCGCTGCTGGTCGCGGGAGGCGCTAAAAAATAATTTTGTACGACGGTGTCGATTCCCGCCATGCTCGTTCGTCGTCCCGATGAGACGCCGATGAAGGCCGGCTCAAACAAAGGAGACAGACGATGCGTGTGATGGTGTTCGCGAAGATGCCCGAGGGCAGCAATGAGATCCTGGAGCCGACGCCCGAGATGATCGAGGCGTTCGCGGAAATGGACCGCTTCACCGAAGAACTGGTCCAGGCGGGCGTCTTTATCGCTGGCGCAGGCCTCAAGCCGATGACCGAGTCCAAACGCGTCGTGACCGATGGCACCAGTCGCGCCGTCATCGACGGCCCGTTCGCCGAGGCGCGCGAGATGGTCGCCGGCTTCTCGATCTGGGAAGTGAAGGACATGGACGAGGCCATTGCCTGGGCGAAGCGCAGCCCGATGATGCCGGGCACGATGGAGATCCGCCCGTTCTACGAGGCGGAAGACCTGGCCGACTTCGTGACGCCCGAGGAGCTGGAGATGGGGCGGCGCGACGGCGATCGCGGCAAGCTCGGGGTCGCCTGACCGGCAGAAGGATACTACCATGATTGGCCTGATAATTTTCGCGGTGGCGCTCGCCATCGCGACAGGGATCGGCGTGTATTTCGCCGAACGGGTCGACCGTCCGCGCCGCCGTGCAATGCACGAGGCGCGGCTTCGGACCGCAGAATAATCGAAGCGTTGAACGGGAGTTTATGAGCATGACCATCACCATCACCATCACCGCGTTCGAACGGTCACCCGACGGCGGCAAAGGACTGGCGCGCGATACCCGCGTCCGCTGGGCGCTCGAGGAGGTCGGCCAGTCCTACGAGGTGCGCCTCGTTTCCTTCGCCGCGATGAAGGAGCCCGCGCATTTGGCGATCCATCCGTTCGGCCAGATTCCGACCTATGAGGAGGGCGATCTCGCGGTGTTTGAAACCGGCGCGATCGTGTTCCACACCGCGCAGCGGTATCCTGGCTTGCTGCCCGAAGACGCCGGTGCCCGGGCGCGTGCGATCACCTGGATGTTCGCCGCGCTCAGCACGATCGAGCCCCCGATCCTCGAACTGCAGACGGCGCGGGTATTCGAGGGCGACAAGCCTTGGGCGGCGCAGCGCTTGCCGCTGGTCATGGATCGGATCCGCGTTCGGCTGACGCAGTTAGCCGCGCATCTGGGAGATGCCGACTGGCTCGACGGAGCGTTCAGCGCAGGCGACCTGCTGATGGTGTCGGTGCTGCTGCGGCTCCGGATGTCGGGCCTGCTCGACGAATATCCGACCCTCGCCGCCTATGTCGCGCGCGGGGAAGGGCGGCCCGCCTATCAGCGGGCGTTCGCCGCGCAACTGGCGGTCAACGCGCCGTCGGACAATCCGAAATGACCGTGGAACAGAAAATCGACGCCTATATTGCCGGCCAGCCCGAGCCGAAACGCAGCGACATCCTGGCGCTGCACAATATCATCCTTCAGCCGATGCCGGCGGTCCGGCTGTGGTTCTTGGATGGCAAGAACAGCGACGGCAAAACCGTTTCCAACCCCAATATAGGATATGGATTTCAGGTCATCGACTATGCCGACGGCACGAGCCGGGAATTCTACCAGATCGGCCTCAGCGCGAACACGACCGGGATCTCGGTCTATATCCTCGGCATCGAAGACAAGAAATATCTGGCCCGTACCTATGGCGACACAATCGGCAAGGCGAGCGTCACCGGATATTGCATCAAGTTCAAGGCGCTGAAGGACATCGATGTGGACGTCCTTGCAACCGCGATCCGTTATGGGATTGAGCAAACGTGACGCTCTAGCGCCGCTTGCGTCACGGACGCCGCTCGCTGAAAAGGCGGTGTGACCGCGGGCGAGACGCATCAGGGAATTGAGGCGACCTTTCGGATCGAGCGGGCCAGGCTCATCGGCGGCTTGGCCCGGCTGGTGCGCGATATCGACCGCGCCGAGGAACTGGCGCAGGATGCGCTGGTCACGGCGCTCGCCGAATGGCCGAAGACCGGGGTTCCGGCCAATCCCGGCGCCTGGCTGATGGCGGTGGCCAAACGCCGCGGGCTCGACATGCTTCGCCGCGACACGATGCTGGCCCGCAAGCATGAGGAGATAGCGCAAAGGGCGGATGAAGCGTTCGACGCCGAGGACGAAGCAATCGCTGCGCTGGACGACGATCTCGGCGACGAGTTGCTGGGCCTGATCTTCACCGCTTGCCACCCGATGCTGTCGCCCGATGCGCGCGCGGCCTTGACGTTGCGCGTGGTCGGGGGATTGACCACCGACGAGATCGCCCGCGCCTTCCTGTCGAACGAACCGACCATCGCGCAGCGCATCGTCCGCGCGAAAAAGGCGATCGCGAACGCCGGCCTGACCTTTGCGGTGCCGCGCGGCGCGGAGCGAGCGGCGCGGCTGCCCTCGGTGATCGAGGTCATCTACCTCATCTTCAATGAAGGTTATGCGGCGACCGCGGGCGACGATCTGGTCCGGCCGGCCTTGTGTTTCGAGGGGCAGCGGCTCGGCCGCATCCTCGCCGGCCTGATGCCCGAGGATGCCGAAGTGTTCGGCCTGTTGGCGCTGATGGAAATCCAGGCATCGCGGCTCGGCGCGCGGGCCGGGCCGGACGGCGCGTTCGTCCCGCTGACCGAACAGAATCGCGCGCGATGGGATCAACTCCTGATCCGCCGCGGCCTCGACGCATTGTCTCGCGCCGAAGCGCTCGGCGGCGCGGACGGTCCCTATGCCCTGCAAGCCGCGCTCGCCGCCTGCCACGCGCGGGCACGCACCGCGGCCGCAACCGACTGGTCTCGCATCGCCGCGCTCTACGACCGGCTGCGCATCGTGATGCCGTCGCCGGTGGTCGATCTCAACCGGGCCATTGCCCATTCGATGGCGTTCGGGCCCGACGAAGGCCTGCGGCTAATCGACGAAATCGCCGGCGAGGCCTTGAGCAACTATGCGCCATTGCCCGCGGCGAGAGGCGATTTCCTGTTCCGCGCAGGCCGCCGCGCCGAAGCTCGCGTCGCGTTTCAGACGGCGGCCAAGCTTACCCGAAACGCGCGTGAAGCCGCGTTCCTGACGGCGCGCGCGAAGGCCTGTGAATAGCGGTTGTCGCGCCGCCGATTTGCTCTCACGATGGTGCGATGAAAATTGCGGTGACCATCGCCTGCGCCTTGGCCGTATTCGCTGCTGCGACGGCATCAGCGCAGGCGTCGTTCGCGGGCGCCTACCGGTTGGCGGGCGGCCCCGACGTCGTAGGCGAGCTGATCCTGAAGACCGACGGCCGCTTCCAATATGCGCTTGCCGCGGGCGCGCTCGACGAACAGGCCGAGGGGCGGTGGGTCGCCGCCGACGGGCAAGTGCGGCTCTATACCGAACCCAAACCGAAGCCCGCGGTCTTTTCCGCCGGGCCGCAATCCACGACAAAGGACGGCCCGCTCAAGGTGATGGTCACCTGGCCGAATGGCGACGGGATCGCCGGGGTCGATGTCACGATCGGTTTCGCTACCGATCCGACGGTGACCGATTACACGCAATATTACGGCTGGACGATGCCGCCGGACGAGAAGCGCATCCCGCGCTGGATCGAGCTGGTCGAGCCGATCCACGGCATCAAATCGGCCCGCTTCGCGATCGATATCGGCAAGGGCAATGCGCTGACCTTCGTGCTGACGCCGAACGATCTGGGTGTCGTCGATTTCGACGGGACCGTGTTGGAGCGGACCGGTGACCGCTTAGTCATGCACCAGCGCCTCGGTGACTTGACCTTCGTGCGATCGCAGGCCGCCAAAAACAGCAACTAGCAGGCTGTTCACCACACCCGAATGCGCTTGTCGGCGGGCAGGAACAGCATGTCGCCCGGCCGCATGCCGAATGCCGTCGCCCACGCGGCGATGTTGCGCACCAGTCCGCTGCGGCACGACGGCGGGGCGTGATTGTCGGTGTCGATTTGGGTTCGTAGCGCGGCATCGGTCTGTAACCGGCGCCAACGCTGCGCGAAGGCGATGAAGAACCTTTGGTCGCCCGTTAGGCCGTTCTTGACCACGTCGCGCCGGCCGCGGAGCGACAGATGGTAAGCGTCATAGGCGACCATCAATCCGCCGACATCGGCGACGCTTTCGCTCACGATCTTGTCGCCGCGCGCGTACAGGCCGGGAGCTGCGGCGCAGGCGTCGAGCTGGCTGGCAAGGTGTGCCGATGCGGCGCGAAAATTCGCGCGGTCGGCGCTGGTCCACCATAGGCCAAGCCGCCCTTGCGCATCGTAAATGTTGCCTATCTCGTCGAAACTGTGGCTGACTTCGTGCGCCAATCCCGCGCCTGCCGACCCGTAGTTGGCGGCGGCATTGCCATCCGCGTCGAAGTAGGGCGGCTGGAACAATCCGGCGGCGAATTCCATCGTGTTCGGGCTGAGATCCAGGATCGCGCCGACCATCTGCGGGTGGAGTTGCCCCGGCCATTCGTTCGGATCGACAGGCCGGCGCAGCTTCGCGGTCTCGCGTGCGTAAGCAAACGCCTCCGCCCGCCGGAGATTGCCGAAGGCGTCGCCGCGCGTCACGGCGAAGGGAGAATAATCGGTCCAGGACAAGGGGAAACCCAGTCCGATTCTCAACGCTGCCAGCTTGGACAACGCCTTCGACTTCGTCGCCGGTGACATCCAGGTCGAGCCGGCCAATCGCGCGCGAAACGCGGTGCGGATGTTCGCCACCATCGTTTCGGCCGCGGTCTTCGCGCGCGGCGGGAAATAGCGATCGACGTAGAGGCGCCCGATCGCGTCGCCGAACACCGCTTCAGTCGCGCTCAGCGCGTCGGACGCGTCGCCGCCGATGGCGCGTGGCAGGACGCTGGCGTAATGGTCGATCAGGTGGAAGGCGAGATAGTCCTTCCACACGTCGAGCGGTTGGGTCGTGACGAGCCTGGCGCTGCCGGTCACCGCGCCGGGTTGCCACACGACGAAGCTCGGCGCGGCGTTGAGTCCCGCGGCGGCGAAATAGGTGTCCCAGTCGATCCCCGGCGCCTTGGCGGCGAAGTCGGCGCGGCGCCACGCATTGTCGGTCTTGAAGACATCGTTGGTATCGGCGCGTGACGCATGCGTCCGGGCGATGGCGATTTCGAGATCAAGCACGCCGCCGGCGCGCTCTTCGGCGCGGTCGAAACCGGCGAGTTTCAGGACGGCGGCGATCCGTGCGCGATACGTTGCCCGCGTCGTTTCAGCGGCAGGGTCGAGATAGGCGTCGCGGTCGGCCAAGCCGAGCCCACCCTGAACAAGGTGCGCTGCATAATGCATGGGGTCGTGAAAACCCTGATGGATCCACACGCCCAAGAGGCTTTCGGTGCCCTGGTTGCTGCCGTCGTCCAGCCGCACGGTCCGCCCGAGCCATTGCACCAGTGCCCGCCGATCGGTGATCGCCGCGATAGCGGCGAGGTCGCTCGCCACCGGCGTCATCCCTTTCGCCTCGATGGCGTTGGTGTCCGTCCGCGTGATGTAATAATCGGCGATCTTGCGGACGGTCGGCGTGACCGATCGAGCCTTGGTCGCGGCGACGGCATCGTCGACAAGCGCACGGACGCGGCGAGCATTCAACGCACGGAGCTGCGCGCTGGTGTCGACCCGCGCCACGCCGTCGGGCAGTCGGGTCGCGCTCAGCCAGTTGTTGTTGGCATAGCGGTAGAAGTCGTCGCCCGGCCGAATCGACCGGTCCACGGCATCGGTCTTGGCTGGTGGCGCATCGGCTGCTGCCAGGGAAGCGACCGCGCCGACGCTCACCGTCGCCAGCAGAACGCCGACAAACCACTTAGCCATGAGCAACTCTCCGCGCGCCCGGCGTGGAGAGCGCGACGATCAACCAGGCGCTTGATACGACTTCGGCGAATTCGCCCTGCAGGTCGCTGAGCGCAGCGTCGTGGACGTCGATGGCGGCGCGGAGTCGGCCGTCTAAGGTCGCCCGGTCGAACGCCGCCGTCGCATCGGCGGCAACGAAGGTCAGGAAGCCGAGATTGCTCGCCATCCGGGCGGTGGTCGAAACGCAATGGTTGGTCGTCAGCCCGACGACCACGAGCGTGTCGACGCCCATCGTGCGCAAATCTTCATCGAGGCTGGTGCCGATGAACGCGCTGTTGAACGCCTTGCGATAAATCGGTTCGTCATCGATCGGCTGCGTTTCTGGCTTGGGCAAATTGCCGGGCGTCCCGCGGCGCAGCCGTCCGCCGGGATCTGGCGAGTCGTGATGGACGTGGATGACCGGGGCGCTGTGCGCGCGCCAGGCGGCGATCAGCGCCGCGACGTTTGCTTCCGCATCGGGATTGTTGCGGGCACCCCAGCTCGGGTCGTCGAACCCGAGCTGCATGTCGATCACGAGCAAGGCGGTGTTTGTCGGCAGGTGAGTCAAATTCGGCTCCTCGTCACGACGTGGATCGGCCAGTTGGCAAGGCGGGCCAAAACGGCGATGAGGGCATCGGAAATTCCGATGGGGTGAGGATGGCTAGGGATCTCGAAGTCCGGCATTGCCGCGCGCTGGTCGCGGTACATGACGGCGGCGGCATCGGTGCGGCCGCACGCACGCTCGGCGTCGCGCAATCGACCGTGTCGGAGACGTTGCTGTCACTAGAACGCGTGCTGGGCGCGCCGGTCACGCTGCGCAGGGCCGGGCGCGAAGCGGTACTAACCGTCGCGGCCGAAGCCCTGTTGCCCCATGCTAGGTCGTTGATCGCGCTGTCGGAGGCGGCGCTGGCGGCCGGCGCGCCGCCAGGTCGCGCGGCGATCAGGCTGGGGACGGTCGAGTCGATCAGTTCGTTCCTGCTGCCCGGACCGCTCGGTGCGTTTCGCCAGCACTGGCCGGGCGTCGAGGTGCGGATCACGATTGGGTTGTGCGAAGACCTGAGGAAGCGGGTCGCCGATGGCGAACTCGACGCCGCGCTGACGATCGAGCGCATCGCGGACGATGGCGCCGATGACCTGGCGTCAGTCGATCTGCGGCTGGTCGTCGCGCCGCATCACGCCCTCGCGGCGAGCGCCGTGACCGGCAGCGATTTAGCGGAGGCGACGTTCCTCCTGTCCGATTCCGAAGGCGCGTTCGACAAGCTCGTCCGGGCGTGGGCGGGCAGCGTGGGACGCTCGCCGCGGTTCGAGTCGGCGGGGAGCATCGAAGGCGTGAAGCGCGGCGTGCTGGCGGGCGACGCGGTCGGCGTGCTGCCCGATTATGCCGTTGCGGACGAAGTGTCGGCGGGGTCTTTGGTCACGCTGCGGGCCACCATTCCCCTGCCGCGCGTCGCGCTGCGACTGACGACATCGCCACCGCCGCCGTCGGGATCGCCGCTCGCCGGCCTGATCGAGCAGGTCCGCGCGACGTGCGGCGCCGGCTGACGCAGATTTCCCTACTCGACACCATGATCCGTCGTTACATTGACCACCTTCGCAGTGGAGGACGCAATGGGTCTCGGTGATTTCCTGAAGAAGCAGTTCGTCGATGTCATCGATTGGGTCGATGAGCCGGGCGTGCTCGCGATCCGCTATCCGATGCAGGACCGCGAGATCCAGAACGGCGGCCAGCTGACCGTGCGCGAAGGCCAGGTCGCGATGTTCTATAACGAGGGCCAGCTCGCCGACGCGTTCAAGGCCGGGCAGCACACGCTGACCACGCAGAACCTGCCGCTGCTGACCGCGATCATGAACTGGGACAAGGGGTTCCAGTCGCCGTTCAAGGCCGACGTCTATTTCTTCACGCTGCGCGAGCAGACCGGGCTGAAATGGGGCACGCCGCAGCCGATCACGGTGCGCGACAAGGAATTCGGCGCGATCCGCATCCGCGCGTTCGGCAGCTATTCGTTCCGGGTCGAGGACGTCGCGGTGTTCGGCACCAAGATGATGGGCTCGCTCGACCGGCTGACCACGGTGGACCTCGACCAGCAATTGCGCGCGGTGATCAACACCGCGATCGCGACGGCCTTGGGCGGCAGCGACATCGCCTTCCTCGACCTCGCCGCCAACCAGGCCGCGATGTCGGAGAAATTGAAGGGCGCGGTCGAGGCTGGGTTCAAGGAATGGGGCCTGTCGTGTCGCACCTTCTTCGTCGAGAGCGTGTCGCTGCCCGACAATGTGCAGGAATATCTCGACAAGGGCAGTCAGGCGCGCGTCGTCGGCAACCTCGACCAATATGCCAAGTTTCAGGCGGCGGACTCGATCAAGACGGCGGCGGGTAATGAGGGCGGCATGGCCGGGATCGGCGCGACCGCGGCGGCGGGAATGGCGATGGGCGCGCAGATGGCTGGCGTTCTCGGCGGCGGCAACGCCGGCGGCGGTTCGCCAGCGGCTCCGGCTGTCGATCCGTACGAGCAGATCGAGAAGCTGCACAAGCTGGTGACGATCGGCGCGCTCAGTCAGGAAGAGTTCGACGCCAAGAAAGCCGAACTGCTCGCTAAGCTCTGATCGTTAGCAGCGATGTTCCGCGCCAACTGCCCCAATTGCGGCGCGCCGATCGCGTTCCGGTCGGCCGACCTGCCGGTCAAGGTGTGCGACTATTGCCATAGCGCGGTGTTGCGCACTGGCGGCAATCTGGCGGCGATGGGCAAGGTCGCCGACGTGCCCGACGATGTCAGCCCGCTCCAATTGGGGGTGCGCGGGCGCGTGGGTGCGCGCAGCTTCGAACTGATCGGGCGCGTGCGCTGGCGCTATGCCGACGGCGCGTGGAACGAGTGGCTGGCCTGGTTCGACGACGGTTCGACCGGCTGGCTGGGCGAATCGATGGGGCGCTACATGCTGCTGCGCCAGGTCGATCCGGCGCACGTCGTATCGGATGTCGTGAGCCTGCTTAAATCCGGATATGCCGTTATGCCGGGCACGAAAGCGATGATCGATAACGTCGAATATTGGGCGAGCGACGTGAAGACCGTATCGTGCGTCGCCAGCGAGGGCGAATTGCCGTTCAACTCGCTCGGGTTGAGCGCACAAAGCATCGACCTGATGTCCGCCGACGAGCATTGCGCGAGCATCCAGAAGGCGGCGGGCGAGGATGTCGAAATCTATGCCGGGCGATATGTAACGCTCGCCGATATCGCTGCGACGGGGCTGCGGGAATTCGAGGGCTGGCCGATGCCGGCATACGAGGCATGAGCGACGACACGCTCGCCCCGGACAATCCCGCGCCCACGCCCGAAGCGCTGACGGCTCCGCCCGCACCGCCGCCCTCGACGGTCAAACCGGTCAACTGCCCCAATTGCGGCGGCACGGTGGAGATCCGCGTCGCCGGCACGACGGTCAGCGTGATCTGCAGCCATTGCGGATCGACGCTCGACGCGACCAGTCCCGATCTGCAAGTCATCGCCAAGGCGGACGAGGCGCTCAAGACGCCGGAAATCCCGCTCGGCACGCGCGGTGTCATCAAGGGCCGGACCTGGGAAGTCGTCGGTTATCAGGAGCGGACCGACGAAGAGGTCACCTGGGCCGAATATCTGCTGTTCAACCCGTATGAGGGTTACGCCTTCCTGGTCGACGACGGGCGGCGCTTCAACCTCGGGCTGCTGCTCGACAAATTGCCGACCTCGAACTGGGGACTCGGCCTGTCCGCAGACGGCCAGAATTTCTCGCGCTTCGGCGATCCCTATCCAGTGCACACGGTCTTCGTCGTAGGTGAATTCTACTGGCGCGCCGCGGTCGGCGAGACTGTGCAGGAAACCGACTATGTCACGCCGGGGACGATGCTGGCGTGCGAGGATTATCAGGGCGAGCGCACCTGGACTCGGCTCGACATGCTCGAGTGGGGCGAGGCGGAGACCGCGTTCAGGATCGCCAAGCGCCGCAAGGAATATAGCAGCCCCGCGCCGCATGAACGCTCACCCTATAAATCGCAGCTGTTCGAAGCATGGGTGATCGGCGTCATCGCCGCGGTCACCTTGTTCCTCGTCTCGGGCATGGCGGGCAGCCAGCAGCGTATCGCCAGCACCACCACCGACGCCGTGCTCGACGGCCCCGAGAAGACGTTGGTGATCAAGGACGTCGTGCTGCCGCCGGGCCGTAGCCGGGTCGAGATCGACGCCGATGCGACGAGCCTCGACAACAGCTGGGTGGATCTCGATTATTCGCTGACCGACCAGAAGACGCAGGACAGTATCGACAGCTACGGCACCGCCGAATTCTATTCGGGGACCGACAGCGACGGATCCTGGACCGAGGGCGATCGGAAACCCACGGTCGATTTGTCGAGCATTCCCGGCGGGCGCTACGACCTGGTCGTCACGCTGTCGGCGCACAAATGGAACGGCGCGGGGTCAAGCTCGAGCGCACCGGTGACCGACACGAGCCTGATGGGCGGGCACGGCTTTGCGGATGGCGGCTGGGGCAGCAGTTCCGGTGGCGGCGTGACGGTGCCGGTCACGGTGACCGTCGATCGCGGCGGCGTGTTCGGCGGAAACATAATACTCGGCCTGCTGGTGATCCTGATCTGGCCGATCATCGTCCTGTTCCGGCATCTGGGCTTCGAAAAACGCCGCAAGGCAGTCCTCTCGAGCGGCAGCGATGACGATGATAGCGGGAGCGACGACTGATGAGCCGTCATAGCCTGATCTTTGGCGTGTTCTGCCTGGGGGTCGTCATGCTCTCCGTCTTCGCGATCCGCGATGGCTATTCGCCCTTCGCCAGCGCGGGCGCGCGCGGCCCGATGTTCTTCGGCGGCTACGGCCCCACCCACAAATGAAGCAAAGGACCGGATCATGATTTCCATTCCGATACTCGTCACCACCCTGGTCTACACGTTCATCGGGCTGATCATCCTGCTCGGCGGGTTCTGGTTGTGGGACAAGGTCACCCCGGTCGACATGTGGGGCGAAATTTGCCGTGAAAAGAACATCGCGCTGGCGATCTTTTGCGGCGCGATCGCGATTTCGATGGCCCTGATCATCGCTTCCGCCATTCATGGCTGAGTTGAAGAAGGGCGATGTGCGCCCTTCCAGAATCGGCGGCTTGCTGCTCGTCTCGGCGTTCGTCGTCGCGACCTGCGGCCTGATCTACGAACTGCTCGCTGGCACGCTGGCCAGCTATCTGCTCGGCGACAGCGTCACCCAATTCTCGACCATTATCGGCACCTATCTGTTCGCGATGGGCGTGGGCTCGTGGTGCTCGCGCTACGTCACGAAGGGCGAGCTCGCGATATTCGTGCGGGTCGAGGTGCTGATCGCCGCGATCGGCGGATCGTCGGCAGCGTTGCTGTTCCTGCTGTTCGATCGGGTGCAGGATTTCCGCCTGCCGCTCTATGGACTGGTGTTCGCGATCGGCGGGCTCGTCGGACTCGAAATCCCGCTGTTGATGCGCATTCTGAAGGACCGGCTGGAGTTCGGTGACCTCGTCTCGAAAGTGCTGACCTTCGACTATATTGGCGCGCTGGCGGCGTCGTTGCTGTTCCCGTTGTTACTGGTGCCGCATCTCGGGCTGATCCGCACGGGCTTCGTGTTTGGGCTGGCCAATGTCGCCGTGGCGATCGCAGTGATATTGGCGTTGCCGGAACGGCGCCGGCTGACGATCGAGCTGGCCGTATCGATCCTCGTCGCGATCGCGCTGATCGCCGGCTTCTTCGCTTCCGAACGGATCGAACGCACCGCCGAGGTCGCGGCCTATGGCGACCCGATCATCTATGCCGACGCGACGCCGTATCAGCGGATCGTCATCACCAAGCGAGGCGGCGACCTGCGCCTGTTCCTCAACGGCAATTTACAATTCTCGTCGCGCGACGAATACCGCTATCACGAAGCGCTGGTGCATCCGGTGCTGAGCCGCGTCGCCAACCCGCGCGATGTGCTGGTGCTGGGCGGTGGCGATGGTCTCGCGGTACGCGAGATTCTCAAATATCCCAGCGTGCAGTCGGTCACGCTGGTCGACCTCGACCCCGCGATGACCCAACTGTTTTCGAAAAGCGCAATGCTGCTCGCGCTCAACAAGGGCTCGCTCCGGTCGCCCAAGGTGCATGTCGTCACCGCCGACGCGTTCAGCTGGCTGC
>Ga0307517_10007771_pt1 | contig 15550 bp, 19 predicted proteins | sample 23_EM_MG_FD_194515 | JGI IMG/M metagenome (GOLD analysis project Ga0307517, IMG submission 194515) | Populus trichocarpa ectomycorrhiza microbial communities from riparian zone in the Pacific Northwest, United States - 23_EM | ecosystem: Host-associated > Plants > Roots > Unclassified | place...
GGCAAATCTACGACCTCATCTGACCTCATCTGACCTGACCTGACCTGGTCGGTTGACGGCTATCCTCGGTTCATATCAGAAATTTCTCGGATTATCTCAGTACACCTCCGATCCCATTCTCACTGGGGGTGACCCGCGACCTGGGTCACGTCCCGATCGGGGAATTCTGCACCGCCACACCCCTGCCTCCGCGTCCCCTCCTCCCCTTGTCGCCTCTCGCGCTCCGCTCCCAGCTCCGCCCAGGTCACAGCCCTCCTCGCGGGGCTGGGTCACGATCTCTTCGCGGGTGCCGGACCAGCCGCCTTCGCCGCCTTCAGCCGCTCCTCCTCTCGCTCCTCCTCCTCCCCCCTCCCCATGTCGATGGAAGAGCCGGTCGCGGAACAGGCAGTAGCATAGCAGATTGGTAGCCCTTCGTAGCTAAGAATGTACCTAGTGAATTGATGTGTGAAAATAGAGGGTTGGAGGGTTCAGAAGAAGGCGCCGCTGTCCAAATGCACTGATACAGGAAGTCAGATCAGAGAACCGGCCATTAAACATTGAGAAATGCACCTTTTTACAAAGGGTTTGCTGGACGTTGTTTCGACACCCTATGTCATTCGAGTAACCCAAATAAAGTGGCCCGAAAAGAGCGGAATAACTTCCAAGGTTTGATGTGTTTGGGTGCATCAATGACCTGCAAAGAAATGAAAGTTACCCAGGGACGGGTACACCTTTTTCAAAACGGTCTTCGGGACGTCGTTGAGCGATTAAATCTGGTTTGCATTGCCAAATATTGTGGCCCAAAACGCTCAGGAAAATATCCGAGCATCAGGTTACCGAGGCTACTTTGATCTTGGAGGGAAGTCAACGTCAGAGAATCGAGATTCAACATTAACGAGCAAACCTATTCACAAACAGCCTTTTGTAAATTGTTTAGAATGATGTTTAATCAATACTGGTAAAAGATCGCACCCGAAATGCTCAGGAAACCGTTTGACGTTCGAGTTGACTGGCTTTAAGTTGAAATTGACTCGGAGGCTCAAGGCCGCTGGCCTCCCCCAGTTGAACGGAAACCTTGGCCCAGTGAGTTTTCGGATGATATTTATTAGATTCAAATAAAGATACGGCTTATAAAGATACAGCTCAGTAGAGATACAAATACAGCGATTAAAAAGACATGGCTCAGGCCCCAGCTGTAGTACAATAAGCGAAGTAATCTCCTAGTAGGTTTTGGGCACGTGTATGGCCACGAGACGTGACCCGCGCAGTCGTCACAGCAATTTGTCAGCCCCGTGGACGTCCGCCCCTCGCCGGAGGGGCGGAAATTCGAAATCCGGAACTTTCTGAAGAATAAAGCAGTTGAGCGAGAGCGTGAGGACAAGTCGGATATGAGAAATCCGCCTCATCCGCTTCAGGCCGGACTCCGCCTCACTGTCCGCCTCACACGATTTTGTTCGTTGATGCTACATATTCATTATATACATACTACATACATCCCTTAACTATAATTTTGTGTAACAACTTAGAATAGAGGAATCATCAAGAGGTGTTAGTGCGCTGTCAGTGTTACCAAAGAATGATGATGTCACGAGATTAGTACATACTTACGCCCAGCAGTTAGTGGTAAGTTTTATTGAAATTTATGATAAGTACACGATGAGACGATAACGAGGGATTTCATATAAAAAGTACCTATTACGGAGGGTTTATATACACAGACAGCGAAAGGACATTTGTGGTAACATTGAGATAACATGTTAGCGCTCGCCCAACCACGTCCTGGACATCCATGGCGCCATGTTCTCTCCAACCGAGCCACCGCCCTTGGCGATCTCACTTACCGCGCTCGTTTCCAGCATGGTAAAATACCACCCCGCCAAAAAAATAGAACCCCATTCGGTCAGTTGATAGCTTCGCTTCTCGCTTCCTCTCTCGTTTGCCGTGCTCATTTCCAGCGTCGTCTGTCATTTTCTTATCTGCATGGGACCTGGTAGCGCGTCCACGACTCCCACGTGCGGTTTGTCAGGTTGGTTCTCTCGTCGTGGTCCGTGAGATCGTGGGGTGGGAATGGGAAGGGCGTGCTCGCCTGAAGAGGCGAGATATGTGAAGAGGGCCGTGGGAAGGAGCGAGGTGGGTGATGATGGGCGCGGGCATGGGGAAACAACGACGAAGGTGAGAGGAGAGTGATAGTCAGTGACATTGAAGTTGTCACACCACTGACTTTGCTGTAACTTACATAAACAACTGTTGCAGCTGCTACCAAACGGTGAGTTAGGGACAATAAGTGATTACTCAATGAATGTTTAAATGCCCAGAAATGGCCCCAGGTAAGTTGTGGGCAGGATGACTAGGAAATGATATATACTGGGTGGTCCGGACAATGAGGCGGAGTCCGGCTTGAGCCGGATGAGGCGGAGTTCCCATTTCCGACTTTCTTTCGAGAGCGTGGACATCGTAGGTAAGACGATCGGTAGAGCCGTGTTCAGAGAGTAAACTCCCCCATCGCGTGTCACAAAGTGTCACGCCGGATCGGTTTCCGCTCTTGTCTCCCACCACCACCTCCGCCTCCGCCTCCCTCTCCTCTCTCTCTTCATTGTGGAACCGCGGCTGCGAGCCCCTCCCCTATTTTGAGGGATGTGGGCTGGTCTTTTTCTTCCGGATGGGGGCTACATACGAAGGTGGGACCCGTGAAGTGGGAGGCGCGGCGCAGCAAGGTGAGTAACAGAACGAGCTCGCGATGATATCTCGAGCCCATTCTCCTCTTTTTCGCTGCTGACAACCTCTCCATGACCTCCCACAGGTCCGTCGTGAATACCGCCCGCCGTCCCCGCCGTTTATGCTCCCTCGCTTGCAAATGCGAAATGGAGGACGTTCGCCCAGCAGGGGTTAGACACCTGCCGGGTGCTGCGTTTTGTCGATAGGCGGGCTCATACACGTCGCAGTAGCGGCGCGTTAGCCCATCTGCGTGTCTGTTCAACCAGACGTGCAGATTTCGCCTATTCATCCCCCTCCCTCGCTTGCAAGTGCGAACCAGAGGATTTTCGCCCCATGCGAGCAGTCTAACCCCTGCAGGGTGATTATTTTGAGGGAGAGAGTGATTGAACGTGCTGCTATCACAGTACGTTCGTCCTCTGGGTTGTCTGTTCAACCAGACATCCCGATTTTTGTTATGACGCTGTCTCCCTCGCGGGATGATGGCTTTTTGGAGGGGTTGATGAGTTTCCTTAGCGACTCTTACAGCCGCGCCGATTTTGTTCGTTCGCTGCCTATCTCCCCTTCGCATGCGAGATGGCAGTATTCTAACTCATGCTTGGTGTACAATACCTGCATGTAGCCTTTGTGAGGGTCGAACGCGCCGTCTCGTCTCCAGCTCGGCTTCAAGTTTGTAGTACAGTTAACTGTGTTCCGTAGATAATGAAACAATAGATTGACCTCCCCTCGTGGGCCAGCAAGCTTGAATCACCTGAAAATTGAATTCGGATTTTTCTCATGGTAATTCGAATACGATTACATGCACCAGAAACGAGGCCGAGATTGCCCTCCCTTGGTGGATCAGGTAGAACATAAGATAGGATGGCAAAAAATGAAGAGATTCCGAAACGGATTTCTCGCGTTTTACATATGATATTAGTTTATATAGAATCCACATAAAAATCAACGCGACCGGGACACGAGACGGAGATTAGGCTCTTCTACTAATAATCTTAACGGTCGACGGCGGACCCGAGTCGAATATTAAGGCTATTACCATAGCATTATAATACATACATTATTTACATAATGTGATAGAGTCTACAATGAAATCACTTGGGTCCATAACTATGTGTCTCATTCAATGAATCATGGTCATTTACAAATGTCATAACGTGCGTCTCAAACCCAAAGGATAAGGAATGAAGGGAGGAAACGAACTAGGAAATATAAGAACAAAAGAAAAGGAAGCAAAAAAGTACGAAAGGAAGAGGCGAGAACAAATACATAACTCAAAAAAAGAGGAAAGGAAAGGAACGAATTGAATTGAATCATGACGATCGTAAAAAGTGCCTTCCTCGCCTCTTCACTCGTCACTCGCCTTGCGCGCAGTCGCCAACGAAGGCATCCACACTACCAACCTCACCTGTCGACGCACTAGAGGACATCATCTCGCCCTCGCTCTCCATCCCAATGCCATTCGCATTGGGTGGGCCGACAGAGGTCAACGATGACGTCGATGGGCTCCCTCATCGAGTATTGTTGGCAGCTGCAACAGCCCTCAGCAATAACCTGCTACTTGCCTGTCTCTTAACCCCCGACGATGATCCCGGTCCCGATCCACCGTCGGTCGACTGTGCGCCATTGGAGCTTGAATTTGGTGCAGAGGTCGAAAACACATTCAAAGGATTCAACATCGACGACAACGTAGCAGCTTTATCCACTCTCTTCAAAAATGGACTGAGAAAATTCTCTTCGTCCGCAAATCGTACCCCGGGAAGGATGGTTCCTGGGTGGAATCAGTAGTGACCTAGCCGCAGCCGCAGCCGCAACGAGGTTGGAGCTACTACTTGATGGTCGTAAAGGAGGGTGTGGAAGCGGTTTGGCCTGACTATGCCCATTGGATGTCGAGGTGCCATTGCCGCTCATGTTGAGCCCAGCAGGACCCGAGGTGAATGAAGGTAACGTCGTAGATTGACTGCGCGACGCACGATGGGAAGAAGGTATCGAGGGTGAAGAATCCTCGTCGGTAGAGGTGCTGCAGCTTGCTGTTTTCTTGTGTTCGCTGCGCTAGTACCAGATGAGGAAGTCGAGTTCTCGGACGATGCGTCGTCCTTGTCCTTGTCCTCTGCTTTCTCCCTCTCCTTCCTCGAGCTCGGGCTGGGCGGCAGACTAGCAGCCCCGTCCTCGTGTCATTCTTGACTCTCCTTCTCCCCGCTATCGCCTTCCTCAAAGTCAAAGATCTTGCCGAAATTCAGCCCCGCCTTCGGAGAACGGTTGAACAGGTTGACGAGTTCCAGCGGGTACGGTGTGGCGAGTATTTCACCTGTCGAGGTGAGAACGACACCCTTCATCGCAGAGGGCATCTAATCCAGTTGAATGGGGCGCGAAATGGGTGTTTTCATTGAAGCGATGTGGTACGTGGAAGGGTGGGTTGGGGTGTGGGCTGAGGATCAAGTTTTCGTCTACATTGTTGTTGAACGGGAGTAACTTGGCCTGTCCTGGTCGTCAGTTCGAGGAGGTTCTTCACCTCTTCAAGAGGGTTCTTCTCCTTCCGGGCTGCAGGGTAATGAATAAGCAATGACAAAATCTCGGATATAAGACCTTAACGAACCTTTTGTCGTTGTCGCGGTTGCCGCATTTTGCTGCTGCACCTTCTTCGTACTCTCCTCCAATTCCCGCTTCACCTCCTCAAGCTGCATTTCCTCCGCTTTCAGCTTGTTCTCCCTCGCGAGGACCCATTTGATCCGTTCGTCAACCTCTTTTTTGATCAACTCCTCGCGCTGGACACACACAGCATCCACTTCTGCCTCGCGGTTGCGTACAGCCTCCATAATCTCCTCCTCATGCTTCGCAATGGCGACAGCGACCTCCTCCTCCCATTTCATCACCAAGATGCGTAGCTCCTCTTCTCGTCGCGCAACAGCCTGCTTAACGTCAACCTTCACATCCTGTCGCGAGAATTGCTGTTGCTGCTGTTGGAGTTACGATACGAGTTGTTGAAGGGACGTAATCTGCTGGTCCTTCTGATTGAGGAGTGACGTTAACCGTTGTTCGTTCTGGAGAAGCGTCTGTTCTCATACAAGAATTTCGCGTTCTTTCGCTGTTACGGTGGCGCGATGCACCTTGACGACCGAGAACCTGAGGGAGAAAAGGGGGGTTAAAACGAAGATCGGATGTTAGGGTTGATTGAACTTGCATTCTCTCAGCATCAGCGAGTCGGTTGAATAATTCGAGTCATTCATGTTGGAGGAGTTGAGCGGCGGATGGGCGGATGGCAGGCTAGAGGCAGAGTTGGTAACGATAAATTGGTAAGCAATTGGGTAACACTCACGTTGAGGTTCAGCATAGGTTTGATGACCAACTTAAGTGCCTGGGAGTATCCTCAAGGGAGGGGCGATATGCGACCATTGCTATCCGACAAATGAACAACGAGCAAGAAAGAGATGCAAAAGCGAACGTACCGAATAAAAATGCCCAGTTCGGAATGTGTCTTGGCTTCGCTGAATGGAGGATTGAGAGCGCAGAGTTCGTAAATCAGACAGCCCAAGGACCAAATATCTGATTTGGAGTCGTACACTTTCTCTTGCATCAGCTCAGGTGACATGTAGGATGGAGTCTTTCAAAAATAGATGAGTATATGCGGGGATCGGGCCTGGGCAGTGACGCACCCCAACATAGGTGTTCGCGAAACTCGCCTGTGCGAGTGCTTTTGAAAGGCCAAAATCCATGAGTTTGACGGTGGAGGATAATATATAGTTAGAGAAACCATGGTTTGGGGTGTGGACGAAGACAACCGCTGTCGGGTTTGAGGTCGCGATGCAGAATTTGAACTCGCCGGGAGCCTCCTTCCGCGTCGATGGGGCCGACATTAATGGTATACCCACTCCCTAATTTGCTATGGCCATTTGGGTGATGGCAATGGTGCGGCGCTTGGAGAAAATAATGCCAGATGGCGTCCTTGGGTATGGTTGGTTTTCTGTTTCGTCGCTTGCTTGATAATGGTGGAGAGATCGCCACCGCCACTCTATTCCAGAACGTGGAGAATCCCAGCGTATCCATCGACGTATCTGTCGTGATGAAGGTCCTTGGGAATGTTTCTAGGTGTTCGTTACTGTCAGTCTCCGGTGAAAATACAGGAGTTAACCAGGACGCACACTTCTGCAACAATCTGCTTTCTATCTCGCTCGCTCATTCTCTCCAAGTTGAGTTCTTTACGCGCGAATATCTATGAGAAACAGCCGTGAGCCTGGGAACATGAAAGTACCACCAATAGCACGTACCAAACCATCAGTTTTCCGTCGTACTTTGCGGATGATACCAAAAGAGCCATTTCCAATGACGTCCAGGGGGTTCGTAGTTGTCGAGGAACAAGTAGCATAGAACACAGAAAACGGGAATTAGAAAAGCAACCGGGTTCAACCACCACGTGACTGCGACGCGACTATCGGGTCAGTACAATGATTCCCCACTGTCCGTTCTCCTTGGACTTGCACCATCGATGTACGTTCAACCATCGAAACTGTGAAGCTCACAGCCTCACAGGGTTTTTAGAGTCACGGGTCCCCCTTCCACCTTGGCCACAGCAGTACATAACATAGGCACCGGTGTAATAAACGTACATTAGTACTACCTGCAAAGTATGGGATAGATTTAGGGTTATGGGTGAATTATAGAACTCATTTATAAGATATATGTTATCTCTTTTTACAAAAATTCCCAAGTTTATTTACATATATATGTATACCTAGTATCGCTTAGTACACCTAACTTACTTAGTCTGTCAGTTGGCGATCGAATAAAAAAACAACTAAGGTAGTCCCACTGTCGACTGTTAAGATTATTAGAGAGGGAACCTCGAAAGTACCACCAAAAGAAAACAAACGGCCAAGAAAACTCCAACGATCATACATAACTCTTGAGATCACGTGGCATCTGCCGTTTGATTGTTCAACAGTCAACTTGAACTTGATCACGATTCATCGTCGTTTTTCGAAATGCCCGGCTCCAAACCATCTCCTTCAGTATTCTCATATGAGGTATGTACTGGATCCCATTGTTTTTTTTTGGAACGAATCCAAACTAACAAAATGTTCAGGAATCTTTGCTTCTTGACAGCATGGACTCCACGTCGATTTATTGCCCAGCCCGCTAAATGGATCGACATAGTCCTCGATGAAATAAGAATGCGGAGTATCTTCTGACAATGTCTCTCGAGTCCCTTTGCTCTCGCAGGGAATTTCAACATGATAAACTTCACCCCGACCGCTTGTAAAACTCAACAATGAGGAATTCTCCATCGCCTCCTTCTTCCGCTACGAATCCCATTTCATCCGAATCCTTACCACGAAATCCTCGTGTCTACCATCCATTGGGCATTTCTTCGATATCCCGTCCTTTGAGGGGCTTTTCTCCCATCGTGCATGCCTACAACGGCAATGCCAGCACGTCCCCCATCGGTGGTACGAGTGCCCTGGGCGCTGTCAAGAAAACGGCGTACCATGTTTTATCGAAGACCACTGGAATTGCAACCCCCGCCGCCCACGACCGACGCCCCTCGCCGCCGAAATCAACCTCAGACCCAGAACAACCCTACCGCAGACGATTCGCTTCCATGCCCCATCCTCTTCCTTCCGCCATTCAAGCCCAGATTGATATCGACCATGACTGCCGTGCCAGGGGTATCGCCAGCACGCCCATTGTCGATTTTTACGAGGTTCGAGGACACGTATCGCGGACCACGCGGTGGGAATTATGAAGGGCCGATAGCTACGCGCAAGACGAAGGCGGGCGACAAGTATGGAGGGATGAGGAGCAGCAGTATCGGTGTCACGATTCATTTTGATGAAACATACGGGACTGAATCCGACGTGGCGCCCCATCCGGCTGCCCAGCGCAAGCCTGATCTGCGACTCGTTCTGGCCGCGCTCAAGGATATTCTCGGTTTGGAACGCGAAACTGACGAATACCTGGATGGACACGAGCTTCTCGCACTGCACCAGTTGGATCAGTTGGATTTTGAGGAGCGCGATGTGGTCATAGCTGATTTCCAGCGGACGGGAAAGTTGCAAATATTGCAAATACAAGGGCGAAAGGGGGGTCTACATAGGTTCGTTTTTTTTACTTTGGTTTCCTTTGTTCATTGATAACGGTTCCCGCAGTGGTTTTTTTGGGAAACCGATACAGAAGGCTTCAATTTACTCGTCGACAGTGGTGGCACTGGGTGGGCAGAACATGAACTGCCGATCGTGATCGTGAACTGCATTGAGGAGTTGTACCGCATAGGTAAGAAGACGATCTCGATGAAATGTTTTTTGGTTAACCCGAAATCTTAGGGATGTACCAACAAAACCTATTTTGAACTCTTCCAAACCGCTCTCGTCTCCTCGAACTTATGAACATCTTCGACTCGGAGGAACACCCTCCAGGAAGCATCATCCGTTCTCAACAGACTTCAGGATAGAAGAGCGCCCCTGTACCTGCTTTTGGATCCCAAACGTTCCTCCATCTCGAATCAACTCCCGACATTTGCGCTCTTCACAACATACTTATCCTCGCTACTCAAACCTATCCTCTCCTCCTTCCTTTCCTCCCGATATGGACTGATGTGGGTTAGAAGACGACGAAGTCGATGCCAACCAACACCAAGAATCCTCCGCACGACGACTTTCCTCTATCCCACTTGCACGCACGTACACAAACCCCACGGAAACGAACCACCTTCACACTGTTTTTCAGCCAAGTCCCGCTCGTTCGTGAAGAAAATGTAGTTGGCGTTAATTACCTCTCTCACATGTTCGGTGGGAGGATTTCTGGCGGTGGATCGTCCTCTTCGTCAAGCAGTACCAGCGGGAAGACGATTTTCAATACCACTCAAGCGAGAAGGGAGGGCGAGGCGATGATGACATGGTTCTTGCGCCGCTGGGCTCCGCTTTCGGAAGGGTTGTTCGATGTTGTTGACGATGCGCAAATGGGCATATTTTGGTGTCCAGTCATCAGACACGACAGTCTCCGAATTTTGTAGTTGACGAGCGCCTCATGGACGTCTCCGCGCCTACACTTCTCAATCAAATTATACCCAGTTACTCATCCGAGTCGAATTCTATTCTGCGATATCCAGCGTGACCCTTCTCGTGGGCACAGCTCCTATATACCTTATGTATTGTATTGACCCTCAATACGACAACTTATTTATCTAGAGAGGCTGTTTACACTATTCAGTTGATTTTCGACCCAATTCTGAAGCGAAAAGGGTTAGCAACAATATTAGATTCTCACGTCACGCGTGCTGTATTTTGCAGTTCTCACGCTTGCGCATTCATTTTCAACAACCCTTCAAGTTGGTACGAAAATATTCGGCTCTCTCATGGCGTCCCCCATGGCTACTGGAGAAAGCATCGCTGGAGCAATCTTGGCAGCATTTGTACTTTTATTAAGCATGCTTTACGCTGTCCATTCTCCATCTAAAAAACGGCAGCGTCTTCGACAAATAGTTGAGTTCCATTCCGGTTGTGTCGTGGCTATGTTTTTCATGGTGTTCTGCCCATATGTAGCTTCCTGGATGTCTTAGCACCTGGAGGCAGCCTGGAAAGTGTCCAGAAGCAGAAGAAAAGATTTGGATGGATTTAGACCCTATATTCCAAGCTGCAGGATATTCCCTGTGGCCACACGCATTCAGCAGCATTCTTAAATCGCCTGGTTTAGCCTTTCCCCTCCCAAGCGGGTTTGGATATGCGGTATCAACTCGAAGTCAGATGGCTCCAGATAGTATAGGATCCGTGGGGAGGCTTCGACGATTTGAATACGGGGTGCATGACATCTTGTCACTATCTATTCTCCAATTCACCAACACTGACTTTATAAATAACTAGAATCCCCTCTCACGAGCCGCCCGTACACGAGAAGGTCACGACGTCATTATACGCATCATTGTTCTGAAGGATGAAGGACGTGAGCATCTCAACATCCTCAGGAGAATCGCTACGGGAGAGAAGAGCCTATTCAACAACAACTACACTCTCCCCATGTTTGCAGAGTTTGAATTCGAAGACATCATTTTCGGTGTTTTTCCCAAGGTGGGTAGTGATATGCTTCAAGCTTACGGGTTCTGGGCAAAAAACTCTGTCGGTGATATTGTCGAAATGCTTTTGCAAATGTTGGAGGTGAGACTCCCCTTCACATCTGCCACCTTGGGGGTATGAACGCCTGTTCTCCATCTAATAGGCCCTTGATTTTATTCACGAGCTGAACATCGCCCATCGCGTAAGTACTCTAATTAATTTACAGGTCTAGCATTCTCAATCCCCTTTCTCTTCCTGTTCTCCAGGACGCCTTTCGCGACAATTTCCTGGTCCAATGGCACCCGGAGTCGCTACTCGACATGAAGATTTCACCATCCCGTCCACGGGTCTTTCTTATTGACTTTGAAACTGCCGTTGCATTCTCACCAGAGCACCCCATAGGTGAATGCGTCGTAACAGGCTGCCCAACTGGTGGCTCGGTCTCGCGACCTGAAATGTATTCCCGCCCTCATGCCCCTGAATTCGCTTCCGGAAAGGCCTATAGTCCCTTCAAGCTGGATGTTTGGCAACTGGGCAACAGCTTCTCGGATTTCAAGGTAAGAAGCGACCACTATTGTTCATTCATTTTTGGCCACCACCCGCTCATCACGTTTCCCATTTCTCAGAGTACGGTACCCAAAATCGACGAGGTTTTGGTGGCCATGACAGATGCTGATGCTGAGCGCCGTTTGGGGGCAAAGGAAGCGCTTGATGGACTTAGGGCGGTAGTTCATTCTATGACACCAGAATCATTGCTCATTGAGCCGGTGGTGCTTCCCGACAACTAAAATTTCTTGTAGATAAATAAATATTTTTATCTGAATCACGGGTCACAGTGTGTATCCAACTTAACTATTTCTCCGTTCTTGTACGGCCATGCCCATCAATTGATCACCACACGTCAATACTTGCCCATCCTCAAATTCTCTGGTTATGCGAAACCATCTTGCGGCATCATGGATGACAGGAAAGTTAGGTATGTATTCCATCCAAATTTATTTCGTCCCCTTGACACATACTTTCTTACTTAGTCCTGACTCCGCGAACCGTACGAGATTGTCGCTGACGAACGAGTACTTGGTCAAACTCGCCTGTTCTTCATGCCTTTCTCCGATGACTTCAAACCTCCACCTATATCCACCTTTATGCAGGAAGCTCTCTCAAGGTCAATTCGCCTCTCTTTCTTAGGTATCGGACCTTCATTCATTCTTCCACGGTATATCCAATGATGCCCTATCCATTTTCTCTGCGTCTGATTTTGACGTGGATGCTGCAGTGCAACATCTCTCCGCCCTCCTCGCAGCCTCGCCATCAAGATACCACGTTCACAAACTAATTATATTAATCTATCAGTGCCTCCAATAATAAAACAACATGGATAGACAATGGTGGCGACGGTTAGGGTGTCGAACCAATCAAATCAGAGTAGGCGGCATCGAAGGGACGATGATATTGGTTGATGACGGCAGTTACAGCCTTGTGGAATGCATTCGCATTAAACTACGACGACGACGACTCGGAAGTCGGCAAGACAGTCGTTAGTGACGTTGAGGTCGACGCTGGTGGTGGTTAAGATGCCATTTCCACGTCGCTATCCTCGTCCTTGATAGCTCGAGGGCCAGAACCCGCGTTCGAGGGTGACACATCCTGAATTTGCCCAGATCCGCACCATGATCGCCCTTCAACCACTCCATCGCGTTCTCATCGCGCATCCCACCCTCTTTCCCCTTTAACGACCCACGTTCATATCCTTCAGCTACTCCAGTCCTCGCACCCGAAGTAGGGCAAGGACTAAAAATTTCATCCACCCATCTCTATATCCCCCTCCCCTTGTGCCCAATGTCGAACTGACACTCATCGGGGATGCCTGCAGGTTTTTCTTCGACTACGTTCACTCTCGCTGCTTTTTCTTCTGCAGTACAAAATATTGCAGCGAGAGTTTTACGTTTGGCAGAGCAGGTAGGGCTGAAGGTCGAGACGACAATACTGACGACGACGGGGAGCCCGTTTGAGCTCACGCCGCAGATTGCGAGGAAAAAGATGAGGGAAACGGGTCCACAATGTGCGAGAGTGGCAGCGGAGACTGCAGTGCAGGAGATAAAGGGACAATGCCCGTAGACATGAAAGCGGCGGCTGGATAACGTCCATGACGATGTTGGAAAGTCGGCCAGACGATTTGTCGTTCTGGGCTGCTTGACTGCAGCCGTAGTAGCAGGTCCAGATCTAGGCTTGAGGGAAAAACACCTTCTGAATGAGCTCGTCACTGGGGGCAATGGAGCCTGATATCGTCAGCGGCGGCGACGAGACGCCTTCCTCGCCCCAATGTCCAGCGTCGTCCTCAAATACAGTCGTCATCCGCGTCTCTACATCCTCCCCCTGCCCCCATGTCGGCGCAGAAGGCGCGATGGAAGTCAATCTCAACCATCTACGTCTAATCGGGGTGGTTTCTCGACGTCCGCGCCTTGGTTGTCCATAGTAGCGATCCCGGCAGTATCGTGCTGCGAAATAGACGATGGTGGTGGTGCTGGTGGTGCTGGAAGTGGCAGAGCTAAGTTGAGGTTGGAAGGCTCGTGGATGGTTGCGATAGGGCATCGGGGCGTCGAATCAGGGTACACGCCCTCTCAGGCAAATCCGACGGCCGCTGCACCTGAAGCTGAGGCTTCGACTGCTGGTGCCGTTGCTGAAGCCAACACGACAAATTCCGCGGTCAATGCACCGAAAACAGAAAGGCCACTTGTCGAGAAGCAGGCTGCGATTTGTTGGATAACGGCGGATAATGATGACGATGACGATGCAAAAGAAGGGCAGGCGAGAGCAGTGAAAAGGTAGCAGACGAATTCCCCAACGACCTGTCACTTGCAACCGGTGCCATTGTCATTGATTGTGGTGGTTGAGATAAACCCAAAATCGCTTTGATGACGGCGCAAAAAGATGCGGAGACGGTTGTAGGCATTGTTGGGCATCGACAACGTTGGTACTGACATTGAAGCCTTGGGTTGGTGTTGGTGTTGGTGTCGATGTCGGTCCCTCCAATACAACTGGAAAACGAAGCTGACGGGGGGAGGGTAGGAAGAGGCATGGCCATCTCCTCCTCCACTCTCTTTCTAGTTTTGGTTCCCTTTCTTATTCTCGTTCGCGTTCGCAATTGCGGCAGGTGAGATAATTATCTATAATTCGAAGTTATCAGTTGAAAACTACACACAAAGAAAGAAAGAAAGAAAGAAAAACATACTCTGATAAGAGGCATCACCCTCGACCCGAATGCCAACCTCTCCAGCAGGACCTCCAGCAGCTAATGACCGCAGCTGTCTTGAGGAAGACGCTACAGGAATAGGAACTGGCCAATGCAGCTGGTACCTCGAGAGCAAGGCTCAGAATCAACGAGGATTATGTAGCTTCCACTCCGTCCCCGAAGAGGATATGGCTAGCTAGATAAGCACCAAATAAAAGTCAATTGGGCTCAAAACATCGCTCAGAGAGAGGGCTTACAGGTTTCGGCATTAGCGACGCTATACAAAAAGCAGTTTCAAAATTTCAAGCAAGTCCTTTTGATAGAGACTTCATAATCAGTGAAGTCGGAATATCAGTGACGGAAGACGAGAAGCAGTTTACATTTTTGAATCTCCGCTTGTGATCATGTCCGGACTCCGTTTGACTAGCCTGCGTGATCCTTTGTGACAAATGCGTATTTTTGAATGTTAAGAATTTTGAGAACACAAATAAAAAATCTACCCACTAAGAACTTTTGAAAATCAAATTTAGAATCGAACTTGGGGAATGAAATTCTTTAAAAGTGATTATGCACAGTGATTATTCAAATTTGAGCTGGACGAAATAAATGATGGGATCTGTCACCGTCACAATCGCCAGCCAAATTTGATGTCAGGTGATCAATGTCACATCATGTGGGCCATGCTTATCTTATCTGACATCTCTGAGTCTTACACCGGAGGCAAAACCTAAGGCACTTCGTTTGAAGTGCCTTAGACGCATCTGTAAGGCACTTGTCATGCATGTCAATTGGTTTGAATGCCGGAGCCAACGACGGCAACGTGCTTTATGTATTAGTCACGAGTGCTTATGTACGTTGAATAAAAACCCTTTTATATTCATAGAACTAAATCTTTGGTCCAAGATTGAATATACTCCCAATGTAACTAGCGTATGTACCCTAAGCAACCCATAAAATCATACTGTTACTGTGAAATTCCACTGTGTGGGGAATGAAGTCGGGGAACACGACTAATAGATAGTTAGTCCAGTATTCGAAGTAGCAAAGAAAAGTACTTACGGTTGATAAGAATCATTTCGTCATCAATGGGACGCGCTTAGCATCAAAAAAAAAAATTCGACCATGCCGTCGACGAAGATGTGAGCGCCCCAGCTCTGTCCGAATTTGTGCCGCCCGAGAAGTTCGACGAAGATCGTCTACATTATCTTACACTAGATTCAGTTGAGGAATAACGTATATAGACTTTGATACCACCACTTACTGGCATATCAGACATAAATGAATTAGATTACAAGGGTGATACATAAATCAATCCTTAGCGGCGCTTTGCGCCGGGTCACCAACTTGTTTTTTGAACGGGAAAACAATAAATTGTTAAGTGGCAATATAAGTACTACAGATCGTTACGGTTTACAGTTAATACGACTTTTTTGGATACAGTCGTAAGCGAAGGGAATGATGAAGTGGGACGTACATTTTTTTTGATACAGTAGTCAGGGGGAGAATGAGTAAGAGTAGTGACAGAAGAGGAAATAGAGCGCAACTTTTTTTTGATACAGTAGTCAGGAGGGGGGGAACGGGAACGAAT
>Ga0307517_10007773_pt1 | contig 15548 bp, 19 predicted proteins | sample 23_EM_MG_FD_194515 | JGI IMG/M metagenome (GOLD analysis project Ga0307517, IMG submission 194515) | Populus trichocarpa ectomycorrhiza microbial communities from riparian zone in the Pacific Northwest, United States - 23_EM | ecosystem: Host-associated > Plants > Roots > Unclassified | place...
GCTTGAGCGAGAAGTAACAAATGGTCCGCGTTTGTAACAGTAATGTGATAACGTAACCTCTACAAGACTCGATGTAAAACCTGGACGTTCGCCTTCGACCTTTCGGGGACCTATTTACTGGTGTCACGAACAGAGGGGGGTGACTTCCATTGCGAGACCGAGCCAAACCGAGAGATAATTTGACCGGCGTGACGAGTGTCAACAAACACCTGCCATCTATTCCCCTCCTGTCAGTTTCCAGGGGTGGTCTAAACCAAACTTCACGCATCACTCGGTACCCCCAACGGAGAGATAAGGTGTATTGGGGGACGCTCGGTCGTTTACACACTATCGTGTTGAAGTCGAGCACCGACCGAGGGCATATAGATCTGGATAGTCATGACCAAATCAGAAACGGGCCGGGGCTAGCAATAAAGCGATTATTCGGGTGCGCTATGGTGGTTACGCCTCTCGTAAACGCTAATGATTTTGTGGGGGAGACTGTGTAAGATCAGGGTATCTGTTAAACACTTAAGTGAGAAAGGAAGCCTGGACTTGGCATTGAATCACAGCCTGCCCTCCACAATACGATAATCGTGGTTTGGCCCCGAAACCACGGGGTTTCGACACGCATGAAAACAACCGATGTGTTGCGGCCCCTCACGCGCACGCCGTTCAACAGGGGGACCCATCGATTTGGGGCCGAGCGTCGGACGCGATTGACGTTGCATCTGGCCCTCCGCAATCACTGGGTTTCTGTCGCTTGACCCTGATGCGCACGTCAAGACTGACGATGAGATAAGAGTCTCCTGGTAGAGGTAAAACAATTCCGAGAACGTATTTTTTAGATTACTCGCCCGCAAGCGGTGCCCCACCAGGTCATGATCAAGAGATACTTGACGCGCCTCGGGCGTCGCCGGCCCTTGGCCGATGTAATGAGAGTTCAACCGGTCATGTGCACCCCGCGTCTCGTCACGACCCGCCACACTCATTATCCCCGCTTGTAATCCTGACTCCAGCCAGCCGCATTCAGTTATCTCCTTTTCCGTCACCACTTATGGGAAAGCGGTACTACGTGGTCACTGTTGGCCGAAAACCCGGGGTATATTCGAGCTGGTGAGTGATAGCCGCCTCTTATTCGGCCCCAGCGAAACCACAACTTGATTCCGTCATTCTGATGCTCACATTAATATTGTAGGGAGGAGGCGGCACCCCACGTGCTTGGTATACCGAAAGCTATTTTCAAAGGGTATGAGTCGGAAACCGAAGCCTTCACGGCCTACGGGAAAGCGACGATGGCTGGGCAGAAGCGCGTCCTAGGGGCAGATGACTCCCACGAGACCCCCAGTCAACACGCCACTCGTGTAAATAAGCCGGAAAGACGGTATCAGACCGTCAGCGCTAGCATTAATACCAAAGCCGAGATCAAAGGGGACAATCCTCCTGAGGAGATCGTCGTTCAGTGTCCTCCTATCTCGAGCTCACGGCTCCGCTCTACGATACAGCGGGCTGGTACTCTTCCCAATCAGCAGCCCCCGAGCTCCTCAAATAATCCAGTTCAGAGATCGAGGACGGCACCAAATCTGAATTCTCGCTCAACGCCATCCACGCCAAAGAAAAAGGTCCGTGGGCAGAAACCGCAGGCGTCTAATGTTAGTCGCTCGAGAGCCATCTCAATCTCCACCGATGGTTCCGCGACTGATGGTGAAATTGTCCTCTCTTCGCCTACCACAAATGTCTCGAGCACAATGAGTCCCACCTTTGGCCCCCACTTTCCCTCACCTCCCCACAATACAACACCATTCCGTTGCTCCCCAGCTCGATGGGGGGACCAAGGCGATGAAGATCAGACAAGACCTCGATGCTGTAGATCAGGCACATACGAAGACCAGTATAACCACCAGACACCGACCGCCCGGTCTGCGCGGGGAAGCAGGGGTCCCGCGCGTGTTATCTCTCCATCACCCTCCGGGAAAACCGCCAATACTTCTGGAATCCCCGTTCGTAGCACAACTCGACGCGGAACCACTCGTCAGCATCAACCCGCGAAGAAGGTCGTATGGGGTCCGTCTTCATCAACGAACCGACCTCCTTCGATCCAAACAGGCACCGTCAGCCCTACATTGCATACCCCTCACAGTCGCAGCGGGAGCCATCCGCCCCCTTCTCCCAGTGGGTCCTCCCAGTTGACGTATGTATCTGACGACGAACGTCCAGCAGGTGACTCGGATTATTTCACACTGTCTTCAAGGAATTCTGAGATGTCGGACACTAATTCTGAACCACCCGGGAGAGTTTCTTCCTCTTCCCTAGAACGGAAGGGAAAGCGTCGTGCATCACCCCCTCCATCCTCTTCCTTTCCACACCAAGGTTCTTCGGTTAGGGGAACACGTTCTGTTTCCCCCTCCTTGTCCATCGATTCCTCCCCACGGAAGCCTAATACTGTGTCCGGTCCGAGTCACAAGAAGTGCAGAGACAGGCACTCCCGTCCTCCCAGCCCCAGGAATGGTGTTAACCGTCAGGAGGCTCGTGACCAGACCTCATCGCAGGACCCTCGTCAATCACATGGTCAGGATATATGTCACTGTGCGGGTCCATGCCCTTCATGCCACAAGCCGAGGCTCCCCTTTCCTCCTCAGCCTCACCCACTGATGTTACAACCCCCTTATTATCCGTACTTATACTTCCCGCCACCCGGATACCAGTTGTCACAATATGGGCCTCCGCCATACCCCTACCCATACGCGATACCACAGCAAACCGATCCGGCCCCTTCCATTTCTTCTGTGCAACCTCCACCCCCGCCCTCTGCATATCCCATGCACACTGCACCTGCGACACATCCTCCCACCGCCCACCCCTTTAGCGACCCCCGTGCCTTTCCTTCTCCATCTCTTACGTCTCCTACCCCAGCTCCTGGGCCCTCCGCATCTGCTCCTGTACCTTCTCCCCCCCTTCTTGTTGGCTCCTCGCCAGTGGATCCTCCCGCAACTCAACAGGTATCATCCGATCTCTTGGAGGCTCTAGACCAATTCTATCAGCCTCCACAGCGCCCTGTGAAGGTCATCGATCCGTCGTGCGACCCAAGGTCACCGTATTCGAAAAGAGCAGCCGTCCCTGCGTTTCCAAATAGGTAAGTCAACTCCTTGTGGATCGCATGGCTTGCACTGACCACTCCCCCTCTTCAAGTCCGATCGTATTGGGACGCCCTGGAACACCACTGTCGCCCCTGAATGGGTTGGGATTGGCTCTTTAGTTTCCTTCCGACAGTCTGTGGGGCTCTCTTCGAATTGCGCATGCGATGTCGGTTTAAGTTACTCTTCTCATCGGTGAGAATCAAGTGTGGTCAAGTAAATCCCATAGCCGTGACAATTATTCATGCCGCCATTTCAATACAACCTAAACGTAACATATATGAATGCTACTCCTTCGTCCAAAGTCTGACGACTTTCGGATACCAAACCTCCATCTGCCTTTGAATTTCCTCCGCATCCTTTTCAAAATGCCCACCTGCGCTCAGGTTTATGACAACCGAGCGATCTGGACGAACGATGTACAGCAGCGCCAGCTGGTCCAACATGTATATATTCCCCAAGCCCCCTAGTATTTCCCCTTCCAACGGGTACTCTCCCAACGTTGGGTCGTGTTCCGGCAGAGTGAGACCGGTGAACTGGATGGTGCCAAACTTTTCCGTTACTGGAACGATGGTGTCATCCGTAGGCGACGACGGAAGTGCGTTGTTTCCGCTGGTCTTGGACCAAGCATCGAGAACGGTTTGGACCAATTTCTTGAAGTCTTCTGGAGCAGTCGTGTCCGCCAGAACGCTCTGCATGGCCCACCGTAGAAACCCGTATTTGAACATATGTGGCGCCTTCCCACTACGAGACAGGGTAATTAGCTTCCTTCGCTTCTCATTGGCCTCCCCTAGCAGACGCCTTAGTTCCTTCAACTGCGAAGGGTCTATGGGGACGTCTCCGATGGACACGAAGCGGCGAACCAGAGCGGTACTCTCCTCGGAAATGGGCCACATCGCGTCCGTCCGCCCACCAACGAAGTCGCGCTGATGAACTGGCTGATAAATAGGTTGCATGAACCCGGGGCGAGCGGCCGAAAGTGCGGTTTGGAATGTGATATTCAGGAGGGCATCGCTAGCACGGGCACTCTTGTCAGGTGGGGGAGGAAGAACAAAGGTGGTAATGGAGCGTTTCAAGGCTTCTTCGTATTTCGAAGGGAGCTCAGGGAGGGGATCCTTGGGGTACTTGAAAAGTAGTGTTTGTGGCGAAGCAGCGTCCGTGCGTTGCGGGAACCTATCGGCTCGAAGAACGGATCCAAGAATTATGGTCAGTTCGATCAGGGCCCCACAATCCGCAGGTGCGTGGTCTGCGGCAAGCCCTACATCGCCTAATGATCGAAGTGTCAATGACTGAGTGTCGCTGAGTAGGCCGAGTTCTCCACATACCGTCCCTGTACACGGCAAGAGTGAGGGTTTGATCCGAATAGCGGTTGGTACTGTGTGTGCCCTCTCGAACGTCGTTCATGAAACCTGGGGTAGTAGCGGGAGACTCGCCCTCGAGGGAGACAGACACGGCGGAAGTCTTCAAGAGGTTGAATAGTACACGATTTTCGCTGACCCCGAGGAGTTGCTGATAAACGTGATACCACTCGGTCCTTCCCAACCTCCAGGAGTACGCGGCAATGGGGAGAATATCGGAAGGCTAAGACAAGAGTTAATGCCGTCACAAGAGCCAAAGAATTTTGATGCCTACGACTTCTTTCGCCTTTATGGCGGTCAGCTGTGCGCTTATTGCTTCGACAGAAAGCACAACTAGAGATCTCGCAATTTGGACGAGGTGGGGGACACCGCGATAGAAGACAGTGGCGTTGATATCATCGGGGACGGGCAAGGTATAAAGTCTGTCCATTTCCGACCCGGGGTTTCGAAACGTGTAGAGGTAACCGTCCATCTGATGCTTCAGCACCTTTTGCAGAGGTGTGAAGGCCTCCCCGTCACGTAAATTGACTGCCCATATGCCGATCGCTCGGAGGTACTTCGCCGCAGAGTGGACTTGTGGGTCTACAGAGGCGGGTGGCACAGGAGGTTTCAATCGGAGCGACAACCGGTTCGCTGAAGCGACCGGGGACCTGATGCCTCCATAAACATCCGAGAAGAACGACGAGTGCCAGTTGTCCGACCCCGGGTGATCTGCCTCAATTTTCTGGAGAGCCCTCGCCACGACATCGAGTGGAGGTGACTCAAGAAACACGGCGTCGACAGCGGCTTGGTACTTTTTAAGTTGAGCAGGAGAGAAGATTGGTCGGAGCGAGTCTTCAATCCTAGCGAGGAAGAGTTGGATATCTGGGGTTGGATATCTCTGCGACATGACTGGTGGGCTGTCGACCTATCTTTCGTGTCCGTGCGTGTTTTTATGACCCTCGCTGGGCGAATGACTCGAAACTTCCAGTTACCTGGGAAAATACTGTGACGCTCGCTGATCCGATGAGGACTCTAATCCCGCCGACCTCAGGGAGCTGTAGGAGGAAACGTGACCATGGCTTGAAAATATCAGAACATCGATGGCTCAAGATACATGTTGCATCACCATTTCTTCACAGCATGCTTTGGGGCGAACAGTCAGCACACATTTGGAAGTGAGGGGTCGTGAACCGGCTGGGGAGGGGTGGGAGAGTACGTGAGGGCCGTGTTATGGTGGGTTTCTAACTATTTCTCGCACCGTAAACGTCAGAAACAGTGTTAATAACTGGTTGGACTCTTCCCACTAGGGATAGGCCACAATGCATGGCAGTTACCAACGGTTAGCTGGAAACCTCGGGGAGTTCCGTATGGAAGCCTACCTCGCACTTCGGCGACCGGCAGGGGTGGTTGTGTACCTTGATGCCCAAGATAACGTTGACCCCGACAAAATCGCTCACCCAGCGTCACATGTCTATGAATACGGCCTGATTCTTGCGTCGAAGGTTACCGCGAAATAAAAGTTCCATTCACTTATCACTGAACAGCTCCACCCTGTAATTCAGAGTGATCCCCGCGCAATGATAGGCTCGCGGCTCACAGACTCCCGCCGAAAGAGGGTCAGGGGCGTGAATATCATCGGGATACTTATACTGGGACTATAGCAGGCGTGGGACTGGCACGGAAAGATCCGGGCGGGATTGATCCGGAACGTGTCAGCCACCGGGCTACGGTTATTCATCGACCACCACCCCGCAGCCCAGCATCGACTCTCCTCACCCCGTTGTCGTTCCTCTACAATTTCTTCCAATATCCCTTCCATACCGCTCCTCTTCTGTTGCAGAAACAGAAGACACTTCATGCATAGGCCTCCAAAACTACTATTCAGAGAGAAACTTAAAGAGCCCGTTTGTCGTTTAACACTCGCCACAATCGTCCGTTCTTTCGCCCTCTCGTAACCAGTTTTTCTTGATTCTTACCCGAATACCATTGCCAGAGATAACTCCAATATGGCTGGTGTCCAATACGTTAATGTCCGTCGCGAAGTCGATGACAAGTTTTACCGTTACCGGTGAGAGGGGCAGATCAACCAGTTCGGAAACCATGGATCTAATAACTCGTTCAGTATGCCCGTGCTTCTCACCAAAATTGAGGGCAAGGGCAATGGTATCAAGACAGTCCTCCCGAACATGTCCGACGTTTCCCGGTCCCTCAGTCGTCCTCCCACCTACCCAACAAAATTCTTCGGCTGCGAACTCGGTGCTCAGACCTCCTTCGACGAGAAATCCGATCGTTATATTGTAAACGGCGCCCACGACGCTGCCAAACTCCGAGATCTTCTCGACACCTTCATCGTCAAATTTGTCCTCTGCGGTTCATGCAAGAACCCGGAGACTGATTTGACCATCACCAAGAATGAAGACCTCATTAGGGACTGCAAGGCATGCGGAGAGCGTACGATTGTCGACATGCGCCACAAACTTGTCACCTTCATCTTGAAAAACCCGCCTAAGAACCCGAAGAAGCCCAAGGGAGCAAAAAAGCAGGGCACCGCAGACAATCAGGGGTCGAACACGCCAAACTCTCCCAAGGCTGAAGTAGAAGAACCTACAGCTGACGGCGGGGAGAGCGATGACGAATTGACCAGGAAGATCAAGTCCGAGGCCGCAGACCTTAACAAAAATGCCACCATTGTCGAGGAAGCATGGTCCGTGGACACTTCCGCTGATGCTGTCAAGGCTCGCATGAAATCTCTCGAAGCGGCCATGGGAAACGCCAAACTCCTTGGAGATGATGACAGCGGCGAAGACTACAACGGGGACGATCCTTACTCCCAGCTGGGTGCATGGGTTGCCGAAAATCAGGACGAGGGTCCCGTTGAGGTGTTCAAGAAGGTGCAGGAGCTGAGCCTCGAGAAGAAGCATAAGGCTGTCCAGGTTCTTGCTCAGACCCTCTTCACCGAGGACATTGTTGAAGAAATCAAACTCAATGCCCCCATTTTCCTGAAGGCGGGTTTTCGTGTCCTGGTGCTAAATCAACCCTCGCTAACCAGATATACTGTCACAGATGGTGACGTCTGAAAAACACCAAAAGGCCTTGTTGGGTGGTCTCGAGCGTTTCCTTGGGGTGGACCAGCCCGATCTCATCCCACTCGTTCCCAAGGTTCTCATGGAGTTTTACCAGATTGATGTTCTTGATGAGGAGGTCATCAAACAATGGGGAACCCATGTCAGCAAGAAGTACGTGGATAAGGAGACGAGCAAGAAAGTTCGCAAAGCCAGTGAACCATTCTTGAAGGTACGGTGATGGCGTCGTTTGAGTTGCGATCTCTCTGCTGACCATGGTGTCTTGCAGTGGCTTGACGAGGCGGAGGACGATGATGACGACGACGACGAGTAGATTGGTTTCACTCGTCCACAACAATCATAGAACTTCCTTGTCTTTTCTCCTGGCTGTAATTTCAAATATATCGTTGTTCTCGTCCAGGGAGCTGTGTGGGTTTTCTAACAGCAGACGAATCGTTTCTACCGGCCGCTTCCATCGAAACAGAATCTCATCCAAACAATCGAAGACCTCAAGCCCATGTTTCACTCCGTGCCCATCCAAGCCGAGCTTGGTCGGGCGTACTGAGACCAGTGCGGGTTTGTTGCAGCGCGATTCCAAGTGAACGCGGGGCTGGTCACGTGAGTGCTTTCTGTTTGCGACATCCCGACCACTACAAGTTAGAGGCATGGCCGGTGTCGCCCCGTCAACTCAGGTGGGCTACTGTTACGACCCTCGCATGAGAGAGCACGAGAACCCCAGTTATGACCATCCCGAACAACCGGCGAGAATTACGAGAATTTTCGAGACACTCGAGAACTCCGGGTGCACGTCTCGTATGATCGTCCTCCCCGTAAGGGAAGTTTCCGAGGACGAGGTTGCCCTGGTTCACAGTAGAAAAGTATGGGAAAGAGTTAACGAAATTGAATGTAAGGTTTCTTCTGCACCTCATTTCCTGGGAACTTATTTCGTGATCCTGCGTCCTGCGCTATGGCTTTGCACTCGCCACTCCCCACACTGGCTCTCTACCTCCGCCATTTGCAGCGATGACCACGACGCAGATACGGAACAAGTATAGATCTTATGCAGCTAAATCGCTGTTCATCAACCACAAAACTCCTTCCTCTGTTCGGCTCAGTTGCGGGGCCACCATAGAAGCCGCGATGGCCGTTGCGAACGGGAGGTGCAAACGATCCGTGGCGATAGTTCGCCCACCTGGTCACCACGCGGAGCCAAATAAATCCATGGGCTTCTGCTTTTTCAACAATGTGGCTGTTGCTGCGAGAGCTATTCTGCAGAAGACAGCGATCAGGAAGATTTTGATCCTTGACTGGTGGGTGGAACAGGATTAATACTTTTGGACGAAGATCTGCGGTCTGACCCCAGGTCTCCTGTGGATCTTCTAGGGATGTTCATCATGGTGGGTCTCCCGCTCTTGCGACTATTTCCGTCGGGTTCCCGTTTTTATCTCGACGTTCCGCTCACCGTGCTTCGCTACCAAAGGCAACGGTGTCCAAGCCACATTCGAAGAGGACCCCAACGTGCTGTACATATCTGTACACCGGTATGAGAACGCATCTTTCTACCCCAACGATACATCGGGAAACTATTCCTCAAAGGGAAAAGGTCGGGGACTTGGCTTGTGTGTACCTTTCTGTTCTGGTCTTCCCGTTTGTTCCGGATATTCCGGAGCGTTTGGGATATCACATGGCCCTGATATCTGATGACCTGCTCTTTTTCTTGATCAGTTCGGTTAATATACCCTGGTCAAAGGGCGGGAAAGGCGACGGAGACTACCTTTACGCGTTTGAAAAGGTGGTAATGCCTATTGCGAAAGAGTTTGCTCCAGAAATCGTTCTCGGTAGGTGACCGCTTCCACATATAGCGCATTTTCTCACTCGTTTTTGAAGTGTCGGCCGGATTTGATGCTGCCGAGGGAGATCCGCTGGGCGAATGTAACGTCACCCCGTCTGGATTTGCCCAGATGACAAGTGAACTGTGTACACTTGCCGGCGGACGGGTTGTCATTGTCCTTGAGGTTAGGAGTTTATCAACAGTGGAAATGTAACCTCGCTGATGGAACTCGCGACAGGGAGGATACAACCTAGCGTCGACCTCTGACTCTATGCTGGCCGTTACGAAAGTGCTCTTAGATGACCCTCTCCCTCCCTTAGGAGAGGCTGTTACACACGCCCGGTCCACTGCAAAGACGATCTCGGATGTTCGTCGAGCGCATGCACCTCACTGGAAGTGTTTTCAAATCGACAGGACTTTGGTTACTCCGGCTCCTACTCCTTATCGTGCCCCCATTACTGCCCCCCAAAGGAAACGAAAGAGGAAGAATTCGGACGGAGAGTATACCCCGCATCAGAAGGTGGAAAACAACCCGTCAATCACACATACAGTCCGGCGGACGTCGAAAAGGCTCGCGATCTGTGTAAAGTTGGAACAGCAGCCAATTGCCATCACCACCACCAGCACGCGGCCCCATTGGTCCACCTTTACTGGGAGATCGTCCTCCTCAACATCGGCTCTGACCTCCACCTCTTCCAGCTCATTTGATCGTCTCCCAACTCCGAAAGGCCTCGATACCTCGGACCTCTCCGTAGCTGCTCCCAAATCCAAACCAAAGAAGTCGCCTCCTAAACGACTCCCTACGCCGGAAACCAATTGGTGGGAGGAAGATGATCCTTCGGAATGGAGGTATAGGATCTTTCCTCCTGTGAAAATCGGATTCCCGTCGAAGGAGAAGAAAATAGCGAATGACCGTAACTGCCCTACTTCGACATCGTACCGTTTAATTGAGGTGAGTGATCGGCTTCATCCTACCCCATACCTGTAACCCCTTTTTTTCGTACGATTTTTCTGACCCTTGATTGTAGACCCCCACGCCGGTTCTAATGACTGAGGTCCGCCACGACCGGGAAAGCTCGAACACAAGTTATACCACTCCACCGCACGCCAAACCTCGGCAGGAGCAACAGCAACAACACCCCTCCCTACCCCACCAAACCCACACTGCCAAGCTCTCTCCCACATCTCATCCTGCACTACATCCTGCAAACGAATACAGTCGCTACTTGACAATCGCTGAACTTCAAGAGCTGTTGGCGTAGCTGCATGGTAGCGTTCGTACGACTTTGGACTTTCACTCTCCCGGGGGTTCCATCACGACCTCACGTTTGTCCACCTTGTTTTCCTTTTCGATTTCTACATTATTAGTCGCGCCGCGTCGCGTCTCTGATGTTGTTTGCAGCATGTAGAGTTTGTTCTAGAGCATGTTCCTGCCATGTCGTCGGGTATCACGTTGTTATTCTCGACCTGTGGTCTGTCCTAATAGCAGGTTTTCTTGGTGTTCGCTGATAACCGCAAAGGAACAAGTCCAAGAACCGTTTACCAGTCGAGAACCCGCGTCGGCGAACGCCAGAGTCCCACCAATCTGGACGATATAGTATTCCCTTGTACACGTATAAAACCATAAAGATAAAAATACAACCGCGTAAGGACTGTCACCCTTCTGACACGTGTGGCCGCTCAGGCTTCAGATCTAAGAGCATCTCCGGATCTAACAAGAGTAGGAGTAAGTACCACCCTGCGATTACGAGAGCTCGAGCACCCGATCCGGCGGACTCACCGCCTTTCACGCCCCAAACCTGGCCAACCTCCTCTTTCTCATTTCCTCCACGCTGACTTCGTCTTCCTTGGGTTCGGTGAAGCTCGCCTCCATCTCGGACTCAAACTCCGAGTCCGTTTCATTCCCAGCCCTCTGTGTCTCCTTACCCTTACCCTTACCCTCCTCCTGGTCCCGCTCCTTCTCCTCGCCCTTCGCGTCCTCCACCACAGTCGCACTCTTCACAAATGTGCTCGTGCCCAGCCCCGTGGGTCGGGAGCTACCGAGCCCGGATTCCACAGCCGGTGCGATGACTGGTGGAAGCTCGGTGGTTCCCATCACTGGTGCAAGGGTTTGTTTCCGAGACAGAGAGAGATCCGGGGGAAGCTGCCTTCGGGCTCGAGGTGGGGAAGGTGGAGGCTGGTACCCTGGCGGAACATCCTGGAGTGAGGCCCTCAGAGCAGCTTGTAATTCTTCGTCTTCGTCATCGTACACCCTGTGCCCCTTCATCAGAGGCGGGGTCTGCGAGGGAGACGTCGGTGTCGATCCTCCCGTATGTGGTTGGTGGTCCCGGTTCTTCCGTTGCCTTTCGTCCACCTCGTTTGCAAGCCTCTCGCTCTCCTCAATGGCTCTCTTAAACATTTCCTCCTCCTCCTGGTTCTCCCTGCTTCTTCGGGTAACATCTTCCATGTCCACGTCCTCAATGGTATTTTGGAAAGCAATCTCCTGTTCACGTCTCATCCTCTCCATAATGAGTCTATTTCGGGCGACGCTCGCGGCCACAGGGTCCAACTCCGGGCCGATCTCCGGTTCAGTCATGAAGATTGGGGAAGCCAAACTGCTCCCTCTCCCCGACTGTGTCCCCGACCCCGAGCCAGAATTCGACCCGGAATCCGACCTCGATCTCCTGTTCCTGGACTGTCGGGCGGGACCCCTCGTGCTCGTTGTCGCAGAGGTTCTATTGGCGGAGAACCTAGAATTCGGTAGCAACGGGGGAGGAACGGGGAGAGGAAGAGGCGATTCTAATCCGGAGTCACTATGCGGTTGGAAGGCATCAAAGAAGGGTTGGGTGGCGGACACTGGACCGGGTCTAGACGTCAGAGAAGCTTGTAGAGCAGCTTGCAGCTCCCTATCCTCCATGGCGGCCTGTAAATCTACGTCATTGTCGGGGTGATCGAGCCTCTCAAACCCTCCTAGGCCACCTTCGTGCGCGTCAGGCCCAGTATGTCTAGGGGGCCCCCTCAAATACGGTGGGTAGCTTGTATCGCGATAACGGTCAGTTCCTACTGATTCCAGGAGTTGGTGCATCGGACTGATCGAGCGTTCCTCTTGCCAAGGCCGAGGAGAGGGGGGATTTGGAGAAGGCGGTCGAGACCGGGATGCACTGGGGGCATGGGAGGATAGAGTATGTGAAGAATTCACAGGAAGGGATGATGTACCACTGTTTGGGTCCGGGAGATGTGCGGCTAGTCTGTCAGCTCCCGTCTCTGGGAGCGCAGTCCTCTGAGCGGGGTCCATTCGCTTCACCACGAACACAGAGTATCCTGGTAGCAGGTAAACGGCGATACAAATACTGACTCAGCTGCCTGTCAAAACCGTACAACGAGATATATTCGTACCTTCTTCTTCAGATTGCTGTAGCACCATGGATAAGTACAACTTCCCAACCCATTCTGGCTTCCGAAGGAATGAGTTCAGATTGAACCAGTGTCCTTGCCCCGGGTTCAAATCGTCGATGTCTTTGGGTGCGGCGCCAAACCTTCTGAGCGTAAACCAGTGTTCGTTCAGGTTCAGGATAAACGCAAGTTGCGTGCTACACAGAACAATCGTTTGTCAAGCATCTACCAAAACGGGGACCCGAAACGTACTGGGGATGGTCCGTGTACGCGCTCATCTCTTCGCTTCGCCAGCTTACAAGTCTGTTGGCGTAAGCGCCAGATTGATGCCCCATCAGCCGCTGAAGGGGGCATTTGGAGGCGGTACCTACGAGAGACTCCAGACTTCTAGGGCTTTCTGTATGACCTGCAACGAGAAGAAACCTGGTGGCATATGAGTCTCACGAATCACGCTGGGTGGCAGGATACACACCCGTGTCATCCATATTTGTACTACGTCTCCCTCGACGATTCTCGTTGTAAGATTGCTCAAGTTCATCGAGTCCTCGGGCGATCGCAGAAAGATCTGGGCTGGAGAACTGCTCGAGAGCCGTTATTCATGTTGTTCACTCGAAAGCGAACGAAGGGGGGACAAACACAGTGTTCCTCTATTCAAATCAACAGTTAGTTGGGAATTCGGAAGGAGAGATCAGTATTAGGGTGCGTACGGAGGAGATTGTTCAGGGCATGCTGAGCGCAGAGCATGGAGCCTTCCTCCTGACGCTCATGGTAGATCAAGGGTACCAACTGAGCGAGCGTGGCCATGGTGGTGGAAGACAAGCGCGTCCAAATACCGATATTGGCTTCTATAGCTAAGACGCGTCATTCCGGTTTGCACGCGGCGCACTCAGACGCGAACGGTGACCTTCATTGGATTATATTCCCTTCTGCGATGACTTCTAGGCATATTTCATTCTGGTCGTCTCTCGCCTTCGCCAATCTTCTCTTCGCTCTCGGGGTCGCGGCCCAGGACGGGAACAACCCATTCGACTGTCGTGTCCGGACGAATGACCTCACATACGACCTCACTCCTCTCCAAGGCGAACACACAGTATCGAGAACACGGGAAACTCCCCCATCGAGCTGGGTCGACTCCGTCAGGTTCGATCTTTGTGCAGATTTAAGGCTGCAGGATGGCGCAGCTGCTGGCGATCAGGTGCGCAGCCATCCCAACACGTTGTTCAAAACCGCACTTTACAGTTTATATGTACTTCACATAGTGCCCTGCGGGAACGAGAGCATGTCTGACGAAGACGAACCGAAAGGGTGACAGCTCGGATCGTGTGGTTGCCGTAATACCTCTCGCTCAATCGAGCACACTAGACGCAAAGTATTCCCATATCGCCCGTAAGTTCATATCCACCTGGACATCTCGACGAGTCGCCTACGTTCCCCTCATCCCGATCGTGGTTGGATCCAGTCCTCCAAATTATCAAAGCCCGTAAAACATCCGCTAACCCAATTTCTGATCCCCAGCAACAAACGATAAACCAAAGGGTCTCTCTCTGGCAATCCATGGTGCCGAATACACTTCTGTTCCCCAATCCCTCACCTTCACGTTCTACTGTTCCACGACGGAATCGGATCCACAATTCACCTCTTACGAGAATGGGGAGGTCAAGATCGAGTGGTCCACAACGTCTGGCTGTGGCATGACTGCCAATGACGACACAAAACCTCCACCTGGTGAGACTCCCGACGTTGAGGAAGTTGGAAGTGGAATCGGCTGGTTCTTCCTCGTGTAAGCTGATCCAGAGAGGTTCCCTCTTCCTACTGACCTTCGGTGCTTATGTGGACATCACTGTAGATTGTTACTCGCATTCCTGTCGTACTTTGCGCTGGGGGCGTACTACAATTATTCGACATATGGTGCTACAGGCCTAGATCTGATCCCGTGAGCTCCACATCTCGTCGGGTCACTTGGTGCCACACTGACACCGGAATTACTCAGACACCGAGACTTCTGGAGAGAAGTGCCATACATGCTTCGTGATGTTGTGGATCATCTGTGCACATCGTTCCGACCAAGACATCGTAGCAGGAGCGGATATATCTCTGTGTGAAGCGGTAATTGGGGTGGCACCAAGGGTAAGATGGATGTGTGCTCGATTTTCACTTCCGTTTGCCAGGTGTTGGTTCCACGTGCTTTGAGGCTTCTCGGTTCATTTCCTTAGATTACCTCCCTGTTTCAGTCTGTACTCCAAAGGCGACGTTAATTCCGTGTTTCTGCTTGACGTTTCGCCCTCGACATGAATGTTCTGGCGGTTTGCAATCCGCCTTCATAAGCTGAGCTCCGGGATTCCGGTGAGGTTGGACATACGGAAAACAAAAATAAGCATTAATGGGGTAGTGGTAACCTGGGTCGTTGCCACCAAACGGCGCGCAGCGTCGACCCGCCGGGGGTTCGATTCCCTCTTAATGCATATGTTTTCCTTTTTATTCATTTCCCACAGGTACGCTTGCTTCATCCATAAGGACCTCAAGGAAAGGCAAGAACATCCGTCTGATAATATCCATACAATCAACTATTACAGGTACAAACTCGATTCAAGTCCAACGTGCGGGGTAACATCCGGACGAAGACAGACTGCATACGCCGGAAGGAGATCCGGTCGTGGCTGAAAATGTTCCGACGCGAGTATCGGTTTTCGACAACATCCGACCACTAGTGAGACCCGGCAGTGTGGGCGTCCCTGACCAGTTTCAGGGCCGCTTCAGAACGCGGCTTTACTGAACATTTGGAAAGTACAGGATGGCTAAATCACCTGTCAGAACTTGCGCCTCATCAAAT
>Ga0307517_10007774_pt1 | contig 15548 bp, 8 predicted proteins | sample 23_EM_MG_FD_194515 | JGI IMG/M metagenome (GOLD analysis project Ga0307517, IMG submission 194515) | Populus trichocarpa ectomycorrhiza microbial communities from riparian zone in the Pacific Northwest, United States - 23_EM | ecosystem: Host-associated > Plants > Roots > Unclassified | place...
AAAAATAAAAAAATTGAAAGATGAAGAAATTAAAATAATAATAATTAACATTTCATAAATTATTTCAAATAAAATAAGTAACAATCAAAAGAATGAGGACCAAATTTGATAGATAAAAAATTTCAATTAAAAAATGATAAGGGAAAAGCAAATAACAATTATAAAAATGAGGACAACAAATAATATAAAAAATTAAATTCTAGGGGATGAAATTGAAAAACAAATATTCAAAACAAAATATATATAGCAATCAAAAGTTTGATGACCAAATTTGATGTAATCAGCAAATAATATGACATTTCTAAATTTTTCACAACTTTTGGAAAGTGTTTTCCGCCCAAAATAAAAGGAAAACACTTTCCTGAAAACAAAGCCAAATTTTTCTTTGACTGGAAAGTGTTTTTCGTTGACCGGAAAGTATTTTCCGTTGACCAACTTTACTAATGACAAACAAACATTTGGAAAGTGGTTTCCCAGAAACCACTTTCCGGGAAACAAACGCACCCTTAAGGTAAAACTTAAGTAAAAAACTTGTTGACTCTTTTATTTTTAAGAAAATATTTTTGGGTTTGACCCTCTCTACTCGCGACCCTAGCCTTGTCCTGAGTTGACCCTTGGATCAGGTTTTAAAAATATGACAATGATCATTTTTATCCTTACATGTCTTAATTTAACAACTTTGAAATTAAGAGTTTCTTATAAAGATATTTTAGGGATAAAAAATAAAAAATATTGCATTTAGAGAAATGTTTCTTTTACACCTTCTGTTTTGAAAATACAAAAATTCACTCTAAAATTGCTTGATAGACATTTTTATTTTTATTTTTACCTCTTCAACCAAACACGTTTTTTCCCCCATTGTCTTCATCTCTTTTTTATCAAGACAGTAACTAAACGATACCTTATAAATATTGAGAGTATGTTTTGTTGGCATTTTCTACGAAGCATTCATAAGGCTTTTATTAAAAACATTTTTAGAAAGGATTTTTGCACTTTCTTTCATCATGAAAATAATGTATATAATTTTGTTAAAAATAAAGTTAAGCAGCCGAAATGACTCACCTCCAGTCCATTTAGGCTACTCTAGTATATTTGGGCAAGCAAACCAAATAGACCACCTCCAATCATTTTAGGGCAACTTACTAAACAAACTGCTTTTCAATCTGTTTAGGCTAGCTTGACCCCTTCTTTTTCTCTCATTTTTACTTTAAACAATTATTTAGGTCTTGATCCAATACCATAAAAAATTCTAGGTTATTGGCACACACCTCAATATAATTCTTTTTAATCCTGAGAAGTGTTGGACGTACACCAAATTTTCTCATGTAGAGCAAACACCACTTTTCTCACCAATAACCATCAATTTATCGCTAATCACCCATTTTTCCACCAATAGCACGCGGCCATGGTACTATGACATTGCTAACCATAAGACACCCGCAACTCCGCTCTCCACTTACAATGAGGTGTTGTAGTATCACTCTCTATAATACAAGCACCAATCTCCCCACCAATGATATTCTCCACTCACCACAAGGCTTTCTATCATTGATCCACTTGTGGTAAGTTGCACATCAAGAAATAATTGCAACAATTTTGACCAAAATCTATAAAAACCCCTTGTCACCAATTAAGAATGGACATAATTTTATCTAATAAGCAATCGTCCATAACTTATAGTAAACACAAGCAATGTAATAGCTATAAGCAATCATCCAACACTTCAAGAAACCATACAATAATTCTAGGAATCACCAACATACCTTTAACAATCTAATAAGCTCACACAGAACACCCAACATTCATAAATATACTCTTCCATGTTTTTAATTCTTTTGCATATTGTTTCCCTCCTATATTTTACTAACTTAAGTATTGAAGGGTCATTTGTTCTAATAGGGAATTTCTTTTATAGAGAAGCTTATGGACAGACGGTCAAGCCTAGCCACTACACTAGCCTAGGAAACTATACAGCCAAGTAGGGTCACTAGGACATGAACTTAGAGTGATTTAGAATGTAATTTGATAATCAGTATTACTCTAAATATCAACGTAGAATAAAGGAACAAGAGTTCTTGGCATTGAGGCAAGAACATATATCAGTGCTCGACTATGAGAGGAGGTTTCATGACCTTTCCATATTCGCTTCCCAATTTGTTCCTACTGAGCAATATGTGATTGATAGAATATGAGATGGGTTGCGACAAGAATTGAAACAAGGGTTGATTGCATTTCAATTTGGGATAGTTAGAGAGCTCATTGAGGCAACTTGGGCCTTAGAGTCATGTATAGTAGAAGGTTAGTAGAGTCAGTCTAAGACTGGTAAGAGAAATGATGTTGATTTTTTACTCGGATAGAACTCCTCCTCCTAAGAAAGCCAAAAGGTAGTTTGGTCGGTTTAGGAAAAAAGAAAGGGCATAACTAGTTTTATACAGAGTATTGAAGTAGGGTTAACTAAAGGACGGTCAAACCCAAGGGCTGTTTTGGTTGGAGGAGATTAGAAAAAGACCATTACCTATCTTTATTGTACTTGGTGTGAACAAAAACATATGAGAGATGGTTCTGTATCATCAGGATGATGTTATCTTTGTAGAGGAGAGGGGCACTGATGGCCTGATTGCCTTTATTTGGGAAGAGGATGTTATTATTATGGAGAATAGGGGTGCTTACCAAGATATTGTCATCGGAGGGCTGAGTTTACATAAGGTCATAGGCAACAGACCTAGAGTCAGCAACAATTAGTCATTGTAAATAGACCTACTAGACCAACATAGTCAGGAGCTAATGGTAATAGAGAGAAGTTAAGAGCATAGTGACAAGACTCAGGAGGTTAGAGTTATTGCAGATGTAGTAGTAGATATGCTACAATTGAATTCATTTTTTGCTTATACATTAATTGATCTTGGGGGTGCACATTCGTTTGTTGCTATAAAATAATGGGAAAACTAGGGAAAAGTTTATGCGGAGCAGAAAAAAGGGTTTACCATAAGTACTCATTTAGGAGAAAATATAGATGTTAATCATTTGTATAAAGGAGTTAGACCTAATTAAAAAGGGGTGTGAGATGAGTGTATATCTAATACCTTTAGAGTTACATGATTTTGATATTATTCTTTGTATGGATTGGTTGACTAGGTATAAGGCTTAGATGGACTGTTTTGCAAAAACAATAACTCTCCGAGGATTAAATGGTAGGAGAGCAATATTTAGAGGGGAAAGGAATGCCATATTGAATTGCATTATTTTGGCTATGACTGCTGGGAAAATGATATAGAAGGGAAGTGAAGCTTATGTTGCCTATGTGATGGATGTGAGGAAGGAGAAGAATGAATTGATGAATCTCTCTATAGTGAGACAATTTCCTAATGTAGTTCCTGGAGAATTACCAGGATTACCCTAAAAAAAGGAAATGAAGGTTTCCATTTATGTACTACTCGTCACGTCTCCTATAGCTCAATCACCCTATAGGATGGCACCTACAGAATTGGTTGAATTGAAAATTCAGCTTAAAATGTTATTACATAAGTACTTTACCTTGGAGAGCTCCAGTGTTATTTATGGGGAAAAAAAAGGATGGAACCCTTAGACTTTGTATTGACTATAGGCAACTGAATAAGGTAACGATAAAAAATAAATATTTATTTCCACGAATAGATGATTTCTTTGATCAACTCAAGAGGGCTAAAGTGTTCTAAAAAATAGATCTAGGATCGAGGTATTATCAATTAAAGATTAAGGAGTAGTATGTGTTAAAAACCGCATTTAAGACTTGATTCGAACATTATGAACTCTTCGTAATGCTGTTTGGATTGACAAACGCACCTACAATGTTCATGGATTTAACAAACAAAGTTTTTTGGTAGCACTTGGATATATTTGTGATAGTACTTATAGATGATATTTTAGTGTATTCGAGTTCATACTTAGATCATGAAAAACATTTGAGACAAATGTTGCAAACTTTAAGAGAGCATCGACTATATGCCGAGCTAAGTAAATGTGAATTTTGACTACAATAAGTGATTTTGTTTTTGGACATATCATATTTGTTGAAGGGATGTTGATGGACCTTAAAAAAATGGAGGCAATGTTAAAGTGGGAAAGACCTACAAATGTAACCGAAATTTATAGTTTTCTTGGATTAGTAGGATACTATAGGAGGCTATTGAAGGGTTTTCCACTATAGCTATTCCAATGACCAAACTGACTCGAAAAGAAACCAAATGGGAATGGATTAAATAGTGTGAAGCGAGTTTTCATGAACTGAAGAGGAGACTTACAACTATCTTAGTACTAACATTTCCTTGAGGACTTGAAGTTGATGTAAACCTTTTGATCACGTGATCAAACAACCCCCAACAAAGATGATACTTTCTAGAAAGCTAAAAATCAAGATTGAGAACCTTGACCTAGAGTTAACCTGTAACTTCCCAAGCTGCTTCTCCTAGGGTTTTATAGCTAGATTTTACAGGCAACATTGGAAAGATCTAGAGCTAGATCCCAAGCTGCTTCTCCTAGGGTTTTATAGCTAGGTTTTACAGGCAACATTGGAAAGATCTATAGCTACAAACTGGCCAAATCTGATCCTTTGATGCTTGAAGAGGGACTACAGCCCTTGATTGAAAATAACAACAAAGACACATCTTGTTCAATAGTTGGTGAAAGGAGTACACTAACAGTTCTGATGTTTTTAGACTGTTGATGATGGATTTTTGTTATGTTATGGGAGCAACTTGGGGGTAAAGAAAACAATTTACAACCATTACATTTAAATAGGGTAATCTAGGCAATGGATTAGGAAAGTTCTAACGAGGTTTGGTGAGAAGGAGAGATCGAACCAAGGCTTGGAAGGTGGTAACTTGACCATGCCACTTAGGTTTAAAAGGAAGAAAAAAAACTAAACAAACCAAAACGACATCATTTTGGTTAACCTTAACATAATTAGGGCTTTAATCTTCCCTATTCAATTTTAGTCTTTAATAACTTGAAACTTCGCAATCAAACCCTTAATTGGTCTTAATTTTTAGGAATCTTTTCAATTCTGCCCCTAACCTTTTCAATTGATCCCTCGAACTTTGGTGTCTTTTACAATATGATCCTTGATATTGAGATTCTTCAATTTCATCCTAAATAGCCCTTCAAACTTTTAATTCTTTTAATTTAATCATTGATTAAGTCAATTAAGCCCTTAAAACTTTAGACTTCGTTCATTTTAGTCCCTGATTATTTAATTCTTGCAACTTTGAGCTGAATTTATTCAGAAAGTTTGATTTTTCTTTAATTAAGTCCATGATTGCATTAATTAATCTAATACAAAGTTTAATTAAGTCCCTAAACTTATTGATTGTTCTAATTTTGGCTAAATTGACTTTCAAATTTTATTTTCCTTTCATTTAAGCCCCTGATTAAGCTAAGTAAGCCCTTCCATAGTTCAATTAGGTCCTTGGCTTTTCTAATTTTTGCAATTTTATCCTCATCTTCAACTTTCTTCTTAATTAGGCCTTAAATTATCAAAATTGAGCTGCCAAACTTTGCAACCTTGTCTATATTGGTCTTTAAACTTTCAATTTGTGCAATCTTGACAAATTTCAGCATATTATCTAAATTTTCTACAACAAGACCCCAAATTATCTACCCACCTAGCATTCTAACCGGCCATGAATTAACTGCCTACCGAATTATGATATGAAGTATATTTTTTTAATTTTAGTTTTTTTAATTTTCTTAGAAATGTTTTTGAATATCTTTGAAAGAAAAAAAATTCCACATGAAAATAAAAAAATCTTGACGACATAAAATTGGGTTATGAAAAACCTAAAAAAAGAAAAAAAAAACAAGAAGAGATTAAACACCTCTAAAAGTAATTGATTTTCTAAAAGTAAAAGTCAATTATCAAGTGTAATCTTGGTAATGTTTTCAGGAGGAAGCAGTCAAGTGTAAGTAAATAAAAAAGGCATTCATATGGATATCATTCAAGAATCATATCATAGAAGATTTATTCAAGTATATATCTGTAAGAGTGGGATGACAAATATATTTATCAAGGCATTCACATTCATGCTCACTGCTTTGTTAGACTTTTCTCACTCTTTTAAGGTAGCTGATGGTTATTTTGGCTACATGGAATTAACTTTTTCATCATGCTAGGAAGTAAGATGTTCATTCTCCAATCTAAAAAGCTCTACACAGATCATTTTCAGACTTCTGTAGCGATGGTAATATTCTGTGGAAAAAAATTGCCTATGTTTCTTCTTTCTTTATTTATTTTTTCTTTTTTTGAGTAGGTGTGATCAACAATTAGCTATGATGTAATTTATAAATTCTATCATCCATCTCGCTATCCCGCAGCGCAACGCATGCTTTAAACCAAGTATCCTTACTCTAATGTTTGTGGAAAATGATTTCTCAATACTTTTTAACAAATTTATGTTCTCTTTTGACATTTTTAGAATAAAAAAAAAACTAAAAAAAAAGTTAATTTATCTTTGATTAATCAAGTTTCTATTTCAACTTAACTTCTAATTAGGTCCCTGTACTGAATCAATTTGTTCAATATGAACCATATATGAGTGATTTTGCTGACATCATTGAGTAAATTGTAAGTGATACATTTTTTTTTATCTCTTTGACCCCTATACTTTTTTATTATTTTTATTTTTTTATTACATAAAGAATTATTGAAATTATAAAAAAATTAAAGATAGAAAAAATTCTAAAAATTGAAGGTATCTTTTTATATATATATAACTTCATTAATTGCTTTCTATAATAAAAATAAAAATAAAACATGACTAACTAGATCAACAAGATCAAAGAACACATGTTTTTTTTATTATACAATTTATTCTCACTAATGGAGAACTCGCATTAAACTAATTGTTTCAATACAGGAATCCAATTAACATTTAAATTGGCTTAAGAACTGGATTAATCAATTGCTCATAATACAAGGACGACACTGATTGTTAATCCAAAAAAAGAGAGAAAGGAATGTGATGAAATGATTATAAATCAAGTAAGCTTGTGTGATATTTGTTTGTTTTTAATTTTATTTAATTAATTTTATGTGTGTTTATTTTTATTATCATTTAATTAAATAAAAATTAATTTTTGTGAACAAAGTTGTTAAACACAACCATGTCGAAGATCCGAGTTGCGAAGCCAAACATTTTGGATTTTGGTCTATATTTAACTTTCAATTTTTAATTTTCATCTTTATTTATCATTAATGACTTCTTATTTATTTATTTATTTATTAACACACATAGTTCTCAATTTATTTTATTAGATGTGTACATATCATTTTTTGATATCTTATTTTAATTGTTTTTATATAAAAGAATGCGTTGAAAAAGCCTACATATTTATTATTTTAGGAAAACAAAATTCAACTTGCAGCGGAGCACAGATGAAATAGCTAGTGATAAAATTCCTAAATTAAAAAATTTAAAAGACTTCAATAACAACTCCTGTGATTCAGGATGGTTGTAAAGTAATGCACTTTATAGATAATTGGAGCCTGGAACGAAGAGTTGTTGTTCAGTCAATTAGGCAAATCAAAGAGTTGTTGTCTGGTCAAGTTATTGGGACACAACCAATATAGCAAGACCAAACATCTACTGCTTGGTTAAGTTGTTGGGTCATAGGCCTAAACAAACATGATTGACCAATTGTTGTCTAGTTAAGTTATTGGGCTAGAGGCCTAAAAAGCCAAGACCAAACAATTGTTGTTCGGTCGACTAGTTAGGCTAAAAGCCCAACCATCTAATAAAAAGGAAGGAGAGTGCTATTCAGGCCGAGGATAAAAGAAAGGAAGAGAATAGATCAACCTAAAAATCAAGAGAAGAGAGAGAAAAAAGAGAAAGGAAGGAAAATTCATCAGAGCATCATCGTGGCTCTAACAAAGACACATATCACACCTCAAGGAAGAGCTTATAGATATGAATCCAATGGCACCAAGAAAGGCATTCATCAGTGTTGCAACAATAATATGCTCGCCAAACAGATTTTCCTCCTTTGCTTGGATTCAATCCTTAATTTTTCAACAACTCTTCAATTCAATCTCCAAATTAGCTTAACCAAAAAGCATGGAAGGAAGAATCAAATTAATTCCCTAATTCTTCAATTCACCCCCAAATTAACCCTAATTAGACAATACACAAAGAATCGAAGGAGAGAAGAAAAACAGAGAGAAAGTATATAATATCATGCATGTGCTTACACGCCACAACCACCTACCAATACTATGTGGCACCCATAAATGATTCTGCATTTCACAAGCTATCAATGCATGCACATAAATTATCTATACGATGTTTATCCTTTCTCACAAATTATCAATACAATGCCTACCTTATACCATAACAACATCTATTTGTCCACAAATTGATAGTGCGACGCTTACATGGATAACCGGTTTTACAAGTTGTCTATATGGTAAAGGTAGTTATTCTTCATGGTTACTCTGACACTGTATATCTATAGCTTCACACTTCACGAGGCAATTTCATGTGACTTGAGGTGTATAAAGACCTCAGGTCATAAAGTAACCACACAAACAACAATACAAAACCACACACAATAATCATAACATTCACTCTCTTATGTTCTTGTTCTCTTTACTATACATTATTTTTTTTCTTACGCGTTTACTAACTTAGACATCAAAGGGTCTCTTATCCTAAAAAGAAATTTGTTTCGTAGGAGTTCTTGTGCTACTGGCCTAGCTCAACTTAGAAAAACAAAATCTCCAAAACCTATTATACTAGTTCTGAAAAGTTCTAAATTCATTTTGAAGTTTTTCAGACTTCGTTAGTATGCATAACAATTTTATAACACAAGTTATATCATGAATAAACACTTGGAAAAATAAAATGATGTACAATCATGTCATTTTCCTCATTCATGATCCTTTTGAGATCCTACTTTTAGCAATAAAAAAATAAAAGCTTTTTTACTTAAAGAGTGAAAAGAATAGAGTACATAACTTATAATCCTAGAACTTTAAAAAGAAAAACTAATAGTTGACTTTTTGTATTCACCAAAATTGAAACTTCAAATATTCATTGGGTTAGAAAAATAATGAATTCCAAAGGATTCATGGAGAGGAGAGACATTTATTTAGATGTTACATGTATACATCTAATTAGTAATAATCAAGACAAAGTTCATCATTTTGGTATTGTATCATTACAAATTCACAATGAGTTATTCTAAAATTTAAGAATACTTAAATATTTAATGCTATATATTATCTATAACTCTAAAATAAATAGGGTTCATTATGGTACTTCACTATTCATATGAAAAGTGAAGCACTATAAGTTTTTTCCTATTTTTTTTTACATCCTTCAACGGTCAAATTAGATGGAATTAATATTGAAATTATGGTATAAGTACTAAATCAAAAGAAAAGGGGCTAAACTATAATATATCCAGAAAAATAGGTTTGATCCTAAATTTTTATTAATGTTTATTTTGATCCACAAGTTTATCTTATTTGTTTTTGGGTCCTTAAATGAGAGAGAGAGTGCATCACTGGAAAATAGCGGCAGAGAGAGAAAGAGATTAGTTGTCGTAATTCTAGTCTTAAAAATGATCAATTTTAGTGTGCAATTGTTTCATTTGACTAGAGGAGTTGGATGGTTTTGATTATTGGCATTCAAATTTATTGAAAAGTAGATCACGCCTATAAAAGATGGAATTGTGGGTTGATTCTTTGTTTTGTGACTAATTATAGACAACTTTAAGGGAATAGGTGAGTTTAGTGAGTTGCGTATGATATTTTTTATGTGTTCACATGTCAAATATTTGTTGAAAATGAGTTGTTTGGTCCAAAAACTAAAAGAGAGATTCTACCTAGTTTTTCGCCATTTGGTCTACTAAAAACTGGCACGTGAACGATGTGTCATCCGTCTCAACAGACGATGCATTTCCTGTGTTAATTTTAATTAAAAGGCCTTAATTTTATTTTATTTTATTTTATTTTTTTTTAAAAAAACAAGGCTAGGCACTTAGATCTAACCTACTACTGAGAAGGTAAGCGTTGGGCATAACCGGGTTTGTAAGCTTTTATTTTGTATTGCTTGAACTTGTTGTTCATCCACTACAAAAGTAAAAATAATTAGGGCCCAAACACGTGGATTTGGGTAAGACCCACGTGCCTAGGCTACTTAGAGTTGCACCAAGAGCTTTCTTTGGTTTTTTGGCTCTTTACTTTTTTTTTTTATGTTTTTATTTGGTTTTCAATTTTATCCTTAAATGTATGGTTTTTACTTAATGTTTTTTTTGTTTTTTTTTTAGTATTATCCTTTGATTTAGTGTTGATTTGGAATTGTTTTATTTAATAATATAGCTAAAAATTTAAAAATTAATTGAACCCAATGAAGTTTATGAATCGGTTCACAGATTTCACTGTCTAGTCCGAACTAACCTGGTTCCTATTGGTTTTTGTTGCTTTGATTTTATGTTCCATTGAATATATTAAATCTATAAAGTCATGTAAATACAACTTTTACGTAATTAAATTTAAAATCACATTTAAATAAAAAATTCAAGTTATAAATGCTCAAGTTGGAACCGTTGTATTAGTTTCAATGATAATATCAAAACATTTCGGGCTAGATACACATTTACTAACTAAATTAATTTAATTCCCTAACACAACCATGGAAATGAAATCCCTGTCGCAGTCTTTTATTTATTTATTTATAGTCGCAGCCAATCTAAACAAGACAAAATGGTCTGAAGTGTTTATATATATATATATATATATATAATTTTATTTTATTTTATTTTATTCGTTTTTTCCGTTACTTGAGAAACATTTTCATAGCTGGAGTCCGTACCATTGACATAAAGGAGTGGACCAGTGACATCCATTCTCGTCATCTAGAAGAAAACTAAAAAATATGAGCTTAGGATTTTAGAAAGGTGAGTCTTGGAGCCCAAGGTTCATGCACTATTATCAACTTGGGCTAACGTATGCGTATACGGTATTTGGCGGGAAATTTCGGTGACAAATAGGAGGGATGGGGTCTTCTATCGCCACGCCACGTGTAAGAAAGCCAACATCTTGTATACGTGTCGCCAATCAATAGAATACTTACCCAGGAAGCTTTCTTGCGGCTCACAAGTTAACAAATTTGAGAAGGCAGAATTTATTTCCTCTTTATTTATTATTTAGTATTCAGTATTCACAGTTGCGTCATACTCAAGCTCTACTCATAACCAAGGTTATATCTTCGATAGGTAGACGAAAAAAAACATAAAAAAACGCAGAGCGTTTCTGGGGAGTGAAACAGAGAGAAAGCAGAGTGAGAAAGGACTTAACTGAAGGAGGGTCTACAGATGGAGATGAAGCTGAATTCAGGCGAGATCGGAACCAAGACAGAAGCATGGTTCAAACCCAAGAAAGGGAGTGTTTTTCCCAAGGAGAAGAGGTCAGTAAAGAGAATGATGTTTGATTATTTGGTTCAATCTGTTGGTTCTGTTTGCTCTCCCTGTTTCTTTTCGTCCCGGCGTGGAGCCAGCTCCCATCAAGAGAACAAGGGTTTATGCTGCAGAAAGATCGTTTCGCCCTCAAAAGTATCAAATGCGGACTGGGTTTGATGACCTCTTGGTTGATTTGTTGTAGTTTTTGATACTTTCAAATCTATTGCTCGGAACATAATTAGGAGCTTAAATGCCATAGATATGTGTTTTAGTTTTAGATAGGCTATTAATAAATTGTCAGTGATGTACTTTTCTCACGCATAAACACATGTTAATTCATTTCTTTGATTCATGTGGGTTTATTCTCATTTATGATGTTGTGCGCATTAATTGCTTGTTATTGCCATCAATAACCAATCCATCAACAGGGGAAAACTATTTCCACTTCAATCCTCCGGCAAAACCCAGTTTCAAGCAGCCGTATATTTACCAACGCCACACCAGGCACAGCGCAAAGCACATCCATGGGGGGAAAAAACGAAAGAATTCCCACCAAAACTTGAGTATTTTTCAAAACCCCAGAAACCCAAGTTCATAAAACTGAATGAAATCCTGAAAGTATTTCTGGGGAATAGAACTGGAAAGCCTTCAGTTAAGTTCCATAGCAGTAACAACATGAAATATTTTCCACTTACATTTGAGTGCCGCAATTTTGGATAAACAATGAAAAAAAAGGAAAAAAAAATTCAGACTGTAGAAGTAAATGACGTCATAGTCGAGGTTCGGTACAAGTGCAAACTAGTTGGCAGTGGCACTACTTCGATTAGGAAAATATATTTCGGAGGGCCCCAGGGGGTCAAGTAATTTGCTGCCGGCCGTGGTGATGGATCTTTCATAAGTTTGATATTATCCTCTCGATTTACTTTTATAATAAACGATGAAAAGTATTAATTCACAAAAACTAATTCAGGTCGGAGAATACTGTAGTAATGAACAGTGTTTTTCCTCATTTTTTCATAGGCACATATTAGAGATTGGCAAATTGATTAGGAATAAATGTGACTTTTGACTTCCATAGTTAAATGATTTAATTAATTTTACAACAAAAAAAAACATTAACTTGTATCCTTATATTTTAGATATTTTCATTTTATATGCGAATTTAAATTACTCTTCTATCCTAGAAAAAGACAAAAATAAAGCTTCTTTCCTAAGGTTTTTCCACCTAGTATTTTTGTTATAATTAAGTTGGTTTTGAGCAATTCAACCTTTCATAAATATCAAATATTAATAAAAAAGAAAGAAAAAGGAAGTTAGTCAAAGTATGTGAGTGTCCTATTATTTATATTGCATATCCAATTTAGTTATTATTTTTTTTTATTGCTATTTATTTTGTTTCTTAATCTTCTTTTAATTGATTTTTTTTTTAAATTTCATCCCTTATCATTAGGTTTTAATTAATTTTTATTAAATTTGATCCTTATTCTTTTGATATTCTTAAATCCTTGTACCAATTAAAGTTTTTTTTTTAATTACATCCCTCATCATTTGATTTCAATTTTTTTCATGTTGAATTTTGTCCTAATTGTTTTTATTTGTTTTGGGTCTTTTTTTTATTGCATTTGTTTTTTCAGATTTCATTTCTCAATATTGTTTTTATTGAGCCACGAGCTTTAAAAGTTAATACAGGTTGACTTTAGTCTTTTCTAAGTCCTTTTATAAAAATATTTTTTAAAATTTTATCTTTCAATATTTGATTTTTGTGGATTTGGTCTTCATGATTTTGCTTTTGCTTTTCTTTTTATAGGATTATCCAAATATTATACTCATGATAGCGAGGTTGACAAGTTAACTCAATTTTTTTTGTTGCTTTTTAGATTTTTTTTCAATTTCATACCTCAATATTTTTTATTGAGAATTTTTCTTCGTTGTTTTTTTGGGTTTTCCTTTTGCGTGATTATCCCCAACCTCATAACTATAATCATGAGTTTTAAAGGTTAACACTAGTTAACTTTGGTATTTTTTACTTCCTTTTTTTTTAACAAAAATTAATTTCATCGTCCAACATTTATTTTTTAGGAGTTTCTCTTTGTGCTTTTTTTTTAATTTCATTTCTATAGGGTTATCCCAATCTTGTTTCCAAGGTCGAGGGGTTAGCTTATTCTTTTGGGTTTTCCTTCTGCGTGGTTATCCTTAGTATCATGACCACATTCATGAGTTTTAAAGGTTAACACTAGTTAACTTTGATCTTTTTTTACGCCCTTTTAAAAAAAAAAATTATCATCCAACATTTATTTTTTAGGAGTTTGTCTTTGTGCTTCTTTTCAATTTTATTTTTATGGGGTTATCTCTCAATCTTGTTCTCTAAATCAAGGGGTTAACAAGTTAACCTTGGTTGATTCAGATATTTTGTTTTCCTTTGGTTTCTTTTAGAAGTTTCATGCCTTGACATTTTTTTTAGAGTTTTCCTTCCTTGTTGTTTTGGGGTTAACTTTTGAGCGTTAAGTCTTGGTCTCATGATCAAGGTCACGAGTTTCAAAGGTTAACACGGGTTGACTTTGGTCTTCTTTAGGTCTTTTTTTAAATTTAATTTTTTCTTCAATTTCATCTTTCAACATTTAATTTTTTAGGAATTGGTCTTCATGCTTTCTTGTTTTAGTTTTTCTTATAAGGGGTTATCTCAATCAAGTGCCCATGGTTACAAAGTTAGTGGGTTAACGCAGGTTGACCCAATTTTTTTTTTGTTTTTTTAATTATATTTTTTATTTTAATCATTCAAGATCGGTTTGTTTTATAGTTGACTTTCATGGTTTAATTCAGTTCGTTTTCATTTGTGATTTTTTTTACCTTTTATTTGCATAAATAATCGTTTAATTATATATAAAAAAAAATATTCCATGAAACATAGTTATTAAACACATTTTAGTACATGACATGTGTTGCGAATGTTTTTTCAATTTCATCCTTTTTGGATTTATTTGTGGTTTTTTTTCACTTTCCTTTTTGAGGTTATCTGAATTATGTGTCCATGGTCACGAGGTTAACGTGTCTACGCAGGTTGATCTAAGTCTTTTTTTTTGTTGCTTTTTTTAATTAATGTTTTTTTTTCAGTTTCAACGTTCAACATAGGATTATGACTCTCTTTTTTACCTTTTATTGGTGCAAATGGTTGTTTCTCTAAAGGAAGATAATATTTCAGGAAACATAGTTATTAAACACAACTAAGTACATGATCCGTGTTGCGAGATCAAATATCTTAATTTTAGTTATCTCTTAATCAAATATCAATTTAATTAATCACATGTGTATAAAAATTTTGATTTGAAATTGAGAATTTTTTTTATATCTAAAATTACATAAAAAAAAAGCATGTATATTTATTTTTTATTAAAAAAAATAACCACTCTGCGGCGTTGCACGGGTATAAAACTAGCATTTACTAATGTTATATGGCTTACTTTAATTTTGTATACCAATTATTCTTTAGTTTGGTGTCTCACCTTTGAGTTTTGAGCTAGGTTTTATGACTATGTTTAATGACAGCCACTAATACCATGACTTCTTCCTCCTTCAAAACTGGTGCCCCTCATTAATTAAAAGTAAAAACGATGAACTATTGCTATTGTTATTTAATCATTTGGAAAAATTATTATTGCTTAATTACACTGATATTTTACTTCTGTATAGTTCTACACATGCTCTAACTAGCGAGACAAAACATGCATACATTGAATAATTACACATCCTCTTATCATAATAGAGCTTATAAAATGATGCCATATCATGTCCATATATAAAAATTTATTTCCATGCAAATTATTATGGCTCATAGCTATATAAAAGTCAATGAATCAACAAGTAAAGGGTTCCAATCTATGAGTTTGCTTCTCTTACAACTTATCTACTAATACGCACACAACATAGCCTCAAAGGCTTTCCTCCTCTAACATTTGTGCTAACTTAAGCATTAGAAGGTCTCTCATGCCCAACATAGGGCTTGTTTTTATAGTTGTTCGTGAAATTCTAGACCAGCAACCTTAATCTTTCAATCTATCCATCAACTGAGGAAATACATAGATTTTTTAGGATTTTCTTCAAACCTTGTTAATGGTGTT
>Ga0307517_10007775_pt1 | contig 15548 bp, 10 predicted proteins | sample 23_EM_MG_FD_194515 | JGI IMG/M metagenome (GOLD analysis project Ga0307517, IMG submission 194515) | Populus trichocarpa ectomycorrhiza microbial communities from riparian zone in the Pacific Northwest, United States - 23_EM | ecosystem: Host-associated > Plants > Roots > Unclassified | place...
TCCTCCCTTAAGTTGACAGTTTACATTTAAGTACTTCAATAACTATTTTCCTAAAAAGGAGAAATAGCCTTGCATTAAATCTTCAAGCTTTGACTTAGAGGAGCTAAATTGCTTAAATAAAAACTTGAATGCCGGTTTAGATGCTTCAAAACGTAATTTGGACATGTTCCTTCACGAAACCTGTTTGCTGGCAGAATTCAGCTGTCATCTTTGGAAAATCATATCTCCTTGATATGACATTGTTTTGGCTGAAATTTTGAGCGTTTATAGTACTGTTAGTCAGGAATCCAAAAAAATTGAGTTTGCATCAATTGGACTTCTGTAGCTCCATATATTCAAGTTGGAATGACCAAAGGTCAACAATGACAGATTGCGAGATTTGACTTTGAAAGCTGCGATTTCCATGCTCTTCCTTATTTTATTTTCTTGCCTTAGATTTCCAGAAAGGTATGGATGTTAGGTTTTTAATGCTACTGAAATCACTTAATTTTGACCTCTAGAGCTCACGCTCTGCACAAAACATCGACTGAAGGTCAAATCTGCCAATTACCTCCAATTTACTCCCTTTTACATCTTTCTTCCAAAAGTGCCTTCAAAACATAAAACAAAGAATATCAAGGTATTTTATATATAAAACATAGGCAAAACACTAGTTAAATATGGTTGAAACTATCGAATAATATAGTTGCATCACTTTCCTAAAATTGGTATATTTTTACGGGCAAGTTTACCATTTTAAAATTAAAAAAAAAATAGCCTACTTTCACGGCCAACCTACCTTTTCAAATTCCAAAAAGAATTTCAACAAGCCTCCATACTTCCCTGGTATTGGTCTATTTTCACGGGCGACCTGCCCATTTTAAAATTCAAAAAATTAGCTTATTTTCATGGGTGACCTACCATTATTAAATTTCAAATATTAGTATCTACATCGAATTCTTTCAAAATTCAAAACAAAATACCTTCTAAGGGTAAACTCTTAAAACGGGTGCCTTGTCTTATGGCCTTAGTTATGCATACCCTATAGATGAGATGTCTTTACCATTTCTCAGCTTTCGTTCTCCCATGCAGATTTCACCACCTTTCCTCTTAATTGGTGAATTCTACACCAACACTATTTCAAAGTTGAATTAAATCATATGCAATGTATGCCTTTCGAAATATAGCCCCTTCTTTTCTTTATAATCTCTCTTCTTCTTCTTTTTTTATTATTGAGGGCTGTAATTTATGAAGTGGTCTTTCTTGCCTCCTCACCTTCCTAGTTTACTCAAGCAAGTTCATGCGAGCTGCCTTTGTAGCCTTCTCTTTTTGTGAGTATTTAGGTCGTGGCGAATGCTATCATATTTTTCCTAATTGAAAATGAATTAAAACTCTTTATCTTATGAAAACATTTTTTTTCATGTGTTTTTTTTCAAATACTTGTGACACATGTTTTGGCTTTTATTTTATGGTGTTTTTTCTAACAAAGATTTCACAAGATTTACTGTCTTTTCGAAAACTTGAGATTTTGTAATGACATGTCAAATAACAACGTTCATGCAATTCTCATGATTTGTATTAGTCTTTGAAGAAAGATATTTCATAATGGTGATTGGTTTAGGAGATGGCCTATTTTGCATTGGATTCAAAAAAAGATCAAATATTTGTTTGAAGTCTTGTGTTTGGATTTTCTCAACGTGAACAAAGATGAACACTTTTTCACTTCATTATGATTCTCATAAATGGTTCCTTACATTTTAAGAGCGGTATTTAATAGTCTTTCCCGCTCACTTGATTAGAATGAACTTTTCAAAGTATGTAATGAAAGCTAAGTTTTATGGTTACCAAAGAAAAAGAGTTCATAGGCTCAAATGGTGTTTGAGGGTTTTTATGGGTCTAGGATCACTTTCACTTCTTTATGCCCTTTCATCCTCTTTTGCTATTCTTCAAGGATATGCTTATGGTATCAAAGACCTTCGCTTTTAGAAGTTGAGACAAGGGATTTTTCAAGTTTTTTTTTTTTCATTCTAAACCTTTGATTGAACACCTAATTATCTTTTCTTTCGTGAAATCTCTTTACCTACTCATATCAAGATATCAATGCCCTTTTCTATTTCATTTGCAAGTTCCTCAATGATTTTCCTTTTCTTTGTTTGTCGAAGTTGTAGGAGAAGCTTTTGCTTATTTTTTAGATACTCATGTGTCTTTTCAAGATTTTTCATTTAACAAAACCCCCCCTTTTTAATTAGGCTTGCTGAGCTATCTTATTTTGCGGTGTTAATCAAGATCTTGTGGATTTTGTTCACATGTATTCTATCTTTTTTGGGTTTTTCGACCATTTTCTCATTATTAGTGGACATTCTCAAATACATTCATTCTCATCATTTTCTAATACTTGCCTCCAGTGCGGGGTGTAATCCTAGCCAACGTTATCTTACAAAGGAAAAACATTTCACTTCAACTCAAATCAGGACTGCAAGGGACATATTGTTCTATAAGAGATAAAAAATGGTCTTTCCTCATTTTAAGCAAGATTGATTAGGACTGATAAATTTTGACCTCATTACCATAGTGATTTGTGTGAAATTGTTTTACAAGTTCATAACTCATGACAACTTCTTCAACTTTGTTTCATGTAGCTTTTGCACAACAAAATTTCATAGATGAGTCATCCATTTGGGTTTTTGGGTATTTAGCCATCTTTTAGGGAGTTGCTAGGTGAATCGTTGCTCTTGAAAAATCATTAATTTTTTTTAAAATCGTTAGCCAAAGTCAAATATGGAAATCCTTTGTTTAAGAGAAAATTATTTTTTATAAAGTATTTTTTGATGAACCTTTTGAGATCATTTGCAAAATATACAAGATGTAACAAAAATGAATAACCAAGATTTATTGATTTAAAGAACATAAGTACATTATGCATAGTATTTCTTTATAGAGTTAGAGTTCTCAAGCCTAGGCAAGTCATCTTCATCCATTCTTGTCAATAACAAAGTTCCCTAGATAATGCTTTCATCACTATATATGGGCCTTTGTAGTTAGGTGTCCATTAACTTTGATCTTCGCTAGATAGAGGCAAGATCTTTCTCAACACTAGATCTCCTTCGTGAAATACCTTGGGTCTTAGTTTCTTGTCATGTGTTTTAGCCATTATTTGTTGATACAATTGGTGATGACAAATTGCAACCAACCTTCTTTTACTAATTAGATTTAACTTTTTATATCTCATCTTCACCTAATCAGCTTTCTCAAGTTCTGATTCCATCAGTACCCTTAAAGATAGGATTTCTCCTTCTAGCTGCATTACTTCTTCCATCACGTAAACCAAGGAATAAGGTATAGTTTCTTTAGATGTCCTTATTGCGGTGTGATATGCATGCTGAGCAAAAGGTTTCATGCCAGTCCTTGTATGTGACTACCATTTTCTATATAATCCTTTTGATATTCTTGTTGGAAGCTTCTACAACATCGTTCATCTTTGGCCTATATGGAGATGAATTGAGTGCTTGATTTTTTTCATTTTGCGCAAAGCTTTACTATCATTTTTCCATTGAAGTTCTGAGTATTATTAGTCACTATACGTGCAGGTGCTCCATAATGGTAGATTAAATCTCATTCGATGAATCTCTTCATTACCTTTTGGGTTACATGAACATATGAAATGGCTTCCACTCATTTTATGAAATAATCAATGGCCACTAGGCTAAACTGATGTTTGTTGCTGGCTTTTGGATTGATAGGCTCAATTACATTGATTCCCCATATTGTAAATGGCTATAGAGATGTCAAATTGAATAGAGGAGTTGGAGCTTCATTTATCTTATCACTATACACTTGATATTTGTGGCATTTTGTAACATATTCTATGCAATCTCTTTCTATGGTCATCAAAAATACCTCGACCTTTATATTTACCTAGCTGTCATATGTCTACTAGCATGAGTTGCACAAATCTTTTTGTGAACTTTCCAGAGCATTTTTTTTTTGCTTCTGTCCCATCCAAGCATTTCAACAATGTTCCATCGAACAATCTCTTGTATAACACTTCTGCATCAATGTAATAGTTCATGGCTAACTTTCGGTGTTGGATAAACTGTTTGATATCATTACACCATGAATTCTCATCCACTTCACTTTTGACTGAGCAATAGTGAGCCAAAGAATTTCTGACCTCAATATTTATGGGTTGCACTATGTTCCAATAATCAATTTTGGCCATGTAAGTTAAAGTGGCCAAAGTATCAGCAAATTAGTTTTTGTTTCTTTCCATATGAGTGAAATTTATTTCATTTTTTCTAGTTTGGACAGATATTCTTGATATGACTTCAACTTCTCATCTTTTGTCTATCATTCTTCTTTCATTCGACAAATTATCAGCATTGAGTCTCCATAGACATCAAGTTTCTTTATCTTTAATTCTAATGCAGCTTCTAATTCGAGGATGCAAGCTTTATACTCAGTCGTATTATTGGTGCACTTAAACTGAAGCTTAATTGAAATAGGGTATTGCTTTCTGTTATGAGAAATCATCACCGCTTTTGCCCCATTGTCATATACATTTACTACTCCATTAAAATTCATTATCCACCAGTCTGATTCCTTTTCCTTTTTCCACCACCAGCACATATTCATATGGGAAAACAAAATTCAAAGGCTCATAATCTTTAATTGCATTGTTTGCCAAATGATCAATAATAACACTTCCTTTCATGACTTTTCTTGTCATGTATAATATGTGATACTTAGCCAACAACACCTGTCATCTTGCTATTATGTTTGATAAATAAAGCTTTTCAAAGATATATCTAAGAGGATTAAATTTTGAAATCAATCATATAGTGTAATACAACATATATTATCGAAGTCGTTTTATATCCCATACAAGTGCACAATAAAGCTTCTTTACCATTGTATATCTGGACTTGCAATTTGTGAACTTCTTACTCAGATAATAGATTGCTCTCTCTTCTCTACCAGACTTATCATGTTGCTTGAGTACATATCCCATTCCTTTTTTGGTTGTTGTCAGATGTAAAATCAATGGTTTGTCAGGCACGAAAGATGCCAGCAAAGGTGGATTATGCAAATACTGCTTGATATATCAAAAGTTTCATGGCATTCCTCATTCCATACCAAAGGATTTTTCTTTTAAAGAAGTCAAAAGATTGGCTCACAAGTTACTGTCATTTGATATATAAATTGAGCAATGTAATTCAAACAACCCAAGAACCCTCTTACTTCTTTTTCTATTTTAGGAGCTGACATAGCCTGAATTGCTTTTACTTTATCAGGGTCTACTTCAATACCTTGGCTACTCAACACAAATCTTATCAGCTTTCTAAATTTCACCCCAAATAAGCATTTTACAGGGTCCAACTTCAACTAATACCTTCTCAACCTTTCAAATAGCTTTCTCTTATTCTAACAATGGTCTTCTCCCATTTTGGATTTAGCAATCATGTCTTCCATATACACTTTAATTTCTTTTATGCATCATGTCATGGAATAGAGTCATCATTTCCTTTTGATAAGTGACTCCAGCATTTTTCAGTCTGAATGACATTACCTTATAGCAAAAGGTTCCCCACAGAGTAACGAAGGTTGTCTTCTCTTTATCTTTGTTATCTTTTTTATCTTATTGTATTGAGAGAAACCACTTATGAAAGAGTACGTTAGGTTTCGTGTCGTATTATCAATCAGGATATTGATGTGTGGTAAAAGAGAAGTTATCTTTCAGGCTTGTTTTATTTAAATCCCTATAGTCTATACATACTTTGATTTTGTCACCTTTTTTGGGAACTACTACTATGTTAGATATCTATTATAGGTTCTAAACCATCTTTTAAAAAACCAGCATCTTATTGCCTTTTTATCTCAGGTTTCACCTGAGCACCATATTTGGATGAGTTCTTTGTAGTTTTGGCTTCATAGGTATACTTCCTTCATTTAATTGCATCTTATGTACTACAATGTTAGTATCTAAACTAGGTATATCTGTGTAATTCCAAGCAAAGACATTGACAAACTCGCATAACAGTGAGATGAAGTTTTTCCTTTCACTAACACTAGTTAGAGTTCCTATTTTCAATTCTCTTTCATCCTGCCTTGTATCAACATTTTACACCATTGTCAAGGTCTCTCATTAATGTAAGAATGATGTCATGACACCAACGACGTACATCAAAAGCCTTTCTAATAACATGTTGTATGATGGGTGGATGTCCATCATTTGTAAGGTTACTAAAAACACTTGTAAGTTAATAAACAACTCTATTTCAATGGTTCTCGCCACTTGCTTTGGGGAACCGTCATAAGCCCTAACTGTTATGGTGTTCGGTGGTATATGTGTTGAATCAACTACCATTACATCCATCACATACTTTGGGAGTACATTCAAAGTGGAACTATTGTACAACAATACTTTGTCAATGGTGTAATCCTTGTACCTCATAGTGATGCATATAGGTTTATTGTGACCCGTTCCTCAAGTATCGAGCTTGTCTTTAGTGAAGCATAGGTAATTTATCGCATGGATTCTTCTGACCAGATGCTCCATAGTCTTTTGGGCTATATCTTAAGCACATATGCCTCAGTCAACACTTTTTATAGCGCATTGCGGTGTGGCTCAAAACTCAGGATAAGAGACATCAGGGATATCCTGGCAGGGGTTTTCTTTAGCTGCTCTACCATATTATTCTCACTGTGCTTCATCAACTTTAGGAATTTACCAGCTTATTCCTTACTCTTGGGTTTATTTATTTCCATCTCTTTGTTGGCATCTACAACCTCTTTGTCTTTGGCTTTACGTTACCTTTCTAATTCTTCAGGTGTAAAACACCTACCACTTCGAGTTAATCCATCAATCTTAGTCTGAAACACAAGAGCAAGACACTCAATATTGGGAGAATTTATGTAATTATAAGGAAATGCATTATAGTTCATGTTGTAAGTAACGATAAGCCTTATTAGGATGAGTTTCGGTGGACTGCACTTAATATGTTGAAGCCTACACATTTTTGTTTTCTTCCCTTTGAAACTTATCATACCCACGACATCATATTTTTCCTCATTCTCTATTTATAATAGACCATAAGTCATTATTTGTATCACCTTATAGTGAAACTCTTCACATTCATCGATGTTATGTCTCATTGCTTCGTGGAGTCTATAAAAACTGTCACTCTTTTTTTAACTTGATTCAATTTTTTATTGGAAAATACTCGGGTTGCTCTAATATGTCATACAACCTATCCATGGTTACCCTTAAAACCTTATCTTCCTTTCTTTCAAATTCCACAACATTTACTCCCCCACTACTAAAAGTATGATTAGGTAGGAGGTTGGAATTGATGTTGAGAGTATCTTCAAAGGTTATTCATCCTACTTTGAATAATTGCAAAAACTTCCTCTTGAATGTTGAGTAAGTATCAATGTTGTGGCTAGGATTTCCGGCATGGTACTCACAGGTTAGGTCTGGTTTGTATCAATTTGGGAAGGGAGGCTTTAACGATGGAAATAGATGAGGGGTCATATGACCTATGCTTAGCAATTTTGCATATATTTCTCTTAAGAGCATAGGTAGCGGCAAGAGTTGTTCTTATTTTCTTTGGTAGACACTCATTGGATTGTTTTCGGCTTGGTTTTTTGGCAAATTGGTGGACTGGTTTACCAAAAGAGACTTAGCCAAAGCTTTGATAACTTTGGGTTTGGTAATTCTTTTTACCTTTATACCTCCTTCCACATTTCTCACCTCAACATTCTTTTTCCTTCCATTAAACCCCTTCTTCTTGATAAGTTTCGATATTCTACTAGCTTTTATCCCTTGTTCCATTCTCTCAATAATAACAACAACATCATAAGAAATATTGGGTAGAGCTACCTATCAGATGCTCATAATACAGGGATTTAAAAGTATTGACGAATAGAGTTACCATCTCTTTCTCTAACAAAGGTAATTATACATGTATTGCCTTATTTTTCCACCTATAAGCATGCTCTCTTATGATTTCCTTGTTGCTCTTCTCCATCACAATCAAGCTTGTTTGGTCCGGAGTGATGTATATTGAACTTATATTATTTCAAGAATGCATCAACAAGATCACTCTATTTCTTGACCTTTGTGTTATCCAAGGTTATGTATCAGCTTAACATAGAACCAACCAAGTTGTCTTGGAAGAAATAGATGTGCAACTTCTCATCGCGTATGAATTCTTCCATTTTATTGTAGTATGACCTTAAGTGTGTATTAGGGCATTCCAATCCTATATACTTGATAAATTCTAGCTCCATAAACTTCTTGGAGACCACTGCATCTAGCACCAAACATATCTCAGCTACTCTAACCTGGTCATAAACATCAAATTCCTTAACAGCCCTCAATCTTTCCTCTTAGACAACCCACTTATCTTGTTTTGGATGATTAGAGAATTCAACCTCTTGGGATCCCTCTATTATTAGATTTAGTGTGGTTAACACTTGAGCAAGCATAATCTGGTAAGTCTTCAGAATGCTCGTTGTTCCATGTGGTCTAGTAGTAGGATTCATCACTTGAGCAAGCATAATCTGGTAAGTCTTCAGAATGCTCGTTGTTCCATGTGGTCTAGTAGTAGGATTCATCCCTAAATTTTCTGAATTGAGGATAATTGAAGTTGTTGGGAGCGATAACATGGTTGGCTGACTAGATGTCTATTCCCTAGACTGCGCTCACAGGAGTTGCTCGAGTAAGTTAGCCATTTAAGCTAGACTATTCTTAATGTCTTTCATTTCTTTTTGGTTGTGGGCCTCAAAGTGAGCCCTCTCTTTATTTTTCATCTTTTTTACGAAGCCTAGTATTGTAGACTCTAGCTGGGAGACCTATATTTCAAATACCTACCATGCACATTCCATAATTCATAAATGCATATGGATTATGATTATGCATGCTGATGTAAGTTAGATATGGATTTAGCTACTTTCCAGACTGATATATGGCCACCATTCCTATAAAAACAGGTAGGGTTTTGATCCTATCATAGTTGTCGAGACAATTTAGTCTGAGTTAATTCTTAATAAAAAAAAAACACTCATAAAAAAGAGATATTGCTCAAAAGGTTGGGTCTACGACCTTTTTCATTAATACTTAATGAATACTTTTGCATTTCAAAGCTAATATACTTATCATCATCGTTTACAAGGAGGAAGGCAAAACCTTCGTTTTCTATGTCCCTAAAAAAAGCATCAATTGTAGCCATACTTTATTGATATCAATGAACATCGTTTCCAACCTGCTAGGCATTATGGTTAATTCATTAAGCATAGATAAAGGCTCCATCAATCTACTCATCCATGTTTCTCATCTTCTCCAAGAGTAATATGTTGTTCTTATTTAGTTGAGTGTTGTTGGTGTTAATCATCTGACTGTGGCACTCGAGCAGTCTGTTCTTTTCTTTAAAATTTTTTGTCTTTGCCTTTTTTTTATCGAGCTTCTTATCTAGCAGGTTGATCTTATTTCTTCTATTATCTAAATTAGTTTTGAAAACTTCGATAGTTTTTCCTTTGATTTTTGCTATAGCTAGCTCACTTTCTAGGATCACATGTTTCTTGTATAGCCTTTCATACTACTCAATCTGGCTTTCTAACTCAGCTTGGGTCCTTAAAGACATATCAGCCCTTTCTTGGCAATTAGTTTTCATACTTCTTTTAGTTGCTTCTCTAAGGACATGATTTTCTTGTCCTTTTCCTCTAGCTATTGCTATACAAACTTTCTCAATTTCTCTCTAGTGAGGAGTTGCTCCTCGAGGGATATCCTGAGGGCTTTACTAATTAATCCCCACCTCCATTTGAAGCTTTTATCTACGTGTTTTTATATGCAACAAAAGTTGTAACCGCCTCTAAACTGATTAATCCAGTAAGGTTTGAAAATAACATCAACCTAAAGATTCCTAAAGCAAGTATTTTGTCCTTTTATTCAACATATCTAGAGTCATTCTTCCTCCTTTCAAACACTTCTTCAATCATTTTCCACTTCAGACGACTAACACTTTTTTCCAATATCTTATGGAGATCTGAACTTTGATTAATTTGGTCACTTCAGTTAGCACTTTGTTGTGTATGTGGTGGAAGTAAATTTTGTATATATTTCAAGGAAATTCAGTCAGTAAACCATTCTCTTCTAAAGTAGGACATATGTTTACATTCCTAAAAGTGAAGCATCAGTACTCGGGGTCTAAAAAATACATCAAGGCTTTAATTGTTAAATTATGCATGGACACCTTTGTGATTTCAGCTATCCTCCTATATTTCTTAAGAAACCTATCTTTGCGGATGCTTTTCATATGTAAGATGAGCTTTTTCAAGTTGTTTATGGAGCAACTCTCATTTCTAATGGGTGACAATTTACTATTATCTAGTCTCAAGCAATTCCCTACTAACAACTATAGGGATTCAAAGTCCAACTCGTATTCAACAAAGGTCATCTCTTTAATGGTGGTCATTTTATCAACCCTAAGTCCTGCAATTCACGATGCTTTTAAGGGTTAAGCATATCTTAATGCAACATTGTTTAATTATGGAACATACATCTTACTGGCAGGTTCTGTGTTTTTTTTTTTTTACATGAGACATTAAGATAAACACTATCTAGTCTCAAAAGGGTCTCATGTTTTCCTAGTGATTACCCTCATGAAGGTAATATGATGGGCTCAGTAGGTTGTAGGATGGTACTATACCAATCACTACCATTCTAAGCACTCAACAAATAGTGAGATGGTTTCACAAACTTCAACCCTAATTGAAAGTCATAGGATAAGCCATTACCCCCACCTAACATGAAGTTTCCATGTGTGTGCATTCCAAAGCAATATATCACAAATAGATTAGTGATGCATGAAGTCATTCATCAATATCCAACGTACATGGTATGAATATAATAAAATATGTTAAAACATACATAAGTAAAAATTTAAATACATCAAATCACATAAGCCAAGTAAAACACATCAAGCTTAGTCCAATACTATAAAAAAAAAGGTCCCTAGTGGAGTCGCCATTATGGCGCACAAGCGCGCGCAGCTTGGCAAGATGTTAGGGTCAAGGAATTGCCACCTAGTTGTTTGATTTAGGGTCACTAGGAGACCTGGGTGGACCAATCTTATTTGAAATTCTAGGGTAAGGAGCTGGTTGTGTCTAGAGAAGGTATTAGCACCCTTAGAGCACCTTACTTGAGGTAAGCTACATTGTGTGGTCTAGATGTGGTTTAAAGGTGTTGATGGATTCCTAACCGGTGGTCCGTTTATGACTCGGAACAAAACTTTATGCTCATGAATAAATCTGGAATTTCAAATTTATCATGGACTCATATGCCTAAATAAATTCTTATAGAAAAAATCCATGTAGGTGCCTTAACAGGGTTCACCTATCGTGAAAGGCGAAAGTTATTTTCGCAACTCGTATTTTATGATAAAAATACTCTCAATTAAAATTGGTGAATATTCAAAATAATTCTGAGAATTTTCTAGTCAACTCAAGATATTTAAATACTAGCCTACTTAGGTCTAGCATTTATATTAGAATGTTGACCACTAATTTTCAGATAAAAACAAATTTAGGGTTATTGAAATATTGACAAAATCCTTAAAGAATTTTACAAACTTTTTGTAGATTAAAAAAAAACAAAAACATTCTAAAAAAAAAAAAGATAAATTTTTTTTTGTCTAAGTTTTTTTATAAATAAAATGCAATTTTTTTTTTGTAAGGATTAGGGCGTATGTTACAAATAAAAATCATTTTTTAAGTTCATGTTTGGCAAAAACCCATTTTCCCTAAAACCAATACTATAAAATAGGCTCAGAAAGTTTTTGTCAAACACACCCTTAAACCAAAGAAAACATTTAGCAAAAACATTGCCAACTAACCAGTGTTTTAATCTTTGACCTAATTTTGACCCGACCTGGTTCACCCGGAACTTTTGGTTTGATTATAAACTGAACCAAAGTCCACTTGTTTGACCTGAAAACAAACCAAAAAAAAAAAAAAACCAAAATCCAAATGAGATCAAACTTAAAAAAAACACAAAAAATCATATATATTTTATCAAAACCCAGAAAAACAAAGAACATGAAGACACTGAAGAACATTCAACATGAACCCAACAACATAGATTTCAAATCACACCAGATATGGATAAACCAAGGACACAAATATGTTGAAAATCATGCAAGGATAAATAATCTAGCATTCATGCACTTTGGTTATCACTCAAAAACTACAATTTTGTCAAATTAGGTTTCGGTTCAAAACCAAAACTCTAGAATTAAAACCTCCTGAAAACATATTATTGGTGTAAATAAACCCTAGATTATTGACTACTAAAGTCGTCCGAAGGGTTTTGTGCACAGAATTGAACCAAAATTGGTCCAAATCATAGGGCTAAGACAATGTTCTTCCCAAGTACACGAAGAACACTGCTTTAGAACCCAAAAAATGTCTAGATATAAAACTAGACACTATCAAATCTAGAAATGACATTTTAGTCCTCTAATACATGCTTTCTTAGTTCCAACAAACCACATTACCATAACCAAACATATTTGAATAAAAAAAACCAACAAACAAAATCAAATCATTCAGTTTATGCAAGATATTCCAAATCCAAAAACTATCAACTTAAAATAGTCTACATATTCATGCAATATGGATTCAAAATTAGTTTTTCTAGACTCATTTTGGTCATGAATAAACCTAGTAAATACAAGATAAACATCATTACTTTAACATCCAATGCTTAAGTTAAATTAAAATAATATTGTTTTATAAAAAAATTAGCTTAAATAGAAGACTTTTATTACATCTAAAACGTAAAAAAAAAACTTTAGAAAATAGAATCAAACTATCAATGTAACAAAAGGGGTAACCACAACACTATTTGCTAAAAATTTTAAATCTCATCTCCATGCTTGTAAACATAAATAAAGACCAAATGATAATAAAAAAACCACTCCAGCAGGCCACGTGGACTCCACTTATAGGTTATAAAGTATACATTCATGCTCCTAGAGTAGCTACTATCTGCTTTACTTTCCTTGTAAAGTATTGCTTCAACAAGCTTACTATCATTTCAAAGTTTAAGAAATCCTTGTGCTAGGCTCTTAAACCTTCACACTTAAACTTCCTTTATCAACCTTTTCTCTCTTTTTTTGCCATCTCTGCTATGATTTTCCAGGGTGGTATTTATATGGTTTTGCTAGTGTTTTTGATGGGTTCAAACATAGATTGATCAAAGTTTAGCCCTTTGATCAAAATGATATGGTTCTGGAGTATGTTTTACAGCTATAAGCTTTGTACCTATGTTTGTTTTTCAATGGTGATTTTGCAACAAACTTGGTTTTTGGAGGTTTTTGTGGTTTTTCCAAACCTGGAGACCAATGAGCTTGTTTATGGGCTTTTGATCTTAAGAGAAACATGGCTAACCTTTGATAAGAACCCATTGAGAAGGCTTGAAGTGTGAACACACAAAAAAGATTAGTGGTTTTATGAAATGAGTATCACAACCATCGATGGCTGACTTAACAACTTCTGAGACTTTGTTAGAGCAAATTTGACATCATCATTGTTGAAGACCACTGATCTTGGTAAAGGGGGTGCACACCTTTCATTTGGATCCAAACTTGCTCACTTTGGAGGTCTGTAGCTCCACATTCATTCTTTTGAAAATACCAACCCGATCAGCCTATAATCATATAATGTAGTGATGACTGATTGGAGACAAGATATTGTTGAGTTCGTTGAAGAAATTGATATGTAAATATTTGATAGGAGTAGCTGATCTTCGTAGAGGGTGTGTTTCTCAGTTGAATGGTAGTGGTTACAACCTCAAAGGTGGTCTAAAACACCACATTTATTAACCTAAAAATGCCTACTTAATTAGCCAAAAATATCAAAGAATAAGCTAAACAGTGGTTGAATGACGCGTTGTCTAGATTAAACCCTAGAAATTAGAGTTTTTAATTTGGGATCTGACTGATTTCATTTTAATCCATATTCTTACAATTTCTTTTAATTACACCTGTAATTACCTCACAAACTCTTAATTTCATGCAATTTCACCCCTACCAAACTCAATCATCAACCCCAAAATTTAGAGCCATATTCATCTTGGTCCTTGGTTTCTGATTTGTGCACTTGGACCCTTTATTGCCATCAAACTTTTAATTTTCTTCAATTTGACCCCTGATTTGGTCAATTTAACCCTTACAATCACACGTCGTTTTCAGTTTGGTCTTTGGTTTTGGATTTTTTCAATCAAGTCCCTAATTGCCCATCAAACTTCAATATTTATACAATTAAGCCTCTAATTTGACCAAATTAACTCTTTAACATTGCAATTTGACCCCAGACTTTAATTTCTTCCAATTAAAACCTAAATTGACTTCAAAAATTAATTTTTCTTGCAATTAAATCCATCCAAAATTCTCATTGAGTCCTTACCTATCTAAATTTATATTTATTTACCCCAAATAAAAATATTTTCACCAATGGGGCCTTTGTCAATCAGAATTGGGTTTCCAATTTTGTCAATTTTATACGTTTTAGTCGTCCAACGTTTCCACTTCTCACTTTGGTTCTTCACCACCAACTTGGACAATCTTCTAGGCTTTCTTCATGTATATCTTATTGTATTTTGAATTTTTTTCCTAATTTTTCTCATTTTTATTTTTTTGTAGGGTCAAAAGTAGGTAACAACCAACGTTATAAATTCAAGTTTTGGTATGATAAAATCTTTTAATTGGAAAATGGAAAGAAGATGTATTTCCTAAGTAAAATGAATTGAAAAATATATAAACTAATAAATCATAAAATATTTATTAACATTAATTAAAGAATAAAGCAAGAAGTCGACGTTCCTTCTAGGAAGCAAAAGATAGATTTACATGCACATATTTTATCTCGGTTATTCTTTATATTTTATCCTCTTTCTCTTATTTATTTTGGAGGTTAATTTTTGTCACTAAGCACATATGTCTGTTTGTTCTTATAAATATATCATGCAAATATACCTTACCTATTTAATTTTTAAGAACAATAAGTTCTTAAAATTTTTCTTGTGATAATTAAAATAAATATTTTTAAAAAGTCTAATAATTTAAATTTTGAGAAAAAAATATATTAATCTTCTCAAAATTCAATTTTCTATTTATGGTTTTTTTCTTATTTTGATGGAACAATGATTTGTTTCTAATAGCTTGGTTATTTGGAAAACAAAACTTAAAGCAATTAAATTAAATATTTCTCAAAGCTCAAATGATTTAAATTAATTAAGAAAAAAAATACATTTATTTAGCCAAACCTTCATTTTTATTATCAATTCATTTCTTTTTAATTTGTTTAGGGAACACAATTGTTTTTTTTTTTTTTATATCAAAAGCACTATTATTCAAATAAAATTTATCATGATGTACGAAGTAATTATAAGGAAAAAAGCATAAAACAATATTTTCATTAATTTTATATGACTATATAAAGATATAAAAATATAATTCATTAAAGAAAATATTATAAAAACTAACAATAAAAAATGATATATATATATATAT
>Ga0307517_10007776_pt1 | contig 15546 bp, 7 predicted proteins | sample 23_EM_MG_FD_194515 | JGI IMG/M metagenome (GOLD analysis project Ga0307517, IMG submission 194515) | Populus trichocarpa ectomycorrhiza microbial communities from riparian zone in the Pacific Northwest, United States - 23_EM | ecosystem: Host-associated > Plants > Roots > Unclassified | place...
GTTAAAAAAAAGAAAAAAACAAAAAAAAAAACAGAGGGTGGTAGGAGTGGTGGAGAGAGGTTTTTTGGAAATTTTATTTTCCGGTGACCGGACTCGTTCGTCGCTCCTGTTGCTTTCCAGTCTTCCTGAATGCCTTAATCAGCGTTCAGGGTATTTCCTTTTTCTTTTACTGTCATTGCTTTGTTCCTAAGAAACACAACATTAGGACATCAACAAATGATCATATGATTACATTTTTTTTTGTTAATGTCTGTTTGAAACAATTAGTTGTGAATTTTACTACATGATCCTTAACCGATGTTTGATTAATTTATTTGTTTTGTCCTTGATTTTTTTTTTCAGAAAAGTTTTGGAGATTTACCCGCGAGGAACGAGAGATTAATAGGTGATCAATGTTGTTGAATAGGGTCTTAATCCTCATTTTGTCACAGAATATGGGATGTGAAATTTGATCCATGTGGTTTAATAATCTCCAATGTTTTTAATCTGGTATTGTAGGTGATGAAGGATTCAAAAATTTGGTACATTTTGGCCTGTATTTCGTGGGCTGTACTTGAGTGAAACAAAAGGAATCCTAGCACTTGGCTTTTCCCACCAATATTGTGTAAGCATACATTGTCTCTCTGTGTTTAATTCTGTGAATTCTTGTTGCTCAATTTTCTATCTTTTCCTGTTGTTCATGGAAGATTTGCCACAATTATACTGTGGTTATGTAAAAAACTTTTGAGGTCCATGGTATTCTTGATGTCCCACATCTTTAAACTTTTAAATTTCCTTGAAATCTGGTGAATTGTTGGAGGAATTTGAATTGCTGTAATGGGATCAAAGCATTGTGGAATGCTGGTAAGAAAGCTATGTTATGAGGATTATAGAATTAACCTTGGTTTGAATCCTAGATCTGTGATGCTGTTGTTGATTGTTGTTGAAATTTTCTAGATATGAGCCCTAGATGTTGTTGGTGACTGATTTTGATGTTGTGCCTGTTATGGATATGTAGAAATATGATGGCTAATCTCCCATGGAAGACTAAAACTCTGGGAATCCTCTGAGAAGAACTGCCCTTGGCTTGCACTACTGCCATTCTCACCTGCACGAGATTCAACAAAATGGCGGTAGCCATTGATCAACATCATGGATTCAAGCCATTTAAAAGATCTCAGAGATGTAGACTCCAATCTCTAACTAACTTTGACTTAAACATTCTTGAAATTGACCAAACCAATCTTTCCAGCTTAAAACAAGCATTCGAAGTAGTTAAATTTCACAGAAGCTTCTCCAGTCCGTGTTTTTCCTTGGCCACTAGAGTTGAAGAAGAGCTCGACACTACTCCAAGGATTGAGATTCTTGGTGGCCATGGAGCCCCGAGAGTCCGTGATCTTGTTGTTGAGGTTGCCATAGCTTTGGCCTCCGGTGTTGATCCCATACCAGTATCAAGTGGACTAGGTGGTGCTTACTTTTTGCGCAGCAGGAATGGAGATAATATTGCACTGGCAAAACCAATTGATGAAGAACCTTTAGCCTTCAATAACCCGAAAGGCTTTGGGGGGCTGATGCTTGGCCAACCTGGTATGAAACGATCAATTCGAGTAGGTGAAACTGGACTTCGCGAATTAGCTGCTTATCTACTAGACCATGGTGGGTTTGCTGGTGTTCCTCCAACAGCATTAGTAAAGATTTCCAGTGTTGGGTTCCACGTTAACGGTGTTGAAAATATTTCAGCTCCGCCCTGCAAGATTGCCTCACTCCAACGTTTTGTAGAACATGAATTTGATGCTGGGGAATTAGGCTGTTCTGGTTTTTCAGTTGCTTCTGTTCATCAGATTGCGATTTTTGATGTAAGAGTCCTAAATCTTGACAGGCATGCTGGAAATATACTTGTAAAAAAGAACGATCAGAAGGAAAAATATGCAGCCGGGGCAGCTGAGCTCGTGCCTATAGACCATGGACTTTGCCTACCTGAGTGGCTTGATGATCCTTATTTTGAATGGCTGCATTGGCCTCAAGCCTTAGTTCCCTTTTCAGAATCTGAACTTGTGTACATATCCAATCTTGATCCATTTAAAGATGCAGAGCTCTTGAGATCTGAGCTTAGTTCTTTAAGGGAATCTTCTATCCGAGTTCTTGTCCTCTGCAGTATTTTCTTGAAGCAAGCTGCTGCGGCTGGCCTCTGCCTTGCCGATATAGGCAAAATGATGACCAGGGAGTCTTGTAGTGGAGAGGAAAGTATGAGTGTATTAGAGGATCTTTGCACAAAAGCAAAGGGAGCCGTTGTTAATGCATCAGATGATGAAGAGGATAATATGGATAGCAGAGAAGAAAAGGACGAGTTTGAACTATTTCAATTCGATGAGGAGACTGAGCACATTTATGCTGAGGTAATGGATCTCCATCAGCTCTTACAGTCCCCTACCGAGATTGCTAAGCCACCTAAAATTGCAAAATTCTCACCTGTAAGATCACTGCCTAGGTCTCAAGATGAAGAACTATCTCCGTTGTTTGAGGAAACTGACCACGAAGTCAAAAACTATAACGATGGTGATGATAGCAACAGGACTTCCAAAGAAAATGGCGGAGACAACAATGGGGACGACAGCAAACTAGGGGGTTTAACGAGGAGCAAGAGCTACTCAGTCCGAAATAGGGCTTGCGAATCCGAGGGCATTTCTTTTGGAGACTTGAGTGAAGGTGAATGGAAATTGTTCTTAGAGTGTTTCGAGAAGCTTTTGCTGGAGGTTCTCGAGGGCACAAATTGTGGCAGCTTGAAGCAACGGTTGGGAACTTCTTGCCAGTTCTGAGAAAGTTGAGGGGTGCTTGTATCTGGTTGGAGAAGCATGTACATTGCCCCTGTAGATTGTAGATAAACATTTAGGATTAAAAAGTGATGGGCAGATAGCCATCCTTTCCCTTTATTTTTGTTTCTCTTCCATTTTTCTAATATCTTTGTATACAGAATTGTGAATATTGTCCTTTACATGATTGATTCTTCTTGCTAGAAGTTGCATCTGAAATTATTGCAGTAACGTTATTGGATGTAAATGGCTCTGTCATGGTGGGTATCAACAGCAGAAACCAAGAAATATTTGGTGCTAATTAAGAACATCATCTACTCTTGGATCTTTGATTTCTGCAATGATCAGGATCAGATAGGTTTAACGCCTATGTTTACATGGTTCCAAGGAGATTGTCGCAAAACGTAGCAGATGCAGCCAACAATCAGGCTAGGTTAATTCTTTCAAATTAAAAGTAGAGTTGAAAAGTTGATGCTCCCAAAATTCATGCGTCTTGTCAAGTGGAGCTAGCGTGAATTTCATTTCATTCAAGGATCCAATCACCAACTTTATTAGACAGGCTTTAGCCCTATGAAGATCAAGGCTTGAAGCCATTTCAAACTACGACTGTAGAAACAAGCTCATTAGAGATATCCTTCGAGGACCAGCACATCAAAGTTAAACCCATCAGTCGTAGCAACCAGTAAGAGTCATTCCATATCGGCTATTATAGTTATTAAACTCAGTTTAATTTAATATTTGATTTAATTTGATAAATTCACTTGAAAACTTATAATTTAGAATTTTATCTAGATTGAATTTTAAATTAAACTAAAAAAAATATTAATTTAATGAAATCTAGTTGACATTGTTAAATTTGGTTTAAATCCAACTTGATTAACTCTAAAGAGGTTTTTTTTTTTAATTTAATAAAATTTAAAACAATACCGTTTTATAACAATAATTGACCCATTAACCCATGTTTATTTTTGAGTTAATATTTAAATCAAGTCTAATAATTATGCTTACAATAACAATGATGTTTTTTTTTTTTATTCGGCGGTTTCCCAAGGACCAACTAACAAGTTGTGAAAAATAGACTAAATTCATTTTTGAAAAATCGAATTCACATGATTTATTATTAGAATTAAGTCTTCAATTCATCATGGAAAATATATTCATTAGTCAATTATATCATAGGTAGTATACTAGAACTAATTAAACCTGCAAAAAATAGATTAATTTCATTATCCATGTGAAGTAAAAAACAAATCATCCGAAACCAAAGTAGAGAGACTCATGAGAAACTGAATTCACATTATTCATAATTAGAATTAACCCTTGATTCATAAGATCATATGCTCACTTACCATTCGAGGATTGAAAGTGTTTTTCCTCGACACAAATGTTTGAACGTGGACGGAAATCTCAAGAGTCAAACTCTTCGATCAGCCCATGAATTCTAAAACTCATTTATTTTCTGTATTTTCATGGTTAAGGTTTGAAAAAATAGATTAAATAGAAGCTATAAATTAATGTGTGTTAATAAACCAAATACTTTCAAACCCAGAAATCATCATGCCGCACAAACATAGCCATAAAACCCTTCGGGCTTCAATTCTCGGATCACAGATCTTCCACATAACAGTGTGTGAAGGTAATAAACATCAGACCAACCCAGAAAGGAATTATAAATAAAAGGCAATAAGTGAAGGGTGCACGTGTAGGTGAGCTGAACCTGAAAAGTGATGATGACCCACTTCAGAGAGAGAAAGAATGATGCTTTAATACTACTCGAGGATGAACAAAGACAAGAATTATTGCCCCTTTTGATTTGGGTTTTTGATTCCATTACGCCCTAATCTAATCATACATGAAATGATAAAATATCTCAAATCCTACCTTCTTACTTAATCTCTCTAATCCCATCAATGGACCTCCTCAACATCTTGCTAACATTGACCACTCCATCTTCACTAACCCCACCCTGCTGCCTGTCTACTTCTTCTTCTTGATGGCCTCCCTCTTCGTCTTCTAAGCTCTGATGGAAACAATGACCGGTATCATCCACTCTTTCTTGGGTTGATGCGACCAAGTTGAAAGATCCAAATTTGGGCGTGGGTTCTTGAGAATTGCCACCGAATTGGGTGTCAAAAGTGAAGGAAAAGTTTGGATTTGATGGGGCGAGTTCTTCAATTTTGTCAAGTGCTGTAGGGCATTTTTTTCTTCTCTTGGATTCCCTGATTGTTTCCTGCTCTTCCTTCTTGGATTTCTGGCTTGAAGAAGTTGCTAGCAATGGTGGGTCTTGGTTGGAATCATGGCTTTTGGATGTTTTTTCAATGTTGTTTTTCTCTGCCATTACTTTGGGTCACGAGGAGAGAAGACATAATATGAGAGAGACCTTTCTTTCGGACAGCTTTTTTAATATGGTATGTCATGAATTTACACAAGGTCTTTATTTGCTGGTGTAATTAAAAAAGATTCTGTCCTTTGCAAATCACAAAGTAACAACTAATATGATGATGATTATTTTAGAACATAGGCAAAGGCCCGTACAACCATGTCCCTATATCTTAATTATAGTTACAAAACTATACTCCGAGTGTCAATTTCAAAATTTTTTTTTAAAAATAAAAATCAAAGCAGTTTTGGTTAATTTATTTTATTTAAAAATTAACAAGTTAAAAACCGAGTTTTGATTGTATCTAGGTCAATCAGGTCAATCTAGATTTTTGATCACATTAACTAATTTTTTTTTACTTTTATTTTTTGATTCAAATCTGTTAGGCCAGTTCAAGTTTTACTCAGTCTTAATTATATCTGGCCCGGATCAACCAAGTCAACATGTTAACCTAGATTTTTGATCGGATTAACTATTTTTTTTTAAATTTTTTTAATTCAGATCTTCCAGGCCGGTTCAAGTTTACTCGATACTTTCGTGGATATAATTGGTAATATTTAATTGAAAAACAATAAACTAAGACAACTTGTTAGTTATTGCTAATGCACATGTGTTAATATAAGAGATTTCCTTACTTTTTATATTTTTTAATTTGAATTTTGAATTAGTATTATGAGATTTTTTATATCAAGATATCACCAGCTACTCTATAAGTAGTAATAGTATGCTATTAGTTACTTCTAAACATTATAAGATTTTATATATATTTTGAATGTCGTTTAAATAAAAAACTCAATTAACTCAAAAATCAATTCAAAAAACCCACTATCTTTGAATTTTTTTTATTACTGATGTTAAAAATAAAAAGGACAAGTTATTGTTAATGGGAAAATTAATACATTCAATCAAACAACAGAGTAAACTGGAAAAACAAAAAAAACCAAAAAAATTGAAATTAGAGAAAAAACAAATAAACTGATTTAAAAACTCCGATGAGGTTTCAGTTCTAGAAAGCTAAACCGATTAAACTAAACTGGATTTGTTTCAGTGAAATTTGAACAGAAAAGAAAGTATAAAGAGCATACTTAACCTAACCCTAAGCTATTCTTTCCGCTGTTTTGTCTTTGACAGCAGCCACCCCACCCCACCCCTCCTCTTATCTTGTTCTTTTTAATTTTATGAAGACGCAATCCATCCCCACTTTTTATCTCCCTTTACCTTTAGCCCACCATCTCTAGTGTTGACGCGGCTATGCTTAACTTATTCTAAACCTCACCTCAACTTGTTAGGGTAATCTGACAAAAAATGACTTCCTTCTTCAAGCTCCGATCGAACCTGGAGAGAAACCTGGGAAGGGATTGCAGCAACGAAGCAAGAAGACTTGGATGTCAGTACTTCAATGAGGGAGGGTCCTTTTACAAGTCTAGTTTTTATGCAAGGACGATTAATTCATTTTTTTGGTGGCTTTTTGAGTCTTTCAACTGCTATTGATATTGTTGTCGATTTTTTTACTTTCATTTCTGTTCTTCTCGTGTAATTTAAAAATACTTAACGAATATTATTGTGGTTAGCAAGGTTGTCTAGACAATATATCTTTTTTCTCATATGTTTCCAAGTCCGAGCAAGAAATTATATGGTTTGATTTTCAAATATAGAATTAAGAATAACAAAACTTTAAAGGCACTGTTTGGTTCCCCAGTTTTTAATACTGAAAAATCAATCTTAACTAAATCGAACCAGTTTTGTTTGAATTGTTTTTCATTTCAGTCTAGTCATATTCTCAAAAAATATTATCTCCCGAATTGGACCGTGAAAACCTTAAAATTCACCTTTCAAATGATTCAAGATAGCAGGGGCGAGTAAAAAACCCGAACCGTGAAAAAAAACCGATTAAAATTTTAAAAAAACTGACCGGTTAGGTTTCGGTTTTATAAGCCTGAAACCGAAAAAACCAAACCGAACCCAAACCGGAAAAAACCGAGCCAAACCGGTTTGAACCGGTTTTGTCCTAAAAACTAAACCAAAACTGGCCAGTTTGAACTGGTTTCGATTTTGTTTTGTTTTTTATTTAATTTTAATTTGGTTATTTTTTTTTTATAAAAACCAAACCAAACAAAAATTAATCACCCTACAAGATAGTTTTCCCCTCGAAGTATTATAAAATTTAAATGTTATCCTTTCGTTAAAATATCTCATCATTTAACGTTAATGTTATCCAATTTTATATTTGATGTACTAATGACATGCCTTGTTTTTTTGTTTATACTTTGGATAAGGTTTGATATATTTATTTATTTTTATTTAAATTCTTTATTAAGTGATGTCACATCATGTAATTGATATTTTAGATCACGAATTTTACAATTATAATCATCCCAATAAATATAATAGGTATATATATATATATATAATAATTTAATTTCTTAAATAAATATTACATCATTTAATAAGTAAATTTTTAACAAAAGCATCAACATATGCTGATGGAAGAAGCCCAATATACGGCCCATCTTAGGATCCATTTCTTATTCTAAACGTAAAGCAATTGGGCAATTAAAAGAAAGCAAAGTATTTATTCTTTTCTTTATTCTCATGGATTCGTCAATGTCCACTTTTATCTTCATAGTTTAAAGTTTTGTATTCTTATCCCTAAAACAATGTTATTTTAATAAAAATAATTGACCTAATTTGATTTGGTGACTCACGAGTTAATCCAATAATCAAGATTTTTTCGGATCACTCCTTGAACTGAGTCTGACAATTATACATAATATTCATAATCCTAAAAAAAATCGAAAATAATTTTAAAAGTAGGCTACTTAATGACAAGGATGATATTTGTGACTTTTATAAACTAGAAAGGCAGTATTGAAAAACAATTAAATTATAAGGATGAAAGTGAAATATTGATGAATCTATAAGGTTTAAAATGAAGTTTATCCATAAAAAAGAGAAAAAAAAAAGCAATTGTGTCAATGACCAATGTCCAATAGGCAAATAGGCTCAGGACTTTAGGTTGTTGGACCGTTTAAAGTCTCCTCGTCAGCCATCCACAATCGTATCCTCGTCGGCCGATTCCGCCCCCAGCAGCACCACCACCACCACCATGGCAATCAGTATTGAAGATCACCAACTCCCATACAATACACACAACCTCTATGATGTCAACTTCTTCGATGACAAGATCCATACTTTAGTCACTCATACGCCTTCCTTTGTCAACACATGGATAGCCGAAACCCAACAAAAGCTCCACCAAAACAACAACCCTGCTGATCATCCCCTTCTAGTTGGCCTAGACATCGAGTGGAGGCCCAACAGGACGCGTCAAATCGAAAACCCAGTTGCCACACTCCAACTTTCCACTGGCAAAGACTGCTTGATCTTTCAACTCCTGCACTGTCCCACTGGTATCCCACAATCCCTTTATGATTTTTTGAGTAACAAGAATTATACTTTTGTTGGGGTTGGTATTGAGGGTGATGTGGAGAAGTTAGTGGAGGGTTATGATGTGAGTATGGGGAATGCTGTGGATTTAAGGGTTTTGGCTGCTGAGAAATTGGGGGCTGAGCAGTGGAAGAATTCTGGGATAAAATCGTTGGTGAAGGAGATTTTGGGGAAGCAGATTGAGAAGCCAAAAAGGGTTACTATGAGCAGGTGGGACAATGAGTGGCTTACTGGTGATCAAGTTCAATATGCTTGTCTTGATGCCTTTTTGTGTTACAAGATTGGGGAGAATTTGTATGCTGCTTGAGTTATGTTTCATGATGGGATCTGAGGGTTTTTTTTGGTTCTTTTTAAAGATTATGTACTTAACTTGGATGATTTTTAAATTTGAAGTATTTCAATGTGTGGTGAATGTTGTTTCAACTGGTTTATTTGATTTTCTGTGCCTATTTCTATTTCTTTTGATGTGTGATAGTGTTGTTGAACTGGATCTTTCAGGCCGTCTTCCAATATTTTGATAGATGCTGAAAAGAAAAAACAATGAAATCATCTTTAGATGCGAAACTGCTCTGCTCAATAATGGTGCTTTCTATTCTAGATGCCATCCATGGCCATATGTTCAAGTTGTCGAGTGTTAGATATTTTGCCTAGAAATATTTGCTATTGCTAGAGTAGTTCAACTCATTTACCTCATCCTAATATGCTCCACACAAAAGAATATGTACAGAAAAATTGGAAGAAATTGGTATGGCTCTGTGGAGTTGAATGGATACAGACCTGACCTTTTCAACTGGCTGCCGATCCAGCCACAGGCCTCAATAAATTCATTTCTTTGTAACTGATAGTGCATAAGAAGTATCTACAAAGAAGATCAATGCCACAAGATATCTACAACATATATATGGTCAGAGAGAGTGTAGAGATACAGGCAGCGTTAACTTCAGAAACCAAAAGAAACAATAGCCACAAGCTTCCTCAGATATTGTTGAAGAAGAGATTCCCCGCAGCAAGGAGACATGCTGGCATGGGGCTCAGGAGGTGCATCTGAAAGGGGATCAATGTTCAACAAACAGGGGCGGTTGCAATCTTGGTATTTCTTTAAGATAGACATTTGATTATTTGTAAATATTCAGCTATGTATAAAGCAAAAAAGATAAATGTGTTCCCTTCCATTTTTAGTTTTCTGTTGTTATTGTATAGTGTCGTTTCTGCATGCAACTATCATTTTCCCAACAATGTGAATTGTCCACATCATTTTAATGAAAAAATGTCCTTTGTTTTTAATGGAAAACCTACAATGTGAATTGTCGACCTGTGAAACCTTGCCCGATCTGATCTGTTGATTTACTGACTCGAAATTTAGTTCAGGCAAGGTTTTTTTTTTTTTTTTTAAAAAAATTGATTTGGATATTCATCTAATCAAACTTTGAAGATCCGGCTAGTTAGCTCAGCTCCCAATTTAGTTGGCCCGGCCAAATTCGGGTGAGATTTAAGTAAACTTGAGTAATAATAATAATAATAAAAAAGCAATTTAGCCGAACCTGTAATGATCTGGGAAAAATTCAGTGACGATGAAGAACCCAGCACTCCTGTTACCCTTCAATTATGTCACGAGAGTCTTCGCATCATCTATCATGTTTCACCTCCAGATAACTTTCCAAAGTCTTCTCTGGAAAAATTATTGAAACACAGCTGTGTAGATTTTTATGGTTCTGGATTGATTGAAAGAGTCAATTATCTTCGTAATACACACAATCTTGAAGTGATGACAATGTTTACAGACTCAATCGACCTACTTATATAGCTTGGGATCATTTTAGATTTTCCATTTAATTTTTCTATGCAAGAAGCACCCAAAGACATAATTATTAAAATTGGCTCGATTTGATAGGTTATTTCAAGATCTTGTTGATCTCTCTTTTGACTCGAGTTAAGTGTAAATTTTTTTTAACTTGGAGTAGACTTGGTTGCCATGTTGATCTGATAAATTAATTTGCAACTCTAGTCTTGATTTGACTTTTAATTATTATTTTTTTAAATAATATTATTTTAATTTTTAAAAAATAAAAAATATTATTTTAATTCGCTCAAACCTATAACCCTAACCTTGAACCGGTCATTAGCCGGCCAGGTTTCATTAATATGCCCAAAGGTATTCTCTCATGAAACACTAGTAAAACAAAAAGAGAAATTTAGCAGAACCTGTCCAATGCACATGTAAAATGACAACATCCAAAATCCAACAATTCTCACTTGTGTGCTTGAAATTGCTTTGCATATACACAAATTGCACAGTATTTGCAGATGCTGAAACTGATTGCAGCTCCCCCTTCTCTTGTTTTGCACCACAAACACATATATAAGTGTATCTGATCTCTTCATTTCATTAAAAAACTTATTGACAAAAACCTCTCCTCTCCTCTCTGCCTACCATTACCCTTTCTCTTATTCTTCTTCAATCAAGAACAACCTTCTTAATCAAGAACTTTCAATTTAATTATCAAGAAACTATCTTTCTCAACCAAGAACCTTCACTCTCTTCGATCAAGAAGTCATTTCTTGATAAAAAAACTGTCTTCCTCTTCGTTCTCTTCCTTATTCTTTAAACTCCAGCTTTACTGATCATGGAAAACTTTGAACTTCGCTGTAATCACAAGGGGGGGAATTATATTGGGGGAGATGATGTTTTTGACGTGAAATGTGACGACATGCTCTGTTACACAACCATTATCAATAATCCTACAAGCCTCTTGAGGTGGATTGCTGAATTGTTTGGGACTAAGCTACCAGATCGTCGCAACAGGCTTAGGGTCTCTATGGACATGATTTGGGACAAATACTGTGATGATGGCGGACTCAAAACTCCTGCTACCCTTCAATTCTGTCACGAGAGTTGTTGCATCATCTATCATGTTTATCCTCCGGATAACTTTCCAACTTCTTCCCTGGAAAAATTCTTGAATCACAGTTGCGTAGATTTTGTTTGTTTTGGATTGATTGAGAAAGTCAATTATCTTCGTAAGACACACAATCTTGAAGTGAAGATGGAACACTGGTATGATATCCCATTTATGGCCAATGTGTTGGATCCAAACAGGTTTGGTCTCAATCTCCATTCGCCTCTACAAGATATGGTATACATTGAGTTCTCGAAGTCGTATAAAAAGCCTGATGACGTTCTTAAAAGCAACTGGAGGCTGGTTCCACTTCCTCTTGATAAAGTAATGTATGCAGCCCTAGATTGCTTTTTTGCCTACAAGTTGGCAGCTCGGCTCTCCATTCCTGTAAAGATCCTAACAGAGGTATTGATTCTTTAATTATTCTGTAAAAATTCTTTTATTCATGGTTCAAAACTTACGCATGATCAGTTGTTTAAAGATAGTTCTTGGGTGAAAATGTTACATTTTTTTATGTTTTCTTTGCACTTGCAGTTCCAGGATCTCAGAATTCATAGGACTGACGATTCTACTGGTTGGTAATATTTGATGTTTGTGGGAACTGGAGTTCTTTTTGCTCATGCTTAACCTATTCTGTTGTTAGTTTTTTGTTATTCATGGCTAGTTATGCTGGCTCCTGTAGTTCTTCTATTCAGTAGCAGTTTTCGGGACTCCCTTTGTATGCTTCCTTGGGTGTTATGGTTTACCTTGTGTCATTTGAAGATGAAGTAAAGTGATCCTCTGTCTTGATTCTTGCATTTCTTTTGAAGTCAGGTTTGTTTTCGTGTTTTAAAAATATTAAAAAATATATTTTTTTATTTTTTATTTTATTTTAATTTTTTTAATGTTTTCAGATTATTTAATGCATTAATATTAAAAATAATTTTTTAAAAATAAAAAAATATTATTTTAATATATTTTTTTTAAAAAAACACTTTAACAAACTAGATAGCTTCTTAAATATTACTTCTAATCTACACCAACTTTCAAGAGTTGAATGAAATCAGAGAAGAGAGTTGTATGGTGAAAAGCTCAATTGGGTCCCGAAGTATTGAAAAATTAGTTCTCAATTAAGGTTCCATATAAATTCTTCAAAGCTGTTTTTAACAAAAAAAAGAAACATTTTTTAAATGGAAAACCTAAATTTGAATGGAATATATGAGCTCAATGAAAAATATATTGACCTAACAATCTACTGGACCCGACCAGCTTGCTATCTAAGCCTCGAGTCAAGTCAGATTTGGTCAGAGTCTTATATAGAGAGCCCAAGGTATTTTGTAAAAAACGAGTAATTTAGGCAGAACCAGCTTCAACCCGTGTACATAAAATTACAATATCAACCATCTAGGTGGTGGTCCAATAGTAAAAGCTTGGGACCAAGAGGTTTGCTCCCTCTGTGGTCTCAGGTTCGAACCCTATGGTTGCTCATATGATGGCCACTGAAGGCTTACATGGTCGTTAACTTCAGGGCCCGTGAGATTAGTCAAGGTGCGCGCAAGCTGGTCCGGACAGCCACGTTAAACTAAAAAAAAAAATTACAATATCGAAAATCCAACTCTCATCATTTTTTTTTATAAATATTCTCGGTCTCTCGTGTTCTTGAAACTGCAATATTGCATATATAAAAGTTGCCCTATATTTGCAATGCTGAAATTGTCGATATTCAAGTTCCCTTCTCTTGTTTTGCTCCACAAACACACATATATAAGCCTATCTGATCTCTCACCATTTCATTAACAAAAAAACTCTTCTCTCTTTTCATTCTCCCTCATTCAAGAACTTTATCTTCATCAAGAACCTTTGTTGATGACCATCGATCATTCAACAGATTTAGAAACTCCAAGCCATTAATTCAGAGTCAATATTTTTGTTTTCTTTTCAAGAATATTGAGAACCAATGCTGCTACAGGAAGGGCAGAAGGTAGTTGTGTACCTGATAAGGAGTTTGAATGGATGAATATAACAAGCCACAGAAAAAATATTGACAGCTACCAAACAGAACTAGCTTGAGGAGCCATAACTAGGCATGAAAGTCTAAAAGACCAAAGCAAAACTACTGATCAGCTTTATGCCATAACAAAACACTAACAGCAGAATCACCGCAATGAATTCCAGTGCCCACAAATTAATTAACGTTAAATACCAACCAGCAGAATCAACAATCCTTGGAAAAATGGAGCCTCTGGAGCAGAAAACATCAACACTATAACAATACTGCCCAAGAAAAATGATTTAAAATGTTGTTGGACGCAATCCATCTGCCAGCTGCATGTATGGAATACACATTCGAGCGTGGCATATCCGATTTGATCGAGAATGAGTGGCAGAGTTTTCCAATTTGATGCAACCACACTATGTGGTTTCACATTATACGTCATCTTGATGACATATGTAACCAGCTACTCAAGCGCTCAATGTTCAAGGTTTTTCCAAACCTATGCATATACTTCATGGCAGCCAAGTTAGCAGCATCCAACTCCGATTTCATATGAATAAGATAAACCTTTTTCATGAAGTCTTTGTTTCCACTGCAATCCCCAAGAAATCTACCAGGGGATCTCCAAAAAGCTTGGCAAGCAAAGGTGGAATAAGGAAAGAACTTAGGGGAATGGTAAATTATACCGTAGTGATCATAGCACAAGGATAAGAAGGTAGGAATGGAGACTCCATCGTTGGTCCGCTGCTCAATGCTCCATGTTACATCTACGGCAATCCGGATCGTAGTCTTTTAGCGGGATAAGGGTTTGGTAGGATGGATTGTTTTCAATAGGTAGAAAATACTTTTTTGATTTTAGTCTATTGCAAATTAGAGTTTTAATGAGTAGTACTATTTTTATTTTTTTTCTAATTAAAATTAATTAGTAACATAATATAGTTGGTTTCTTAAAAGTTTCCTTCTTGAAAATTATGCTTTGGTCTGCTATTGACTTTATTGAGAAACCTTATTCTATTAATTTTTTTTTTAAGATTCGAAGATTATCGAAAAACTATCTCAACTCAAAAACTTAATTTATTATATAAAATTTCAAGATATGATTTATATTATTCTCTAACATCTTTCATCAAGTGAAAGTTAAAGAGCTTAAAACTTTAGGGGTATGTTAGAGAATAATTGATACAGGCAAAAGTTAAAGATAACAACGAACACATAACACAAATATTTGATGAGCAAAAGAGGCTATAGATGTGAATCTCAAATTCATAGGTTTATTTTCTCTAAAAGTAATAATGATAAAGTTTGCGTCTTTAAGAGGTTTACAGAACCTTAAATAAACTAGAAATCTAACCTCAACTAGAAAACACAAATAAAACTACAAAGAAAACAATGATAAAATCTAAAATAATGCATGAAATCCAAAAATAACAAGGAAAATAATAAAATAGCCAAAACCAAAGGCTTGGACGAGATTTTTGATATCCAAATATTTGACAATCCACATAGCAACATTGTGGCTACTAAAGAAAAATTAGCCTCCAAAATCTCCTGTAAAAATTTGAGCATGATCCAACAGTTAGATAAAAAATTATGGTTTTTTTGAGTCATTATTCCGGTTTAATGTGACCAGACCTCCTTTTGACTTAGACCTATTCAATTGGTTCATAAATGCATCTGATAAGCCATCTACATAATCTGTTTAGGGAAAATCATCATATCTTGTTGTGACAGATCTACATCTGACTGCTCAGAATCACTGTTATCTCAAGCCTAACTACATCAATAATATAAATCATATCGGGTCTCATCTATTAGCTTAGATTTTTGAATTGAGATAATTATTTGACATGATATCAAAGTCTTGAAGATTAAATGATCAAGAAATCAAAAATCTCATTACCGCATTCTAAGTAATTATATTAATAAGCACATGGTAATAATAAGTATGTGCAAGTTTCAAATCCAAATAGCTTTTAAATAAAAGATTATATTAAAAAATAATATAAATTATATTTTAGAGCTTTATCTAATAACCTAAGCTTTTAGGTTACGAAGATT
>Ga0307517_10007777_pt1 | contig 15545 bp, 19 predicted proteins | sample 23_EM_MG_FD_194515 | JGI IMG/M metagenome (GOLD analysis project Ga0307517, IMG submission 194515) | Populus trichocarpa ectomycorrhiza microbial communities from riparian zone in the Pacific Northwest, United States - 23_EM | ecosystem: Host-associated > Plants > Roots > Unclassified | place...
GTCGCAGAGGGGATCGATTCCTAGCTAAAGTTTCTACGTCGGTGTCGTGCGCGAGATGTTTGGTTGAAGGTCCCTCACCAGGCGCGCCAGAACGTAGATGCTCTTTGGCGAACAGGGAGGAGGTGCCGCCGCCATAGTCTTTTCGCGGATGTGTTTCAAGCGAGAGTCGGCACCTTGCGATTTGAGGGGAGCGAACAGGATCGCATCTGTGCAGAGATAGAAGAAAAGAGATTTCCAGCTGGGGGGGTCGTTATTCCTCTCGAGACTGAGACAAGATGGGAAGGTCCACGTACGCTGAAAATGATCCCGTGATAAGGACCGCACGAACTTGTTCTTCCTTCTCCTCTGTATTCGATGTTTCATCATTGACTCCCGGTAAGTCCCCTTCACAGTCGCTCTCGACGTTAAGATCTCCCTCTAGGTCGTTCATGAGAGGATGTCGACCCTTCAAGTCGAGATATTTGACCACTGGCGATCCTCAGAACTTCAGCAAATCCGTATCCGAATTTCGACGTACATTTGTTCAGTTGCTGTGCCTTATCGCCCATGATTGTGTTTGAAAAATAAACAGGCTTCAAGATATCCCCAGCCTTCGAGTATCTAGCCCAATATTTCCTGTCAAAGAAGACCCCTTTACGAATCGACTTGATGAGCGCGATCTTCACAGAGGCCCACTGGGCAGGGCTCGTGACCTGCGCGGCCTGATTACGTGAAGTAAGCACTCTCCCATGCGCACAGGTAAGAGGGCAAAGCCGGAACAAACTCACAGCGGGCGAGGCTTTCGAAGGGGCCTTGATATCGCCATCTTTGTTCGCAATCTCCCACAACGCCGAGAGAATTTCCGTCGCATGCTCAAGATCCCCTTCAAAGAAACTGTCGATCTTGTTGTCGACGCTAGCCCGAGTCGTTTCTGTCTTCGAATCCTCCATCCAGGTGAACGCGAGTTGGTTGATATATAGACTCCTTATCTCGTCGTATCTGCTCCTTTCTGTCAGCATATGGTCAACTACATTAATCTGTCCGGCTCACCGAGATGCGAATCCGCTGAAGGTTTCCTCAATGATCTCACACTTTGCCAGCTCATCGCGTATGTGGTTCAGAGCGAGGGTCTTCAACTGGGGGACGTCGTACTGTATTGAAAGTTTGTCAGATGCCGGATGCTGTGGGTATATCGCGAAGGCCGGGTACAAACTTTGTCCGCGAGTCGGTATATGGACTTTGGGGACGGTCGGGGGACCTTGTCATCAGAGGGTGTGACGATTTCAGCGCTTCGCAATCTGCGGTTCTCTTCGGACCCAAAAGGCGCGAACTCGATCACATTCGTGTAGAGATACATCAGAAAGGCTTGGAACCTGCAATAATGTCAAAAGAAAACGCTGAAGAGTCTGCTAACTTGCACCCACGTCACGAACGCCATGTCTGGGATTTTGACAACCTTCCCCTTGTCAACATGTTCCTCATGTTCCTCGCAAATCTTCTTGTCCTCGCCGGGAATCGCAAATGGGTCGAATGAGCGAAACTTCGACTTGGTCGTGTGCTTGAAAAAGGCGACTTTCTCATCCTCATCGTCCTCAAGGTCGCTGTCGGATAAATATCCGTAGTCTTCCGCAGATTCTTCCTCATCAATTGCTTCCTTGAAGTCTTTCGATTGGGATTCTAGGAAATTCCCGAAGAGCACTTTGAAAACGACACTGAGGTTCTGCACGAGTGGCATCGAGTGTGGCGGTGGACTCACGATCGTTAAAGTAAGGGACAGTCTTCAGGACGTGGCTATTGGTGTAGAGCGCCTTTGGACGACAGACACGACCGGAGGAGTCCCTGCGCGAATACGGGATGATCTTGGTGTCAACAAAGTTCCCGGAGGAGATCCCTTGGTTTAAAGCCTCGCGGAGAGCAGTAGTAGCCGCCATGTCTGTGGGGTGTTTGGACGAGCACTTCCGTTATCAGTCTTATTTATAGTGTCTGTACAAGGCAGTAGATCCACCTATTCTGGGTTAAGCCCTCAAAACGAAACAAAACGGACGGGGTCGCATGATTTGAGCAGACACCAGATGCAGATGTTTGTGGCCTAGACACCCCTTAGTGCAATCACCTCTTAGTCCAATTCAAGCGGATATTCCTACGTCACCAGTCCAAGACACCGCGATAAGATCATTCAGATGGATGATACGAAATGTCTCCTGCAAAGTGTGGCGGTTGGTTCGGGGTCAGGGAAGTGCGGGAGATGCCGAAAGCGACCACGATCGAAGCCGATAAACGGGACGGCCCGGCAGGCCAGCACAGCTAATGGGTGGCATGACCGTCGCCGAGTGAAACGCCGCGGAATCTAATCACAGACGACTGCACCACGGCGAGGGCGGGCAACGTGGGGCGGGGGGGATGCAGGGGTTGCCGATGTGCGATTTGCGGTGGCGGAGTGGCAGGAGTTCCCGTTTCCATATCCAGGCGTGGCCCGCTGTTGATATTCAAAATCAGCTGCGGATATCACGGACCCTGCGTCTGGCTCGCATCACCAAATTACGACCTCCTGCGAGGGCTCGAGTTCAGGACAAGCTTAGTCAACACCACAGTTGCACTTGTGGCAGACACGTTATCGATGAGGACGCGTCCAGCGGCTTAAGTTCAGACTGAGGCGGATAGGGGATTGGAACGAAACATATGTATCATTCCGATGCATGGGGTCTCCATTTCTGGTAGGTATGGGAGGGGGGATATGCAGGAGGGACCGACTCGAGAGTTTATGAGGGGGAGCGGAAGTACAAGTATCGAGAGGAGTCCCGCCACTCCCAACGGTGTTGATACAAGTTCATATGTTCTGTACTTACACCGGTTAGGTACCATACTGCTGCTTCGCCCCAGGGGGTATCAGATTCGGGTACCGCGATCCTTTGGCACAGCCGTCCTCCAACGCAGCCCGCAAACTGGGAATTGGAGGTTTGGCGTCTGGAAGTTTCGCCACCAAATCCGAATGGACCCCTACGACGGCTTCCTTCCAATGCCGCAACTTCGCACCGTGTTCGACGGGGACGCTGGCAAGACGAGCATCAAAGACCCCTAACGCCTTTTCCAAAGATATCTACGGAGCATTCGCTGTCAGCAGTGTTGGTCTGGTTGCCATAGGGTGACACACACCCCGAGTAGTATGTCGAGACCGGTGTATTCCTCCATTCGCATACCCTGGGCCAGCTCGCCTAACCGTTCCAACACCGAATCGCGGAGGGCGTCGACTTCTGCCCGGGGAGTAGGGTCCATGTGACAGAGGGTTTCGCATACGATGGCGAGATGAGCGAAGCAATTGATGCAACAGCCCTCGATCACCTCCGCGCCGCTTTTGTCGCCAAGCTCTTGAAACCTTCGCAGGTTGAACAACAGGGTCTGAGAATGGTGGTTCAGGAGGGATACCAGTTGATCGCACGATTGTCTCCAGATGTAAAGTTGGGCCTCTTGCGACCACAGAACACAATTAACGGCTCGAGCGGTGGAGTTGATGAAATTGTGCTTACCTTCGGTTGGACGAAGGTTCAGTATGACCACCGTGTCTCTGACCAACAAAATTGTTTGTGTGCGCATGATCAACGGACAGGTCTTGAACAATACCGGATACACTTCCTATCAGGGAACGCTAAACGCGCGACGTAAATGATAGCGAGGCAAGCCGTACCTGGAGTTTACGTTCAAACTCCTTCTCAATCCTTGCTGTCATCATCGGTTCCGCTCCACCGCACGTCAGGAAGAAGAAATTCTCGAAATATATGATCTGAGAGAGAACCGACAACTTCTCGTGAAGGTCTTCGGAGAGTTCTGGCGGTCGTCCATACGTCGGGATAAACTGTAGTCCCGCTGCGTCAACGGCCTCGTAGCTCTTCTGGATGTACACGCGGGCGAGGTTAATCATTCGCAAGCTTACGAATCCAGCCGCGATCCAGAGCGCCACCTGCGCTTTGAGCTCCCAGTTATGCCCTTCGAAGACGTCCACAAACGGTCCCAAAATCGCCCGAGAGTACTTTGTTTGGAGCCCAATCATGGGTGAATTATCCATACCCTTGCAAAAGTGCATCCCCATAGATTGGGCAGCGTATACAAAGAACGGGTTGATAACGGTCCCCGAAGTGTCCCCGCGCAATATGGCTTGTTGTTTCTCGGAACTGAAACGGATCCCTAATTTGTCCAGATGGCATAACGTTCTTAACCGGCTAACAGAAAAGGATCAGCTCCTCCGACGGTCAGCCAACTCGAGATACACACAATTTCATGTCCAACTCCCCCAAAGCCGCATCGGAAAGCTGGAACCGGTCAGCCCTAAGGAGCGATAGTGTGACACGGGGCTCAGGTGGAATCCCGGGGGATATGAGAGACAACAGCACAGAAAATGGTGGAAGTATAACCCGGGGAGCGTCGCGTGTCTTGGCTTCATCAAGCACGTGCAGCCGGGCACAGGATGATGAACTATTGTGACCGATCGAATGAATCAGTGCGGGCGGAATTGTTTTGGGCGCCCGTCGAGTGATGGTCACGACAGGTGTTTTGACGGATAATTCTGGAATTGCTTCCCCAGTGGCACAGCGTTCTGGTGCAGAGACATCCCCCGAGTCCGAGGGATCAGGCTCATCCCGAAATAAGAATCGGAGATGGTCAGAGGGACCGGGCGGAGGGCCAATGATTTCGTACTCGCATTCTGGGGCGTTGTCGGCGTCGACGCATCTGGTACACGGGCGTTTGGCGTCGCATCCCTGGGAGTGAGTGCGTTGTACTTGAGTCTGTGGGGTATTATGCCTGGTAACAAAAGCAATCGCTCACCCTTTTCCTTGCTCTGCACGGTCGAGAGATCTGATGTCAGCGTCCTTGCTCAAAGTCGGTGAACGGTGGGGTCGCTGACCGACAACGTTTGCACGCCTCCCTCATACGAAGGGTCTTTCCTACTCCCCGCTTCTTGATTGGCTCGTAAACGCAATCCTTGAATCCCAGTATCGTGCATCGTTCGCAGCGTTGGATAGGGCCCGGAATGCACCTCTGTTGGGTCGATCGCGGGCGGAACTACTTAAAGGTGTGGCCTGTAGGAGTGATTCCAGAACTCACCACTTTCCTAGTCCTGCAGTTGCGCGAAACTCTGCTTAATACGAGTGGAAGGCGATGGGATCTGACACACTCGCCTGCACGCCGCGCAAGCTCTCTTCGCGCTCATGGATGTGTTACAGGAAAAAGGAGTTAGCGTGAAGTGGTGGGAAACATCGAGGGGTAGAGCCATTGCCCTAGCATGCTGATATATATAACAGCCGACCGCAAGGGCACCCAAAAACTGGTATATGAACATATATCGGCAATGGTTTCTCTGATCGCCCCGGAGGCATGAGTAATGTCGACGACGTAAAATCGGACTCACCCGTCCCATAACAAGCTATCAATCCCACGTGCCATTCCCTCCCTACCACCTCTTCCAAGTCCTTCGCATCCAAACCATCAACTTACCCCTCTCCATCGTCGAATCCAACACCACAGTCAAAACGAGACCGTCACCTTCCTCCGTCGCACCCGGCTTCGGAATAAACAAGGCTTCCCCAGGGACACCCTTCCTCACGCGATTTCGGGATGGTCCATATCGAGCTTGATTACCTGATCGGAGAAGCTGGCTTCTGAGCCGCCCGCGACAGAGGTACCGTAGCAGTATCGGTATTTCCTGTGGTAGTGGGCAGGATGGGACATTGGGAGTTCGAGAACTTTGGTGACAGGGAGGTTAAAAACCGATTCGACACGTCTGTGCATGAGAGTGGTGGAGACTTCTGGGAGGCGGAATCTCCTTGGTGTCGCATTTCGTGGTCGAGAATATGCCTGATGTTATCCACAGTGAGGGCGACAATGATCGAATGGTCGTTATATGCGCTGAAATCGGTGATGATGGTGCGGAAGCAGAAGGTCTCGCTCCAATACACTTTCAGCGTATTTCCATGAGTCCGAGAACTTGGCGATCTCTCCTTCGGCTACTCGATCAATGACGTTCGGAGTTCCAACTCCAGTTCATGGCCGGCAACACGTTCCGGTGGAGAAGGGCGGGCGCCCCATTCTTTGGGAAGGTTCAACGAGTGTCAGGCACAAAGACAGCGGCACAACAAGGAGGGGGACACTCACGGGTTGAAATCCGCCTGCCAGTCGCACAAGATGAAATATCTCTCCGTTGGGCGCGTGGTGCAGACGCACGCAATGGATAGGTCGATGATATGGGCGATGAATTCGGTCTTCCAAATATCCGATCCACTCCCTTGTATCCTAAACACTTTGTACCCATGGGTGGCTCCGAACCTCCATAAAGTTGAAGAAATCGCGGTTGACCAGATCCGCACAAGCGTGGGAGGAGCACATGCCATCCTCCACAAGCTCCTCGTTCAATACCCCATAGTTGGTGTCCTGGACTGGTGCATGCGTCTCTGAATCGAAGACTTGGAGCGTGATCGCGTCTGTCTTCGACACGATGTACGCCGGTTCGGTCTTCGTCGTTCCCATGGAATGCGAGACGGGAATCACGAGCTCTGACGCAATAATTCCGGAGTGAGTGTGACGGAACAGTTAATGCCACCAGGTTCACCAAAGTGAGGGGTGTCTTTTCCCACAGTCGCTTGCTTGAAGATACGGGAAGCGGGTCGCGTCCCTGTGCAGCAGTGGAAATAAGCTGGTATTTGAGCGTCGCTATAGAGGATGTTTACCGGTGAGGTTGAAGATCAAAGTCCGGAGCCTGGAAGGCGAGACGGTGTGAAATTGTCGATCGGCTTTTGATCCGTTCCTCGCCCAAGGCGACTTCCCATTGCATGAATGTCGGGATAATGGGGCAAACGGAGGCAGATAAAACGTACGGAAATGCACCAGTTTCGCTCATGTTTCTCTCGAACTGTGTTCCGGACTCCGTTCACGCATTTTCAGCTCGAACAAGAGGTTCTCGCCGGGCGTTTCGGTGATCTCGCACTGCCAGCCTTCTGGGCGTGGTGACCGGCTCCAGATAGGTTACTAAAATATCCGGTGCGTACGTGAATGCTGATACTGGATTTGATCTCATCTTGGGATCAGGGAAAGTGATGTCAAACCGTCGGGCGGAACCAAAGTGAGATCACGGTGGGCGGGGGGGATGATTGTCGAGACACCTAGTCCCCTCCATCACGATACCCGTGTAAGGGCCTGGCTGTGGACTGCTGGGACGGGCAACCTTCGAATGAACCGAGGAGGAGATGGAGAAAGGTGTTGGCGTATGGCTGCGCACCACCTAGTTGCGTCGCTCCGTAAACGAATTCGACTTGGACGAGCACAATTCCGGGATGAAGGACTATGATTACACGACTTACAGACATATTCCTGGTTGGTCATAACAATCGATGACAAGCTCAATGACCTTCCCATAAATCGGATGACCCGTTGGCCGCATGGGAGAGAGTTCTATCACCCAAAGAGTAGGGAGGAAAGAAGTGAGACGATGAGAGGGTTAACTAGGAAAAATGCACCGATGAGAAACCCCACCAGAGATTGCTTTTCTTGCGTTCAAAATCCCCATTCTCTCCTCGTCCCATGAGCACAGAACGGATGATCTGCCGTCGGGGAGCAGACGGCGGCAGTTGCGGGCCGCAAAACCGTCCAGCCGGCATCAGCTCCGCCACGTGGGCTCGCTTCAAATGTCTCCCCCACGGACGTCAGGTTGGGATCCAGTTCTGCTCATTTCCCAGGTGAACACTCTCGACTGACCGCGCTGCCCTCCACTTTGGCTCACGTACATCAAGATCGTATCAGTCCAGACCGTCCATTACCTCGCGTTATCCATCCTCATCCCCCCACTTCTGTCGTTGTTCGCCGAGCCAAATTCACTCAACTATGAAGGAGGTGCCGCAAGTGTCGGTACGTCTCTCTGTTTCGGCCTTTCGTGGACAGGCTCTGATCTTGAGTATCTGGGTTTGGCAGGGATGGTGATGGATTGGAGGGAGATGGCCGGGAGACCAACCGTCCGGGGTTGGAATCGCGAGGATAGGTGGGACGTATATGCTGGCGCATGGAGTGGTGGCCGCAAGTTTGACCATAAAGGGTTCGACAACCAGCAATGGTCCGGAATCGACCCCATTCGTGGATGGATAATCGCATTTTGCTGGGTCGTGGCCTCATGTGTCGAGTTAGTCCTTCCCTTCATTCACTTACCTCGCGTTGTTTAGAGGCTTACAACTATGCCCTTTGTACCCAGCGTGTATTCATTATACCTTTTCGTACGACGGCCACGCCTGGTTCTCGATTTCGCCCTAACCCTCATCTTCAACCATTTGGTTTTGACAACCTACTATTCATCTTCCGTTCCGACATCTCTGTTCTTTTGGGCGGTGCTGCTGGCAAGCTGCACTGGCATTGTCATCGTGACTGAACAGCTATGTGTAAAACGGGAAATGAATGATGGCTTGGCCGTCCCTGCAGATAGCGCTCTCGATGACATAGAAATTGGCGGGTTGAGGCGAGATTGAGATGTTGAGCTGAGATGCCCTAAGGTGGTCTTAATTTGCCAGGCAAGCACTCTTTGATCACATCCCGTAAGAAACTGACACCTTGTCGACTCAGATGTTATGTACTTGACAAGTCGCTTCCCAAATTGCCAAGATGTTATCCCTCGATGCTCCAAAGCACATCCTCCCACTTGTCTGGCCCAATCCCTGCCAATCACAACGTCCCCCGGTTACGTCACCGCAGTTTTTCGTTCCTTCACAGTTGTCAGTGTCGTCATTCCCCAGGTGCCTCTCGTTTGCGGGACACGTTTACGCAAACAACAAACGAGTTATTTCACACACGACGTCTGTCTGAATTGGCGTTCAAGGCCCCACTCTTGTTTATCCCACACGCCAATCCTGCGACCGAGACACCCATTGAGCTTGATCTCGTATCAAACCGACATCAGGTCGTTGATTTACGTACCCCGATCTGGGGAGAAGGCTAGCCACGGATCGGCGGATGTTTCACTGACGTACAAATCAGCCTTTGCGCGGACCATCTCGAATTCAAAGCTCTACAGTGGATGCGCCGCGATCGCTGATTCGGCGCATTTGACCCCTTACCCACCACCCGTAACTTTCTTTCGCTCGTCCGATTCGGAGGTCGCCCCGGGGTCGATGTTCTCAAGTTTTCAGCCAACCAGTCCACGTCGGTAAGTTTTTTTTTTTTCTTCTGTGGCCGGAGTTCCGTTCATTATATCCTTTTCAAATTTTCAAAGATGTCAAAACATGATTTCATGTTATCAAGACTCTTTGTAATTTGTACTCGTATGGTGATGATGAGCAAGGGGGAAAGCGAATGATCGACGGCGATTTTATTGGGCGACATTGTGGGTACTTTCTGTAGTAAGTGAACCCGGTTATGTATCACGAAAACGCTGAAGATTGCAGGTTTTCTTTGTTGATTGAACTCGCTTCATGATATGATATCCCACCTACGACCTGTGACGGTTGTCGGGTTTTAGATTTCCGCCCGCTCCGGTTTGTTCAGGAATGCCGTGCGTTTGAACCGCGAATCTCGGAGTATTTCTTGGCATCTTGGTGCAAAATGATTGAATGAAGGCAGTCCCCCGCCAACGTAAAGAGCATGTTCTTTGGTTTCCAGGATACAAGCACCCCTATGCGCTCAATTCCTCCGGCTTGATCTTCGTCGGATGCCTCGGGGATGTGCGTAGTATCAACGCTCCGACCGGCTCTTTCCTTCGCTTGATTGTGCAGTTAATTTTCTATGACCATCGTGACCCCGTGGGTGAGTTGATCGAGGCGCTGCCCCGCTTCAATGTGAGCCCTTCGCGGCTGGCGGATTGCATGCGGATTCGCTCCTGAGCGCCTGAATTCACACGCCTAAGAGGATTACTATTATGGCCTTCCCGTTTTCTGGAAAGCTGGAACCTTGGTGGGTATGTTCCGTTCCAGTGATTATCATGGACCCATCTCGTCAGTAGAGGTACCAACTACCCAAAGAGCGGGGACAGAGACTCTCCGGGTCTCTTTTCCCTGAAAACCCCCTGGCGGGAGAATATCTGCCACGATGTGAGCTCATTGATCGCGAATTATAAAAAAACAGCCCGTTCGGATACACAGTAACCACCGTTTACGTTTTGACGGGAACGGGTTATGTCATTGGTCGTGGCTTCCCTTGATCTCACTTGGCCGCATTTCCGCTTGAATCCCACCTCGACTGAAGGAAGGGTCAAACACGGCTAGCACGTTTCTGTCGCGGTATTGGAACAGGAAGTGGCAGAAACAATTGTCAGAGGACCTTGAACGCCTTTTTGCACAGGTTTAACCAATGTGGGCGTGTCAGTTGTGGATGGGATCAAACCTCATAAGGCATGCGGCTCGGCTAGAGGGCCTTTAAATATTCAATTACGGAGGACAACGTTGTTGGGTGGCGTTTGGTACAGTTGCCAGCAGCTTCTTGATTCGTCCTTGAGAGAGAGATTTGCTTCATAAACGTGGGACCACAGCCGGCCTGAACAGTGCTGAGCTTTACAAACTGTATCACAGTTCATCTCGTTTCGAAGTCGCACCTCCTTAACTTGCACTCGCACTGATGATGCGCACTGTCGGAGAGGCCGCAACCCATCCCCTCCCCGTGTTCTCTAGTAATATGTCAAATGCTCTCACTCGGACCTCGTGTCCGTTTTGCCGTATAAATACACCGCACGTCTGGACGCGGACGCCTTGACTCTTGGATACGCCCTCTTCGTCCTCCCCCACCCTCAGCCCAGTCCTCAAAAAATGGACAAAGTTAAGAACCTGTTGTCCCCCCTGGCCTCGGGCACGATTAATGACACGTTGGTGAGTCCACAAAACCCATAACCTCTCCGTAGGTGGGTTACCGAGAGATGCCAACGCACCCATTTTGCATATCTCAGAAACTGGTCGTTATTGGCGGCACGATGGAAACCGCCCGTAGAGCGTCCGTCTCTGCCTGGAACGGTTTTGTGGACTGTAATTCCATTTCTTTTGCTGGTTTTTCTATGCAACACACGCTCAGCGGTAAACCCCCCCAAAATAGCCTTCTTCCTGACCGCGCACTTTTCCCAGGAGGATTATCCGGTAAGTCATACTCCGTAGTTGCTCACCGCGCGCCACCCAGAGCTGAACCGGCATCGGCACCGGTCGATTTCCCCCCCCCGCGCACCACAGTATGATTGGTACGTTATTTCTTGCCCCCGAGGTTTCAGTTTGGAAGGGCTCACGTTCCGTGATCACAGGTTGATGCATTGGCTTTCCAAGGTACGCGCCCATTTGAACGCGGAATTTTTTTTTTTTTTTCAGTGATATCGACCCTGTGATTTGGTTCAGCAACCCGCATGGGGGAGAAGCAGAGAGTTTGATATTACGACGAGGACTGTTGGCAGAAACGCTGTTACCCAGTCTACGACCAGTGACATCTTTGATGACGAGGAGGGGGACGAATCGCTCGTTCACGGCCATAGAAAGCGGAAGGTGGCGTTTGAGCCAAGCCCAGGTATGTCAACTATTGCTGTTCCGATTATGGCATTGTTCCCGATCAAACACACACCACGCCAGAGACCACACACACAATCTACTACCGAGGTCACTGGTTGAGGGTGAGCGGTTTTCCTCACCGGTCCCCCCCCCCCCCGTTTCAATTCGTTGATAAATTCCGAAGATTACCCGGACGAAACGCAATAGGGATTACGGGCACTCTTCAGAGTTGAAGATCAGGTGGGCTTTTCACCCCTTCCCCTCTTTGATTGTCCACGGCGTCACGGATGCTCACCACACGGCACCCGAAGCGTCGTCGCACGTAATAACAACATCTTGAAGCAGCTTGTTCTCGAAGCAAAACGCGAGTATGAAAAGGACGCCGAGCACAGAGTTCATATCTACATGGCTGACACGTAAGTATTTGATCCGCATCTTTGCGAGTCGGATCACTAAGCGTCAGCTTCAGAACATGGGGATGTTGGACGTGGACAGGTGCCCGCCAGAAGCGGCCCATGAGTTCGATCGTCCTGGAACCCGGCGTTAAAGATATGCTCCTTGCCGACTGCAAGGATTTCTTGCACTCCGAGGATTGGTACGTCGGAGTTTCACACCCCCCGTGGCCGAAAGTGTAAATGAAAACTAACAGAGATTCCCCCAGGTACGCCGAGAGAGGTTCGTGACGTCAATCACGGAAGAACGTCTCCACCGATCTGACGACAAGTTTACTAATCACCCCAGGCATTCCGTTCCGTCGCGGTTACCTCCTACATGGCGTTCCTGGGAGGTACGTGACCATTACCACCCAAACTCGTCACCGAATAGTGTTTTGATCGGCGTTTTCGATTATAGCGGCAAGACGTCTTTAATTCACTCAATAGCTGGCGAACTGGGCCTTGATATTTACGTTGTCAGCCTTTCGGCTAAGGGGTAAGCGTAGTTCGGTTATAGCTGCCGTGGCGCTTCGTATGTTGTGGTCGCAACAGGCTCACTTCGGCTTAGGATGAGCGATAACAAATTGACGAAGCTCATGGGACGCGTGCCATCAAGGTCAGTTGAGCGTCGTACCGCCCTATATCGTAGCCCACCTCTGACCAACATGTGTCAGGTGCATCTTGCTCCTCGAGGACCTGGATGCTGCCTTCACTCGTGGCGTATCACGAGATGAAAAGTCCACGGGTGTTCCCATAACCCCAAGTAGTACTACCATTGGGAGCAAAAAGGACTCCGACAATGACGGAGAATCTACTCTCAGCCTGAGTGGTCTTCTGAACAGTTTGGATGGCGTTGCCGCTGCAGAGGGACGGTGAGTTCCCTCCCGAGCACCCCAGCACACCTCCCTAACCGTACTAACATCGTCCACCTTCAGTTTACTTTTCGCGACCACCAATCACATCGAGCGCTTGGACCCTGCCCTCAGCAGGCCGGGAAGGATGGACGTCTGGATAAATTTCAAGAACGCGAGCAAGTGGCAAGCGGAGGAGATCTTCAAAAACTTCTTCCCCTGTAAACGTCCAGACCCTCCCACACCGCCAACGCCACAAGAAGCAGGGGTAGACGAACAGAAGCCGAAACCAAAGCGGAAGGCTCATTCCGTGCCGATTTTGGAGGAGGCTGAATTGGCGGATCTTGCCAAGCGCTTCGGCGACGGGATCCCTGAGGACGAGATGAGCGTGGGTGGGGTCTCGGGTTCGGATTTCTGCGCTTGGCTGACGGACTCGTTCAGGTAGCCGCCCTCCAAGGATACCTCCTCAAGAACAAGACCCGACCGAAGGAGGCTGTGGAAGAAGTCGCTGAATGGTGAGGGCTCGAAAAATTTCCCCCCGCAATACAGAACGTCAGTCAGCTGATCATATCCAACTTATACAGGGTCATCAAAGAACGCGAGATGCGGGAGAAGATGAAAAAAGAGAAGGAAGAGGTCTGTGGCCGGCGTGTGTGATTGTCGGTGTTCCGTCAGGGTCTGACCCATTCACTTCCGTTAGCGCGAGGCGAAGGAGAAGAAAGAACGTGAAGAGAAGGAGCGAAAGGAGCGAGAGGAGAAGGCTGCTAAGGAGGTCGGCGTCCCATTCACTCTTCCCGCATCTTCCCATGTTTAACCTCTAGGTTCTCTAGAAGGAAGAACGTGAGAAGTTGGCTAAGCTGGTAGGAATCTTACCACTCTACATTAATCGACAAGATCCTTAAAACTGGCCGTCTTTTTCTTTCTTTCAGGAGGCCAAACTCAAACCACGCGTAGCCCCGGTCGTGATCGAAGCTAGCACCTCTACCAGCTCAACCACGAGCCTCGCCACGGCCAACAGCAGCACCAGCACGGGTGCCGATGCCGATACGGAGGAAACTACAGCCTCTGAGGGAGAGATTGACAAGAAGGATGAAAAATGGGTATCCGTCCAAAGCGGTCCGACGACCACTGGAACCACCATCGCCACTTCGTAGGGCCAGTCATTGCGTTTTGCATACAACCTCGGCTACATGCACCGAGCTGACTACTCCTTCCGATATGCGCCCCACCCACCACCAGCTCTTACGTTCTGCACCCTGTCTTCTCGTGTTCTCGATGTTACGTTTCTTTCATCCGTACGTATCCTTGCTTCCTTCGCAGTTTCCCCTCTTGGGTTTGGTTTGACACGGGAGGGTTCCACCGGCACACCGCTACTCTTTTCTCCCCCTTGAAGTCATGTCGGTGTTCTCGCGGATAGTTGCACTTTGCTCCTTTCCAACACTACACCCATTCAGTACACGACACACAATATCTCGCATGTACGCGAGGGGGAGGGGGAGGGGGGAAACACGGCGGATTTGTTCATCTTTCGGCTTTTTTCTTTTGGATCTGAGTTGTTTTGTCTTAATTTGCACCGGATAGTCGCGTGTCACTCTTTGCATATACATCGATGAAACCGCCCTTGCCGGTAATGTAGGAAGGTATGAGAGACATCACGGTTTTAAGTGAAACCAACGAATCCTGGTGCCCTGCAAAGTGGACGGAGCAGATGCAGCTTCACGAAACGTGGTCAAACGAAGGCGGCAACTTCTTCAGCGCCATTATATGGATGGCTGCCCACACAGTCGCACGCCCCAACATACCTTGTGGAAACTTAAGGCCTTGAAGATTGGACGTACACTGATCATGAACTTCAAGCACGACTGGTAATGACCTTGGTTTACCGAAGTTCGTGGCATCGAATATCCAAATATGTTCTCTTTTCCACAAGTCCCGGTGCTTGGACTCTGCGATTCGGACATAAGTCACCTGCATTTGAGGATCTCGACCTCTACCTTCACATATAAACGTAACCGGGCCAAAGTCATCGAGCATCCAACGGGATGATTCTGCTCTGTTTCCACCACAACAGCCTACATCGCAGTTTCGGTATCTGCTATCATCATCAAGAACAAACGCGATCATGGATTTCAGGCACGTCTCGGTGGGAACAGTTCCTTCATACGGACGGGATAATGAAATACTGGAAATTCCTCATGCATTACCTTCTCTACTTTGTCCACAAACACAGCCTTGATAGCCGACACCTTCTGTTCTCCTATACCACTAAGAAGGCTCCCGGGGACCACTATCGTCGGGTGAATGTTTTCAGGGGTAACCACCACATAAAGCTTACGGGCACCCGGGGCTAAGTCGCGGATTTTAAGCAAACCATCCGGGTTTACACCATATTGATCCCGGGTCTCTGTGATTTGGAACGTGAGGAGGAGGGGTGATGGTTCACCATGAGGGTGGACGAGGACTAGTGAGTCGATTGTAGGAAAGTTGGTGGATCTTGGACGGTAGTAGCACTCTTTTTCAACATGGCAACCTTCGGTCAAGGGAACTTCCGCTGAGTCGAACAAACAGAGGTTCATTGCATCGCTCCGCTCCTGGGAGGCAATATAGCAATTGTAGTTGAAATTCTTTGTCGCGAAGCTGCCACGGACAGGGAATAGCTGAATGTTTCGCTGCCGCTGGAGCAATTGGTGAACCCGGGATTCGAAGACCCATCCAGCGGCTGCGGCGGTCGATTGGTTGACCCGGAATAGACCGTGGAAGTAGTCCATAACGTCGACTCGTGCGTAGAGGTGTCTTCTCCA
>Ga0307517_10007778_pt1 | contig 15545 bp, 7 predicted proteins | sample 23_EM_MG_FD_194515 | JGI IMG/M metagenome (GOLD analysis project Ga0307517, IMG submission 194515) | Populus trichocarpa ectomycorrhiza microbial communities from riparian zone in the Pacific Northwest, United States - 23_EM | ecosystem: Host-associated > Plants > Roots > Unclassified | place...
GTAGATAACAACCCAAAAAGTCAAAAATCAGGTTTGATCGAACCTTGACCCAAAGGTAACCTTGTACCTAAGAACCAAAGGTATTGAAAAAAAACTTGGACCCATAGATAACCTTGTATCTAAGAATCCTAAGTATATGAACAAGGCCACAAAGCCAGTTAATCTTTAATAAGTCAGTATGAATTTTGTCATTGTAAAAAGAGCTTGTTTTGCCACAAACAAACAAAAAAAAAACTCACGTTTATTCTCCTATTCGCTGCTGAAATTTATAGATAAAAAACATAATATAGTCTCCTCTAACTAACCCTAATGGACTCTTTTTGGGTTGAAAGGTAATAGGCCTAAACTAGTAATCATCTAACATAAGTCCAATAATAAAATAAACTCTTAAACAATGTTTAATAGGCCAGAACAAACCCAAATTAAAAATAATTATTCAATATTAAATAAATAAAATAGGATAATAAAAATAAAGCTTTCATACTAAAATTTCTCCATAGAGCCCGAATCTCCAATTTTCATATATTCTTGGTAGATTTTTAGTCTTGACTCCAAATACATCGTTCTCTTTCATATGGATGAATTAATGAGCCTACCATATATAATTAGAAAGATTGAGATTTGTCTAGTAAATTCAACCCTCTAAACTAAGATGTTCTCGAACTCTATTTGACCTGAACATTTACCAAAACATATTTCCATGTGTCTAAGTATCTCCTTGTAAAATTTCAGTTTATTTCAATCTATGGTTTGAGAGATATGTTAGATCTTACAAAACTAGTCAACAGACATTTTAACACCAAATCCAGATCACACTTAGTTGGTATCACTAGCTCTTTAAAGTTCTTTTTGTTCAATTTCAAGCTCAGTTATCTTCATGTTTATCTATATATTGAATCTGCTGATGTGATCTTTCCATTCTTCAAACTTCTATCTCAGCTCACTCAGCTCTTCATCAGCTTTTTGATACTGTTATTTTAGCTTCTTTAATTCTTCCTCCTGAATTTCTAACTCAATCTAGACTATAAGACTCGATCCATCAGGGCATTTACTTTATCCTGATACTCCCTCATGTCTGTTTTGGCTACCCTTCTAGCTTCTATTTCATCGTCAGTTTGGGTTTTGTACTAAGCTCTTAAGTTTCCTTCTTCCTTAATATTAAGATTGGCCAACCTATTCTTCTCTTTTTTAGCTTCCAACCTCTTTCTGTTATGATTCCTTTCCTTCTTTTAAGAAGCTATTAATTCTTTGTCAATAAGTTTTTTGCCCTCGAATGTCCTTTTTAGGGTTATCAATTAATATAGACCTCTTGATCACGTGGTAAAGCAACCCTTAATAAATATGATACTTCCCGAGGAAAGCTAAAAATCAGGTTTGATAACCTTAACCCAGAGTTAACCTGTAACTAAAAACCGGAGAGAGGTATTGGAATTTGTGAATTGACACCACAAGATCAGTTATACCTTGATAAGTTAGGTTTTCTTCTTTGTCACAGTAAAGAAATGTTTGCTTCAAGCAAAACACAAGTTTATTTCATAAATCCATGCATACTGGTAACCCTAATGGACGCAAAACTTGTGGGTTAATATTTACCCCCTTACAATAAGCTCAAAGTATGTTAATTAAGCCCAAACATGAAAAAGATAATAAAAATAACTAATCTGACATATGAACTAAAGTTGTTGCACTAATTAAATAAAATAACCTAACATAGATAATTTTTTTAGTTTAAATAATGTCATGAACGAAATTCTCATCCTAGAAACACTAGGGTCTTTGTTGCCACTTTTAGATATCAAAGATAAGTTAGGGAATTGATTGTTGAAGTTGTCTCCCTTTTAGTTTCCTTGTTTATCTATTATAATTAATTATAGCTTTAAAGAATCCTATCAAAACATGAAAACCCTTGTTACCTTCCTTTAACCTTCCTTGTAGAATTAGAAAACTTCCCAAGATAAGCTAATCATTCTATCATTAAATACCACTAATCTTTATTTCCTTGTGTAGCTAGAATGATTAAGAAATCCTTATAAGAAAAGAATTTTAGAACATTAATGAATCATTGCCACACTTGAAAGTTATGTTGCTGCCTATTAAAGATCCTTGTAGAACTAGGAAATTCTTAAAACAAGTTTTTATATCCTTGTAGGAAAAGGATCCTTGTCAAATAGGAAATCCGCAAGTCAAAAGAAAGTAAATAACAAAACTCGTATAGCATGTTCTTACCTATATCGCAAGGCCTTCCTGAACTCTGATTGTCCTGGAATTTTACCCTAACATAGAACAATATACCAATAAACTCTAGGTAAATGTTTAGCCTAATCCAAAGGTCATATTGAGAATTATGATTATTGTTGTAAAACTGGACAATAGGCACAATTATGCTAAAATCTGAATTTTTTTGTTCAACCCTTTCTTGGATCGTATCACTAGTTCTTCTTCAGCATTACATGCTTGTTTACCAGGTCATCGTACTTGGCCATTCTTTCCTTCAATTTCTCTTAGATTCCCTGTGTAACTTCCTCAAACTTTTTGGTCATGTCTTGTCATTCATTAATTATATCTTGATCATTTGTTCCTCATTCCACGTCTTGCATTAGTATTGTTATATGTTCATCCTTTTCTCACAACTACTAGTTTAAAACGACCTTTATCTTTTCTTCTTTCAATAACTGGTTTTCTAAGAACTTCTGCTAATTCTTGGTGTTACTTAGCTTAATTTTAGCTTATCCAACTCATCGCGCAACACTTCTTCATTGCTAACCCTTTTTCTCTTTGGTTCCCTAATGATAGATGGTCCAACTTTGCTAACCTCTATTGGGCCTTGCACTCTAAAGCTTCCAAGTATCTTGGATAACCCATTATTTCTCTAAACTAAATAATTAGGGTTGACTGAGGATTTGACCTCATATTCACCTTTATGGACTAGTATAAACTACTTTCAACCATGTCTGATAGCATCTAATTTAGCTAAAAAATTAGAATTCTTAAAACCTGATATACTTGGTTAAACCACAAGTTTTCGACACTTGTTGAATCCCTCCAAACTTCCTAGTAACCAATGAGGGTAAATAGGTGATGTAACTAAATAACTCAATCAGTAAGACTTATGCCTTATCTCTACAACTTATAATATAAGAGGAATTCTTTATCTAAGGGGTTGTCCACCTGAAGTTAATCTAAGCGATAGCTTGGTATTTTTTTACCTAGGCCCTCTCATCTAAGTTATACCGATTTTCACTCATAACCAACTTAAAGGACCTCATATTAAACCACTAAAAATTATTAAAAACCTCTTTTAAGGTTTCCAAATGACTCAAAATCCATGTGAACAACAAGGAATAAATCATCGTATTGCTCCTTTTCCATGTAGCCTACAGTGGTTCAACGACAGGAAAGTTTCAGTCATGATAATTGTAATATGTTTATTCTTTATTCATTCATATTGAATAAAGGCATTGGCAGATTCAACACTGATGATCCCAACAGCTTCTAAAGGAAACAAGACAAACCCAAATATAGCAAGAACATCTGCTTGGTATCTCTCTTCTCCTAAATTCCACTCATCTTTATCTGTTTTCAGCTTAGTTTCAATGAACTTCCATTTAAACCCTTCATTGGTTGTCCTATACTGGTCAACTTGGTCTAGGTGCAATAATATAGCGATTTCAATAGTCATGCCCTCAATTCTTTGTATGAAGTACACCTTATAATAGATATTTGGGAAATTCAAGATTTGAGCATATTCCTCGATAGTGAGGGTTAAGTTAATATCCCTAAAAGTGAAGCATTTGTAAACTAGGTCCTAGAAATGCAACAGGGCCTTAACTAGTAAAACTTTGTACTAGAAGCCTCACCAGATGAGTAATTATCCCATACCTTCTCTCAAAAAAGGTCTTGTCTATATAACTAAAGACTAACACAAGCTTCTCTATGTTATTCATAAAGCAATGTACTTTGATCATGTGCGGTAATTCCCTAACCTTAGTCCTTAGGTAGTCCCTCTCAACTAATTTCATCATCTTAGAATTTTTCCCATACTCAGAAAAGGTCATGGAAAGTCATAGTCTTAGCTTGAATAAATCCTATATAGTCTAATATTTGTTATCAGGTCTGCCTTGATGCAAAATGAATTATTAGGGAGTCGATATCCTAAGGGCAGATTCTAGCCACCATATTGAGGGTAGGCTTACTACCTAGTCTCAAATGGATCTATGATCTGCCTAGTGACCACCTCTCACAAAGGCAACATGGGAGTTTACAAGGAATGGTTGGGGCACAGTGTGACTACCATTACCAAGTAATCGCTCAGCTTATAGTTAGGAGTTTCACAAATCTAAACCTCAACTAAAAGTCATAAGATAGGTCGTTACTCCCCCACCTAACTTAGAATTGGGTTTATTCTCTCAAAGTTAAAATGCATGAAGGCATAAATTCATATCCAGTGTACTTATGCATGAGCAGTATGTAAAACAATACATGCCAAAATTTAAATCACATAGACCAATAAAATAAAGAAGATGCTTATAGTTGGGTGTTTCACAAATTTAAACCCCGACTAAAAGTCATGACATAGACCGTTACTCCCCCACCTAACCTAAAATTAGGTTTATTCTCTCAAAATTAAAATGCATGAAGGCATCAATTCATATCCAATGTACTTATGCATGAGCAGTATGTAAACAAATGCTTGATAAGATTAAATCACATAGACCAATAAAATAAAATAAAAACCACGATTCTTAAATCACGGTTTTAGTGGAATCGTTATTCATAATAGTGGTTCTTTAACAACCGCGAATTAAAATAGTGGTTATATAATAAAATCATGATTTTGAGTTGTAGTTATGATGCATATATAATCCCCCCCCTCTTTTTCTCCATGGTCGCCACTCCTACAAAGTAAAAAAAACCCTATAAATAAATAAAAAAACCAAGAAAAAACAGCCTCTAATTGCCCAAAACACCATAATCATCTTCCCTTTATCTTTATGAGTCTTTCTACCGTTATTTATTGCAAACTGCCAGCCCAAGCTTCCATTGACAGCCTCCTCGCCACCACAACTGGTGGAACTGCCACCTAAACATCAAACAATCCAGGTAAAACATTTGCATTTTCTCTTAGTTTAATGGGTTTTATTATTGAATTGATAAATTTTATGTTTTGATTTAATTAGGTATTTGTGTTGTGTTTGATAATTAGATAATAGTAGATTTTGAATGTTGTAATCATGTGTTTTTAATACAATTAATGTTATTTATGGAATCAATTAGGTTTGAATTAGAGAAATTAGGGTTTAAATTGATTATTGGGTTACTTGTATATTTAATTATATTGTTTGAATTGATATAAATTTGGTTTTAATTGATGCAATTAGATAGGATTTGAATCAATTGATGTTATTAATAAAGTTGTGGTCAAAATCATAGCAACTAGAGTTTGTGTTGAATTTTTTTAAAAAAAAGTTATGTTGAAGATTTTGTTTAATTGAGATCATTTACTTTTTAATTGATATTCCATTATCGTAATTGATATTTTGTGAAAATTGTTGTACTTGAATTTTTGCAATTAATTATTTTTTATTGCTATTATTATGGTCAAAGTAATAACAATTATTGTTTGTGTTGAATTTTGAGATAATTTATTTTTTATGAAATGAGTATTTTTATTTTACAGAATATGTCTTCAAACTTCTTTATACTGTGTCATTATGGTGATAATATTATTCCTGATATGAATAATAATATCACTTATATTAGTAGAAGTAGTGTGTTCTTGAATGGTACTAGAGGTATGTCATTTAAAGATACCAAAAAAATTATATGTGGAAGACTTGAGTTGAATTATAATGATATTAAAATAGATATCACTCTGACATATCTTGTTGGGGAACATCAGTATTTTCCGATACCGATTGCATTTGATGTGGATTTTAAAAATGTTCATCCAAAGTTGAACGAACATGATGGAGTTGTATGTGAGTAGCCAACCTAAACTTAGTAGCTCATGTAATGTGGAGCATAGAGATATTAATATATCAATATCCATATTTTCTCAGCCACTTAGACAATTATCACATTCAATTAATGTTGGTTTATCTAGGACATTGGAAGATAGGGTTATAGGAATTTGTGATTAAAATAAGATTAAAATTACATATTATTATCAGCATAGATATGACTCTTCCAATCTTAGTGAAAATAAAGATGAGGGTGTAATAGGTTTAGTTGAAACATCAGATAATGATGATGATGATGATGATGATGATGAGGTCTTATGTTCTAGAATTTGGTCATGATACTGAAGTTGATGACATGGTTTGTAATTGGTCTGTTTCTTGTAAAAAATAAGTTGGTAGTGGTGATATACCGTAGTGGTATATGTATATGGTATTAAGCATGAAATGACAAAACTTTGGTCTGAATTGATTATATATCATCGGTATTGTGTTAGATACCTGGAAAACAACTTCAATCACAAATTCAAAGATTTGTTAGCCAAAAAGAAGTTGCTTAGGATGTGTTATGAATCTTCGGAGCATAAATTTGATGTATGGTTTGATGATATGGGTAATAGTCATCCAGAATGGAAAGAATAGCTTGAGCAGGAATCGAAAGAAAAATGGACACTTTCTTATGATAGGGGTCACCGATATGACAATATAATAACAAACCTTTCTGAATCTTTTAATCATATGTTTGAAAGGTGATGTGATTTGCCTGTTTTTGTTTTAGTCCAATTGACTTTGCCCTTCGTATTGAAAGGTGACTTATGGACATTAGTTATCCCCCTCATATTTTTTGAGCTTGTTAAGATGCATTGTACGGACCGTGTAATGCGATAATTTGGCTTTAAGTAATATATCTCATCTGATATAGATACGATCGATCAGTTGCATTCTATTAGTCGTTCAGGTAGGCACGCTGATTATAATTGCATGATCCACCATCTCCAGCATATATCGATGTGGGATGCACAAAGAAATTTTATTTTTAGAGAGGTGTATCCTGTAACTTTTAAAGAGGAATACATAGACTGGTACCTAAGTATAACACGTTGAATCATTACACCAAACTCAACGCAGGTTCCTCCACTTGAGAAGATGGAATATGAGCCACATGCACGTTGAATTCAAAATATTGTTAGTATTTGTTACTTTTTACAGGATTCGACAAAACCATTGTATTTTATTTATGGACTAATAATTTATATTTACTTCATATTTGGTTAGACAGTTGTTACATGATGGTCAACATGCTACAACTGATCTTCGTGATCTCGATAATGATGATGGACTTGCTCATTATTATATATCTTCTTAGTTCGAGACATGTCGTACTACACTTGACCTGTTATGAGAGACATTAAGCATAAATGATGTTGTCTTAGAGGATGAGACTACACAAACAGGTTAAAGTCGTGCTATTGATGAAGTTGATCCATCCACTCATCGTAACAGAAGACATAGATAGGATCAGATGTATTATGTTTTATATAATTATGTCGTGTATATATTGTATTATTTTTTTAGTTAAGAGTTGTTGTTATTATTATTACTACTACTACTACTTTTGTAATAATATTTTAGCTAATTATCATGTTCATTTTAAAGTTGTCTTACATATTATGTTTTTCAATACTTATGTTATATAAACATGATTTAAAACCGTTAATTAACAAATGAACATGCGAATAAGTTGTTTAAGATTTTAAATCATCAATTAATAACATAAAAAAAGCATATAAATAAAAATAATGTTTAAAAAACACACGCGTTTTCAATTATAGGTTTAAGATTTGGTAATTTAAGGTCTTGTTTGGGCTTTGATTTTAGTGGTTTAGATTTTATTTTATGTAAAATTTGAGGTTGGGTTCGGGTAAAATTTGTGCTGCTTGACACAACCGCTATTGTCATTAGCAGTTGTGTAGTGTTTGTTCAGAATTGCTATTGTCATTAGCAGTTGACAACCGTTAGTGTCATTAGCGATTGATTAATACAACTGTTATTGTCATTACTAATTTTTTAATAAAACTTTGTTTTACCATAATAATTAAGTCAAAATATATTATTTCTCACATTCTTTTATGATTTATGCTATAAAAGTATAATTTATCTTAAAGGTTAAATTTTGTTTTTAATTGAACAGTGGTAATTTGATAAAATAAGCAGTGATTTTCTATCCTCAAAGTTTGGTTGCTCTACTCATTGACTAAACAGTATCAAAACTTTTAGTGGCAGTAGATTTTTAGTTATTAGTTGTACGAGATCCATGACATTTCACTTCAGTTGCGGCTTGGATGCGTCAGCTTTTACTTCTAAAAGTTGATTGATTATGGCGTCTTTCTTCCTATCGTGAGGTTAGCTTAGCTCTTAATTATTATACTGTTTGTATCTTTCTACCACGATAGATAGCTCTTATCAAGAACCGGGATTTGATATAGTTCGCTTCTCTGTATTCTGTTTTTGGAATACAACATTTTTATTTAATTAATAATAATCTTTTATCTGTTAATACTTAATATCGTGAAGATTCAATGATTATCATGGTTTGTGAATTAGATTCAATTTTTTTTATTAAAATTGATTTTAATTCATAAATATGTGTGTGTTTGTTTGTTTGTTTTTGTATTATAACTTGTTTTTAAAATTATTTTAAAAAATATTAAATTAATAATTTTAAATAATTTTAATAACATGATATAATAAATTAAAAATTATTTTAATATATTTTTAATTAAAAAAGACTCTTAAAAAACGAATGTGTCAAGGAGAAGGGAGCGCTGGCCACTGAGCCCTTTCGTAAAACGCCAAAGCCTAGACAGATGACCAAAATAGGAGAAGATCGTGGGGGGATTTTTTTGTCCTTTTAAGATAGGTACTGTTAAGTGGGAGCGAAGCCTTGACAACTAGAAAAGATAAAAATGGCAATGTGTTTGATTTTGATGGGGAGAGAGAGGGAGAGACCTTAGCATGCAGATTGACGAGATGATTTGATGTAAAGCCTGTTAGGAGGCGAAGAAACGGGCTGGCCATTGTGTCTCAAAATCCGAGCATGATGTGTCAAAATCCCATATCATCAATCTCTCACTCTCCCTCTTTTCATGGTTGATGGATGGATGGGATTGCTGAATAAAGATGCAAGCATGGTTTAAATAATCATTTCTTGAGTTGAACTCGGCATAGCATCACAAGTCTAGCAGTAAAATGGAAAACTCAAAAACCGAAGCCAGAACTCACTTGAATGGCTCGCGTCTGTAACTTGTAAGTGGTAAAATAGCATGGTAAAATTCAACAAAGTATAATAAAGTAAATCCTTTCCATTTTCTCCTTGTTTTATTATTAATTAGGTTTTTATTTATGAAGAAGTGAGGTGCATGTCTGGAGCAACCACATCTAATCTCTTTCCATGCGGGATCAGCTGGATCAAATCATCCCAACTCAATTTGAATCAAGTGAGCCAATCTCGCTTAACTCGAAAGTCTTTGAACTGCCTGGTATCCTATGAAGAATAAGGAATGACTGTCTAAGATAAGAGTAGGAACTGTACGATTTTGGTGTCACGAGCTTTATCAGCGGTTCTCCACTCCCTTTTCCAATTTCCACTTTTTGTTTGGAATATCCTGTGGGAATTTTAAGCGTATAAAGCCAAGAAATTTGTCTCTTATTGAGCAACTGTGACCTTTGTGTATGGAATTACATGATAGCTCGTCTTGGTGATAGAAAATGCACAGAGCAAGTCTTGAAGGGAAACTCAGAATTTAAATATCAGGAGGAAGAGACATTTGTGTATGTTTTCAAACATGATGTGCTAGATTTTAGAATTAAAAAAAAAATATTCTACCATCACAGCTCATGCTAGAGCCTTTTGGGACGTCTTTATTCCCACTTTTTGATAGGATATTGCCCACTTTAAGTAAGATTTCTTTCGTTTTATTATAAAGTTTCCAGTTTAGATGTGGTAAAAGGTACGAGGGTTGGATTTTTGGTCCCCTCCGTCTGAAATTATAACATGTCAGCCATTGATTTTGAAAGGGATATGATGTGGATCGTGATTAGGGTGGGCTTAGGTTTCAATATTGAGACTAGGAACTTTTGCTGTTTTTTGTTATGATAGATGAAAAAGACGAGCTAATGAACATCATGTGTGATTTGTAATATGAGGAATTCTTGAGATTTTCAATTAAAAAAGAAAGAAAGAGAGAACAGATAGAACAGTTAAATCGATCAATCAAATGACTGAGATGAATATTAAAGATTCCCGCACTCTCACTATCTTCAATATTTTCAGCATCTACAATATTTTCATAAGTAACTGATGCCTCCACAGTTTAGGGCATAGTTGTCATATCTTATACTGGAAATAATTCAGAAAAAAAATTGAATCAGGTTAACTTGTGGATCATCTATTCATTTATTTTCACTGGAATAATGACATTTTATTTGTTTTTTTAGAAGATATTGATCTCATTTAAATCAAATTAATCAGGTCATTTAAAATTAAAAACTTGCTTAGATTGAACAATTTTAAGTCGCTTAATTTTTCCATTAGTTTAACTAGAAATCCAACTCAAATGAGTCATGAGTCTAGAATTTCTCAATTAATCTATTAAAAAATTAGACTAGATGTAGAGTTTGTTTAAAAAAGTTATAGAAAATATTGTGATATTAGCTTTTATAATATTACTAAACATTTCAAATTCACAATCACAACTAAAAATCACGATCACAGTCAAGTTGATGATTCCAAACAAATAAGATAAAGGAGGTACTTATTGCTGTGTAAAAAATTAAGTACTTTCATAATAACACATCACATATAATTTATATATGTATAGGTAATTAGAGTTGTCCGAGTCAGCTTATATGCACTTTAACTAATCTCCTAAAGCTTTGAAGTTACCGACCATGTAAACCTCAAGTGGCTTTCATAATAACACATCACAAATAATGTGTGTGTGTATATATATATATATTGGTAACCGGAGGTGTTCGAGTCAGCTTACACGCACCTCGACTAATCCCCCAAAGCTCTGAAGTTACCGACCATGTAAGATTTCAGTGGCTTTGAGGTTTATGGCACTCAAACTGGTGGCCTCTGAAGACCAAACCCAGAACCTGACCAGTTAAGTTACATCCCTTAAAGTTAACACATCATAAATAATTAAGACTACAAGACAAGGAGGGACATTAATTATTATCTTTGATATGTTTATAGCATCAAATGAAGATTTTTTTTTAAATTAGCACACTTAATTAAAATTTTGAGTGGGATAATACTATGTAAAAACGTTTTGGTGAATTAACATATTTTTAAGCTATCGTACATTAGAAAGGTGACAACTTAACATATCGCGCATTTGAAACGGAATATGTTGTGAAATTTAAATCTCTATCCAAATCGAAGAACATGGATATGGCATCCACCTCTCTCTAAAAACAACACCAGCAACCCTCCTCTCACTAAAAAAAACACATCAATCACTTGTTTTTCCCTTAAAACACTCAAAACTCAAAATTATCTTAGTCTTCAAACATCCTAGGATGTTTGACTCTTAAAAAACAGTAAAAAATCATCATTGTTGCCGCCTCCCCAATACTTTCTAGTCCTAAAATTAAGGTAAACATACTAGATTGCTATTAATTATGTGGGTTTTATATTTAAGTTGTGATTGGTTTAGTTGAAATAAAATTATTGTTTAGGATTTAGGTTGAATTAATGATAAATTAGCTATGAATGCCAATAATTATGATTGATTTGATGCAATTAAACATGAAAATAACATCAATTAGGAATTAAAAATTTCAATGAGTTATGTGTTGCATTTAATTTTAGATAAGTTATCGAATTATGGATTTTGTGTAAATTGGTTGGAATTAGCTAATAATGCTATCAGTTATGCTTGATGATTTCATATAATAGAGCATAAATGAGATAGAATTTTGATTAATTACATGTTTCATTGAATTGTGAATAAATTATCGAACTTGGTATTTTCTTTGAATTGTTTGAATTTTCTATGAATTTGGATTTGATTTCATGCAATTGAGCATAAAAATATCAATTAGGTTTGATATCATAAATTATGTTTAATTTTGGTGAATTATGCATTACATTAAATTTTAGAAATTATTTGAATTTGTTATGAATTTTGGCAATTAGGGTTGAGTTAATACAATTTATTTAAAATTATATCCAATTGAACAAAATTAGATTCATTTCTTTTCTTTTTTTAGAAAATGTTTTATAGCATCTTTATGTTATGTTATTATGATGATACTATTGTTCCTGATGTGAACAATAGTATCACCTACAATAGCAGTAATAATTTACTGTTAAATGGTAATTTAGGCATATCATATGCGGAAATGAAAAAAAACTATATGTCATGGACTTGGGTAGAATACCAGTGTTATCTTGTACCGATTGTATATGTTGGCAATTTTAAGACAATGATGGATTATTTCATCCAAAGTGAATTAAACGTAGTGATATTGTATTTGAGTAGTCGACCAAATTCATTGTGTGTCCCCACTTCTGGTCGAATAGGTATAAGCCATCACAATCTGCCTGTCTTTCAAGGTCGGTTAGTAAAGGAAAAAATAATTTATCATCAGATGATTTGCTACAAATGAGTGATGATACTATACTTGACAATTCATTTGTTGATCACCATAGATTTGACTATTATGAGCCTAATGACAATAAAAATGATGAGACATTAGACCTCGAATATGATGATAGATGTTGATGATTAAATAATATCTATTGTTACTAAATTTAGAGACGTTATTGGGTCTATATTTGTTGTTTCCTATGATTAGACATTATCATAGTTGTTTGCTAGAAGGCTATGATTTAGAGGTTGGACAAACATTCATTAGTAAAAATAATTTAGTTAATGTAGTTAAATGGTAGCACATTGCATATTCGATTGAATATCGAGTTCAACAGTCAACCTTGACCTTTGTTCAACTACAATATATGAAAGCACTAGAATATAAGTGGTATTTATACGGGGGATACCATAAAAGGTCAAACTCATTTAAGATATAAAAGCTAAAAACGCCACACACTTATACTCAACCTTTATCTAAAAAGACCATCATCAATTCGATGCAAATTTTATTACTAATATTGTATCAACCCTTGTGATGAATTATATTTTCAATGATAGTTGCAAGCATCCATGGTGAAATAGAATTGCATTACAAGTATAAAATATCATATGATAAAGCATGGGTTGCAAGCAAAATGTGTTTGCGTATTAGTTTAGTTCATATGAGGAGTCATTTGAAAAAAAACATCAAGGTTGTTGGAAATAAAAGAATCAAATCTAGAATGGTTGTTGATTATAAGCATAAAGGAAATCTTAATGATAGTACAATAGTATCTGAAAGATTTTTTGGTCATTTGAACTATGTATTGAAGGTTACAAGTACTATAGGCCACTAATCAATATTGATGGCATATATTTATATGGATGATATGATGGAAAATTATTGATTGTAGTTGCTTTTAATTGAAATAATAGATATTCCTTTTGGCTTTTGTAATTGTTGATGACGAAAATAATTCCAATTAGAGATGGTTTTTTATACTAGTGATAGAACAAATATATGTATAATATCATATAGACATGCATGCATTAGGAATGATGTAAAAGAAATTTAACGTGAACCTATTGGATACCATTAGTGTTGTACCCGATATTTTATTAGCAACTTCAATAATACATTCAAAGACCTATCTATAAAAAAAATTGATAAGGATGTGTTATGAACAGTGAAGACGTAAATCTGATTTATAGTATGAAAGAATATGTAAGTTGGACCCAGCTTATCAAGAAAGGCTTGAGCAAGAACCAAAAGAAAAGAAGGCACTTTGTATGATGATAGTCATCAGTATGATAATATGACAACCAATATTTCAAAATCATTTAATCATGTTCTCAAAAAAGTGCTTGTGCAATGCATTTTTATACTCTAGTGCAATTGACATTTTACAAATATAATAGTTATTAGGAGAAAATGAAACGTGAAGCAAATGATTTTATTCAATGTGAGATAATTTGGCCTCCAATAATTCAAGTTGAATTGACAATAAGCAGAGATAGATCAAGAGATCATATTGTAATGTTGTTCAACTCCGAACAATAGGTTTTCCAGGTCAACATCCCAATTAAACCAGGTGTTGTAAAAGAAATCAAATAGACAATTAGATTGAATGATAAAACTTACACGAGTGGTAAATGACAAACATTTCACCATCCATGTTCCACATTCTTGCATGTTGTGTTGAGAATCACTTATACTTTATATAGTTTAGCGATGATTAATACATGATTTGCAGCTACAAATCAGCATATGGCATGTCATTTTGTCCATTACTAGATAAGTTAGAATGGAGTGATTATAATAGACTATGGGTTGAAGCAGACTCATCTAGATGGAAACCTAGACATAGTCGACAAATGTCCGCTTGTTTGCACAACCAAATGGATGCAAACGAGGTTTATGCACATTATAGATGAGGTATATGCAATAATAGAAAAACATGTCTTATTCAACAACTTATATTGAACAATACAATTATTTTTTAAAATATATTATGATATTTTTTAAAAGCATATTAAACTAATCGAAATTCATATTAAACACAAGTACTATTACATATTATGTCGAGCACGCGAGGTGGCAAATCTTCTTCTTATGGCGGGTAAACACATTATGAGGTTGACATTCCTAGAGTACATGACTATGTTTATTGACAGTTTGAGTCACAATGCATGCCTCTCAAGCCCACTAACATTTTTGTCATATGGTTGCAGTGTAGACATTAATCGAATGATATTGTTGTCGGGATTTTAAGTGTATTTAACTTTAATTAATAATTTCATTACTTAACATTAAAGATATTTATATATTTATGTACTTATATTTTAAATTATTATGCAGGATGAAGTTACAATTTATTTTCGGACACATAAGCAAATGAAATTATATGAAAGGGTTTAACTTAAAGTGTTTCGGGCTAGTTTTTTAAACATCAGTTATCTGGAGCACATCAAGCTCAACCATAGCTTGATCTATATACTAATTGAGCGATGGAGACGTGAGACTCATAGATTCCACCTCAGGCACGGGGAAATGACACTGAAACAACAGGATGTTACAGTTTTGCTTGGACTTTCTATTAATGGACGAATAATCACATCTACTAGGATGTGTAATTTTGTTACGTTATACGAGCATGTATTTGGATTAACATTCTTTTCTACTGAATTGAAAGGGGTAGTATACATCATAAATTGATTAAAGAGACATTTACCACATCACCAAGTGATGGTGACGAGGAGCTCTTGCTGAGGTATGCATTAAATTATGACTTGAATATGTTAATTAATTTGATCATTTGAATATGTTATGTAGGTATGTCAGGGCATATATATTGCATCTGTTTGATAATTTATTATTCATAGACCTCACAAAAAGATGTGTCTTTGATTTATCTAACGCTTTTAGAGGATTTTGATGTGATTCTCA
>Ga0307517_10007779_pt1 | contig 15544 bp, 11 predicted proteins | sample 23_EM_MG_FD_194515 | JGI IMG/M metagenome (GOLD analysis project Ga0307517, IMG submission 194515) | Populus trichocarpa ectomycorrhiza microbial communities from riparian zone in the Pacific Northwest, United States - 23_EM | ecosystem: Host-associated > Plants > Roots > Unclassified | place...
GATATAATGTGTGCGCGTTTTGTGATTTTATAGGGCCGGGGAAATGAAACCCATGTTTCTTTGATGACCAGGATCAAGCGATCCCTTGGGATAAGGAGCTCGCACAGACGCACCACCCCCGTACACTACGCAACTGCTTCGAGGACTCGCGCTCGAAGGGCCGGGTTTTTCCGCCGTCGAGTATGAGTTCTGAGAGCCTTCCCCCCCATTCGTCCGGCTCGGTATGCACTCGGTTCTCTTTCCCAACCGAACGCCTAATGCCCAACGCTGCCGGTCCGGTCGTCACCTCCCCCCCACTCTTCGCCTTCGCCCTTGATGTGGATGTTGTGCTATATGCCGCCTCCTCTCCTTCTCCTACCCTAAAGCCTTACTTATACCACTACCCCATCTTGATGTATCCACTTGATCGACTGTTCCTACGTGTAGCGATTAACAAGTGATTGTAATTCTGATTCCCAAAAACTGTTTCAAAGACGCGAACGAGCTCGTCCTGTGTGAATACACCACAGGTTTGGTTCCTTCCAACGCATCCGAACTGAAAGCGGGATCAGGTGGGATGGATACCCCGACATACTGGGAAGTGGCAGGGTAGGGACAGACGAATTCGAACACCCCAGGTTACCGGCCAGGTCTCCAGCGAAGACAGTATATGCAATTGACGTATGATTCAGCCTGTACAGCTGTATGGGAGGTATTTCTATGGAGTATGGTTATGTAAAACGAATAAAATATGAGGTGCAGATATGGGCGGTGAGACAGCAAGTATAGATGGAGGGGGCAGATAAGGGATATAACGCTCTTGGGGAGGAAGAGAGGAACGGGGCAGCGATATTGAAGTACACAGCGAGAAAGGGGCGTCCAATCGGTCCTTTCATTCGGTTACCTGGTCTGAGAGTGGAAAGTCAGTACGCATCGGAAGTAGCATGGTTTCCGGAGGCTCACCTCCGTTCATTGCTGCTTCAATCCGTCGGAGGAACTTCCTAGTGTTATCTGCAGCGTTCTTGGCCCCGAGTTTTTCAAACACATCGATAGCGCACAATGACTCAGATTTTGCCTCTTCAAATCTATCTTGTTTAAACCAAATGCGGGCCTGCATGTCGATTGCGAAAGCCAGGTGGTGTGCGTTAGTGACCATCTGTGACTTGGCGCGTCCAATATAAGCGTTTGCGTCGTCGAATCTGTCTTGGTCGGAAAACAGCCGCGCCAGGCAGTAATGAATCCAAAACGACCGCCCGTTCCAGCCGAAAGAGGATGCGATTTTGAGGGCAGCTTCGTAATGGTGGATGGCCTTCTCCGTCTCGCCCTTGGACCGGTACACATTGCCAAGGACGCGGTGGCAATCGGAGACCTGGGATTCATCACCTTTCTCCGGGAGGAGATCGATAGCGCGAAATGCGGCCTTTTCTGCAGCGTCGAGCTGACCGCCGTCGTGCAACACCCAAGCGAGCTTGCTCGAACACCGTGCTTGTTCCACCGTGTCGCCGAGCCGCTCGTAAATTTTCAACGCTTCTTCCGCACATTGTACCCCCTCTTCATAAAGGCGTAACACCCGGTTGGCATCGGATAACTCCCTCAATATATGAGCGACCTGACGGTCATCCCCCCGCCCTCTCTCGAGCTCTAAAGCATGGGTGAGGATCGATCTGTGTTCCGCGGAATTTCCAATCTGTCCAAACAACCGCGAGAGCCAGAGTAAGCATGATGGCTTGCAGGAATGGTCATCTGGGAGCTCCTCAATCTTTGGTCCCAGAACTGTGCGCCGTGGTTTGTGCCAACAGAGGTGGTGTATGAAAAACGAACAAGTGTCCCAGACACTACGTGAGCTAGTATCAATTGTCGTGAAGACATCGAGTAGATGCTCGGCATTCACATCCTCCGACCTGATCCACTGCGTTTCTCCAAACCCGGGTCGGTCAGGATCAGGATGAATCGACAACCGGGAAAAGTAATGGTCCTTTGTCGTGCACAGGAGTGGAGATGATTTCGGATCTTTGGGGCGGAGGTGATCCCGGAGTGGCGCCAGCATCGTGATGAAGCCGTCGCTTCGATACGTCAACGAAAGGACACAGAACTTGTCAAATATGTTCTTCCTGCCCAGAATTGTGGGGAACAGCCAATCCAGATTCTTCTCGTCAATCCCTTGGGGGAAAAAGGCAATAACTCCAAGGAGGTCCCGCGCCTCAGGCCCGAGCTCTTGAAACATTGCGGAGGAGAGTGAGAGTTCAATGGCAGTGGCGAGGCTCCTGTTGTGTTCTGTCTGGAGCATATCCGTCCGCCGCTCGTTCCACTCGTTGGCCAACCGAGTGGTGTCCCACTTGTTGTGATGCGCCACCGTAGCGAGCAGGGTGATCGACAATGGATGGAACTCCAGCTGCTCCAGGATGTTGTTGGTCAAATCTGACTGTTTGCCGTGCCTGTAGATCCGATAGAAGGTGTCACGTGCGGCTTCCATCGGCAGCGTCGGAATGTCGATCCACTCGCAGTCGGGAGGGACGATGGAGATCCGCGACGTGATAAACAGGCAGATATTGCTGAGCTGACTGAGCTCCTCCACCACATCATATATTTCCTGCGCGTCCGTTCCCTGCGGGTCGAGTATGGATTCTGCGTTGTCGAGAACTATGAGCATTTCCTTGGAGCAGAGGAACGGCCGTAGGGGGGTCAGGTCCTCGGGGTTCTCGACACCTGCGCCGATGGACTTGGAGAGTCGGTGGAGGAAATGAGTGAGCGAGGCGGGGAACTTGTCGCAACGGATAAACCGGCGATCGTCGCCAAACCGTTGTTTGATGCGGTCGTCGTGGAGGACGGTTAGAGCGATGGATGTCTTGCCGATTCCGCCAACACCGATTAGAGCAACTGGCGTAAGGTGTTCTGTGAAACTGACGATCTCCTCGATCAACTCGTCGCGTCCGAAGAAGATCCTTGGTCGCGTGGGAGGGGATTCCCCAGGTGTGCTAGATGCAAGTATAAGATACTGGACATAACAGCAGTCGGGATCTCTGACCTATTTTGGGTCTGCCCAACGGTAAGTGTGTATTCGGTGGCGGGCTACGAGTGACACTCACCGATGGATGTTGACTGCCAGCCCCTTCCTGATTTTTCAGCACCTCACGATGGAGGTCCGAAACCATAGCGCGGGTGTCCACAACTTCGCGATGAACTTCAGAAACAATGGCACGAGCTTTAATGTCATGGCGAGCGTCGGAGGAGGTTCCATATGTATTCGATGATGAGGGCGGTGATTCGCTAGGTGCACTGAAGGCAGATGTTAGACAATAAATTCATCAACCGTCCAGATCGCTGACCTGGCATGAGTCTATGTAATAATAAGTTGTTGCTCGACGACGGGTAAAGTACGAGTGGTACTTACCGTCTGGCTCTGACTGTCCTCATCCTTACGGGTTTTCGGCGCGTCGGGACCAATGTCGGAAACAATGACACAGGTGTTCACAATATCATTCCGAACTTCGGAAACGGTCGTACGGGTGTTTGAGACATCATGAAGGACGTCGGGGACGGTTTCAGTGCCCGAAATATCACGATAAGCATCGGAAGCAAAGATGTGGGTGTTCGTGACGTCAGGAGTGGCTACGTGTGCGTTCGTCGCGAGTTCGGTCTGGAAGCGGAGAGTTATAACAATGGCCATACAAAAGTGAACAGGACGTACGTTGAAGACCTTAAGGATCCTGGTGAGATCCGACCTCCAGGTGGCGATCGTCTTTTCATCGTTCTTTGCGTGCAGGAGTCGAGACATCGTATTCCGTTTACCCCACTTGACAGTCTTCCCCTGTATCTCCGCTACAGTCCTGCAAGCCAAGGCACAGTAAGTAAGTCGTGCACACGGTCCATCTCTGTCGGTTCACTCACACTGTCAATTGCTCGATCGCCTCGAGGACGGGCTGACTGAACTCATTCATCTCTCTCTCCTTCATTCCCCGGTCGAGGGCTATGCAGGCGTCGGCACAAGCCAACCCGAGGCCGACACAGTCCACCTCATTGATCACTGTGTCCTGTATACTGCATTAGCTAGCGGTTGATCGACGGAGTCGAGAAGGAAACCCACCTTAATAATAGCGAGAAGAGCACCGACGGAGCCGAAGGCAGCCTTGGCTTGAATGGTCCTCGAGTCTTCCTTCGCGAGATCGACGGCCTGGATTGCTCCGTCCAACGAAGAGAGAGCACCATCCCGTCCTTTTGGCCGTTGGGACTTGGTTGTCATGGTTGAAACCCAAGGTGACTACAAGAAAGAAAGCGGCGCGATGCGGCGCGCAGGGCGGCGTGAGGAAAAACCCTGATCCCAATAGAGATGGGCGGCCATTTTGTTATGCCACGGCATTGTCATCGACATCCACATTCCTCATCCCGAACAATCTCAGCGTGCTATTCGACAGATTGCATCAGCTCCCACGTCATACATAAACCAATATCCCGAACAAGACGACCTCCGACGTGGTCTTGCCGTCTTCTGGTGCGCGGAGGATGGCAACTATGGCTGAAAAGGAACGCCCGCCGAATTCCGGAGTGTAGAGGCTGTTAAGCTGTAGGAAGGTCCGGACGTCGAGGGGAGGGGGTATGTACAACTTGCGTCGGCCAACGACCGTGGACGCTTCGAGATCTTTGAGCGTGTCGGTCATGTCTGTGGGGCTTGTTCGAGTGGAGGTCAGAGTCTCCGCACATCAATGAAGCCCACCCCAAGCGGCTCATTCACCCTTACCGCGTCCAATCCAACCTCTACGTTCTCGATATTGCATGTATTCATCATCTAACATTTAATCGTAAAAGAACCGTAGGGGGGACATTGAAAAGGGCACTGGAATAAAGCGTCCCTACTAGCTCAAGCCCATAATTGAAACAAGACCCCCTCCCTTACGGTAGTGGGGGTTGGCCACGCAAGTAGAATATGATAGTGACGCGGCTTACTCAAATCCGTGAGAGCGATAAAACATACAACATACTTGCCGCGAGGGCGAACAACTTCAAACTTCTCGTCAGAGCACCCGCCAGCGCACCCCTCTCATCCCCGAAGGTAAAGTCAAGTCCCCCTCTCCCGCCACGCCCGCCGGGGATCGGATACTCCAGAGGAGGTACCCAGGTATGAGAGGCGTCTTCGAGACAGCGAAGCAATTGTTGGGCAGTTGGTCGGTCTGAGGGCGATTTGCTCCAACACGTTCGTACCAACCGCCACAGTGCGTTAGAGAACCCCAAACCCTTTGCATTAATTGGCTTCCTCGGACGTTTCCCTTTCTGTACAGCGACTATCACTGCGGGGTGACCGAGGTCATGAAATGGGCGGAGGCCAGTGAGAACCTGGTGTTGGGTAAACGGAGGATCATTGGGACGAGTGCAGCTAGCCCACCTCGTAGATGACCATCCCAAGCGCATAACAGTCCGACTCGCGCGTGGGTGGGCTGTTCTGACCGAACAAGAGTTCAGGGCTCATCCAACGAACTGTTCCCGCAGAGGTAAAAGTAGTCTCAGATAGGGGGGTGGTGCTGAGGTCAATCAAGAGCATCATCAGGCCAAAGTCCGCGAGGCGAGCGGTGCCGCTGTCGTCGATGAGAATGTTCTCCTACTCGACCGGTCAGCGAAACCAAAAATGGGTTACGGGTGTTCGACTGTACCCCTTTGAGATCCCCATGAACAACCCCGAATTCGTGGAGGTAGGTTGCACCGGACATGACCCCAGAGAGCTGAAGGCCATTAGGGATTGTAAGAATGGAGTCACGAGGAAACAGCGAGTAGGCGCACCAACTGCAAACGGTTTGCTTCTGGATTGGATCTAGTGTATTCCATCACGTTCCCATTTCGCATCCATTCAGAGACGATACGGAAACATCGGGGATTCGTGGAGACAGAGACTCCCAACAGTGACAAGATGTTGGGGTGGGAGAGACGCTTCCAACCTATAACTTCTCGGCAAAACCGCTATGTACAGATTGAGCAATGGTAAATCGTGGAGGACATAACCGAGGTACCTTGAAGATATTGTCAATCGCGTCCCTTGTCCCGAACCTGAGGTTTTTGATGGCCACGCGGCGTCCAAGGTACTCTCCTTCGCTGACGTCGGCGAAACCGCCATAGGAATGGATGTCTCCGACGCATATAAGTTCCTTCCGCAAAACATATGAGGCTGGTAATAATTCGCAGGTTCTGCAGATCTTATAGAGCAAATGCAGACATTGTTTCCTAAGATTTCCGTTCAATTCTGGCGATGTAAGAGCCTGGACCCCATAGTCAGACCCTCTAGCATAATCATGCTGCAACTGTGCATAGTTTACCTGGTCGATGCGGTCAATGAGCCGTTGAGCGTCTTCGCCTCGAAGGTTCCTTGCTGCAGCAATCTGGGATGGTGAATGTATGAAGGACCGGACGTTCAAGATGGACTCGGTCACAGGGATATCTGCAACATGGAGGCTATTGCATAGGACGGCTGTCGAGGAAGACGAGAGGTTGATTACGGACGGATCGGCTGGTTGTGGAAAGAGATGGAAGATCGTTTGAGAAGGATTCTCAATGGTGTCCATCGTCCTCGCCCCGGAATGTTAGGAAGGGATAGGGGCAGGTAGTCCTGCTCGCATCGAATAGAGAGAGGACGGAAGTAACTAGACGAGGGTTTATATAGCGGAGAGCCATCTCGTACTGGATTTTATGAGGTGGGGGTCAGCCAGCTAAACATGTGGTCATCCAGACCCTCGACGTTATAATCTCATCATCCCATCAAGTGATTATGATCATCATTCATAATATCAATACCCTCTACAAAACAATTATTTTGTCGACGGGCGCATATATGGGGTCATTGTATACCAAGCGGCCTGCAAAAAGCCGTTAACTCGCGTCCCACCTGCCACCTGTGCAGACTCACCTCCCAGCCCTTGACACCCTTCATGATCTCCCCTTGCTCGTTCGCGGCCTGCTGTCTCCGGAACGCATCTCGGTCGCCCTCCGCCAGCAAGAGGGGGACGAGGTGCAGCCGTGACCAGACCTTTTCACGCTGCAGTTTCCTAATCAAGTACAGTTAATACACAGTCTAAGGGCCCGATCAGTTCTGCGGACTTCAAAACCTGTAGGGATGGTTTTCCCCCGGCAAAGTCCGAAAACCACCTGCCAGTTTCCTGAAGGCTTCTTCCCGCCCATCACACCGTGTCACAAACCTGTAGGGTATGTCGAACTAAATGAGAAAAATATATAGATCCATTTCTTCAACCCCAGCCATGGAAAAGGCAAGCGGCCGGCAGATCGCGAGCGGAAGAGAGAGGGTTGGTGGTGGTGGTCCCCAGACTGGTGTCCGGGGGGTACCGTTTTGCTCTTGTGGATGATCGGGAGAAACTTTGCGTGTGCGTGTGCACTTGAATTACATTCCAAGCTTGAGCTGCTCGTCGAAGTTTCTTTGAGCGTGAATGCATCTGGTAGACATTTTTTTGTACAATCCCTGGCAACGGAGGGCAAACAAAAAGTGCGAAAACAGCTTGAAGGCACTATCCAAATTCGGAGGTTTGTGTCACCCAAGCGTCACCCATCTCCACAGCCTTGCGACGTGACTACCAGTCAAATTTCAAATATTGGCCACCTTTGGGTGCACCAGCAACGGGTGAGTGAGCTAAACAGAAGGGTGGGATGTTGCCCCATGCTCGAAAACTTCCATTACTGCCGCTGAACCTCATGCTGACGGTGGGAAAAGGCAACGTCAGGCAAACGTACTAGGGCTGCTTCAGAGTCCAGCGGTTTGCGCCATCGAAGGAAAGCACCAGCCGCACTCGTCGTGGTCCTGGGTGCCCAAACAACATTCGCGAGTACGCAGCCACCTATCTTATCAAGGAGCCCATGTACGACTCGATCCTTACCAGGGCTGCCTGGGTTCAAGAGTTACTGAATGGGCATGAAATGCGGTTCTATGATGCCCTTGGAATGGCGAAGCCCGCGTTCTTAACGTACCGAGAGCCAGTGTTCCTTGCATCCACTCGCAGTCTTGGCACTACCCCCGCTCTATTTCTCGCTACCCCGTAGGGCTGCTTCACACGCAGTCCACGCAATACCCTTCCAGCCATTATCCGATTGATAGCCTTCGGATTGGTGGCTCTTTAACAAGTCGATAACGACGACGTTATCCTCCTGTGACCATCGTGCATGTTTTGTGGGTTGGCTCGAGCTCGCTTGCATTTTGAACAACTACCATGGTGGAATGGGATTCGGGTGTGGGGAGCAGTTAAATAGACATGATTATAACGAAATACGGCGCGTATAGAAGTAATATCTCGTGCAGTGCTGCTGCACAAGTGTGACAGAGACCGGGACCCCTGATCCGGTTTCCACGGTACTGACCAGCACGTTGGCTACAAACCTTGCTGCTGCGGATCTTACAAACCCGTAGGCTTTATTTTGGCAGGCGCAGGTTTTGAAGTCCGCGGCACTGATCAGGCCCTAACGCCTTTTGTGCGCCATTTTCGTCGTATCTGACATCCCGAATTTTGTCTCGGGTTGGGAGGAAAATGCAAAAAAGTCATTTATCCGTATTTGGACGACTGTAACCGAAACCTCTCTTGCGTTGCCGGAAATCCCGTGTGTCACCGCGGACCCCCAAGAGCGCAAAAGTGTCGAATAATAGAACGGAAAAGAAATGGGTCTCGAGATTAACAGCGACAGCGACTCACCTCTTCTCCAAGTTGCCCAATCCAACACGATAGAAACCGTACGCGCAAAGAGCCGTTACACCGCCGAGGATGACCAGTCCGCTTGGGCCTCGGAACGGGAGGTTCCGCTTGTATTTCACGTTCTCGAACCCACCAACTGGCGGCATATCCTTGTCAAAGTCAGGGTCATCGACCGTCCTCTTCCCGCAGCCGTCGCGGGATCGAGCTGTAACACGCACTGCCTGTACGGTCTCGCAGATACTGCCGAATAACAGGTCAGTAAATCCAAAATTCATACGGCCGGAACGAGACCGGTTGTCTGAAGATTACTGAAACTAGGACGCGCTGGTTGGCAAATTTTATTTCAAACGGCGGTGGATGACGGTTAGGCGTTGAGAGTCGTTCGGGGGCGCGTTTCCTTAAGTTCTCGGGGTCTATGGCCGGGAACATCCGGATACTGCCTGGACGTGACATTCGAGCTGTATCATAGCCACTGTACTATGGTGCCGGACACCTAGAGACCACTACTTCGTGACAAGCGGGATCTCCGGAAAATTCATGCACTTCCGATCACCTTGGGAATGTTCTGAACTGGCAGAACGACTCCTTTTTATGTGTAGAAGAATCCTGTCAGACAGAATTCCATAAAACCCTCTGGTCGTCGAGTTATTTTTTTTCATTCATACCGAAATTTGCCGCACGGGAACATTACTATATTAGGGTAGTATTACCATATATGGACGTCTATATTATGTAATCAGTTGTCGAGCGCGCGCCGTTGGATCTCCTCCAGTTCACTTCCTGACAGCTCCTCGACCTCCTCTTCTTCACCACTGACAAGAATTGGTTCCTCATCAGAGGAGACATAGTGTGCAACTCACCCAGACCACCCAGTGCATTAAATCTCATCTCCGGAGCTCTCGTTGTCTGCGTTCTGGTTTGAGTCTACACCGCCAGAGTTGAGACTGGGAGGGATTATGGTGTTCCTTGCCTCGAGGCGGATTTGTCAGGTAAGGGCAAGGGTTTGGTTCTTGCTCAATGTGACTTTTGAAGGTCGCCCCCGCACCATGTTGGTTGGATAGACAGTTTTTGTGACAACTTCTCCGTCCAGCAGTCTAACGAATATATTTGATCAATTCTGCTTATGTTATTCTAGACATAGAAGCCATCCAGTCCGCCGGGGCCGACAGAGTGCCGAATAGGCGCCTGTACTGACGTTCTCGTCCCCCGATTTTGCCGCTGTCACCAACTAGTGGTCTCTAGGTGTCCGGCACCATAGACGTGTGTATGCATTTGTGTTCCTGCATCTGTGCGTCCGGGCGTCTGGACTGGGAGCGGTCGCAGATTTGATACTAGTTCCCCCGTAAGCCACACTCCGACTCTCTGTTTTCTTCCTCGCGGAACAACAATACACGGTATCAGAGCAGACTAGTGCCATCGCCATTCAACTCTCCAGAGAGACCCGCTGCGTCCTCGAGCCTTTCAACCATTCCCACCCTCGCAGACATCGCCAGTCCGGCGTATGACCATTCCTCCGTCTCACACCCACGAACCTGTCCCAACATCTAAACCCAAAAGAAGTTGACCCAGGACGTCGCTGCTGGTGCTGAAGGCCAAAAGTATCACGCCAAGTATAGAGACCTTAAGAAAAAGGTCAAGGAACTTGAAGCCGTATGTTTCCATGTCCCCATTCTTCGCCCCCGATCCTCCTCTCTAATCTCCACCACTCTCTAGGACAATGATAGATCGCACTTCAGGGTGCTGGAAGCCGACCTCATCATCTCACCAAATAGGAAACCGATCCCATCATCTCACCAAGTGATTATCATCGTTAATATTATTCGCAGTAATATTTTCTACAAAACAATTATTTTGTCGAGGGACGCAAAGGGGCGATGTGTTGCTATGAATGAAGAAGAAGAGGGACTAAGACTAAACCGGGCTGGGGCGAAATTGATGTGTATGGAGGCAACGGACAAGAACTTCTTGGGGGGCGGGCCCCAGGCGATCCTCGAGATGATGAACGCTAGCTGTCGCTCGGATGCAGTATCAGTGTGTTAGGACGAGCCAGAATAGGGAAACCCTGTTGCTCGGCAGAAACAGGCGGCGTCAATAATCGCCTCGAAGTTTTTTCCGCCCGCATCTCTTCCGTCTTCCGTCGCAATGATATAGAAGACGTACTAATTCTAAAAGTTCAAAGCAATCTGGGTCGGTTCAACTCACCGACAACGCGAAGAATACTATCTATGTTTTTCTCCTTCATGGACCCACTCGTAGGACAACCGTTGAGCAGTCGTGAGGTGATCAGACGCAGAACCAAGTCCAAAGTGGTGGGACTCAACCTCAGGGCCCCGGGAATGTCCTCGTGAACTCTTGCAACGGAGTAGTACACAGACCTTCAAGCTTCTCGGGCTGTCCCGAGGTCTTGGGTGGGTCTTTCGAGGAAGAGAAACGATCGGGAGGGGAAATGAAAGTACATCAGCAAATTGTGGAAAGTCCCGTAGCCGATTGTAACTCGATAAAAGAGCTATAATCACTCATCAGCGTTGCAATTACTGCGGAGGCTTATAACGCATTATAATCAAATAGATAGGTCTACCACTTTCGCAATAATTACGGTATCTCGCAATCGGTGAAATAGTCCTCGAGGGGTGTAACGAGATATATCGCCTTGCAACTTTTGTGATAAATCATACAGTGCTCTTTCTTTAATTATATAGGATAGTAAACCCGGCCAGGGTTTGTCAACATTGTATGGGGGATGTTCAGGGAACCCCTCGGTTCGCACATCGTAGTATGGGGGTTTCGCAAATGATGATATTTGCAGTGGCTAGACAAGCACAAACATACATGCTACTCTAAAAGACACTGGTATGTGGGATAAATGAACGCGACGTCGTTTTCGCGAGATCACGAGTGATGTTGACGACTTCCGCACCGACGCAGATGAGGCGGCTCAAGCGGCGGCAGACCTCGGGAATGCCCATCCGAGGAAGTGTTGGCGATAGCGAAGGAAGACGTAGAATCAGAGATGTACCTGAACAGTTGCCTATCACCCGTGGCAACATGTGATGGATGGACGTTTCACCGATAGATACTGTACCCGCACGACCACTCCGGCAGTCACCCATCATCCAAACGGTTTAGCGGTCGGAGTGGTCGTGCTTGTACGGTACCATACTCACTCCTAATTATGCTCCGAACCTTGCGAGCAACACTGTAGGGATAGGTAAGTGCGATCGCCGCCGTACGTCCGGGCCAAGAACTTAAAGTCCATTCCAACGCCCCAGACTGCCTACCATCTCGATCAGCATTGGACGGAGGGGGATCGTCCTCGTTGCCGCCTGGCGTGGGGTAATCACCCTGGTTAGAGGACATGGGGATGGACGAGGATGGGTCCCCTCGTTGCTGGCATTCCTAGTGTATTTATACTGTGGAACTGCACCCAGATCTTGATTTGGCTAGCTTGCGAACGTGTTCCCTTGACTATAATCCCCCCACCACAACGCTGAGGTTTGATGTTTCGGATGGCCGCCCCGCCCACAGCACTCGAGAGATTGCCGAGTTGTTTGCACAAAATGAGGTACCGTCGTAACGTTGTCATGCATATTTGGATCTTGTTGACGATACTATCTCTTCCTTCGGTCTCCATGTCCGTAATGAAGGACCACCGAACCGATGTGCACTTGATGTTATCCTCAGGTTTGTGGACTCGAACGAAGTTGACTTCGAATGATCCTCCTGCCACTTCGTTCGTCGCTAGTAACTTTATTCGCAAACTGGAAATACCAATGGATCTTCGAATCGCAACAGCTCTGGTCCTGACGCCGCCTCTGGTCAGACTGAGCTGCCACGCAATGTAATTGGGCATCCGGATGATGCCAATTGTTTGTAAATGATTACACCCTGAGCAGAGGCAGTGTAATGTGCAATACTGTATTATAGGACCTTCGTGGGGAAGTAGTAGGGATATGTATTAAATTATAATGGCCATCGAGGGAGCAGAGAATCCCGTGTAACGCGTTATAAGGCCTTGCCGGGTAATTGGTTTGGTCACCAGCGCCGCAAGGTCATATCAGACTTTCCATGACCTGCTGATGTATTGTAGAAATGTAGATTGTCGCGTAGAGGCGACGTGGCCGTAGTTGCGGAGATCGACTGAAGAAGAATATTATCTAATCGTCGCGAGCTACATTCACTGGGGGCAGAGGGGGTCTTACCTGGCAGGCAAATTGAGAGTTTGTTGAGAGTTTGTGATCAATTTGCTCCCACTTTGCCCAGTGGGTAGGTTGTGAGTTCTTTCAAAACTTACCCACCACTTTGATCTCAATTTGATCAGTGGGTAAGTTGGGAGTTTGTTCAAAAGAAACCTGCCAAATCACTCACCAGGCATTTTTTGAACAAGCCCCCTGGGTTCTTTGACAATTTTGTTCAAAACTTACCCACAATTTGCCTGAGCCACTCATTGAAAGTTTTTTCAAAAAATGCCCAGAAATTTAACCACAATATACCTGGTGGGTTCTTTTCAAGGAACTCACAACAAACTCTCAATGTGGCTCAATTTTACCAAAAACTCTCAAAGAACCCATTGAGTATGTGGCTGAGTACATTGTGGTCAAATTGCTGGGCATTTTTTGAAAAAACTTTCAATGAGTGGCTCAGGCAAATTGTGGGTAAGTTTTGAACAAAATTGTCAAAGAACCCAGGGGGCTTGTTCAAAAAATGCCTGGTGAGTGATTTGGCAGGTTTCTTTTGAACAAACTCCCAACTTACCCACTGATCAAATTGAGATCAAAGTGGTGGGTAAGTTTTGAAAGAACTCACAACTTACCCACTGGGCAAAGTGGGAGCAAATTGATCACAAACTCTCAACAAACTCTCAATTTGCCTGCCAGGTAAGACCCCCTCTGCCCCCAGTGATTCCAACAGGTATCCTGTTGGGGTATCGGGTGTGCCGGATGGCGGGGGCGGTCGGGGAGCAATGCCGATATCTCACCCCCTAGCAGATGCTATCCCCACGACCGAGAGGGAGGGGGCCTTATGTAAGCCATCTCATTGGTTCTGCATTCTTGTGGCACTAAGTCCATTTACTAAAACGATCGGCAAGACAACCCTCAAACCAACCCCGACACTTGCGGAGAATCCACATTGGAACGAGATCGCTGCCCTGACAATATTGGCCCTCGTATCGACAAGTCGATGTAAACAAGCTGTCCAGGCGCAGCTCTTCGTGCCTGAGATCGTCCACTTCGTGACCTTAATCTCCTCTACTGGAAGCGTTGGTATCAGGCTTTCTGTCCACGGAATAGTGATGAATATGCTCCAAACGATAACAGTTGGAAGGAGTGGGGATATTCCGTCGCCCGAGATTCGGATCCTGTTGGATGAGTGCGCTAGCCCAGAGACCCTTCGTTTGTTTGGTCTTGTGCAGTCCACTACCACAGGGGAATACGCCAACTTCGACCCTTCGAACGAGAGGGTTTTCATCAGTTATCAAGAGAATTTGGCTCAGCTGCTGGCTCGTATACTTGAGGGTATAGCCGGGTCCAAGGGTGAGTCGTGGTCATGAATTCTTTTATACGGTGCTGAGCGAATAAAACATTAGGTTTGTTGAACGTCTGGCGTGCACGCTGGATGAGCATTATGTCGTCAACTGCCTTCCAATATTCTCCCGCCGTACAAGCCCGTGCTTTCATCGCCCTTGGGGCATTGGCCGTATCGGACGTCGACGATGATCTGTTCTACCAAATGATCGTCGCACTCAGAAAGGTGTTATCCGAGACTAAACAATCGGATACCGATATGGGCAAGATCCTGAGCATGCTAAGATGCTTCTCCAAGCTCGTTCCTAGCCTAAATGCTGGAAGCCGCTTCTTCCCTCAACCATTTTGGCTTGGTGTCGCACTTTTGGAGACCGGAATCATAGCCTTATTCATCGAGGCTGCGGAGATGGTACAGGGGATGTTCGACGAGCGGGGGTATCATCTACGCTGTTGCAAGAGCGCATGCCGATGGAGGAAGTTTCTGTCCAACTCAATCACATGCCTTCCCTCTCGTTCGACTCGAGTTTCTGCTTCTCCCCGGCCGCCATCCTGTCCAAGGGAATGCGACACCAGAACCTGAAGGAAGCGGCAGGCGGAGCCCTTCGTTCGTCATTGAGGATCTCAACCCGGCGCAAAGGTGGTGAAGGGGAGATGCCGCCGACGCATACGATCTATTACGATTCCCGGGGCTATTTCCCGGCTTTGATCCCACTCTCTACCACACTGGAAAGTTTCAAGAAACTCCTGGAGGACGCAGATACGAATCCGGAACCACCCAAGGAACCTACACCCGCCGAGGGGAGAGACCTCCCCCCGATACTCCTTACGTTGTTGGGAATTTGCGATCCCACTACGATGGAGGTCCGAAACCATGGCGCGGGTGTCCACAACTTCGCGATGAACTTCAGAAACGATGGCACGAGCTTTAGCGTCATGGCGAGCGTCGGAGGAGGTTCCATATGTATTCAACGATGAGGGTGGTGATTCGCTGGGTGCACTGAAGGCAGATGTTAGACACTGGATTCATCAACCGTCCAGATAGCTGACCTGGCATGAGTCTATGCAATAATAAGTGGTTGCTCGACAACGGTCAAAGCTTAAAGTACAAGTGGTACTTACCGTCTGGCTCTGACTATCCTCATCCCCACGGGTTTTCGGCGCCTCGGGACGAACGTCGGAAACAATGATGCGGGTGTTCACAATGTCATTCCGAACTTCGGAAACGACCGCACGGGTGTTTGAGACACACTGGGGACAAGGGGTCACTTACCTGGTAGGCAAATGGTGGGTTTGTGCTGAGTTTGTGTTATAATTGCCCAACTGTTACCCACCAGGTAAGTGCTGGGCAAATTTTAAATTTGCCCACCTCCT
>Ga0307517_10007780_pt1 | contig 15544 bp, 8 predicted proteins | sample 23_EM_MG_FD_194515 | JGI IMG/M metagenome (GOLD analysis project Ga0307517, IMG submission 194515) | Populus trichocarpa ectomycorrhiza microbial communities from riparian zone in the Pacific Northwest, United States - 23_EM | ecosystem: Host-associated > Plants > Roots > Unclassified | place...
TAATAGATTTAATTTACTTAGTTTACAAATAAGATTTCAACATTTTTTCTAATATTATAATGCATTCTTTATATTCTAATATTTGAATGAATTCTTTATATGCAGCCCTACTTAATTTTTTTTTTTATCATTTTATTAAACAAAACACTTATTATAATAAACAAAGCTTATTATATAAAATCAGGTAAATAATCTATGTTACAAAATCAAATATTTTGATATATATATATATATATATATATATATATATATATGCATGTGTGTGTTGATTTTTCTAGTTTAATCTTTAATTATCATTAATAACTTTTTTTTATATTGTTTGTACAAATAATTCTTAATTTATTTAATTAAATACATGAAAAAGCTTTTAGATTTAAATAAATTAAAGACATGAACAAGCCTTTTGATTTACAATTGGGACTTTTTTATGTCAAAACATGCATTGAAAAGACTTGCATATTCGCTTGCATTCTCGCATTGAAAAAACCTGCACATGTATTTTATTTTTATTTTTTGTGTTGAAAAAAATATATCTAGCTGATAATCACAGGTTAGATAACTAGTATAAATCTCAAAAGGAACACAGCTTGCGCATGTCAGTCTTATTAGAAAATATATAATAATCTGACACATTCTCACGTCTTAATATCATTGTTGAGTTGAGAAAGAAAACACTCACAAGGAGTATTACCAGAAGCAAGGTTCTTACAATAGATTACCTTAGGACTAGCTAGCCAGAATGTTGTTTAACCTTCCTTTCCAATTCATTTTTATCAGCCCCCACAACCTTGTCAATCTCCTTGCCATTCTTTATAAAGTAGAAGGTAGGAACACTGCTGATGTTCCAGCGTGCAGCAACATCTCTTGCCTCGTCTATGTCAACTTTCAAGAAAACAACTTTCAGGTACTTCGCAGCTAAGCTTGTGAAAATGGGAGCAATCATTCGACATGGTCCGCACCACGATGCGGTGAAGTACAGGATTGCAAGGCGGGAAGTTTTTGACGCAGCATTCAGTTTGGGATCTAGTTCCTTGGCAGAATGAATGCCTATAACTTGTCCTGTTCATCAAAAAAAAACAAAAATTGTAAAATGACCTTTAGATGCCATTGTCCTGGAAACACCGTAGAACAATTCATCCTACTTCGCATATCACTGATGACAAAGTTTATCTCAACAATTCATCAGGTGATCTCAACTCAGAAGGTTAGGAATAAGAAATATCCTAGTCTATAATGGTGGAAAACATAACAAATGGCAACCGCTTTTTCTAAATAAATATGCTTGAGCAAGCAACGGCTTTTCTATGTTAACGTATTCCATTGTTCCTAGTTCTGCCCTAACAACGTTACTATGATCATTCTCTTATCCTTCACTGTACTTGAAGAACATAAACCTATGCACGCCATATATACACAAGGAATGGATGCTGGACACCCCAAACTAATGAAAGACAGATGATTTACAACACTTTAAAACATACCCAAACCAAACACAAGAAACAGAAATGATGTAAGGCGGCTCAAGAAATCTGGCAAAGAGCAAGTCAGTTTGTTGTTTCCATTCTTTGTACAATTTAATCACTTACATAAAAAACCATGATTATCCATGAATTTCTTCTTCCTGTTTACACCAATACAAACCAAACCCCTCCCCCGAAAAAATAAAAGGAAGAAAAAATAAAAGCCCAAAAAATGAGCAGGGACGTGTAATGTTTTAAAAAAGTTAGGACCAACGTAGAAGTGCTAAATCCAAGTGTTGGCTAGATAAGCACCCAGTACTAAGAGAAATAATACCAACCTAGCATCAGCAGAGCAGTGATGAAGGGAAAGATTATATTCCAAGGCCTAAAAGTTGTGAAGCCCATACAGTGCAACTATGTTAAATTTAATATCATGTCATCCAAAATGAAATTTTCTCTGCTGCACTGGTTTCCTGTGTGTGTGCGCGCACACACAAGTGCTCATGGGCAGATGAGACAGAAAAGGAACAAAAACCCATACCTTCCTTCAGAGCAGATAAGGCTTCTCTTTCCTGCATTGAATCAAGAGTACTTCAGTATACAGCAATCAAATACAAACCATGATTTAGCAAACCATTAGAGTAAGAGAAAGCAGTGGTGGTTGTATAGCATTTCTTGCTATAATAATCACCAAATAAATTGTTTGAGCACTCGTGAGTATGCATAGGATAAATCTAGAAATTTGAACTCGTATTATTTCTATTCAAATGCCATATTGAACAACTTAAAATACACCGCTTGACTATCTTTTAAAACGAGAAGTTGAATCATCTTTGTCTATTAATCTTGACGTTCCCACTAGCATTAGATCATCCTAAAAATGAGTATCTAGAAATAATTTCATAAAAAATTAAATAGAAAAACTTGAATAAAATATGCGACTCATATGAAGAGGGGATAGCCAGCCCTATTAAATGATTGGAGAACATTGTAGATCAATTTCAAGTTTTGCCTCCCCAGTATTTATTTTTTTAAGAGTATTGTTTCATTTGTGACTTTTGATTGCCGATCCTCTGATCTAACATCACTATAACTTGACCCAAAAGCATTCAAGTGTAGCCGTGATCATTTCCACTAAGACTTTTGAACCATCATATATTGGAGCATCATGCATCATAAACAGAAACTTTCCAACAAGAGACAGGTATAGGTGAACCAAAAATACTAAATGTTTTTCCTCCCAATGAATACTAAAAGAGCAATTATTAGTACAAAAGTTAAAAAAAAAAAAAAAAAAACACTTACTTGGGCTTCAGCTTGTTGTTTTCTCTCAAGTTCGGCTTTCTTTAGCTCCCTTTCTTTTCGGAGGCGTTCATATTTTCTACGATGCTCTTCAATTTTGTGGGCATTAGGTTCAACCTGTGGATTTAATTGTACTATCAGAAAACATTTACTGTACTGAATCATGATAAACAAAGGAAATTTACCTTTCTCAGCACCAAACCAATCTCATCATCATAGTCCAACTTTGACGCCTCATGCAGGTCAGTTGCTGCTTGTTCCCATTGGCCCAATATGGCTCTGGCCATACCTCGTACTTTATATCCTTTTGCAGAGTTTGGATTGATCTAAAGAATATAATTCACCTCTGTAAGTCATCATGTTTGTCCAATGGGATAAATAATATCAGACGCATGACAACTGATTAATCTAAAATTTTAAAACTTCTTCTGCTGCCTTAACAAAATCAGTTGTAGAAGGGACCCAGCCAGAGACTTACTGCTAGAGCAGCATCAGCGTCACGAATTGCAGCAAGAGGTTTCTTCAGTTTAACAAAAACACTACCTGAAAAAAAGTATCGTAGGGAACTAAGAGATTGATGAACATGGTAAGAACAGGCATTAAATGAAAATTGAAAGATAAATTTCAAATCAGATAACATAACCTTTTTTAAAAACAAAAAGCTACCTCGTGTGGCATATAATATAGCTGAAGTTGGATTCAACGTGATGGCTTCTGTTAAATGATCTATGGCTTCTTCCAGCTTACCTGGAAAACAGACAAACTTGGCAACAAACACTATGGGAAAAATCTCAATCAGAAAAGCTAATACCAAAGGCCAACGGCATACCTTCAGAGATTGCATCCATAGCTTTTGATTTTTCGGTTTGAGCAGCATCCCGCTTTTCTTCTGTAACTTCAACTGCAGGATCTCCCATCTGTAATCACAAAACATGTGTGCTTAGCCAATGTTTAAAGCCTTTGTACCAACTAAATGGAAGTGGCTGAACTCAATGAACTCTTTCCATCACCTTTTGTGGAGGATGATTGTCAGGTTCCACGACATCAGTATTATCCAAGTCAATATCAGACTCAACAATTTCATCATCATCTTCAATTGGTCTTTTGGAATCAGAGTATTCCCCAGAGTCAGCCATGTCAATATCACCTTTCTCCTGCATATGAGCACCCTGTCGTCATCACCTAACAATTGTCATAAAGCCAATTACCTCCCATGCTACAAACCATTTTATAATTTGTTTTTTTTTAAAGAGAACCAGTTAGGCTCAATGGTCGTTATTGAAAAGAATTCTTGACATGGAAAAATGAGGGACTCGATCTCTCTCTTGTTCCAAGCAAGTTATAACTTTCTAATCCACTAGGTCAGAGACCAAAACTCGAGAGCAATATTTCTGCCAGTAAAATAAACAGTATAGAAAAAATTACTAGAGAAGAAAACATTCTTTTTTGAAATGAAAAACAGCGTGATATTTTAGAGTAAAAATCATAAGAACGAGATAAATCAAATGTTTCGATTACAAAATCCTTCATCTTTTCCTCTTTGAAGGATTTTAATGGAAAAAAAATTAATAACTCCATGTATTATCAAATAGAGCTCAAACTTTTATCAACAAAGAGAGTTTTATGTAATAACACTAATTAATTGTATAAATTCGGTTCAAGGTTGACTCTTTTCTCTCTCTTTTTCCTCATTTGTTTCCATTTCAAGAAATGATCATAAGGAAATGTAAATTAGTATCGAAAACCATTCTTTAAAGTATTTCAGCAATATACAACTGCAAGAAATGAAGTTATAGCTCATTTCCAGTGACAACAAGGTAAGTTCAAATCCAATGAGACAATCACTCGTACACAAATTTGTGCGTTCTTTACAAACCCAGAAGCAACAGCAGGCAAAAAACCAAAACTGCATAAATAAGAAGTGAAAAGTGTAGTCAAGAAACCATGCCTCACCGATTTTGTCTCTGGAGGAAATCGAGCACCTAGGCTGCGAACCCCAAAAAAAAAAAAAAAAACACTAAATCATTAAAACCAAACAAAACAAAAACAAGAAATATTAAGATATGTAGAGAGATCTTGGTTGGAAATTAATACCTTTGAAGATAAGTCTTGAAGAAAGCAAGAGATGGGGTGTGGATAATAGAAGGGTTAGCCTTACACTGATCAATAAAGTGTTTGAGCTCAGTTACTTTAGCGGCATCCATCTGGAACATATGCCTCTCTTTCTTTTTCTTCTTTTTCCTCAGAGAATCTTGAAAACAAGTGATGCGCTTGGAACCTTGCGCACTAATTTTGTTTATATATATATATACACACACACGATTTTATACGTTGAAAAAAAAAAGTAAATTGTATATGTGCTGGATAAGCACGAGATGTGTTTTATGGGGAAAACAACATATTAATGCTCTAATTATTGTTTGATTGTCGATTTAGTTCTCAATTCAAAAAAAAAAATGTATGAAAGATGTTAATAAATGAAATAATTCCAACAATATTGGGTCATTAAAAGTCTTACAATTGTTTGAGAGATAAGAAAAATTTTGAAATGCATTTATAAAAAAATTCAAAAATCTCGGCCATGAATTTTTTTAAAAAATGCTTGAGCAATATAAATAAAGTTATAGGAATAGTAAGAATTCTTAAAAACTTTGAAACTGATAAAAAATTAAAATCTAAGAAATAATTTCAAAAAAAAAAGAAAATTCTTAGCCATTGGTATTTTTCAAAAAAGAATTAAGAAATAAAAAAAATTAAGAATTTTGAATTTTTGTATATCTTAAATATTTCAAATATTTTCAACCACCTCCAACTTTTTTAACATGGTTTAAAACATCAATCTCACATATTTCATTGAATTTCTATACTTTTCTTTTTTTACCCATCATAATACTCATTATGTCAATTTTGATTTTACTCATTTAATCCTCCCATTTCATTTTGTCATTTAGCTATCAATTGTTTTATTAAGCCCCGTTGTTTGCTGAAAAGTAGTTGTTTTATAGAAAGTAAGTTCCGGAAAAGAGAATTATTTTCCGATATTTGGTAGTGTAATGAAAAATAATTTGAAAAATATTTTCTAGTGTTTGGTTATGTCATGGAAAATGAACTAAAAAATAACTTATTAATATTTTATTCTTTTCAAGTTTATTAAAATAATGATAAATAAATCTTACAAATTAAAAAGTTGAATGAGAATGAAATTGATAAAAAAAATATGATTTCATAAAGTATCTCAAATAAAATAAATAATAATTAAAATAATAGAGATCAAATCTAACAAATAAAAAATTGATAGATGAAGAAATTAAAATAATAATAATTATCATTTCATAAATTATTTCAAATAAAATAAGTAACAATCAAAAGAGTGAGGACCAAATTTGATAGATAAAAGATTTCAATTAAAAATGATAAGGGAAAAGCAAATAACAATTATAAAAATGAATACCAAAGTTAATATAAAAATCAAATCCTAAGGGATGAAATTGAAAAAAAAATATTCAAAACAAAATATATATAGCAATCAAAAGTTTGAGGACCAAATTTGATATAATCAGTAAATAATATGACATTTTTAAATTTTTCACAACTTTTGAAAAGTGTTTTCCGTCTAAAATAGAAGGAAAATATTTTCCTGGAAATTAAGCCAAATTTTCCTTTGATCGAAAAGTGTTTTCCGTTGACCAACTTTTATAATGACAAACAAACATAAAAAGTTTGGAAAGTGGTTTCTAGAAAACCACTTTCCGTCAAACAAACGAGACATAAATTTTTATCCATCTAACCCTGATCCTGAGGAGTATAACTAAATTAGTAAAGTTCTAGATTTGTTTCCTAGATGTCACTAGTTCAAATTCCACAAACTTTAGGGTCTCTGGAAGCTTACATAGTCGTTAATTTTAAGACCCGTGAGATTAATCGAGGTATACATAAACTGGTCCGGACACTTATATTAATAAAAAAAAAATTTCTCATTCATCTAATCATGACGCCATGAAACGGAGGTGAAAAGATGTTTGGCTTTAAATTAGCAAGGGGTGGGTTATTAATTAGCACAAGTAGGTTACTAATTAGTTAATACTAATCGGGCGCTGATCATAACTTCAACGATAAATTTAATAAAAAAATCTTGAAGTTTGAAATTGTTTGCCAAGGCAAATACCTTGCTTACGGTCGGGGCCAATGTTTTCAAACTGAACAATAGCATAAACCTAGTGAAAGATTGCACCTTGCCGTTGTGGTTTTAGGATTGTAATAACAATGAAAGTTTAAAATATTTTTTATTTAAAAATATATTAAAATAAAATTTTTTATTTTTAAAAAATTAATTTACCCTAATATAAATCCTGCAACCGATCAAAAATAAAAATACAAATACAAATCGTGAGCAAAATTTCTCTACAAAAAAATTGAAGCAGAGCCACCAATTAATTTATCTTTCATCAAACAAAACAAGGTAACTTAAATTTAAAATCTATTTTTGTTTTGTTTTGAGATATTTGTTAATAATTTGATGAGATTTTTTTTATAATTCTACCATTTTTGCTCCTTTTTTTTCCTCAAATCTGCTAATTCTACCAATTGTTTTTTGAATTCTTGTTATAGTGATTTTTTTTCTAATTAATTAGATATATTTAATTGGTTTGTTTTGATTATGCTTTGATTTTTTTTATGTTGTTTTTAGCAGAGCCACTAAAATTATCAATTTTTTCTTATGATATATGTTTTGATTTTAGGTTGAACCATGAACAAAATAAGAATAACTGATATGATAATCGATGATTTCTATTCTATAAAAGAACGACGAGCATAATTAAAATAAATATGTAAGAATCATTCTTTATTATTTATTTATTTATTTCAAAGTTTATCAAACATAAATAATGCTTCGTTGTAACTAATATTTCTTATATACTTTCTATGTTTATATTTGATAGGTATAATGACCAAAAACATTAAAGTGATGGATGCATTATGAATATGAAATTAACTTCATTGCTTTGATCCAATTTGGTATTGCTCCAAACATTTTACCTTATACAAAGATCATTATATGTTTGTAGTAAGTTATTTGAATAAAACTAAATTATACAGGTTTTGATTTACAACTCATGTACAATAAATTGAAACAAATATTATATCTTATTATATTAATTTTGCCCCCCTAACAAATAATTCTAGCCTCCCCCTACAAACACCCTTAATGATAAACTTCTTATAATGCTCATTGCTGGCTATAAAGAATTTCCATGCACCAAAGAGGAACTTCTACTGAAAAAATTACTTTGTTCCATTTGAATGTAGAATAAAAAAAAACAGAGAGAGAGAGAGGAAGAAGATGGAAATAGAAATATCTTCCACAAAGAGAAAGATTACTTTTACAGCGTAGTGGAAGCTAATACAAGTTACAAGTAGTCTAGAGTGTTGTCGGATTGAGAGATTCCGATCATAAACAAAATTTACCAAATTGCTACTAATAATAAGAACCATATATCTAAAGTAATGAAATCTATCTCCTTGAAAGAATTGAGCTTACAGTTTATAACAAAAAATAGACGTTGAAGAAGATCACTCTTTCTTATATGAAAGACTTTCGAATCTGTTTCGATCCCTTCAGCTGGACTCCCCTCCTTTTACTGCTAATTGCTGGCTGGGAGAGGGAAAGAGCTAGAGGTGCTCATAGATAAACTCATACCATCAAATCTATGGGCACCACCCTCGGGAGACTTCTTGCTTCCATTATAGGGCGATGTTTGCATCACCCTGCATGCACCCACAATACCATTTTGACGTGAGAAACTCAACGTAGCACAAAAGTAAAGAGAAAATGAGTATACTATTAGTTAAAATCAGTTCCTCAAGCACATGATTTCACATTTTGTCATCATGATATCCTCGATGACCACGTCTTTTCTATCAAATTTATCTTTTCTGCTAATATTGCCCCTTGGGGTTTGACGACCCTCGAGATTTTGAGTCCATCAAAAGAATTTTCTTTTTCCAATAGTTCTCTTATTAAAAGGAGCCTTTAACATCTGTTGGAAACTGAGTCAATAATAGTTTACTCGGTAGTAAATCCTTGAAGTTTTGCTCTTCTGCTTTTAGGAGTTAATACATTGCAAATTCATGAAGAAAACATGTCTTGAGCATCAATATATTGCAAATGAGTTGGAAGCCTATTTCAAGAATGTTTCTACTTTATTGCCATGAATTAAAGACACTGCAACATACCTTTCCTTGCGCTTCTCCAAAAACCGAGCCAACGATGCTTTACGAGCCTGAGGTACAGCCACTGCTAAGAGAATTGTGATTTCATCACAATAATATCAAATTATGATGAACATAATAATTGTAAGAAACGCAGATGTTAAAAGTAAAGCATTACACGAAGCAAACAATGTCATACCTGCTGGAACTAGAGTGGCAGAAGTAGGTCCTACTGAACTAGCTGGCTTGGTGGGCTCTATATGTTTAACAGAAGGTGCTAAAGTTACTACTGGCTTAACTATTGCTAAATCGTTGGTGCTACTAGAGGTCACAGAAATAGGGCTTGGCATGCCTGAGCATGGAGCTGTAGTGTTGATTTTGTTCCCAACAAAAATATCACCTACAGGTGGTCCAGGAATTGGTGCTTGTGCCTGTGCTTGAGGCGTGGAGATTGGCTTATTCTGAGTCCCAGAAGAGCCACCATTTCCAGCCAAAAGCATAATGGCCTGTGCCTGGATAGACAGTGAATCATAAATGAAATTAAAAATAATAAAGATAATAACAACATTCCACCTCCATTGAAACAAATGAACTTTCAAGGTTTAAAAGGCACTGAAGTGAATAGATACCTTCTCAGGAGAAACATCATCATAAACACTCACTGAACCAGCGTAGAATATGGTCAACTGGGCAGGTGCTCCAGAGGATTTAGCAACATCCCTACAAAACAGATTCAAGTTTAACTTGCCGATTCCAGCCATGTTTAGGGGATTATTGAATAAAACAGCAAGTAAAAACAAGAAATAGACTTTTAGATACCTAAGATCAGTGGTGCCAATGACGGAACTCGGGGTAGGAAGAGCAGAAGCAGGGGTTATGACTGGAACTCCTCCGAGAGGTTTTGAGACTATTGAATTAGAAGTAATCATGCTGTGTCCAGTGGGAGGAAAAAGGGACTGCAGAATGGGGGAGCTCATAGAAACGTTGATTGTTTGATTTTGTTGGCTGGAGATTGGAAACATCCTCATATCCTGTGGGCGATTAGCAAAATAGGCATCGAAATGCTGTTTACCATAGGTTGTCATAGCATAATGGTTTCCAGCTTGTTTATCAAGAGCCATATTTTTCTACAATTTGCAGAAGATATGGTTAAACAATTAGCACACAGACAAAATAAAAGCAAGGTTAAAACGTTCACCCACTTCATATTCATTTTACTCAACAATATGCAAATAGTATCTCATGGCTAATTTTCAAGATTCTAGTCCAAGGCTGATCTTCATTTCCTTCACATGTGAAATAAAATTGCGGCACACAGCTTAACTAAACATTAGTACAAAGGATTGCATAGTGGGAATCAACGTGAAACCTGAATCAAGGCAGAGTATGATTTCTGGTTCGAATCAAAAGCATCAGCAGTTGAAATTGACATATAGCCAGAGGATGATGATGCCATGGGATCATGAACAGCCTTTCTTGGTTTATCTTCCATGGAAGACTTGAACGACAAGAATTGAGGAATGGCAGAAACCTTGTTTGAAAAAGACCACTGCATCCCTGAACCTCTCATGGGCACTGCAACACCAAAGAAAATGGCAACGATGTCCTATTAGTTGTGTCCATGATTATTATCTCCAGTTAAACTTAACATTTGATCTGATAATAAATAAATAAATTTGTAAAGACCGTTCAATCTTTTAATTTATCTTAAGCACTTAAAACCAAGAATCAAATGAAAAATCCTCAACTACTGTTTGTTGAAGGAGAACAGGAGATTACAGTGCTCGCTCAACTAAGCAATATAGCAAAATAGAATCTTGATATATTCATTGAGAAATCATGTGTGGACAAAGTCGAAACACATTATCAAGACTTTTATACAGTACAGCTATGGAATTGTGATGAAAAGAAAATCCTGCACTAATAATCAACACAGACATGCATATGCTAAATGATAAAAACACGAACAATGATCCATGTTTTGACACCATTAATTAAGCATCTAATGGATATATGGTTACCTTCCAAAAAAGACTGAAAAGAACAACTGATGATCTCAGAAGCTTGGATTCGTAGTAAAAAACAATAAAGCCTCCAAATTTCTCAAGGGCATGGGCTCGTGCCCCATGTTACATTTGTAATTATTTTAGTACAGAAGTTGGTGAAACCTGGGCCATCACTACTTATCAGAAGAAGCACATTTTTGAATTATAAATATAAAAAAATATATATTTTTTAATTCCCCCTCATAAGGGCATATTTCAATCACATTCTATCTGTAATCCACTACCATTCAAGACATCCAAGTATTTAATTTCTCTTTTTTGAAGGCAGATGACCCTTTATTTTATTACATTAACAGCTCATGTTCATGTTACCAAAAAAAATATATCTTATTCTTCGTTTTATTAATCCAACACAACAAAGCTTCAAAAGTTAAACAAAAAAAAAGAAAAGAAAAGAAAAGGCCATGTTTCAACAACCAATTCTCCAACTACAAGCAATACAAAAACACCAATCTAGCCTGACCCACAAGCGAAAACATACCACCCATGTGCACGTTAGCATTCACCATAAGTTAAAGGGCAAAATAATATTACGTTAAAAAACAAAGCTTGACCGCTTGTGACTTTAAGAGTCCTAGGTTAAAAAAAAGAAAATATTGAACAGTTGTAAATGTTTAAGGCACTTTATTGCATAGCATCCCATGGTCCCCTTTAAAGTGATTATAGGCTTCAAATATTTGTACCATGTGCCCTAAACTTTCTTGTGCCGTTTAATTTTTATTCTTTTTCTTATTTTCCCCACGAGGTTTCTTCTTGAAGGAAGAAAAGCCATGTGCTTTAACCCTTGTTTGGCTCCTCGGAAATAATAAATAAAAGAAAGTAAGCAAAGCAAGCAGGAAAAAAAAATGAAGTTAATTCTGATTTCACCTTCGCTTACAATTCTCCCAAAAAAAAAACAAACAGAAACGCAAAACCCATCTCAACAGTCAACATATAAGCACAGACGAAGCATTAGATCAGTAGTAGAAAACTAACACACCTACATATATTTTCTTTTTCTCAGTTTCCAAGCAACCAAACAGGGTAAACTCAAGAAAAACAATATATTCAACAAAAAGAAAAGTTTAAATAATAAATTTCATGTGAGTATTTAGAATAAAAGAATCAATACATAATATACGGTCGGTTAGAATTGTAACGAAAAAAAAACTGAAACAGATGGAAGAAGAAAGAACTCAATGAAAAGAGAGATGAAAAGAAGCTAGCATACCAGAATCCTTAAGAGGAGTATCGGTGGCCTCTTCTTTGATAGTAACAGGATTGTTTTTCGAACCCAGACCCAGAAAATCTCTCTCCATCGCCAACTTATAGAGCTTTCCTCCAATCCAAACCAAATAATTATTTCTCTTAACTGTGAAAAAGAAAGCCAAGAAAGAAAAATGATGCTTGCTTCTTTAAGTAGAGAAAGCAAGGAAGGGAGAGAGAGAGAGAGAGAGAGAGAGAGAGAGAAGAGAGGGAGAAAGAGATGGGGACACAGACTGGTTTTTTATGACAACTACGAGTGTAAGAATAAAGAAGTTTTTGTTTCTTTTTTAGTTATAAAATTAGATTGGTGGCACCCACAACGTCGCGGGTGGAATTAAATTTTTTTTTATCTAAAATAACTAAGAAGATTATATATTTAAAAAAAATAAGAGAAGTGCTTGTTTTAAAAAAATAATAAAATTAATAATAGTTAAATCTTAATTAATTTGATAATATAATAAAAAAATGAAATAACAACAAAAAATTAAAAAAATATTGTGAAAATAAAAATAAAACAAAAAAAATATCAATCCTTGTTAATTTTTAAAACTCGTGATCAAAGTCATTAAATCAAAAATATTGTACATGAAAAAAAATTATGAAGCTCTATCCCTATATAATAAAACTTTGAAGGATCAAATGAAAAAATACACAAAAAAATAAAAAATAACAATTAAAAAAATAAAATTAAAATAAGAAATAAGAAATAAATTAAAGAGCAACAATAAGTTTTCAGTTTTAGAGTTAAATTGAAAAGAATAAAAGCATTAACAAAACAAAAAAAATAAGAAAAAATGAGGTCTAAAAAAAACTATAAATTTAGATTGAATAGTAAAATTAAAAATAATAAAATTTTTATAAAAAGTTCAAGGAAAAAAATAATAAATCTAAAGAATAAGGATAAAGTTGAAAACACCAATATATGATAAAAAAAATTAAAAATGTAGAATTTTTCAACGCGTTTTTTATATAAAAACATTTCTAAATGTAAATTTAAAAACTTATGTGTTGATATAATTAAATAAATCAATAATCATTGTGTAAAGAAATTAAAAAAAATCATTAATGATAAAAAAATGGAAAAAATAAGAAACAATATAAATCAATATATTTAATATTGCAATATAGGTCATTTACCTAGTTGTGATGATAAATTTATTTATTAAAATTAATTTGTAATAGAAATCGATACACACATAAAATTTATTGAGTAAAATAAAAAAGACATGTTATACAAGGTTATATGTATTAAAAATATTATAAAAATTAAATATTTTTTTATTTTTAAAAATAAAATTGATATATATAATATAAAAAAATACAGATGAATCATAATAACTTCTTTGAAAATTAAACACATCCAATATAATTAAAAAATAATATCTATTTAAAAAAAGCTAAATAAATGAAATCAAATCACAAAGAAGTAAAATACAAACTTAATTTTTTTAAAAAAAAAAACATATAAAAAAGCTTTAGTTTTGAAAAATCAAAACTATATATATAAAAAAAATGAGGCCAAGTCAAGCGTCTGACCCATGAATAAAGCGCCCGCACGTGAGCCTTACTTTTTGTAAGTTAATGAGGCAGACAATGTGCCCAAATTCAGCTTAAAAAAAATAAATGATGCATCATCTGCAATTCTCAGATTTTAGCTACTATGGTAGCCAAAAAAACAGGGTAGGTGGTTTTTACCACTTCAAAACCCTAAATCAACCTGAAAACTAAAAATCTTCTTGAGCTCATAACCTGTTTTTTATGCATTTTTAAAGTAAAAAAAAAAACACTTAATTTGAACTTCCCTCATCATATGGAACCATTTGGAACAAAAATCTACCATTTTGGTAGCTGAAATCATCCTAACGACAACTTTCTTTCTTTAAGCCAGAATCCAATGATCTCTTCTCTCTCCTTTCACCTAAAAAGAACTAAAAATAATGAAAATAAATTTTAGTACCAAAATTATTTTATTTGAAATTAAAAAAACTGGTCACCTAAAAGATAAAAAAGATAGAGGACTCAAATGTACTTTTCAAACAAATTTGAAAGTCGCCACCTATTTTACTTGTGTTTTTCACTTCAGTCCTTTGACTTTCAATTCAATCATTTCTTAAAAAAAACATGCAATTGAGTGTTAATTTAGGTTTAAAAAGCCTAGTTATGCAAAAAAAATAAATTTAAGGATCAAACTAAAAAATTTTAAAAAAATTATTGCTCCGATCAAATTAAAAGATTATCCTCTCACAAATCAACAATGATTTGTGAGAGGATAATCTGTAATTTCAGCTGCAATGTATTTCCCACGAGGCTTAATTTCTGTTAATCAGTTTTGTAATTTGAATTAATTTTCAAAACTCTCACCAAAGCTCGAAGAACTTACTTGGTTGGTCACTTACAAAGAAGTCCTACATGAGTCCTAAGTTAATGTTACAACTTGTCTCGATTTTTCAGAAGATCTTAAAGAGGATCTTCACTTGCTTTATATTTGCAATATTGGTATTAAAATATCTTCACCTTCTATATGCTTTCACGCATCATATTTATTGTTTTTCAATAATAATTTTTTTAATTTAATGTGTATTTGGTAATATAATACGAGTTATTTTTGTAAAAATATTTTTCAATTGAAAATGTTTTAAAATAATTTTTTTTAGTTTTTATTAATTTATTTCTAACATCAGCACATAAAAATCATTGAAAACACTTAAAAAAAATATTAATTTGATATTTTTGAAATGAAAAATACTTTACAGTAAAAGCAAACACACTCTTAGTCAATCTTAAGGGATGTAACTTAATTGGTCAGGCTCTGACTTTACTTTTCAAAGATCACCAGTTCGAGTGCCACAAATTTAGGGGTAACTAGAGACTTATATGGTCATTAACTTCAGGACCTCGGGGGATTAGTTGAGGAGCGTATAAATTAATCCGGACACCTATGATTAACAAAAAAAAAAAAAAAACACACACACTCCTAGTCCCACTATTGTATGCTAGCATGCAATGTTTAGTAACCCATCATCATCATCGTCTATATCAATAATTGGATTATCTCATAATTGTATCTTATCTTATGCTATTGTTATAAAACTATACTGCAATTTAATTAATTAATTAATATGATAATCATCTCAATTATTTTTAAAAGATCAATTTAGTCAACAAGACATTTAACCATCTAAATATGAATTTATCATCAAAATTAAGTAAATATGACATAACCATGAAGCTTCTTTTCTTTTCTTTTCTTTTTTTTTGGTC
>Ga0307517_10007781_pt1 | contig 15543 bp, 5 predicted proteins | sample 23_EM_MG_FD_194515 | JGI IMG/M metagenome (GOLD analysis project Ga0307517, IMG submission 194515) | Populus trichocarpa ectomycorrhiza microbial communities from riparian zone in the Pacific Northwest, United States - 23_EM | ecosystem: Host-associated > Plants > Roots > Unclassified | place...
TTACAGATATTTTTTAAAAATTTTAATTTTTTAATTTTTTAATTTTAAATTATTTTTTTGATATTTTCTAACTGAATATACTAATATTAAAAATAAAATCTAAAAAATAAAAAATATATTTTTAATATATTTTTTTTAAAAAAATACTTTAAAAAAAATTGCTACCATAATTTCAAATAAACTTTTAATCTAACTAAAAAATTTATTAATAAGTCAAGGATTGAGTTTTAATCGGTTTTACTTGGCTTGATTGAATCAAGTCAACTTAGAGTTACTAGAAAACATAATTTGAATTTTATAACTAGAAAACATACATAGATATAAAAGGAGAAAAATATAAGAATATCTTTAAATTTTTTACAGTTACTAGAAATGAGTAAATATTGATATTTATTCAAAATTCCTCTATTTTGATATGGATTATTTATACATTAAATAGTATAAGATTATGAATTAATTAATCTAAACGACTGAAAACTAACTCCATTTAACAAAGAAATCGAAAAAAAATAAAAATAATGATATATAAACAAAACAAAAATCAGTTTTATTAAATGAATTCAGTACAGGGCTTTTAGTACTTCTGATTTGCGCTATTTGTAGTTTTATGATCTTGATTGATGAGATCATAGATGGAATTGTCAGCTTCATTAGGTGAACTAGCCCTTTGATGTGATTTTAACAGACAATTAATCCCTGTTTATAGGTGCTTTTGGCCTCTTGAGGAAAACCTGGAGCTTGAACTTCTAGTTAAAAATTGTGTAGCCCCGATACAGATAACAGAGAGCAGAGCATTACAATGGCATTCTAGGGGAACGTTTGATGCTTTTGGACGCAGATTACACCGCAGATACAACCGCATTCTCAAACGAGCAAATTTGTCAAACCAATCCATCCAAAACAACCCAAGTTCAATCATTATCTCAAATAGCATAAAAGAAAGAATACCAAAATTGGGAATGATTCAACAAGAAATATACATTAAAAATCAAGCCTTAAAAACATTATTTTATTCTTGGAGACCAGTGACAACATCCTCCCTGCTGTGTTCAAATAGCATAAAAGAAAGAATACCAAAGTTTCTCTATGTTCAAGAAGGGGGGAAGCTGTAGATACACTTCTTGATAATGGAATCCGCGGACAACCAATGAGAGACGGTCATAAAAGAAAGAATACCAAAGTTTCTCTATGTTCAAGAAGGGGGGCAACTTAAGTTGCACTGTAAACCCCAACCCCCAAATTTACTTGAATATAAGTCTTTTCATGTCAATTCATCTTTTGCTTTATCAGTCCTGCTAGAATGGAGGATCCAGTAAGAAGTCCGCGGGTTCGTTCTTTGCTGCGTAACCAAATTTTGAGGTACAATACTTCCGGTGTACACCTGTTAGCTTCCCTGTACCAGCAATCCTATGAAAATTAACCATAAGCCTTGAGCATTCCCTGTAATCCATGGGGAAAAAGGAAACCAAACAGTGAGTAAAAAGACTGTCAAGCTTGACATGTAAGGAACAACAAACAATTTCTTTTTAAACAGGCGAAAAAACACTCACGTAAGCTGCTGTTCTGAGTAGCCAGTGTACCACTCATTTGTCTTGCTCCATTGCTTTGTTCCACTAAGGGTGCATTGAGCGGTGTATATTGCAGCAGCAGCTAACACTGAAGGTGGAAACTTGAGCATGTTGTATTCGACGAGGCAAAGCTCAATTATGAAGAACGCAAGCAATTCAAGCTGCTTCAAAATAACAACTGGATTAGTATAATCAGTACCATTTCATTAAAAATCCGATTAAGTGCAGTTAAATTTTTTGTGTGAAGACCGGTAGTACAAACCTTCCTGTCACATTGTGAAGCTTTTAGGAATCTCCTCATAAAAACATAAGGAGTGGGAACAGAGAGATTAAACTGTAAAGCGTTGACCATGTTCTTCTCCTGCAGGCATTCAAATCATATCATATATCCATCCTCATTCTGATCATAATTACTATGATAACAATTAAAGAATGATAAAATAATAATATACCATGTCAAGCACTTCATTTCTGCTGTATGCTTTGTCAGAAATCAGAATGAGATCCTCCACAACTGGAACTGATACTTCTTCATATTTGCATGCAAGCAGCATGGCTGTCACTCCAACGAGCTGGAGTTTCTTTCTCACGACTGGATGAACTGCTAGAAATCTATCAATGAGATTGACAGTAAGGTATAAGGTCTCCTCCATCAATTCAAACTTGTAGTGCACCTGTTAATCCCGTCAAATTTGTAAGCAGTTCAGATGAAACCAGATAACTAATTCTTGACCTTTTAAGCATTATGTAACTTGCATACCTCAATCAACCAATCAATGAGAATGCCTCTCATTCTGTCATTAATGTCAAATTGCTGTGCCATGTAGTTTGGTGGGACACAGCCAGATCTCTGCAATCAATTTTCCAGAAAAAGTTCATGTAGTAAGGGAACTGAAAAGGAAGATACTTCATAACGAAACCATACCATCAGCGGCCCTTTTCCATCAGCCATTACCAAAAGATTGGACATATAGACCAGACCTTCCAACATAATTCATAATGAAAAGCTCCACCTTGGTTTAATTTAAGATTTCAAAATAAATGTGCACAGCCCTGTTTGCCTAATAATCATAACATCAGCAGCCCTTTTCCATCAATCATTACCAAACGATTGGACATCTAGACCTTCCAACATACTTCATAATGAAAAGCTCCACCTTCGTTTAATTTAAGATTTCAAAATAAATGTATATCAGTCCTATTTGCCTAATATAGGACAATCTTTTAGGCTAGTGATTCCTAATCAAATCTTACAAATTAAAATATTCTCCAATTATAACAAAAGACCAAGCAAAACAAAATAAAAATAAAAAAGCAATGAAGGCTTTGTTTATGTTTCACAAATTGAATAGGAAGATATATTCTGTGTCACCTCTGCTTTCTTGTAGAAATTGTATAAATCATCAATGTATTCCACTACAGCAAGTGGATCCCTCTTGTCACAGCCGTCTATGTCCAAGACCGGCTCTTCTTCAACATCTTCCATTTCAACTTCATCCTGCAGGAAACCAAGATATCAATGGAACCCTGACAAAAGCTCAATAGCAATACAAACAAATTAAAAGTAAGTTATATTGCAAATACCATCCTGTCGATCTCCTCCAGCATTGCCTCCGTATGTTGCACAAACGTCGGAGCAGAAAAGTCATCACTAGTCTTGTAGTCCTCCACATCTATGATGTTACAATCTTCTGGCTCACTAGAAATTGGGACTGGGCGAACTGGTTTTTTGATTTCCTGTTTGACACAAACAACTCTCAATCCAATCTCACAACCCTAGACATCCCACCCTATAATTAAGAGAAAATTCAAGCTCTTTAAAAAGGTACCTCTGGTTCAAGTTGTTGTTGCTGCTGCTTGTTAGCAAGCTGGGCCGCATACTTCCTGAACAGACATCAAGAATAACACCAGAAAAAGATTCAATTAAAAGATCAAACCTTTGACATTAAAAACAAACACCTTCAACGTCAAACAAAGAGGTCAATTATTTACTGACCTAGTCAAAGGTCGATGCACTGGAATTGGTGGGTTCTTTTTACAAAAAGCTTCTCTTCTAAAATAAAATAAAAAAACAGAGAAGACAAAAAACAAAGAAAAAAAAAATCAAAAGTAGGTAATTAAAGACGAAGAAAATTGATTAAAAAACTCCACACCACCAAGTGCCTACTTTCTTCTCTTTTCCTTCATTTTCTCAGGAACCAAACAAGATATAAAAGATTAAGATTAAGACAGTAATTAGGGTTTAAGAAGACTTACTCTGATAACCCTCTTTTGTTGACAGCACGGGGGTACGGTGGACCTCCGATGATGTTCCGATTAATGTTACTCAACGCCCGGCGATTAGTTCCGGTCGCCACTGGAAACTTCCCTACTCGGCCACGTAAACCCTCTTCAAGATTGAAAAACAAATCTCATTTTTATTAGGGTTTTAATAGCTTTAAAAAACATCATTTTTAAACCAAATAGATAATAAAATTTAAATACAACCTTTTGGGGTTGTTTTACTACCTTGAATATTTCCGGGTCCGATCACCCCCGGGTTGTTCTCATCGGATCCAGCCATTGTTGTCTATATCTAAAGGAAACCCTCCAAAAATTAAAACAGCTAAGTATCTATAAAGAAAGTTATTAAAGTACAAATTTTGATTCGATTAAGTTTTAATTAAAAGAAAAGAGAAAGAAAACCAGATCAGAATTGATTTCAAAACGTAAAACCCAGATCATAAAATAAAAACATTCACCTTCAAAATTCAAGAATTCTTTTAAGCTTCTTCGATATCGATTAAAAAAAAAAACCCTTCAGAGCCTTCTTTCTTTATCGCCCGCCCGTGCCTTGATCTTAGAGAGAGACTAATCAAAAGAACCCCATTAATGGAGTACGATCTCTCTCTCTCTGTGTCTCTCTTCTTCTTCTTCTCTCCGGTTCGAGTTCTGGCTCTGGTACTGAAATTGTTTGTTGGGTTTAAGAGGAGGAGGAGAAAGAAGTAGAGGAGAGAAAAATAAATAAAGAGTATGTATAAGCGAGATGGAGACGCAAATATCGGATTTATGTCTGTGCCCTCCTCTCAAGTTTTAAAACCAACGGCTAGTAGATTCTGGCCGTCAGATCTTCTCTGATTGAAAGGTCGCGTTCTCCTGTGCGCTGCACAACGGTTACCTTGCCATGTGCCCTTTCTTAAGAAATTTCCACACTTCACTACTTTACTCTCCTGTCTTCTAGGTTGCTTCGGTTAATGTCTAATAATACAATGAATAAATATAAAAAAAGTATTTGATTGGAATGATATAAATTAAAATTAAAATAAAGAATAGGGAGTGTTTTACAGTGTAATAGTTTCTTTTTTATGTTTTTTTAAAATATATTTTGCTTGAAAAAATATTAAATTGATTTTTTTAATGTTATTTTTATGATTGTAATATATTAATATAAAAAATTAAAAAAATATTTTTATATATTTTTAAATAAAAAACAATTTGAACAGCAATAAAACACTCTTAAAACTTTCAAACATACATATTCCATCCTTGAAACAATAACAACAATGACCAAACGATAAATTAGTGTTATTATTATTATTTTCTTATCCTTCCTACACAACCTTTTTAAGGGTCGGTTGTCATTAAAGCAAGGGATTTATCACCCTTTAATTCTTCTTGATGACCCCCACCCACCTTGGACCCAATTGAGAGCACCTTGGAAATTTTGAATTTCCAATAATTTCATGCCAAGTTGCAAGAAAAATTGATATTGGAAGCTAGTGCATTTGGTAGGTTTCTGAGTAATGACATCCATTACAACATAGTATCCATATAAACCTTTCATATTAATCGAAATCCCATCCTGAAATTAGTCTCTCAAAATAACAGGATCAATAACTGAATGTTTTTCAGTTCAAATTATTATTTTTGAGAGATGTTGCATTTAATGAAAAGATATTACGCCATATTTACAAGCTATGGTTATGTTACTCTGTTACCATCTTCGCCCAGTATCCACTGAATATTGGAGTTTAAGGGTGTGGCTGTTCTGAATCCTCTTCTCTCCCAGCTCATAAAACAGTGGATATGAGCAATGTTAGTGGTGTCAGTGTGTCACCAGAATCAAAATGCTCTACATAGATTGTTAGCGGTGATGTTAGATGAACACTGCTGCTCTATTGGGCCAGTGGGTCCACACAATCTACTCCTCTTCGGCTCTGATATCTTAACATGGGAAATCGCCACTGCAAGCGCGTCAACTAAACCACATTCATCCTGCTCTTCTGACTTGCAGCTCAAACTATCAGATGGATGCTGACTCAAGTCCTCTTCAGAAGAGCCAGCTCCTACCTGGTTTCCAGGTGACACAAGTGCATTTGCAGGTTGGCAGGAAGTTGCAGCACCTTGATTCTTTGTTTTTGATCTGATGGACAATGTCTTTAAGGTACGCTCTGTGTAAAACAAAATCCATGGATGCCCTGAGAAGACAGCAATTAACAGTCAGTTTAGTGGGACAGAAAACGCAATAAACTTGCAAAGTACTCCACGTTCCACCATCACAGAGTCCAAGAAATGAATCAAGATCACGGATCATGCACAATTCGAGAGAGTTAGCAACAACTTGGTGAAAATGGGTTTAATTATCCCTTTGCAAACAGACAAGCTCACGTGGATAGTAAACCTAGTGAAAATGGTAAATTCTAAGTCCATGAATGTGCCTTAAAATCTCGAACAAATTTAGAAAAGAACGAGATCAGAATTACAGATTAAGAAATTTGGAGCATCTTTTAATCAAAACCATCACCTCAAGGCCAGGAATTCACTTTCACACTATACCTTTGAGGAGCCATTGCAAAATGAGATTAAAAGGAAAGATGAACCATCACCTCAAGGCCAGGAATTCACTTTCACACTATACCTTTGAGGAGCCATTACAAAATGAGATTAAAAGGAAAGATGCAAAGAATTCTTACGTTTGACTCAAAAGACAGGACACATCATGCATCTAATTTAGGATGGCAGCTCAACACATGCAAGGCACATAAGCTGAACATTCTTCTTCCAGTCAGAGAGGTGGTAACCCAGAGAGTAAATACTCTGAGATAAGTAAAGAATGGAGATTTCTTTGACGAGGTACATGCCAGCAATCCCCTAAAAAGTATTCCATCAAGTTGCTTCTCATCAGACAAGGACCACGGAGAGAAGGTCTCTTAAAATGCAAACTGCCTACTCATTAAAGAAATTATCACTAAGTGGTCTTAGTCTAACCCATCTAGATGGATAAAATTGCAACAAAATCTTTCTGCCTCAATTCAAGCAGCCATGAGAACCAGAAAAAAAAATGCAACCATATGTCCAGGGTCTTAGTTCATTGGGAATCAGACACTTACTCAGTACTTCATCTGCGGTGATCCTGGCTGAGACATCCCTTGTCAACATTCTTGCAACTAGATCACGTGCAGGTTTAGATATAGAGTCCCATATTCCAGTGTGAAAATCAAGCTTGACATTCTTGATTGCCTCAAAAACAGCCTCTAAGGAGTCGCCTTGAAATGGAAGGCCCCCGACCAACAGAGCATGCAGGAGGACACCAGCACTCCAAATGTCAACCTTCTCGGAATAATTTCCTGACAGAACTTCAGGGGCAACATATGCTGGACTTCCAGCCAAACCCGATAAGGTCTGCCCTGCAGGATAGTAAGAATGCCAACTCATATGCATAAGATAAGCTTTGAGAACACAAGTAATAATTACAAAAAGAGCTTGCAGAGAGCATCTGTTCTTCTATTAGTCTGTGTTACATAGCAGCATGGCTGCCAAAGTCAACCAGACAGATATGAATTTAGATATGTATAGCACTATTTTATATAACAGCATTGGCCATACTGAATAACTCATGACATCACATACTAAAGACAACAGCATGCTTTCTGAACCAACAAATCATACAAGAGACACCAGGTTATCCCTACCTCCTGCATGACTGTTCAACAATAAAATGCCCTGATGTCCCTGAGGATATGCATGTCAAACATTCTTCATTTCAGTCTATATGCTTATTTTTTACATGCTTAAGTCGTCAGCACCAACAAAGCAAATGCAATATAAAAGTAAGCACTGGAAAGCAGAATGAGCACTTCTCAAAACAGATGCAGAATGCCTACCATTTGAAATTCTCATAGCCAGGCCAAAATCTGCAAGCTTCATCTTCCCCAGGCTCACTAGAAGTATATTCTCAGGCTTTATATCTCGGTGCACAACACCCATGTCATGACAATACTTAATAACTAACATCACATCCTTGAATATATTAGCAGCGCGTTGCTCTGAGTACCGTCCCTCATCAACCATCTGATCAATCAAACGTCCTCCAGAGCACAACTCCATCACAAGCTGAAAACACTCCGACTCCTCATACACAGCATGCAATGTCACCACACCAGGATGACCAGACAGATGCTGCATTATCTCTACCTCCCTATGAACTGTCTCCTCTCCCTTCTGCAAAGTCTTACAAGCAAACTCAACACCAGTAACCTTAGACCTGCACAACCAAACGGAGCCAAATTTACCACGCCCAATAGCATCCCCCAAAATATAATCATCCTCAAACTTATTTTTCCTACCCGTTTGAGTAGAAACATCTATGCACCCTATCTTCCTCTTAAGCCCTCTTCCAGGTAGTACCAACGAAGATGAGGCACCACAAGGCGGGGCAGTAGCAATGCCTGCAAGCCTACTTTTGAAAGAAGTAACAGGTTCCCTACCCAGATCTTCTTTGCACCTCTTCTTTAACCTATTATAATCTTCTAACGAATAATGAGACCTAACATTGGATGATTTCAAATCACACGTTGGTATTACTTCCTCTTGTGCATTCTCGCCCGTATCTGCTTCACTCCCTTTCCTCTTCTTCCTCATCAAATCAAAACTATCACCTATCACATTAAAATTCGAAAAAATAAAAATAAATCAACTTCTACTGCACTGCACTTCCGGATTCGGTTACAGAAGCACAGAAAGTAAACAGAATGGAATCAAAATTCATTTGATAAAAATAAATCGAAATTGTTTTTACAATTTTATAAACAAAATTATAATCTGAGATCGCTGAACCCCTAAATTGAAATTAAAAAAAAAAATCAACAACAACAACAGGAACCAAAGGGAACATAAATCAGAAGATTCAACCTTTCATTGTTATTCATTAACTGAACAGCAAGTGATTAAATAGATCGTGATCAAAGCAAAGTAAATACCTTTTTGAGCAGAAATTTTGTTCAAAGTCTGAGATCAGAATCACAAAATCCACACCAAAAGATAGAGATAGAATATAGATCGGTGTTTATTGGAGAAAATTGAGGACCAAATATCAATCGGATTGGAAAGAAAACCCTAGAAATCTTTGATTACTGATTTGGGGCAAACTTTTGCGCGATTATATATATATATATATATTCTTATATATAGAGAGAGAGAGAGAGATAGAGATCTGTTTACGTAAGGAAAACTATTTTTTTATTACTTCTACTTGAAGTTCTCTATTTCTTTTTCCTTTAATTAATAGAAAAATATTTTTTAAATAAAAAGATAAAAAAATACATCAAAATTATAATTATTTTTCATAAGAAAAATAAAACTATAATTATCTTAATATTTTATATTTGTAATAATTTAATTATAAATATTTATTTTATTTTATTTAAATTAAAATTGTCATAAAAATGTTATATTATTAACTAAACAATATTTGTAATAAAGATTAAATTCATGACAATATCTAAAAATATAAATATAAAAAAGAATAATTTTAATTTTTTATATGGTTAAAAAATGCTTGTAAAGGTGTAAAGTAATTTTTTAAATAAAAGTTTTAGAATTTTTTCTGTTTCCCCGTTTCCGAATCCGGGTCTAACCCAAACCCATATCACGTCTTTTTTATGTTTCCCGTGCAGCTCAGCGCAGAGAAGGTCGTGGCATAATCTGAGCCGTTTCTTGGCTTTATGATTTTGACTGGAAGTCAGAATAATTGAATGATGAAGTTCTTGCTGTGTTGGGATTTGTGATTTTTTTAAGAGACCAAAAAGCAGGCTGTCCGTGACGACTCGTGATGTGATTGATGGAGAGGTGTACGTGAGGCATACGCGACTGAGAAGTGACGTGGCGTTCTGGTAGAGCTTAATGAGTGCATTGGTAGATTTTGTTTAGGACACGACACCGAGGTAAGTGGGGTTATTGTCGGGTAGTCATAGTAGTTTATTATGGATAATACCAGGTTTTCAGTTCTACGCCAGCTATTAGTGGAAGGTTCCAAACCAAATTTTCCGAGGTTTAGAGGGTGATCAAAATATTTATAATTTGGTCTAGATTTTGTGTTAATATTTTATTTGAATAAAATTAAATATCCTTTTCACTTAAAAAATAGCTCTGATTTTGACAAAATAGCATGCATGAAAGAAAACTAAAATGTTACTACATTTTTTTATGTTTAATCTGATTATTACATTAGATTCGATCTTGAATTTAACCTGGTATAGAGTTTAAATTGCAGATTTGATGGGGTATTCTTAAAACAATGTTATTTCAGATTTTTTAATAAAATATTTGTATAGAGAAGAATTTTTTAAAAATCATTGGAGTTATCTAAGTTAAGTTTTGTATTAACTTTTAAATTATTTTGAAATAAAATATGGCTCGGCTACACTTCGAGTTAGTGAGCTACTAGTTAGCTCATTAAGACTGTCTAGATTTGATAACTATATTTATCTATGTTATTTAAATAAATTAATTTAATTAAAAAACATATTTATATTCACTTTTGGATTATAATAAAAGTCACGCAAAGACATTATAGGATGGATTTTAAAAAAAATAATAACTAGCTGATCTAATTGGTAAATGGTTTTTATTAAAAAAACAAATAAAAATCTTGTGTTTTATTAATGTCAAGCTTGATGCTTGTCTCTAGTATAAAAAACATCATGTTGTTTTAACACATCTAGTGCTTTCATGGACAAATAATTTTTGATATATTAAAATCTATTGAGTTATTATGATTCTTCAATCTATAATTTCTTTTAAACAAAATCAATTTAAATCCAGAATATTATAGGCATCATGATTAATTTTTATTTAATACTTAATTCATCAGATTGATTAAATCACTGAGTTAACTTGGATTTTAAACCAAATTAATCAAGTATTTTTTTTAATTCAAACCAAAATTCAGTTGAATCCCGGGTTAACTTACTTGCTAGCCGATCCAAATTTTGAAACAATGATTCCCCGGAGTTAACAAACACCACCAAGCCACGTAGTTTGCGTCTCTTTCTTGCCTATGATGACTTTGACAGAATATCGCTGCATCTTGCAGGAGCCAGTCCACGATCTGAGTTAACAAACACCTCAGTTGACTTTGCTTCTGTTTCCCTGGTCAGGTCAAAATCATACCAGAAGTTGATGCTAGTTTTCTCTCTCCTCTTCTTATTTTTCACTGGCATTTGATCTTCGATGCATTAACCTGACAGGTTAATTTTTTTCCAATCAATTTGCTACCTAGTCTTGTACAGCTTTAAAAAAAAAAAATTCAACTGAGTAAGTAGGTCAATTCAAGTCTAACCTGATTAAAACATTATAATTAATTTGTTATTTATTTTAAAAAAATCAATTAAAATAATATTGTTTTGATATTTTTTAAATTAATTCACCTATTAGAAATGACGATAGGGATGGCAGGTTAATTCGACATGCATAAATCCACATATTTGTGTAAGCAATTGAGATTTTAATAATTACACAATTAGTGTAAGTGTAATTAATTATACTTTGAAATAGCCAGGCTTGGTGATTGCTGGGTATGTTCCCTCCTCTCATTTTAAATGATAAGTGTAATTGTCATGGATTTCTAGCATGATAGCATATTTTCAATTAAATAGATTGATGAGTATAATTTACTCTATTTAATATAAAAAATTTACTATGAAATCATTTAATTGTGAAATTATAAAAAAATCTAGACGTACAGATAAGTGATGTTTTGTTAGTGTTTCAAATGACAATAGATAAGTACAAAAAAAGAACAATAATATATTTGATTGAAAAAATAAAAATAAAAATATAAATTAAATATAGTTTTATAATGAATTTATGTACTTTTAAAGCAAGAAAAAAAATACATTCACCTTTTTTATATATATATATATTTCAAGATAGTAACTAAAATCTATCGATTAATGTGTTTGATATTATAATGTAAAATATTTTTTAAAAGTGTTTATCACTTAAAAAATACATCAAATTTATTATTTTTTTTATTTTTTTTAATATCAATATATTAAAACTATAAAAACATATTAATTTAACATTTTTTTAAATAAAAATATATTTTTAAATTGCCCCCAAACACTTTTACAAATGCAAGCAAGGACAACGAGAGAAGAAATATTCATTTAATCGTTTTAGAAAGCTGGTATTTTGATACTTAATTACTCATTAAGTTAGAATTTGTTTGGTGACAAGCTTGTGATTTTATCGTTGTGCTCTTGTTTTAGTTGCCGCCGGGGACCAGAGGACGAAGGTGTTCTGTCAATACGTTGCTGCGGTCTAGAATGACATGTCGGTGGCACCTTTAGTTACTGTTAATGGATGAGACATCCCAAACTAGGATTCTCAATTCCAAACTGGGGCACAATAATCAACATCACTGAATCTTGATTGGATTTTCAAGTTGATGTTGATGATGAATCAGACGGCTGAGAGATCATCAGCATTTATTTCTTTTTGCCCTTTGTTTTAAACGAGAAGTGAGTGGACGATTCGGTGTGTTTCCGATAAGAAAAGGCTGGTAACATAACCTATAATCTAAACGGGGCTGTGTTTTCACATTATCTTCACTGTTTATCTTTTTATATTTTATTATGGATAAATTATGCAAAAAAAATTATTTTTACTTTGATTCTCAAATCGTTTATTCGACGATTTAGTCTTAATTAAAAAGTAATTAATTTCAAATTCTTATAAAAAAATAAGATTAAAAAAGAAAGGATCAAAATAAAAAACACGACAAACATGAGCGGCGTGCTATAAATTTTGAAAAAGATATAATTTGGTCCTCCAACTTAAATAATCACACAAAATATTCAATTTTGATCCCTCAATATTTTTTCAATTCTATTTTGGTATAAAATTTTATTTTTGTCATTTTTTGTATCTAGTTGAGTGAGGAGAGAGAGAGATACCACTGATTTTAAGTGGTAGAGAGAGAAACATGTCGTTGACACCGATTTGGGCCACCAAAATAAATGATATTTATGTTAAATTGTTCCATTTGATGAGGGGAGTTGATATTATTTGTTTTTGTTTTTTAAAAGTTCATGCAAAAAACAAATCTGAATTAGGGTTCATTTTTTGTTTCAAGTTAAGTTCGGTTTCGGGTCATTTTTTAGGGTTTTTGAGGCAATGAATAAATTTATAATGGTTTCTAAGGTGTTTCGGGTCAAAAGAACATTGAGCCCGATTTTCCGCCCACCACAGTGGCTGAAATATGAGCAAAATAGACAACGTGTCGTTTGCTCTTTTTTTTTTAAAAAAAATAAGGTGGACGACATGTCATTTGCTCTACGTGTAGTAAAAAAAAGAGCCCAGTTGCAGGTTTGCCAGCATGTGGGCCTTAATGAAATGGGTCAAGCCCAACAACGCTTGACCCTTTTTTTCCTATTTTTTTTATTTCAATTAATGTATTTTTTTATTTTTTTAAAAAAGCTTAATTATATTTACATTAATACCCATTCTCTATTTTATTTTATTTAGAAAGTCTCTTTTAAATAATAATAATTTTTTTGGTTATGTGTTTAATTTTCAAAAAAGTTTTTCTAATTTATTTATGATTTTTTTAATCTTTTGTATAGATTAATCTTTGAAAATAAAAAAAAAATATTTATTTTGAGATGATATTTTTAACATGTGTAGCTTTACATATTATTCATTTTTTCTTTTTATTTTATTCAATCAATTTAATATGTTTGTCTATTTCTATTATTATTTAATTAAATAAAAAATATTTTAATAAACAAAAATTAGTGAACATGATCGAGATATCCCATCTTGCGAGATTAAATATCTTGATTTACATTTGTCTTTTGATTTTTCAAGTTTTTTTTAACCATCGTTAATTATTATTATTTATTTATTAGCGTACATAAAAATTAATTTAAAAAATAACCAATAAAATATCATTAATTATTCTCTCATACCATAAAAATTGTGATGTCACAATGATGTCATAACACCTTTGAAATTCAAAATATATTTAATTATATAAGACTTATTTCCTAAGACGTGTAAGTTTTGTATCAAAAATATTTTAAAAAAAAACTTCCTTTTCCTTTAGTTACAGCTATAATAGAAGTTCTGAACAGTGGAACTACTGAAGCTAATGAGAACTCTGCAGCAACTTTATTTAGCTTATCAATGCTTGCCGAGAACAAAGTGACAGGAATCTGGGTATGGTGGATGAAGCACTGTCAATCTTTCTACTTCTTGCATCGCATCCGGAGGGGCGGGATGAGATTGGACGGCTCTCATTCATTTAAACTCTTGTGGAAATCATGAAAGAAGGCACCCCCAAAAACAAAGAATGTGCAACTTCGGTTCTTCTTGAGCTGGGATCAAACAATTCATCTTTCATGCTTGCAGCACTTCAATTTGGTGTGTATGAACATTTAATGGAGATTTCCAAGAGTGGAAGCAAAAGAGCACAGAGGAAGGCAAATTCTCTCTTACAGCTTGTGAGCACATCTGAGATATATACCTAATGATCTGTCCCAGTAACTATAAATCTGACATCCACTAATTGTGTATCAGTATCCTCTCTCTCTCTATTGTTTTCTGGCCATTAGAATAACTTGGTGTTTGTTTATTCACTGTCATTTCACTTTGGTTTCGGAAATCTGAATTTTTGTAGGAGAACACATAAATCTCAGAATCAGAGGTTAATTACATATCAAGATTAAGGAAACTTTGCGGCACAAACTGCTCTCCCCCATGTCCAGACCCCGCTCAAGCCGAAACAAGGCATGTTGCCGAAATCAGAGCTATTAAGACTGCCTTGGCCCATCTAGTTCAAGTCTCATGTCACGAGCTCAGTGAATCAATTTAAATCGATAAAAATCAATTCAAAATATCATTATTTTAAAAAGAAAAGGAAGTATAAAGTTTTACATGGGTTTTGACTTGATTATTTAGTTCAAACTGGCTAATTGATTAGAAATACCAGATCAACTTCCACATAAAACTCTAAGAACCCAGATCAACATATCACTAAACTAAACTCTGCCCAAAATCCTTATCCATGTATGGTTCGATTCTCAATGGCTTGCATCGGAAGAAACAAACATAAGCACTTGATGCCTGAGACTAGCAACGGATCATTATCTTAGACTGATAATTATTTGAACCCTGTTTTTTATTTTAAATTATGGTCAAAACTTGAATTTAAAAAAATTACAATATATAATTTTTTTAAATTGTAACTACAAAATTATTATAATATAACATAATATAGTGTGAATTTGAAATTGTGGTGCAAAATAATTTTTTATTTGAAAATATATTAATTTTTTTTAAATTTTTAATATTAATACATCAAAATAATAAAAAAATAATAATAAAAATATTATTTAAATATTCAAAACAAAAACATTTTTAAAAGAAAAAAGTTTGGCCAGGCCGGTTTATACTTCACTTCCCAATTTGTTTTTTTCATGATGAATGAGTGTGGATGCTTAATAGTTTGGTAGCGGTTGCTTTTCAAATAACTTTTTGTGCCGAAATATATGTAAATAATATTTTTTATTTAAAAAAAATTATTTTTGACACCAGCACATCAAAACGATCCAAAACGTACAAACCATATTAAATTTTAACAAAAAAAAATTTAATTTTTTTAAAAACACAGTTTTCACCGTTCCCAAACACACTTAATGAATATATCAGATCA
>Ga0307517_10007783_pt1 | contig 15543 bp, 11 predicted proteins | sample 23_EM_MG_FD_194515 | JGI IMG/M metagenome (GOLD analysis project Ga0307517, IMG submission 194515) | Populus trichocarpa ectomycorrhiza microbial communities from riparian zone in the Pacific Northwest, United States - 23_EM | ecosystem: Host-associated > Plants > Roots > Unclassified | place...
TAATTTTTATATATTTTAAATAAAAATACTTTAAAAAATAACTTATATTATTTTAAAAAGAAAACGAAAATAAAATAAAAGAAAAATAACGAAAGTGTGTTTATCACTTTTTAAGAAGCATCTGAAGTTCTGAACACCACTATATTTCTGAACAGCGAGTGTGTTTTTCTCTCAGAAAAAACACACGCAAAGCCACTTTCTCTCTCCAAAAATCAAACGTCCTGTTTGGCAAATTAGGGATCTGAAAGAGGTCAAGAAATATGAGCCGATACAACAGCGACCCTAACCCATTCGATGAAGAAGAAGAAGTGAATCCCTTCTCGGTAATTTTCCTTCCTTTCCTTGTTTTCTCGTTTCGGCCCCTTTCCAGATCTACTTCCTCCTCGTTTTTAAGTGGTTTAGTTTTGCTATATTTCGATTTATGCGAGCGTAGTTTGGGCAATTCTTGTTTATTTGTCTGGATCTGATATGAAAACTTTTCTTTGTTTAAATGATGGAAGGGAGCAAGTACACATTTTGTTCGATTTATTTATTTATTTTTCAATTTTAAATTATGTTATACACTGAACTGTGTAATCGAACATTTAATGTTTTTTGCTTAATTGAAAAAGAAAGCCTTGGTGTGATTGCTGGTCGGTTGTGAATGTTAAATTGTTATCAGAGTGGACTAATTGTTGACTAAATTGCGAGTAGAGTAAAACTTATTTGATGAGAATAATAGGTTAGGAAGTAGGCAAGTTATGGGGCCCAATTGTTGCAACATGGGTGAAGTCAGGCTTAGTCAAAGACTGGTCAACCCTGGTTTGACCATCAATTGTTAACTGGGTTCTGTTAAAGTAGTCAAATATGCACTCGCAAGCTTTCAGATTTTGAAATTAGCTGAAGTTCAACCCTGGTTAAATTTTGGATCACGGAACTGGTTCTGAAAAAAAATTAGTGTATGATGCCATTATCTTTCTTTTAATTTATATTTTTTTCCTGCCAATTTGGTTTATTGTGGTTCATGGTGTTACTTGCTTGGGGTTTTAACAGAAGGGCGCGGTTGCTCCGGCATCAAAGGCACGCATTCCTCCTTTGGGACATGAAGCTATGGGATTTGGGCACAATGATGCAACAGTTGACATTCCACTTGATACAATGAATGTAATGAAATTTGTGGTTTCCCTGCTTACAAGTACACTTGAGTTGGCTGATTTTTGAACTGTATGATTTCTGTATTGAATGTGCAGGATTCAAAGAAAAAGGGGAAAGACCTCGCATCTTGGGAAGCAGATCTTAAAAGGAGGGAAAAGGTTATCTTTTTCATCCCATGGTTAAATACTTCTATATGCAAGTGCAGTACTTGGTTTATGTTATTCTAAAACATGGCTTCCTATCGTGTATAATTGAGCATGGATTCCTAACTGATTTTGAGTTGCTTATTTTTCTAAACCTGCTTTTATTCATGTCTCATATAGTAAGAAATAGTATACATTGATTTTAAGCTCGGTCAGAGGTTTTACTCATGACTTTTTCATCATCAGGAAATCAAAAGGAGGGAAGATGCTGTTGCTAAAAGCAAGGACTACAACCTACAAATTTTTTTGCTTCTAAAATCGTATATTTATGGATTTGTAGAATGTTTATTGCTAACTCAATTTTTCTTTTCCATTTTACATGGTATTTCAGCTGGCATTACCCCGAATGATAAAAATTGGCCACCTTTTTTCCCTATCATCCATCATGATATAGCAAATGAAATACCTATCCATGCCCAAAGGATACAGTATTTGGCTTTTGCCAGTTGGTTAGGTAGGAGATCGTTTTGTGTTATCAATCTTTTTTTTGAAATTTCCGATGTTGCAAATTTGATTGCATGCTTTCTTCTTTGAGTCCAAGTAACTTTTGATGCTATTCAAACCAACAGAGATATTGTTTTCAGTTGACTCTAGGGTAGGTCAGCATTTGGTTCTTCAGCCAAGTTACACCACAGATTTTCTATTCTAATGTAATGGAATGGCAAGCAAATTCATAATATTAGGGACTGTATTCTGTAGAAGCATTGGTGCATTTCTCATATAGCATTTGATTAACACCAACTGCCTTTCTCCGTCTCTCTTTTTGTCCTTTGTGCAGAGTCCTTGATTTCCTGCTTTACTTTCCCTACCTTGTAGTTCTTTAACCTTCCATTTCAGTTTTAAAGACTTGCTTTGCCTCGGGGGTTTGTGGATGAGGAAACCTAGTCTCAACCGTTATGCATGAGAACACGTCCCTACCCTGTTGCTTTGCCCTTCAAACAGTGCTATTGTTTACTGAAATAACTTTAATGTTTATAGATAGAAAGATGAACTGGGGATTTCAATTTCATGGATGAGATTGGGAGGAGCACCTTTTGAAGTTTTAGTGCTGGGTTTGTTTTTAAATATTATAATGTGGAGTTATGCACCTAAAATCATTCTTAAATATAGTTGCTGCGCTTGTTAGAACATTTTGTATATAGAACCACAAGATGTTTTATGAGTAGCTGCTAAATCTGAAGACGAGAAACTAAATATGATTACGAAAATCAAATGAAGCAGTTTAGCTTAAGAAGTTTTTGTGATTGGATTTTGGGTCTTAGTTTAGATCAATTGATTTCTTCACTTGAATTAGTCTATTGTAGTCCCTTACTGTTTCAATGTGTTCTAACCTAACACTAAAATCAAGCAAGTCACTTTATCACCTGGAGCTTTATTGTCAACCTGCACCATTGATATTAGAGGATTCATAGTATCTTTCTAGATCTCCCATTTATCTTTGTGCTTCCATATCTTGTTTTCCTACTTGTCTTTGCTCCATTATAGACTTACTTGGTACAATGCTTCTGCAGCACCTTTGTCAAAATTTTCTTTACTGTGTTTTCATGCAGAATATTGTTAGCACAATCCTGTATTAGATTTTTTTTCTCTGGGAAACCATAAATTGGGGATAAATTGTTATAGATGTCAATTAGAAAGGTGTGGGAGGACTGTGAAATGTTTTGGTGAAGGTTTAATGTTTAAATTCAGATTCTTGGTTGATCTCCTTCCTTTGCAATAAATATTACGGTAATGGTTAACTAACTTATTCTATCTGTGATCCTAAATTTAACCAGTTTTTCATGTGAACATATAATTCAGTCTTTACCTTAAGTTAAATTTAATAATGAAAATTACCCGAATCATTTCTTTTTCTATGCAAATATGGGCTGCTTTTCCTGTTTCTGTATCTTCTGCTCTTCTTATCTTCAAATCTATTTATTATGATTTGTCATTTTATATCAAGGAAATGGATACAACTCTAGTGAAAATTACTTGTACCATTTCTTTTTCTATGCAAACTTACCGCTAAATTCTTGTTTTTCTTTTATGAGTTTCTCACTTACTATTAAGCAGCAAATCTTAATCTTCTTTGGGTGCCCTGATTTCAGGTATTGTCCTTTGTCTTGTCTTCAATGTAATTGCTGTGACAGTGTGTTGGATTAGAGGCGGAGGTAAGCTCTTCTCCTAATCACATTAGCAACAATTTGTCTAAGAGCTGTAATGCAATTTGAGTTATCTCCCACGATTCATGGTATGCAGGTGTCAAAATCTTTTTCCTTGCCATAATCTATGCGCTGATGGGATGTCCACTTTCATATGTCTTATGGTACAGACCTCTCTATCGAGCAATGAGGCAAGTATTTGTTAATGCCTTCATATTTATTTGATTTGAAGCTTTCCAGAATTTGGATAAGGCGCTCATGGCTGCCAAACCAACTTTTTAAATCTGTTTTTGTATTTGAGGAGAAAACAGAATTGCAAACTTACTATAAGCTGAAAACTTGAGTAATTATCCACTTAATTCTTAAAGTGAACTCTTGAGTTTAACTGAGTCAAAACATCAAAATTTTCTACATTGATTACAACAGTGTACTGGTGGTAAGTAAACACATGGTTGCTTCATGTATAATTGAACTAAAGATTAAGGGATTGGTGTTCTCATGGTTGTTAAAATGTTCCTTTGTTTTTAAACTTGCAGGACGGATAGCGCATTGAAGTTTAGCTGGTTTTTCGTGTTCTACCTGGTTAGTTTCAACTACCAACCATGACTATATAATTCATCATTGTAATTATTGTATTTTTTTAAACCAACTGATTTATGAATTTGGTGCCCAGATTCATATTGGTTTCTGTATATTTGCTGCTATTGCTCCTCCAATTGTCTTCCATGGGAAGTCTTTGACGTAAGTTCTTGTAGTTCTCAAATTTGATTTCATGCCATGCTATCACACTTAGTTTAGAATATAAAATTTAAATTGACGAGCTTTCTTACAATATTGATTTTGATATCACAACTTTTGTTCTGAATGCTAAGCTTTGAACATTGTTATCAATTGCAGGGGCATCCTTCCAGCAGTTGATGTCTTCTCTGACCATGTGTTGGTTGGGGTAAGTTCAACAGTCTTGGCATCTCTCATTTATTTTATTTGTTTTACAAACAACTCGCCATGAACATTTCCGAGTATTGGGAGGCACTTTGTCTTCTGGAATGTCAAATTTTGCTCGTACATAATCTCTTTAGCCCACAACACGACAAGTGTGTGATAGAATTTCTCTTTCCACTATTATGATTCCTGACCCTCAAAATATTTATGACACTTTTAATTTATCATTTCAGTAAATTTACCATCCTTCTCCATATATTTGACAGAGTGCTGTGTTTATGTCTTGAGAAGCTAAAGCATCTTAATAGAATTTTTTGTCTAATTTTTACAAGAATGCCAATCAGGTGTTGAAGAAGGGATGCTTCAATAGTTAAAAATTACCTGTTTGTGCACCAAGTCCCTTGGGGCCTCCTTATGGATTGGAGAAATTGCAAATTGGCTTAGTTCTCTTATTTCTCCATCCTTGGTTGTCAGTATTTATAGTAATTTTTACCTGAGAGCTAGCTGATCTGGTTCAACTTCTCTCATGGGTAATTTTTTAGAAGTTCTAGGCCCTTTTGGTTTTTACCTATTAACCTTAAATGACTGAAGTAGAAGAGATGGATGGATGGATGGATGGATGGATGATGCATTGATACTCCCCCTTGAGTATGTGATGTTAAATGGGCATATATCTAAGGTAAAATGAATTATGAGAGAAGCAATTGAAGGTGTTTTCCTTCCTAAAGTGCCAAAGAACTAAGGATGTGTTACTGCGCTGTGATAAATGCTTAAAAGCATCAACTCTTATGTGGAAGTAATTCCAGGAAGCAGTGTAAAAAGTTATGATCTTGTATTGGTGTAATCAATTACCAGTGGTATAGGTATTGGAGGCAAATGATGGATTATACCTAATTAACTGTTGTGTTTTTCTTCTTCTTCTTAATATATTTTGCATCCTATGATCTTTCCTTAAAGATCATCAAGACATGATATGCATGGAGATGATCCAGTCATGGTGTATGATATATTTTGTTTCTGATATGATATCAGATTGTTTTCATTCTTCCATTCACAAGTGTCAAAACACTGTCTTGAAATAATGCTCTTCTGTGCAGATTTTCTACTTAGTAGGGTTTGGCCTGTTTTGCTTAGAGTCACTTCTCAGCTTGTGGGTCCTTCAGGTAAGATTCTTCATCTTTACTAAAGTCAGCATTTGTTTACTGTTATCTCCCCAGCCCCAGTAGAATATTTGTCCCGCATGTGCTGAGAGTTGGATTTAAAGCAACCATACCCCTTTTCTATATCGTTTTCTTTTTTTTTGTGACCTTGGATTCCTGCTCTCCTTTTCTCCCTCTGCAGAAAATCTATATGTACTTCAGGGGGAACAAGTGAGAGATAATGTAGGGTTGGAACTCGGATACAGTTTTTCAAGTGTTGCTGCTTCTCACTTCTCTGGGTGGTTTGGTAGATTCCTCTTTCTATCATTATATATATGTTCATTTCTTCTTCTTTTTTTTTTTTTCTTTTTTTTATATGTGAGTAACATATTCCAAACCCAGGGAGCATTATATTCCAAAAATTACTGATATATTGTGTTCAGCGTCAATATGGAAAGAAGAAATGTCTCTTGTTTTGATAAATAAGCCAATAGCACTAGTGAAATTACAGGGCGCGTGCCTCCTGAATGAGTTGAAACAGGGTTCCATTTTAGTTAGTTGTTTTGATAATGGTATGCTAGCTGCGGGAAGGCTGGATTGCCGGAATGGCAAAGTGGGAATAGCAGCCCATGGTGTTGTGAGTTGCGTTGAAGCCCAGTGAGCAAGTTGTCAGAAGAGACGTGGATATTGCCTGTGCGTTCCTGTTGGGGAAATCAGCAGTTAAAATAATCCATCCAATGGGCTTAGCACACGCCTGCAGTGTGTTTCTAGACATTTATTTTAGTTGGGTCTGTCATGAACCAGCCTCCAACAAAAGTATCAGTTGTCGCAACACGGATCCGCCGACAGGGATGAGAACTTCGTTTTTGCTTCTGATTGACTGGGATCGTTAATTGTTTATGATAAAGTGCGTTGCGTTGTGTTTTAAAATAATGTTTTTTATTTTTCAAGATTTGAAAAAAAAACTAGTTTAAAAAACGAGGAAGCAGCCGCTCCAAGGTTGTTCAAGAATCTACATGTGATTCCAGTATCTCATGGAAGAAGCAACATAGTAATAGTTAACTACAAAAGCATTTACACAGTAATCTTTCATGAATTAATTCACAGAAAAATAATCTCTGAAGCTTGGCAAGCTCTCGGGACTCGGCTAAAAAAGTTACTATTTTCCTCGGGGGTTCGAAAGAAATTCGTTTGAAATAGTGAACTCGAGACTGTTAAAGTTCGAAGTTTTTCCTTATTTTCTTGTCGTCTTTTTCAAGTGAGTGTTTTGAAGAATGTGGTCCGAAGCATTGCTAGCAATAACAATAGAACTATATTTCGTCTTTTATTGTTATTTCCCTCGGCCTCACTCTTCCAGGCATAAAAGTACATTCCGAGACTAAATTCCGTGCTATGTATTGGCTCCATATCTCCTCCAGTCCACACCCCAAAACCCTCATCTTCAACCATCCACCACCCTGATGCCACGTGGCATGGCAAATATCCAAACTGCAAGAAATGACCACCAAGCTTCTCCATGCCTTTGTTTATCGCAAATGCCATCACCTCATCAACATGTTCAGTAGACTACAAATATCTGGTATAGTTTTCGGAACTATAAACAATTCCAAATGACAATCTTACTCATGGACATTAAATTATTCCCGTCCATGTCCCCCTCTATCCCTGCCTTAGTATTACCTCCGGCTTTGTCAAAAACAAGGGGTAGTCACAGAAAAACATAAACAAGACACGTCAGCATCCCATCACCAGCCAAAACAGTTTTTTCTTTCCCATACAAACTGCTATCTGTTTTTCTTTTCTTCAACCTTTTCCTCCACTCATTTGTTTTCCAAACTTTTCCTTTGATATAATCAAAGGAAAAGCGTCCACAAATCCATTACATGCCACCCTTTCAAAACTAGCTGAAAAGATCAGAACTCAGCTCACCACCATCTCTTCCGCTCTCAAGCTAAGGAAATGGCAGTTTGCACGGTATACACTACGCAGTCCCTCAATTCAACTTGCTCAATCTCCACCCCAACAAAAACCCACTTGGGGTTTAACCAAAGACATGTGGTGTTCTATAGCACTAACAAGAAAACAACCAAGAGGGCTAGCAGTGCTGTGATAACCTGCTCAGCTGACACACAAACTGTTGTGATTGGCCTAGCAGCAGACTCTGGGTGTGGTAAGAGTACCTTCATGAGGAGGTTAACAAGTGTTTTTGGAGGTGCAGCAGAGCCACCAAGAGGTGGCAATCCTGACTCGAACACACTCATAAGCGACACTACAACTGTAATATGTTTAGACGATTATCACTCACTTGATAGGACTGGAAGGAAAGAGAAGGGTGTCACTGCGCTTGATCCAAGAGCCAACAACTTTGATCTCATGTACGAGCAAGTAAAGGCTATCAAAGATGGGACTGCTGTTGAGAAACCAATTTACAATCATGTTACAGGTCTCTTGGATCCTCCTGAGCTTATTAAGCCTCCTAAGATTCTTGTCATTGAAGGTTTGCATCCAATGTAAGTAAGACTACAGCTTCGAATTTCCTTTCTTTACTTGTATTTTTTACGATAATGCATATGCTTAACTGTCTTTCTTTCTGTCTGCCTGTCTGTCTCTGTCTTTCTTTCTTTCCCTCACTCCCTCTTTACCACACACGTGTTGGTGAAATCTCGGAATCATCTTTCACTTTCCCCCCCCAGTTTTTAATGAAGCCGAGGATTCCATCAACTGAATTTGTTATTTTCTGCATCTGTAATTAATTAATCATTTTTTTCCAGAAAACTTAATGTATCGTATAATATTTATACATGAAGGCATAAAGACACAATGTATCACATATTAAATACGGATCAATTTTTCAAGCAAAAAAGCATACCTGGAGAAAATAAGAATACCACATGTTTTGAGGATATTTTTGTTTTTTCAACAAAGTGATCTGAGGATAAATGGATCGTTGATCCTGAGATAGTATATGTTTTATCATTTATGTTTGTTCATTTCGATATAGTATATGTTAAGTGATCCTCTATCTTAATTACAACGCTGAGGAATTGGAACTCTATACTGCCCAAGCTAGCTTGGGCCTGCACCATAGCCCCACTCCTTGTATGCAGACTATTGTAGAGAGATTGAATTCAAGGGGAGAATGGTGAAATAAATTTTTAGATGAATGAATCAAGTTGTACGTGAATGACTTGCTTAAGATTCAATTGAAGAGGGATTTAATCTTATGAAAAATGATCCAAAAGATACCTAACCTTAAAGAAAACAAATACTATTAACCTTTCTGTCTTTGTCGATGAAGGGCTCATCCGTCCAAAACAATATAGGGCTATTATACCAGACAAAACCAGAATGTGCACAGGAAAGAGTGATGCAATATATTACAATCTATTGAGTAAGATCTGTTTGCAAGAGCTTGGACTGATTGTCACCATCTATACAAACATGTAGGTATGACCAACGTGTGAGGGACCTCTTGGACTTCAGTATCTACTTGGACATTAGCAACGAGGTTAAATTTGCATGGAAAATTCAGGTAACTACCTCTATAAATCCATCTTTCCAACTTCTTTATATCAGTGGCCACCATTTATCCATTTCTTGTGAGCTAAAGATGTCGTACTGATTGTAGAGGGATATGGCTGAGCGAGGACACAGTCTTGAAAGCATTAAAGCTAGTATTGAAGCACGCAAGCCGGATTTTGATGCTTATATTGGTAGTTCCTTCAAACTCGTAAAAGATTATATTACCAATTGTTAATATACATCTGCTTGTTTATCAGCCTAAAATGTCTATCCAAATGCATGATTATTTCAATTTTTTTCTCACTTTGCAGATCCACAAAAGCAATATGCTGATGCTGTCATTGAAGTGCTGCCAACCCAACTCATTCCGGACGACAACGAGGGGAAGGTTTTAAGAGTTAAGCTGATCATGAAAGAAGGGGTGGAATTTTTCAGCCCTGTCTACTTGTTTGATGAAGGCTCTTCTATTTCATGGATCCCGTGTGGTAGGAAGCTCACCTGCTCTTACCCTGGCATCAAATTCTCCTATGGGCCCGACGCTTACTACGGCCATGAGGTATCTGGTCTAAAGTTCTAAATATGCTTTAGATTTGACCTGTTTAAGAATATGCTGGAGAAGTAAGAATCTTTCGGAATTGATTTTTTAGTTATAATGATGCAGGAAGGGATCCATAGATTCTTTCTTTGGTCTGAGAAAACAATGAGCTCAATTTCTACAGTTTAATATTTTTGTTACTTATACTCTGTTTTGTTTTGTTCGTTCTCAGGTGTCTGTACTGGAAATGGATGGGCAATTTGACAGATTAGATGAGCTCATCTATGTCGAAAGCCATCTAAGTAACATCTCTACCAAGTTCTATGGAGAAGTCACCCAGCAGATGTTGAAGCATGCTGATTTCCCCGGCAGCAACAACGGAACAGGTCTCTTCCAAACAATCGTCGGATTGAAAATAAGAGACCTCTTCGAGCAAATTGTTGCCAGCAGGGCCAAAACCCCAGTTGAAGCCACAAAAGCCTAATTTACATATTGAACAAGGCACTCATTCTCAAAACCCTCTTTGAGTTTCTCTTTTTCAACGTCCTCTTGTGCTTCAGTTCAGTGATAGGTCGGTCCTCATAAGAATGAGATGTTGAGAACACTCTGTATCTATTTGGTGTTATATTTCTATGGAGATCTGTATAATATAGAGAATCAAAAACAGATGAAATTCATTTCAGAAACTTCATAGAAGATCAGAACCTTTTGGCATTGTTTTCTCTCAAGTTCCTGCACCACTTTTTCCTTCTTGCATCACCTATTTAGCCACTAACATTGGTGATTTGCTTGTGCTCTATTTTCTTCTTGGAACATGAATGGCCTAATTAAAATGCATGATTTTTATCTTTCCCCTTCAATGTGCAAAGGAAATGTAAGAGAACAGGAAGTCAAGTGACATGGCGTAAAGTTTGCAAGTAACATTGGCCTTCTCTTTTTGAGTGTGTATACTGATTTAGTTTGATTTCCCAAGACAGTAAAAAAAAGTCTTCTTGGTTGAGATTCGACAATCGAATCTCTGTAGGGCATGATTGCCTTTTCAGAGACAGCATTTATACGTTGTTGCGTTTCTGTAGGGAAGCAATCGAATGCAGAGCCACCTTTAACACGATTGCCTATTCAGGGAGATTAAGTGAAAGAGCAAATCATCAAATCCTTTCTTGTAACTATGAAGCATTTTAAGCTGGAAAGAAAGCTTAATGAAATAAGTTATGGCGAGAAGCATGTTCTACTTTGAAGCTCTGAAAGGACAGCATTAATGTTCTTATGTAAGGGTTGCAAAAGAGAAACAAACAAATTCGATCCCACAAGCAAAGAGAAGCAAAAGGCCTTATCCAAACCGGTTTTCCCTTGTGTCAGATTCAATTTAGCAGATTTTGAAGGGAGTTAAAGACACTGCCAAAATCTCTTTGGGAAACCGAGGGTGTAGGATGGGCTTCAATTATCATGTAAAGTTACGAGTTGTTGGAAATAAAACGAAAATGACATCATTAGGCAGAGAAATGACATTCACTTCCATCGCCATCTTGCGTTTAGCTTATTATATCAGATCAAAAGGAAAAGGTCGAGGAAATCAAGATCTCTTTTTGATATAACAACACTCCACGACTTACCCGTGGAAGGTTGGGAATTAGGTATGCTGGCAATTTAGCTTCCAACATTCCAGATCTCTTTTCGATTGTAACAAACTTGTTAGTGCCATGTCTAGCCCAGTGGTCCTTCAAGTCAAGATGATGAGAAAGATCGTAACCTTCGGCTGACAGTTTCAGAATAAGTTTCACATATGCTCCATTGCTCATTTTCCTCGTAGCCATGCGAACACCAGGCCTCATGAACTCTATGGGAAGAGGGTGCTCAGATATGCTATTCGTGCAACACAAGGATTGCCATCCACCAGCACCCCATTTGTAACAAACTCTTGGCATACCTGTACAAGACCAAAATGGAGAAGGAACCCCAGATAAATCGAACTTTGTTTTGCCAATATCGATATCAAGATTCTTTTTCTCACGTTTCGATTCAGGTCTGATTTGTCCATTCGTCTTCTTGGAAGATTTCTTCTCGGGTTGCTTTGGCCGCAAGACCTTGGGTGGAATTTGATTATATTTGTGAAATGTGAAACATAACATTATATTTGTGAAATATTTGAAGATCTTTTTAAACATAAATGTTTAGGTCCTTTAGTTTTCAGATTATTTGATTAGGTCTAAAATTTTATTTTTTTTATTTAGTTCTTGAATTTAAAAAAACAAAAGAGAGAATCACTAAATTAAAAAAAAAAATTAATAAACACTTATTTTTCAATAATAAAATTTATCGTTCTTGATATTAATAAAAAGATTTTATTTAAATTTTCTTTTTCATTTATCTTAAAAAAAAATGGATCAAGTTTTAAATTTTTATTTTGAATTGAGTTGTTTTTTTTAAATGATTAAATGGTGATTTAATATCAAAATGAGTTTTTTTTTTTTGCATCCCAAGATATTTCCCAGATGTTTTGGGCCGGAAAAAATAGTCAAAAGGGGTTCTTAACCCCTTAGGGATGACTGCACAATTTTCTAGCCACCGAAACTATGACAACAGCCGATATGTCGCATGTTATTTGTTTGAACTAGATAAGGCGAATGAGCTGCATAATCATCATTTACTAGCAAATGGAACATTAAAATCTCACAAGGAATTCGATCTTTCTACCATAAAACAAAGGCTAATTTTATCCAAATAAATACATAAATAAAATAATGTTCTTTGACATATATACACCCCTGCAGGCTGCAGTCACAGTATGACTCACAGCTATAATGATAGCTAGCAGTGCAAATCAAGGTCTGGCATGTGGGCTACCCAATTCTTGTGCACCAGTCCTCTCCTGTTTGCTTCTCACCATGTTTCATTAGGTCAGGGCAGAATGAAATACTCAAATATTTAAGGTTGGTGAGATTCCTGATGCTATTTGGAAGAGATGTCAGCTTTTGGGCAACCCCAGATTTTTGAAGCTCGTAGTGATGTCAGGTTTCCTAATGACTTTTGGCAATGATGCCAAGCTGGGACAGCCAACTATTTTTTGATACTGCAGTGCACTGAAGTGAACCATGCCGACATCAGGCAAGATTTTTAACTTATCAAGCCCATCTAAGCACAAATCCCTGAGGGAGATAAGGTGTTCAACAGTATCTGGCAAAGCAGCCAGCTCAAGGAATTGACGAATCATCAGCCGCTGGAGGGAAGTGAGGTGTTGAATCCCTTCTGGCAATGATTTCAATTTCTTGGAGTCTTGAATCTTTAAACTCTTAAGAGAGATGGGGTATTGCGGGTCTAGCTCTGGTAAGGACTCGATCTCATCACAACGTTCAATAGACAACTCCAAGGAACTGGGGCCAACAAAGAAGTCCTCATTGGACATTTCAAGCTTGGTCAGATATGGCATTTCCAGTTTACAGAGAGTTTTGAGAGTTCGCAGACATTGCTCTGGTAATTTCTTAAGCTCCTTGCAATAATAAAAAAGTAATTTCTCCGAGAAATTGAGGCCAAAAATTAAGTTCTCGGCCAAACTTCAAGCTTCCAAAAATGTAGAATTTGTGATTTTTGAAGAGCTGTAAGGTTTTGCAGCATCCCATGCGGAAAGGATGTCACCTCATCCAAGTATCCTAGCACAGGGGAAGTGAGAGTGCTAAGATATGAAACTGAATCCAATAAATCCTCATTGCAATGCCATGTATCTAGCGTTCTAAGTGAAACAAGTGAATGGCAGCGATGCAATTTGTAGCAATCAGAGACTGTCAACTTAGTGAGATTTGGGAGCAATTCTCTTTCGTTATCTCTTGAAAACCTTTCCAACCTTGGAAAATATTCAATTTTGAGTGTTTGCAGGGATGGAAATCTTCTCATTGCCCCTCCACAATGAGATTCTTTCTCTAGGTACTCCACATTGTTAATTCTAGACAATGTTAGATTCCTTAAGGAATGTAACATCTCTAGTGGTGGAAGATCTAACACAATTATCCCAATCAGATAGCTCAACAGAAACAAAATTATCAAGTAGGATTGGCTCACAGATCCAATGTGGAAAATGAATACTTTTAAATCCTTCTATCTTCAACTGCTTAGGATTTGGATGAGGTTCAAGAGATTCAAGTACCTGTTCAGCATGTTCTTGTGATTCAGATTCACCATATTTTCTCCAATTCAAGGTCAAATGATGGAGGTTTTCTTTCTGAGCAACAGTGGCTCCTTTGGTATCCACTGGATTTTCCACCCTCTCAAGGTGTAGAATAGATAATTTACCTTTGACATTTAGCTTTTGCTTTTCAGCCAGCTGACCACCTTCTAACAAGAAGACCAGTTCACTATTCATAATTTAAAGGAATTTAAAGGAGGTGAGGAGTTTTTGCAGAAGGATGATGCCAACTTCTATACATAATTGACTGTAATCAATAATACAAGGTTGGCTATTAGCACTGTGTACTTGCTAAAAATAATGCTGTGGGAGGACAAGGATAATCAATCAAAAGTGTGTATGGCCACCAATAAGCAAAAGCTGCCCAAACTTTCAGCCAATTATTGCAAGTAAGCTTTGCCTAACTGCAGGAACTGAACAAAACAATGAACCAAATATACCAGTGAGAGCATAAGCAATGGCACAAAATGGAAGTGCCTCAGGTTCCTTGGCTGACAATGCTGCAGTTCCCAGTCCATGAGCACTGAAACAATTAAGAAGGATAAGCATAAATGCAGTAATGGGACACAGTTCCTACAAAACTTTGCAAAATCTTCACACAGGAAAACTAAAGTAGGATATGAATATAATACTCAGGACTGAGCATGTCAGGTTGTACACTCTTGAACAGAACAGGTAAACTGAGCTTATCTGAGCATCACAAGCTGCGACTATAACCGAAGTCACAAACAAACTTGGGTAAGGTTTTTAAAGCATAACTCAAGATTGTGCATCAAGTCCAATTCAGTGAGCAAAGTTCGAGCATCCTATCTTTCTTCTTATTTTCAATCCACGGTTTTGTTTTTATATGCTATAACCAAAATGACTAAAATATTCAACCAAAACAGAAAAACACAGATCTCCTTTCATTGACTAGTCCAATTCTAAAATGATTTTGATTTTTATAAGATTCAGCAATAAGAATCTCAGTGACATTCAGAATTTTCTACATATTAAATAGCTTAATTATTAACCAGTTTTAAGTTCCCCAGGAGATTCAGTTTCCAGTTTCTGGCCAACAGCAAGCATTTTGTTAGTACAAAGTATTGGTCCCAGATGCATTTTTGTTGCAGTCCCCTGAAAGAAAACTATACAGGTGAGCTATGAGAAAGATAGTTGCTTGTAGCTGATATGACACATCATTATATTTACTAAAGAAAGGGAAGGGTCTATGCTTGCAAAGATTGTTTAGTGCTTGAGTTCGTACTGATTTGTCTTTGGTAAACCACAAACCTGGAAGCAGTTGCTATTCCTCGAGCAATGGGATCACGAAAATTTAATTTATCGAGCACTGCTTGTACAAAATTTGCTCCAATGAGACCAGTTACAACAACTACAGCAGCTGTGAGAGATGAATTGGCACCTACAACCAATATATAAAATTAATTCGATTAAAAATGGTAATGAGTCACAACAATCATCTGCAGTACATTGTGTTCTAACTGACCAAAAGTCGTTAAGTAAATTGGAAATGAATTCATCTCAGAATAATGGTGTTTGATATGTCAAAATTTAATTTTAGCATCACTAGTGGATGCCCATTTATGGAATTCCCTGCTTCCAGCTGTAGCGTTCTGAACATTACTATACCTTCAAAGAATGACACAATGCTGAGGGCTAATGCCACGGTTATACATCTGGGAATAATGGATACAGTCAACGTTGGTTCTAACCCAACTAGACGTCCCACGAGAGCCGTTGAATACAA
>Ga0307517_10007784_pt1 | contig 15543 bp, 17 predicted proteins | sample 23_EM_MG_FD_194515 | JGI IMG/M metagenome (GOLD analysis project Ga0307517, IMG submission 194515) | Populus trichocarpa ectomycorrhiza microbial communities from riparian zone in the Pacific Northwest, United States - 23_EM | ecosystem: Host-associated > Plants > Roots > Unclassified | place...
ACAGCTGCTTGAACAGCCCCACAGACAAGGTGTCGAGAAATTGGACAATTGTTGTTCCCGATCACGGGATTTTCCCAATTTGGTAAGATCAATGACGCGACCAAATACGACTTGCCTGTCTCGAGAACGCAGTTCTGAACCGACTCCCTTGAAACTTCGCACCCACTTTTGCCTCACCTATTCAGATTCCCTGAATCATCTCTTTTTTATAATCAGATCTCCACTATCTAGCTTCTCTTATCAGTTTTCTATAGCTTGCCTTTTTGTTACTGTGGGTGAGCCAGATTGATCATCCATGTATCAGTTGCAGATGACAAGGTGTGCCAGCAGTCTTCAAAATTTATCTTCCTATGAGTCTAATGCTTCATGAACAGTCTTTATTGTATTTTTAATGAATTTATTCATGTCTCTATGCAAGTGTTACACCTGAGCTTATTTTTTCGGCATGTAACTTCCCGAAATTTGTGTGAGCATTTAATGCAACGGAACGTCGCAGTTCCACTGCAGGTATGTGGATTGGAGCTTTTTTAACATCATGACCACATTTTCCAACTGGGCTCGTTATTCATATCACCGAAATCCATTCACCTGCTGGCCTCATGTCACCAAATTATGCTGATATCAGTCACCTGCTCTTCTGGTGCAGGAGTAAGATCCGAGCAATAATACACAAGGTCAACAGTAACCACCACACTCTGCAAGCAGCAAGTGGCAAAAATGTCTATCCCACACCCTCTGGAAATTCCTGACAATGTTCTGTCCTTGGCAACTGGTACATACCAGAACCTGGAACTACTGATGGAAGGTTTAGAGCCTGGTAGACTATAGTGGTGAGTGTAATATTATCATGGCTTGATTCGGTAACCATCAACCGTGACTTTTCTTTGCAAGTAAAAATAGAAATATATACTATAGTCTCACGCCATTTGGGTATTTAAGAAAAGTGGCACAACACTGATTGGTGTTTTTTATAATTTCCATGTCCTACGGCAACTCCTCCGTCAGTCACTTCGCGAACGCGTACTCTGGCACAGAGTTTTCGTCACTTTCATGGCTTGAACAGCAATGGATGGCTTGGTATGTTTGGATTGGGAACCCCGTTATAGCTACAGGTTTGATGAGCTTCCTACTTCATGAAGTGAGTCGCATATGTCCTACATTGGAAAGTCATTTTCATTTTATTAGATCGTATACTTTGGTCGTTGCGTTCCCTGGATTATCATTGACGCCATGCCATATTTTCGCAAGTGGAAGCTTCAGGTAGACAAGCTCCCTACTCCAAAAGAGCAGTGGGAGTGTACCAAGCTCGTGTTGTATACGCATTTCACGGTCGAACTTCCCCTTGTAAGCTATCATTTGAGTGACTCGACAGGTGGATAATTAATTTTTATTCAGATATGGCTATTTCACCCCACTGCTGAAAGTCTTGGCATGAAGACATACCATGTACCATTCCCGTCGCCGAAGACCATGGCCCCCCAAGTTTTCTTCTTCTTTTTCTTTGAGGACTTCTTCCACTTCTGTGGTAAACTTGTTTTTACTTGGGAATAAAGACCTTCCTCTTACGTTCTGAATAGCTCACCAGGCACTTCACACTGGTCCACTCTATAAACATATCCACAAAATCCACCATAAATATTCGGCACCTTTCGGCTTAGCCGCTGAATACGCTCACCCAGCTGAAGTCTTTATTCTTGGAGCTGGAACCATCCTCGGTCCCCTGATTTATTGCTTCTTTACGCGGAATTTGCATATTATCACTGTCTATTTGTGGATCACCCTCCGTCTTTTCCAGGCTATTGACGCACACAGTGGCTATGGTCTGTACCAAATCATATGCAAAGGAATTCACCTGACGACTGAAATTTCAGATTTCCCATGGTCGTTGCATAATATTATTCCGTTCTGGTCTGGGGCCGAGCATCATGACTTCCATCATATGGCCTTCGTGAACAACTATTCGACCTCGTTCAGATGGTGGGACCGTATCTTTGGCACGGACAACAAGTATCGGGAGTATCGTGCCCGCGTCAAGGCTGCAAAGGCGGCCATGAAGAATGCTACAAAAGAGCAACTACAAGCGCTCGAGCAGAAGTTGATGGCAGAGGTCGAAGCGGAAGGTCTTCGTGCTGAAGCTGAGGCTGAGAGAGTCAAAGCAGAATAGTTCTTAATTTTATACCTATTTAGCTACAATAAATTATAATACGGTATTACGGGCCGCTTTGTTGTAAGGTTCCCTGTCCTTGACGATGGCGCTCCCTGACGTCGATATTCAACATCTAATGCGGTTCGCAGAGCGTACGAATGAATTAGTGTGCTCTGCCAATAGCAACCTCGAGAGGATTGCCAACCATCCTTCGGTGTCTTTCACTTCGTTGGTCGGCAGTGGCAAGAAAGGGTATTCATCATCGCTATCAGAGATCATGGACATGGAAGGACGGATTGGCAAAAGGCCCTGCTTCCACCTACCGTTTCGACTTGGACAAGGTGGCCCTTTCTCTGGCGCCGCGGAGTGCGTCACATCAGTGCGAGAACAACGAGCACCTTCACTACGCCCAGGTCTGCCCGTCGAAATCCTCAATGAAATCTTTTGCCTCCTCATTCATCAGCAACTCCTCCCCGTCTTATTGTGCAACAGTTTTTTGTATCAGATTGCTCGTAGGAGATTTTACCACACCATCGTTATTGGATCACCAAAGGACGCAATCGCTTTCCTCAAGAGTCTGCTGCACAATCCAGACTTGCCATCCCTAGTACGGTCCTTTGAGCTCAGGACACATACCAGGAAGGAGGTCGGTCATTCACCCGTTGTGTCGCCAACATCGATACAGCCCCACAGCAACTCAGCCTATTCCCCCCTGCTCACCCACAACTTCTATTCTCTCCTCCACCGCGGTCTATGTGCAATGCGTTCACTGCTTTCTCTCACTCTTGAACTTGAAAAACCCCATTCCCCGGTTTGGATTTTCGACGATTGTACATTCTTGCTTCGCCAATTCAGCACCTCCATGCATTGCAACTGTCATCTGGCAGAATTCTTGGAGAAGCAAGAAATGATTGAAGATTTAACTCTTCGAGGTTTTCAGGCCGAGTCCCTCTTCTTCTTGCCGTTCTTGAGTGCAACTGCCACAGCCCTCCTAACGGACCAATCTATTTCGCCTCTCTCGTTCACCCTTTCACCCTCTGCACTTTCTCGCCTCAAGACATTCAACGCCATCCATGCTGGCCCCGCCATCATTCACACCATAATGCAAGGTCGCTCCGTTGAAATCGCATCCATACCCCTCTTTCCAGGGCGTAGTATACCAACGCTGAACGCCCTTGGAAGCGGGAAGGCATCTCTAAAAAGACTTAGTGTAATTAGCTTTGATCCTGACGCCCCCGAGTATCTGTTTGAGGAACTCGCCGGGCGGTTTAAGGATTTGGAGGCTTTACATATAGTCTCGCTGATGGCGGATTATTCGGATGTAAGCTTTTCGATTTATCGTGTAAGGCCCTAACATTTACTTTCTGCCGAATTTAGGGCCTTTTCGACGATTCCGAGCGCTTATTATCCAAATTCACATCTCTGAAGGTCAGTCAAGATCTCTCCACCTGTATACATCTCAGTCCGCATAATTATTTTCTTCTTCCTCTCTCCAGTATATCACATTCATGGCTGCCTCTTCGAAGAAATCTACTTCCATCGATGAAGTCAAGGTTGCCAAGGATTGGTATCGTGCATGTCCTACGCTGAGGACAATCATATTGCCAAGAGGTAGCGTCTGGTTCCGAGGCGAAGCAGATCCTGGAAAACAACTTGAGGATGTACCCCTGGATGGTAGTTCTATTGAAGGTGCATAGGTTGATTCTGGATTTGACCGGTTAGAGCTACTTCTGGACTATTTTTTTAGTATACTGTACTTGTAATTCCTTACCCAATCGTTCTACCAGTACAGGGCTTGTCGACCGCAGTTCAAGATTTTGCAGCGGTTCGGGTGTCATCGACCTCGAGCTTCTTCTGTATTGAGTCCATCCTTCGGACTTCTCCGAGTCCAAATTTTTATCCTACAGATTTCGACTGGAGAATAAGTTATAAGTGTTGACCCGTGTTTATTGGGTCTAGATACCGCGCTGGTGAGTTCTAGGGATACCAGGTTGGTTTCATGGATTTTGGAGACAGCTATGCATACATTTTTATGAGACTGGGAATTATACCAACAACCTGTCATACATGTTGTCCAAGTCCTTGTCCATACGGACCAGCTCAATTCTGGCAGCTCTCTATCACCAATCACGCCCTGTCTGCATCCACACCCTGTCGACCGAGAAGGCCAGGACCATCCTCAATATCATCATCATCCGGTAATCGTATCTCACCCGTCTTCCTTGTTTCTTCCTTCGATTTTGCTGTCGATACCTAGAAAGTCGGAATCAACCTGCCGAATTGAAAACACTCAAAAACCTACTGCAACATAAAGAGCAGAGCCAGAAATTAGGATTATCCCAAGGGCAGAGTACAAAGTGGGATAGGATTGGAAGAATATTCGCTGGAAAATCGTCGCGAATATAATCTCGAATATACATATACATGAGTTATTTCAAGAAGAAACATACATACCTGGGTATACATAGCCATTGAGCCCCTGCCTACGGTTTCGCGCTGGAGGCCCATTGTGAGAAACAGCTACGAAGATACAGTCAATTCAAGTCACATAGACACCGTTCAACTGAGTTTGCAACCTGCAACATAAACCCAAAAACTCCGATTAAAATCATCAGGAGGACCCATTCAACTGCAATAGGAACTACGATGGGCGTCCCTGTCACAGCCATGCTATCATGGTTTAGAACAACCGCCCCAATGAGACTCGATGCGTCTACTAACCTAGTCATGGAGCCGAGAACACAAATTGCCGAAAAATAAAGCATTGACTGCATTGCATGTGCTCGCTTCCCAATGCCACGAATTGTAGTATCTAGAATAAATAACTGTTCAATTGAGTTGCATTTTCAAAAGAAATGGAATCATACAAGCCGTAGTTGAGCCAACAACATTAATCAAAGCCATCCTACGATACAATCAGGGACAGTTTGATCAATGAGGGCGGATTATACCCAACGGAGATTAGCCGATCTTTGGATGCAGCACTGCCTTCAGAATCTATGTAGATCATAAGCTTTGGGATGTGAGAGTCACCGCCGAAAAGAAAGGTTGGTCTTGCAATCAGAACGACCCCACCCAAACTCACGACTGATGAATATCCAAAACAAAATTCAGAACACTTGTCAATTGAGAATACAGTCACTTACGTCCGGCAAAGACCTGCCGAAGAGAAAAGGTTTCGCCAAGGAAGATGGCTCCAGTGAAAAGAAGACATATGGGCGTCAGAAAGGTAAGAACGGTGGCATCGGACGGTGATAAGTGTTGCAAGGAGAGGTAGAGTCCGGAAAGTCCAACGAATCTGAAGCATCCACATTCAATATTATGAAATCCAAAGCAGACTTTTGATTGTTTACCCAGCGGACCCTCTGAGCAACAGAAGCAATCTAATGCCTCTTGGACCCAGGAATGGGTCGTTCACACCAGTTACAATCCTGCGGATCAATTAAGAGAATGATTCGAGTTAATAATGCCATGACACCTGCATGTATGACAAGGAGAAGAGACCAGTTATAAACATTCGAACATCAATAAGCTGACATATAACTTGTCAACTTTGGGGTGAAGGTATATATAAAGAAATAACACACCTCCATCGCCGGAACGGGTATATCCAAACTGTTCAGCTTCTTCACTGCAACATTCATTGACGAGCCACAGCACTGGGCCAATATTATATAGCCCAGTATTCCTCTGGAGGATATTCATAACAGATTGTCTATGCTGACTCGTCTCGTCGAGATCGTCTTCAGGTGAACGAGGAGTAGCAAACGATGACGATTCGCTATTTGGATCCTTTACCTTGGACCTGACCTTACCTGGTCTCACCGATGAGTCAACTTCCGTCGAAGACATTCTGCAACTGGTGTTGTAAATTTGTCCGTGAGAGGGTGAGCTTCTCACCTTCAATTGAGTTGCCGGTCCGGCATAGCCGAGTCGGCCTTAAAAGGGCGAAATCTGTGTGTTCCAAATCCTGAAGTTCTGAAAAAACACACAACCCGATCCAAGAGGACGTACATTGTCATGACAGAAGGCTCCAACTCTTTGGAGAATCTCAAAGTGGAGAAGCAATTTTTTTTGGCTGTAAAAGCCAAAGCGATCTACAACGCGAGTCACTGATCATAAATTCAAAACTCAAGGATGAATCATTTGGATTGATCAAGGAAGCGTATAGAAAACAAAACGGGCGGTCGCCAAATTATGTGGCAGCGGGATCGTGGAGGACAGCAAGAAGATATCGGTCGTCTGAATGAAATATCGGGGTGAGCTTGATGTTGAAGATGTGCAGGTGGAAACCTACCAGGCGAAATCATAATCTCGTGCCTCTTTGTGCGTATTCTCATAAACCGAACTTCATCCTTTAAACGACAGGTCAGAGAAGTGTATACGGGTGAATAGATAAATGGGTTACATCAGTGTCTCCTGTGACAGCGCCTAAACCATCATCACCTCGGATTTCCTCCAAGCCAGATTGCACACTCTCTACGATCCGCGCCACAACAGCAGCGTAGCGCTTGCCTTGTTCGCCCTCAAAGACGACACCTGAATGGCGGATGATACTCGGGTGATGTCCTCTTGTGATGAGCATGTATCCAAGAACAGATCGATGAGATGACAACATAGATAGAGTTTGTTCTAGTTCAGGAGACACCGAATTGCTAGAATGAGATCCCTGTACTGGATTTGTGGATACAGCGGAGGATGGTGCTGGTTGAGAAACGAAAGACGTCCTCGCTGTCGGGACCTGTCCTTGCGAAGGTCTTACAGTCTACGATACGGTTTAGAACTAAAACATATGATAAATATCGAACACAAACCATGTTGCAGTCAGTAGTTGGCGGAATGAACCGAAAAATCAAAATATCACGTGATAGTTATTCCATAATGACACCGGGCCGATTCCGCTACTTAATTGGTGTGCTTATCTTCAAAATCTGCTTTACAGTACAACGTATCGACCACAACTGCAGAGTACAACTCATTCTAGTCGCCACAGGGCTCACCAACTGGTATCTCAAATCTAGGATCCTTACCGCGTTGCAATCACCCAAGAAACTCAAATAATAAATAGCATAGCGACATCTGTTGATCAATTCCGTTCATGTCGTCGACAACACCGGAAAGCCTTATAATTGACTCAGCCATGGCATCGGCCCCAAAGTCCTCAAAAGGCTTTCCCTCCGGGCCAGGTCTTCGCTCTCCAACTCCCGGACAAACTGGCTCTATGAATCCACATATCCCGCTGAATGGAGTACGTTCTTCCTTTTCCACTGAAATCTGGTTTCAAGCAAAACCTGACGCAGTTCACACCGGACATCCCCATCCACTGCTTCGCCGTCAAGTATGGTGTTACAGCCTGAGTACTTTGGCACACTTGTCGACGTGTTGTATGAACCCCCTGGCATCTTTCACTCTCCTAATAATTTATGATGTACAAGATGACGTTTGTGCCAGTGTCAAAGGAATACGGAACTTGGAATTCCGGAGAACGTGAGATCCAAAAAAAACGTCTAATAGTGTGAAGGAAACTTTCACCCAAAGTTCGGGCTGTGAACAACTCAAAAAGAAACTGTCACTTCTTCACAATATCTCATAGGATTATGAATAAAAAAATTGTGACTACTTAATTGTTACATGTTTTGGACCCTTGCAAAGGGTTATTGTGTGAAGACGTGAAAAAATCCATGAAGTAACAATGCAGAAAAACGGCACGGATGATGATGGTACATAATAATTACAGCCTGAGGCTCCTTGATTATGGAAAGTAGTCGAAAGTGCAATGAATAAATGAATGAAAGTCGCGTGTCCGCCAAAAAATGTGCATTCGGGAAAAGGAAACAAAAAGGGGGTTGGAAGGGGTGGTTTCAATGCCGCTGTCGGAGGACAAGCCATGCGGTGACGCTCGCTGTTGTTACAAGTACGCCGACAACGAGGAATGCGTAAAGACATCTTCGTGCCCATTTGAGTTCGACTTTTCGAATGTCGGCAATGATTTGTTGGCGCTCTTCCTCTGTTTTCTCGGGCATCCACGATGGGATCGAGTCTGAAGTGGCAGGAGGTTCGCGCAGGGGTGAAAGGAGGATGATGGCTCCAAAGAACCAGAATGGAGGGAATACTAATTAAAAAAACAAACATGTCAGTGATACTGTTTAAAATCATAGTAAAGTTAAAAATGAAACGCACAGAATCCAAATTTGAATAGGTACATGGCGAGCGTCACAGGCTCGGGAGCATGTAGTGCATATTCCGGAAGGGGAATAGCAGCTTCTGCTGCGTACGGAGGTGGCACATCGACAAGACTTTGCCTGTCGTCGTGGCGGCTGTCATGGGTCCTCGAGGGGTTGGAATAGCCGAAAAAGTCATCCAAGGCAGGTTGCGACACTGCACGAGAGGTATGTGTCATGACAGGGTTGGGTGGCATAATGGTGGATGGTTGTGCCTCGATGCTGGCAGCTGCGGAGGTTGAGGCAAAGGCAGAGGTCGTCGTGGATGAGGACATTGTGTGGAATGCAGTGGTCGTCGTTCAAGGCAATTGTGGGGATCATTTTGGCCCGTCGACAGCCCAATATATAGCACAGCTGGACCCAATCCAACTGGCAACGAGTAACTCGGTCCAATCGAGGTTGCCATGACTGAAAAGGGTAAATGCATGCAATCAAAATAAATACAAATACAATCCAAGATTTCTTTCCTTTCCTGGTTTGCCCTTTCGAGGGCAGTTGGCAAAATAATACACTCTCAGGGCCATGTCGTTTGTTTTGACTAGATCATATCTAAAGGTTTGGACCAGTCACGATGCATGGGCCTTCAGGGTGAGCATTTCATTCAATATTCCCATTATTGGGAATTCCGAACACATTCCTTTATTGGAAATTGCGCCATCAATCCAGAGTATGCCAATTTCACAGGAACCAACGATGTGTACCAATTACCCGTCTTCGCAAATCCTGATTGGAATATTTTTGTCCAATCGAGCGGACTTCTCTAGATAGTAGAAATACAAAATCTGTAATATTGGCTTTTTTAATACAGCCAACTAATGTAAGTTAGATATCGAAATTGGATTCGAGGTAAATAGTATATATATATAATGTATAGTAAATACCATTGTTTCTTTTTCCCTCTCTCCCTTTCAGCTCCAGACTTCGCGAATCCACTTATCCATACGAGCGTTTTGGTTTGTTACGCTGAGAACCCATGCATTAGAAAGGAGCTCTTGCGCTGTCGGTCGATGCGTCTCATCCGTCAGTAAACTAAGTCAAAATTTTTTTTTTTGAGTTACAACACGGTGGTTTGTTAACCACATACCATTGGGTGAAAAATTTCTTCATTTTAGGACTGTATGTTGCATTCGTTCCGTCTTGTAGAAATGGTGGCTACAGGCGGCCCCTTTGTCAGCAAGTTGGATCACATAAACGAACGTGATTACGTACCACTCCCTGAACGATCCGTATCATAAGCTCTATCGTCGGGAGTTCAGGATAAGGGTATCTATTTTGGACAAATTCGAGCAACGTGATGCCTAAAGCCCAAACGTCGCTTTTTGAGGGATTGACGGGGTTGCCTGTAATCCGTTCAGGCTATGGTGGTGTCAGACCAAACCTTTAATTTCATTTTTGCCATTCGAAATAAATAGTGTCAACTCACAGATGCGTAGCTGACAGCCTTCAGGAATCTGTCTGTAAGTGCCACAGCTCCTTCACCAGGAATCTCCGGCTCGCTCAGTTTGACCATGCCGGACTGCGTGATGAACACGTTGCTGGGTCTCACATTGAAATGCACCATGTTCAAGCCGTGCAAGAAATTAAGACCCTGGAGCATCTAGCCCAGGAATGTGAGTGATTTGAAATTTTTAAAAAAAATGCATTATCATACCCCTGATGCGATCCGTCCAGCAACCTTTTCGCCAATGATGCCACCCCGTTGTGTTATCACGTTGCTTATCGAATCAAGACTCCCCCCTTCACAATATTCAAATATCCCTCGAACGCCGTCATTTTCAACCTCCGGAAAATAGGCACCATAACAGCGGACCACATTCGGGCTTGCATTGGAGCTGTCTTGACGAGCAATGAGGTCGAAGAGATGCTGGATGATGTGACTAGTCGATGATTGTCGCGAATAAAAGGTCTTCCGCACGTACAAAATCCCAGAGCGCTTCTCTCGTACTTTGAATGTTATCCGAGAAGAAGATTCTCCGAGACGCTCCTGCAATTCGAACAAATTGTCATTCCATCGTGCCTGGAGTTCGGGATGAAGCGTAGAACTGGGGACGAATGCAAATGAGGTCCGGTTCGGAGCTGTCTGAGGCGGCGTAGGAAGTCGTCGGGTGGGCTTTGCATTGGGAACGAAGTCAATGCTTGCCGGGCGAGGTCTGTAACGGGGCTCTCTGGGCCCACCGACGCTAGGCCTCCGTCGAGCTCGAACAGCTGGTTCGGAAGGTAGTTCCTTGGAGCCGTCTGAGAGATTTTGAGGAACTTCGGGCATTTCCCGTTCGACAATCGGAAGCCGCGTGGCGGTAGGTTGGGACTTCATAGTCGACAATTGGTTTTGAATAGCGATGTCAGGAGGCGATACGGAAGGTACGAGCGGAAGTGAGATCAGAGACAGGGAAGGCTGTGTCTGGGTGGTTTCATGCTCTATATCGATTACTGCGATTGTGCTAGGGGTGGGCAGAAGCTGTCGAGACTCCGGGCTCTTCTTGATCCCGGATTCGAGTGATGAAGAAGAGTCCGGAATCGGTAAAACTTGGGATCCCGTGAGCTCGGTGGGCATCAAATGATGAAAACTGGAGGCTGCGGTGACCAACCCAGCTGCGAAGCCGAGCGGGTCATGCAGCCCACCATGTAACATCGAGAGCAGGCATAGCGGAATGCCGAACGACTTCATATGGGGGAAGAAGTATGTCAGACTGACCAATTGTAAACCCGTGTTGATTCCAGAGAATACTCCGGAGTAGGTAATCACAACCTTGGCGGGAGGATTCCACGTGGACTTGAAGACGATGAAAGTCATGGCGACCATGAGGTTTGCATAGCCCGTCAGAAAGGCGAAGTACTGGAGGGATGATTCTGGACCGAAGAGCCACAGGGAAAGGGAAACCAGGGGGAAAAGGAAGACGGTGATGTGGAGGGGCAGGGTAATTGGAAGAGACCGAAACCAATAAAGGGTCCAGACATAGATGGCGACTTGGGAGGCAGGCCAGAGGAATTGGCTGATGAAGGGCACAGATAGGCCGACTGCGTAAAGGATCGAGGATTCGAGTACGGTTAGGAGTGGAAATGGCTGTGCCTGAGAGTATTGAACGACCACGATGCAGGCCAATGCCCAGACGAAGGGCAGGAAATGGAACAAGTCTGCGGGCTTGAAAGTATGGGACTGGAACCTCCGGATCGACGGGTATGGAGAAACTGCGGTGTCCAGCCTGCCGATGCGCTGCCAGAAAGCCTGGGCAATCACATCCTTAAGCTCGCTGGTGGAGAGACTGGGGAAGAGGGGCATGGGAGGATAATCTAAGGGAATGTAGGCTGCAGATACAGTATTAGGTTACCCGGGGAATATAAACCCTTTATGAGGGCGGTTTTGACGCGGCCTCGTGCGAACTAGTCACTGCTGAAACGTGTTGCAGCCGCTCGAGGGTACCGGGAACGTCGTTATCGTTGACCCACATTTAACGTAATTGTCCACATCAATTAATGACAGTGATCTCGCCAAAGGAACACTCACTCGCTTGAGATTGTGCCAAAACAGGTGTGATATACTCATTTCGGGTTTCATCCAAACGCAAGTCTACCTGCAGGACAGTGCCGCAGATCGAGTGACTCAGGCTGGGCGCCAATTTTAAATTGACACGGCCTGTGTCCGCAGTCACCAATCATAATGCCAGTTCAACTGAAACATGAATATTGAATATGTACACATGAAGAAAGCTAAACACAAATTCAGCAAAACAACGACAAGTATATACCAATGTATTGAAAAAAATACACGCTCGCATTATTTATTTTCCAACAAGCATAAAACCAAGATCGCGAACCCTCCAAGGGAGGTCCTCTGTGAAACGAACATGAAATAAATAAAGGGCCAGTTCCAAGTAGTCTTCCATTGGAGTGGAAAGCCACGTTTTAATGTGGACGAGGCTTCTGAGGCCATCCCCACACCTGGCAGATCCACCGTGCCATGTCAACTTCCTGCTTCATCATATTACTGATCCATCGGTGCTCAAGCAATGCCGCGGGTTTGGGCCGCATGGTAGGGTCAAACGTCAGACTGATGAATTTGGCAAAGACCAGAAAAGGCAAAAGGGAGAATGTAAGTATGTCGACTTGGTTAAATCACCAGAAAAAACCTACGCTTGGCTAATAAAATCTTTCATTTCTCGACTCCATGATATTCCCGCTTCATCCTCTAATCGAGGTGGCTGAAAAAAAAGCGTCAGAATCAACGGGAAGACCACAAAATTTGTTCCACCAACCTGCCCTTCGCTGATAATAAGTAAAACTTCAAAAGCCGCAGCGTCCGGAGGGAATGTAAACGGGAATCGATTTTTCACTAGTTCAAGTAGAGTAATGCCCATGGACCAGACGTCGGATCGTATAGTATATTTACCACCCGAAATACGCTCGGGCTGCGTAATCAAGGGTCAAATATCTCAGTGATTATGATATGACGAAACGAAGCAGAGTCTTACCGCCATGTAAATTAACGTTCCGGTAAATGTGCCGACACTTGATTCAACTAGCTCTCCAGAAACACCAAAGTCGCAGAGCTTGATGATACCATCCCGCCTCAGCAAAATATTTGAAGGCTTAATATCACGGTGTATGATTTTGTGCGAGTGTAGATACGAAAGTCCTTGCAGAATCTAAAATCCAAAGTTGTCAGCGCCTACATATGCTGGTCCATATAAAACAGGGACACTTACGCCTTCCGCTAGCCTCCCAGATATCTTCTCACCAACAACCCCACCAATTTCCTTTAGTTTCTTCCCAACAGCTTCCAGACTACCTCCATCGCAATATTCCATAATTATCTTCACTTCACTGCTCGAAGGGGAAATATATCCTCCAAAATATGCCACGATATTGGGATGCATCATGGTTTGAAGAATGTTGATTTCGCGAACGACCTGTTTCATTGCCACCTCACGGGTCATGATGGTCTTCCGAGCAAATACCTCCCCGTCGCGCTTATCTCGCACTTTGTGCACGGCTCCACCAGCGCCCTCCCCGAGTCGGTCCAATTCTTCCATAATTTCATCTGAAAATTCCTTCCTTTCGGGTTCGTTTGTGGAGGACGTGCCTCGGTGCGAAGTCGATGGGCCGATAAATATTTTAGAAGTGAGAGTTTGGTTTCCACTGGTCACTCCATTGCCAACAGAGCCATTGGCTCCGCTTCTTCCATCGACATTTATCACCTGTGGAAGGCCGTACCCAGGCGCTCGGAGCCCAGGATTAATGTCTTCATCTTGAGGTCGAATAGTTCGTTCCTCAGGAGATATAGTCGAGGACTCGTCCATGACATCGTCGATACGATGGGGGCCAGCAACATGCTGGAACAGAGGGATGTCGCCCATTCCTGGATTAATGTTCAATTTGCCAAGGTGTGGTCTACCACCAGGGAGTCTCGGTGGGGGGAACGGTTTAAGGATAGGAACTGGGCCACTGAAACGAGGGGTATCCGAAGGAGACGGGAACTCGAGGTCGTTTTGTAAGAAACTATGACCTGTTGAAGCCGACGATTCGCCAAGTTGAAGCGACAGCGGTGGGTTGGCTGGATGGAAAGATTTATCGCTCGAATTGAGTGATGACAAAGTCATTTTTTGGGGAATCTGCCTGATAATGCTGCTGAATTGTTGGGCCAAATTAATGAATCGGTCGTAGCAGAGATCACGGTGGCTTTCCTAAGAAGCCAAAGAGAGCGCTGGTCAGGTACAAGGTGGACAGGAAATGAGTATCCGGGCGCTCTATCTCGACGCGGGGGGCAACATGCTCTCCAATTTACATGACAAAGGACGAGAGGTAGTGGCAGACACAATAGTCACACCTTTGCCGGGTCACGAGGAATCCCACAGCTGCCGCAGGAAGGAACCCAATTGCAAATCAGCAGTTTAAAAAGGGAAGCAATTGAGAACTTGGACGATAAACGATGCGGGACTGTGCGATCCGAGGCAGAAAGAAGGGCCAGACTTCATGCGGAACGAGAATGGATAACTGTCACGGCAAACACTGGCAAAAGGGCAAGTTCAACTGAGTGCATGAATTTGACATGATATATCTCTGCGACAGTTATTGGAAGACTTTCAACGTAGGAGCATGTAGGCAACAACCTGGTTCGCGTCGGCGTCTAAGTACTAACCAAGCGCCCAACAACCATCAAACTATTTTGTTAACTCCGCATTCCTTGATCTCGACTGTAAGAAACACGCCTCCTCTCCAAGGGGATTGACAGTGCTGAAAAATGAGAAACATTGCCACAACTATTTCGCGCGACGTCGATTGTTTCCCTGGTTTGTATTTGTCGGGAATAATAACCTCTATCATCCTTGAAACACACACTCACCCGAATCAACGAGGCGAACAGTACTTTGAATCTTGCCCGATACCGTTGTGACGGCGACTGCAGCGACTCCAAATAAGAGACACGTAAGGTCCTTCAAGTACTTCCACATAAATCCGCTAATGGAGAAAATCATTCTTGACGTTCCTATTCTCAAAATTTGTGCTCAAGTTCGATACTCCTAGTAGTAGAGCGCCAATCTATCGAGGACAAATTTCCGATGATCACTATTATGATCAATTTAGCCCAACACCTCGGCTGTACATAGACAATCCACTTGAGGTGGAAGAATGCGAAGACGACGTTCGAAGGACGGTATCAGATATTAGACTCGAAGAATCCTAATAATACTTGAAACCCAGTGCTCTCAACATCGACAACTTCTCTCCCTCATCTGTCGCGAGAATCAGGACGACGTGGCTAATCTACCGATTGTGAAACCGATACATGCTCTCGAGGCTCATGTGCCAGTTTCGAACGTTATTATTACAAGTGAATTTTTGTGGCTGGTGTTCATGGCCCCTTGAAGCCTCGAATCCGGCATCTCTATCTAACGAAGTTGCCTGGTGTGTTTACCTTGCTGAATCTCTGGATTACGTCCTACCTTCGGCTTTATGATTCGTTCGCGCATTGGGTTTCTGATCTTGGTCAGATACCTTCACTTTCGTCTGGCTTGGGACTTCATTATCGACGAAACCGGCCCCCCTTCCTATCCCGTTTCGAAAAAATGCATTTCGTTGCCCCGTACCTGGACGGAATTGCCGAAATTTTTTTAAAGTTCGTTCTGCGATGCATCTAAACTTTAATAATCTAACTTCCGGGTCATGGCATATAGAAAAAAC